>Ga0210026_1000028_pt1 | contig 197517 bp, 178 predicted proteins | sample CryGeymeta201509_FD_183977 | JGI IMG/M metagenome (GOLD analysis project Ga0210026, IMG submission 183977) | Groundwater microbial communities from Crystal Geyser aquifers in Utah, USA - Crystal Geyser metaG 2015-09 (SPAdes) (version 2) | ecosystem: Environmental > Aquatic > Deep subsurface >...
TACGTATTGTCAAAAGACGAAGGTGGCCGTCATACGCCATTCTTCAAAGGCTACCGTCCCCAGTTCTACTTCCGTACCACAGACGTAACGGGTGCGGTTGAGTTACCAGAAGGCGTAGAAATGGTCATGCCAGGTGACAACTTGAAATTTGTTGTGACATTGATTCACCCAATCGCCATGGACGAAGGTTTACGCTTCGCCATCCGTGAAGGTGGCCGTACTGTAGGTGCGGGCGTAGTAGCGAAAATCATCGCTTAATACCTCAAGTCATTGATGTAAAGAAAGGTCACTTAGGTGGCCTTTTTTATGCCCGCATCTATAGTGCGACGCTGAGCGGATCCCGTGACAAAAGTTTCGGGAACACTTTTGAACGTGCGCAGCACGGCCCGCAGGGCGCAGGGCAGGATGCCCAGAGTCACGTGGCCGCACTGTTGGTGCGGGGTGGCCCTCACAGGGCACCCTGTGCGGGGCACCCCGTGCCGGTGTTGTAGCGAAAATCATCGCTTAATACTTCAAGTCATTGATATAAAGAAAGGTCACTTAGGTGGCCTTTTTTTGTGTCTGGCGATCTTATTGTTCATCTAACAATGTAAACAACGCTCAGCAAGCAAATGATGGTGGAGACAAGCATAGCTGGCCAGTCATGCTTGTCTGTTCACCCATCTTTAGTTCGGATTACACTGCCCTTTATTGGTTTCGTCACCAGTCACCGTAAATGGAAAGATTAAATTGCCTAATAACTCCAAAGCCTTGTCTGTCGCAATTAGCCGAGCACTTGTCACTTCCAATTCATAAGCACCAAAGGTAAATATCTGCAGTAGCACGTACATTTGCCCCGCTTCATTCAACACAACTTTTTGTTCACTTTCACCGGTTGGGGTGGTTAGTTTGAGCGTAACTTCAATGTCGACAAAAGGTGATGTGTCATAACTATTGGCTAAAATTAACCATTCCAGAATGCTTGGTGACGACTGTCCGTGGTCACTATGGTTGACACATACTTTAGGATCTTCTACGAAACTAAGGGGCTGGGGTGGTTGCACAACTTCCCCTTCGCTTACCATGGTGTAGCCTAAGCGTTGGTGGGCTACATCGGTAAATTCGATGCGAATTTGATCGTCAACCATGGGGCCACTTACCAAGATGGACAGGATCTGTTCATCAGTAATGGGGGAGTCACTAAAAACACGAATACCACCTGGCGCTGCTTCGGTTTGCCAACCATTGGGTAAGCCATCAGGGAAGCTTAGGTCTGTCCAGCGCGGGGTTTGCAAACCTAAAATAAACTCAAAATCGTAAATTTGGCCGACAAGATCATCAGGTAGGTCGAGTTTGATGGTGTACTTGCCCGCTTCGTTTTCGCGTTGGAACAAACTACCTGTTACAAAACGTGGGGTTTCATAATGTTGGTGCACATTTTGGGTGTGATTAGCCGCCTCAGCAACGGCATCATCAATACTTGTCGCAGCCTCTGCCGCTGCATTCCAACTGTCAGTATCTATGCCGACTAGATTGTCTAAAAAAGCAATTTCATCTGCAGCATAGAGTTTTCCTTCTGCATTGTAGCGATTGTAGTGTTTAGTATCTTCGCTTGCGCCGGTGTAAATGTTCTCAACATAGTCCTGTAAATTGTCAATAAAGCCACCACTGAAACAGGAGACCAACTCCATCATAATGTGTATGCCTTTGGCCGCAAGTGGCGCCAGTAAATCAGCGAAGGCATCATCAAATAGTTGCTCGTTACCCCACAAGTTAATACTTTCATGAAATCCAATTTTATCGGCTTTATCGCCGTCGAGGTTCCAATCAACGCCACCATCCAAAATATCGATGTAATAATCACCGTTGGTGTCGCGCCCCATTTCTTGCCATTCACCTTGATCATTAAGACGTTCCACGACAAAACGTGTGCCGTCCCAACGCAACCTGACATCAACTGTGCCATCACCATTGGAATCCCATTGATTGCTGCGATACTTACGTTCGCTTAAACGTCCCTCCAACCAAGCAACAGACAGACCGTAGTCGGCATCGCTACTGTCGCCATCACCATTGATGTCTTCACCGTTTAGTTCGGTTTCACTGACAATGTCATCGTTGTTGCTATTTGCGCCCCTAAACTGCCAAGTTTCACCCACTCTTTTATATACTTTTAGGCTGCCATCCTCTTCCTTACTCACAAACCATGCGGCACCTCGGTATACAAAGGCGGCAGATACTCGGTAGGTTTTCTTGCGTGCGTCAAATACAAAACTATTTTCATCATAGAGTTTGCCGCTTGTTGACTCAGGCCCACTGAGCGCAGGTCGTGCCCCGTGATAGCCCTGTTCCTGATTGAAACCACTGCCGTGGTCGGTGACAAAAATAGTGAGGGTACAGCTACCCGGCATGTCATCTTTTATTTTATTGATGTGTTCACTGATGGTTTGCAGACTGGTTTTGGCGTCAACAATATTGCTACCTTCAACGGTGATCGGCCCACCATTGTTGTAAAACACTTCAATTTGCTCATCGTTAAATCCCAAGGCCTTCATTTTATTGAATTTGGCGATAACATTATCGACGTAGCGTTGATGATTATTGCTGTCATCAACGCCGCCACTGATGAGGATAGAGCGGTCACAAGCTTGGGCTTGGGTACCTAGCGCACGTTGTGTTGTTTTAGCCAAACGTGGCAGCGCATCCAGCACAAAAGTTGACGGTGTTTTTGCCATAGTGATGGCGGGGAGATCTGGGGTAATGAAGCTATCTTGCCAGCTCCTTTCATTGGTGGAAAAACTGGCCAGTTCATATTTTTCTACGCGGATCATGGGCGTTGTTTGCATGCTGAATTTACCTGTCGCTGCGGCATAATCTAGCACTTCGCCATATACGAGGATTTGATTGCCGTGCCAACTGTCTGGAGGCAAGGTGCCGTTGAGTCGGGCGAAACTATGATGGGCAAATTGCTCATCCACCTCCAGACGCAACATGTTGTCGACCAAAAAGCCAAGGTTGTCGCCATTTACATCAGTATTGCCAAAATAACCAAGTACCCAAATTTTTTCACCGATGATGTCTGCGTACTCAAAATATAGTTGATTGAGTAACATGCTCGGTTCAAGTAACGCGGTAGCGGGGCTATTGGCAGTGACAGGATTAATAATGACCTCAACCGAAGCGCTGGCACTGCCACCTTCGTTATCGGTTACAAGCACGGAAAAAACTAAGGTTTGTGTACTGTCGATATCAGGGGCGGTGAACGTGGCTGTCATCAGTGAACTATCGTTTAAGTTCACTGTTAAGCCCATCGTTTGTGTCCATGCGTAACTGACAATATTCCCATCGGCATCGGAACTTGCAGCGGCTGATAGACTGACTTCAGTCAGTTCATCAACGGTTTGATTATTACCCGCACTGGCTTCTGGCAAGCTATTTACCGGGGTGACCTCAACGTTAACCGTATCTGTACTCACCGCGCCATCGTCATCTGTGACGGTTAATTGCACGGTTATGATTTCAGCAGTGGTCAATGTTGGTGCCGTGAAAGTAACAGTTGAAGATGTTGGATTATTGAGGCTAATGGTACTGCCAGCAATTTGTGTCCACGTGTAGCCCGTAATCGTTCCATCTGCATCGCTGCTCGCATTTGCACTCAAGGTCACCACGCTTTGTTCATCGACAGTTTGGTCACTGCCAGCATTTGCCGTGGGGGGAGAATTAGCAGGAGCAGGAGGTGGCGGAATGGGATTATTGACTGAGGGACTCGAACCTCCTCCGCAGGCGAACAGCAAAAGTGTGAGTATTGGTAAACTGCAAAGACGTAACACAGGCATACATTGAATGGCTTTCATAAATTCCCTCTAACCAGCAAGCGATCTTAAAACGTGGTATGAGGTTATAAATCATCCGTGCTAACGCAGGTTTGAAAGTTTTTGAAAGTTTTTGAATGCTTTTATAATCAATAAGTTAATAAAGTTGAATGCCTATTTTTGCAGGTAATATGGCAGAACCATCTGGTACAACTGCTCTGGTTCAACTGAAATACCTTGACAATCATAGTCGCGCAATAGTGAACTTTGATCTTCGGTCAAAACGATGGTGTAGAGAAAAAAAGGTGTTGAATTTTTTGCTTCGCGCATCGCTTTTAAAAGGTTTAATCCAGCGAGTACCTCATCATCTCGACCCATATCAGAAATGACGACATTAAATTGATACAAGGCCAGGCTTGTTAGTGCTTCTTCCGTAGACTGCACCTGATATACGGTAATGTGTTGCGCTTCTAAATATGCCTTTTCGCGCACATTATTTTGTGGATTATCGTCAACCCACAGCAACCTGCCAATGGAGTCAGCCGGTTCGCTGACCATTAAATCACGGGCATCATTTTGCCAGTCACTGAGTAACAACACCGCCACGGCTAGCGCGATAAATACCGAAAAAAGTCCAATCAGGCGTGGTCGATTTGAGGTCTGGGTAGGCTCTGTTAGTGATGCACTGTTTGCTTGGACTGGCAGTGTTTCAGCGCGCAACAACGTGTCTCCCAACAAGCTGTCTAAGCGATAGCCTCTGCCATGAAGGGTCTGAATTGCATTTTGCTTAAGCCCATGTTTTTTTAGAATATGCCGCGTCTCAGATACTAATTTTGAGATAGACCAATCTGAGACCACGGTGTCTGGCCATAAGGCTTGAGTCAGTTGAGTTTTTGAACAGGTTTCTGGGTAATGCTGGACCAACTCAATCAACAAACTTACGCTGCGCTGATCGACATCGATAAGCTGGGAATCAATATAAAGTTGCTGCTTAGTTGCATCAATACGGACGTTTGCAAACTGGTAGTTCATATAACTAATGTTTATCTCATTAATTTAAATAAGTGAAAGCTTGGTCTCCATAGATGACTTACAGCTTATATTTAACCTAGTTATAGACTAATGTGCTTCAAGTAAAATGCCAGTTTTTAAGTAGTCACATGCCGACAGTCACATTGAGTTTAAGCCTTACAGCGATATCTTGCGTATTTACATTAGCCTCACGATCACCATGATGGGATAAACATGGCGGCAACTAAACTGCTACCATAAGCGAAACGTGGGTACTGAATAAACTATAAAAAGAGGATAAACATGCAATATTCTGTGTTAGGCAGCAGTGGCGAAAAGGTTTCAAGGGTCTGTTTGGGGTCGATGACTTGGGGAGTGCAAAATAGCCAAGAAGACGCTAATGAACAAATCGATTATGCCCTCGCTCAAGGCGTCAATTTTATCGATACAGCAGAAATGTACCCTGTGCCACCATCTGCTCGCACTTATGGTGATACAGAACGTATTATTGGCAATTGGCTAGCGGCCAATCCTACTCGGCGTAACGAGTTTTTATTGGCCACCAAGATTGCGGGTGCTGGACTCAGTTACATACGTAATGGTGGGATGATCACCGGTGAATCCGTGATGCAAGCGGTAGATGCGTCACTGCAACGTTTGCAAACTGATTATATTGACCTTTATCAACTACATTGGCCAAATCGCACCTCTCCTCACTTTGCCAAACACTGGCCAGGAAAAGTAGTATTAAGTCAGGCTGATACAGGCCAAGAAAAACAGCAGATGTTGGAAATATTACAGGCCTTACAAACGTGCATTTCAGCAGGCAAAATAAGGTATGTGGGCTTGTCAGATGAGACCCCCTGGGGTATTGCGACCTATTTGCAGTTAAGTGAACAACATAGTTTGCCGAGAATAGTTTCCATTCAAAATGAGTTTAGTCTCTTACATGCTAAAGATTGGCCTTACTTAATCGAACATTGTGTACGGGAAAATGTGGCGTATCTACCGTGGTCACCCTTAGCAGGTGGGGCGTTAAGTGGTAAATACCTGCATGACCAGGTGCCGGCCGGCAGCCGTTGGAGCTTTGAACAACGACAAGGTATTTTTCGAAATACGCCCATGAGCCAGCGAGCGATTGCCCGCTACGTGGATCTTGCCAAAACACACAATCTCAGTGCTGTGCAATTGGCCTTGTTATGGTGTGACCAAGTTGAAGGGGTCAGTTCAACGATTATTGGTGCAACGTCCATGATGCAGTTGAAAGAGAATATTGCCGCGTTTGAGCTGAAATTAAACCCCAAGGCAAAATCAGACATTAATATGGTATTCCGCGAGTTTCCGCTGCCGTTTTAGTTGCTAAGCCCCGCAGCGAGCCGTGATTGCAATTTGATACAGATCACGGCTTTTAATCCCGAGGTAGTTACATTAAGCTTCAATTCCTTTTCTTGAACATCACTAACTCTATGAAAATTAAAAATAAACTAATGGGCTTAAGTGCAGCGATGCTGTGCTTGAGTAGCCAAATTAGTCAAGCAACCGTTGTGGAAATTCAAACTTCTTTGGGTAATATCCAAGTCAATTTATTTGATAATACTACGCCCCAAACCGTGAGTAATTTCTTGACTTACGTTAACTCTGGCGCCTATGTAAATAACGTAGTGCATCGAGTGGAGCCAAATTTTGTGGTGCAGGCTGGGGGTTTCCAATACAACGGTGAGTTGCCACTTGATACGGTGCCCACCGGCACGCCAGTAATTAACGAAGCAAAACTTTCAAATGTACGCGGCACCGTTGCCATGGCCAAACAAAGTGGCAATGCAAATAGTGCTACCTCGCAGTGGTTTTTTAACTTAAGTGATAACAGTGCAGGCAGTAGTCGTTTAGATACGCAAAATGGTGGTTTTACCGTTTTTGGTCAAGTACTGGGTGATGGCATGCAGGTGGTTGACGCCATAGCGGCCGTCACGAGATTTAATGCTGGCGGCGCTTTCACGAGTTTGCCCTTGCGCAACTATACAACGACGGATGCGGCAAATAATGTGCCGATTACCGATGAGAACTTGGTGATCATCAGCGATGTGATCGTTATTGATGCGACGGTGGCAAGCCATCCAGAGATTACGCCAGTGCAGAACACCTTAATTAATCAGTCTGCCGGTGGTGGTAATTCAGACGCTGGTGGTGGCGGGGCATTGGCATGGCTAAGTAGCTTGGCTTTGCTGCTACTTATCTGCCGGTTTAAACGCTAATTACTTTACAGTATTCAATAAAAAACCCCGCATTTGCGGGGTTTTTTTGAGCGTTTAACGCTTATTTCTTCGCTTCAGCCGCTTTACGTGCTTTAGTTTCAGCGATAACTTTTTCTGAAACGTTAGCAGGACATGGCATGTAGTGTGAGAACTCCATAGAGAACTGACCACGGCCAGATGTCATCGTACGTAAAGTACCGATATAACCAAACATTTCAGACAGAGGTACGTCCGCTTTTACGCGCACACCAGTTACACCTGCTTCTTGGTCTTTGATCATACCGCGACGACGGTTCAAGTCACCGATTACGTCACCTACGTGGTCATCAGGTGAGAACACATCGACTTTCATGATGGGTTCAATCAACTGTGGGCCAGCTTTAGGAATTGACTGACGGAAAGCACCTTTCGCTGCAATTTCAAACGCGATAGCTGATGAGTCAACGGCGTGGAATCCACCATCCATCAATTCAACTTCAACGTCTAACACTGGGAATCCCGCTAAGGTACCGGTGCTCATCATGCCTTTGAAACCTTTTTCAATGGCTGGGAAGAATTCTTTAGGAACGTTACCGCCCACAACAGAAGACTTGAAGTTAAAGCCAGAGTTGGGTTCGCCAGGACGAATTTTGTAGTCAATTTTACCGTATTGACCAGAACCACCAGATTGTTTCTTGTGGGTATAAGAATCTTCCACTTCTTTGGTGATGGTTTCACGGTAAGCAACTTGTGGTTCACCCACGATCAAATCAACACCGTATGTACGCTTCAGAATGTCTACTTTAATGTCTAAGTGTAATTCACCCATACCTTTAAGGATGGTTTCACCTGAGTCGATATCTGTCTCAACACGGAAAGTAGGGTCTTCAGCCACCATCTTACCGATAGCAACACCCATCTTCTCAGAACCACCTTTATCTTTAGGTGCAACAGCAATAGAGATTACCGGCTCTGGGAATACCATGGCTTCAAGGGTACAAGGGTGTTTTGGATCACATAGCGTGTGACCAGTTTGTACGTTTTTCATGCCCACGATGGCAACGATGTCACCCGCTGTCGCAGTACTAATTTCTAAACGATCGTCCGCTTGCATTTCACACATACGGCCAATACGTTCAGTTTTACCAGTGAAAGAGTTAAGCAAGGTATCACCCTTGTTTAATACACCAGAGTAAACACGAATAAAGGTTAACGCGCCAAAACGGTCATCCATGATTTTGAACGCTAAAGCACGGAAAGGCTCAGAGGCGTCAACTTTAGCGAATTTACCAATTGGGTTACCTTCTTCGTCAGTCAAAGGCTGTGGATTTACTTCGTGCGGAGCAGGTAAGTAATCTACCACGGCGTCAAGAATGTTCTGAACACCTTTGTTTTTGAAAGCTGAACCACAGAAAGTGGGGAAGAAAGCCAAATCACGTGTACCTTTACGGATACAACGCTTGAGGTCTTCGATAGACGGTTCTTCACCATCCATGTATGCCATCATCAGGTCGTCGTCTTGTTCAACCGCTGTTTCAACTAATTCAGAACGGTATTTTTCTACCTTCTCAACCATATCAGCAGGTACGTCGGTTACTTTGAAGTTTTCTGGTAAACCAGAGTCGTCCCAGATGTAAGCTTGACGTGTCAAAATATCAACAACACCAACAAAGTTTTCTTCAATACCAATAGGCAAAGTCATGACTAAGGGGTTAGCAGCCAATACTTTTTTGATTTGGCCAACAACACGGTAGAAATCAGCACCCATACGATCCAACTTGTTCACGAAAATAACCCGTGAAACTTTAGAGTCGTTAGCATAGCGCCAGTTAGTTTCTGATTGTGGCTCAACACCACCAGAACCACAGAATACACCGATACCGCCATCCAATACTTTCAGTGAACGATAAACTTCAACGGTGAAGTCAACGTGCCCAGGGGTATCGATAACGTTAAAACGGTGACCTTTCCAGAAACAGCTTACTGCTGCAGACTGGATAGTAATACCACGCTCGGCTTCTTGAACCATGAAGTCGGTAGTAGATTCACCGTCGTGCACTTCACCCAATTTATGGATTTTGCCAGTGAGTTTTAAGATACGTTCTGTAGTGGTAGTTTTACCCGCGTCAACGTGGGCGAAAATACCGATGTTTCTATAAAGGGATAAGTCTGTCATTGTTTCAACTTCGGTCTGAGTAAAAATTGCGCGGGATTATACAAGAAATTTTTGCGCCTTGCTGATTTCTTTTTGCTTAAATTTCAACATATTGCTTCGCAGAGTCGAAAAATTGGTAAAAATGTCGGTGAATTGACGCTGTGTTTACAAAATCGGTAAGACGCGATTCCTGCCAAGACGTTTGGCTTCATAGAGTTGTTTGTCAGCCTGTTCTACCAAGGCGAGGGGATTCATGCCTTTTTGAATCTCGGCTATGCCTATTGAGGCCGAGATATCCCCTAAAATTTCACCTGTGCGTTTATCTTTTACCCGAATTTTTTCAATAGCTTTGCGCATCGTTTCAGCCATGCTACGGGCCACACTAAAATTCGAGTTGGGTAGAATAATAGCAAATTCTTCACCACCAAAGCGGAAGGCCTGGGCGCCTTCACGGCAACTACTTTGTAATTTCTTGGCGGTAGCTTTGAGCACTAAGTCGCCCATCACGTGGCCATAGTTATCATTGATTTTTTTGAAATGATCGAGGTCAACCAGCATCAAGAATAACTTGGGTTGCAGGGCATGGTTGGCCAGTTCTTCATCAAAATAACGACGGTTACACAAACCAGTGAGGGCATCGTAGAGGGCATCCTGCTGGCTTTGCTCCAGTTGTGCGCGTAGGGCACTGATCTCTCTTTGCGCATCTGTTAAGGCAGCATTGAAGCTCATGGTGCTGCGTCTAATGCTTTGTGTTTCGCTGACTAAGTTGCGTACCAATGACATCACTTCGTCAAGGGATAAACCTTCATTTTCCACGGTGGCTAGTTGATCGGCGCAATTGTCTACAATTTGTTTAAAGCTGTTGGCCTCGCTACGGGTATCCGTGATCGATTGCGATAGCTCCACCAACATGGCTTCCAGCGATTGGCGCAATTCCCAAGCACTTATCTCATCTCCAACCGATAGATAATGGCGATATAACTCTTTGGTTTTTGACTCTGACATGGGCACATTGGTTTGCAGCACTTTATCAATAGCCGACTTAAGCTCTGGCGATTCGTTGGCCACATAGGTATACCAGAGGGCGTAATTGATCGGGGCTGCAGATACTTTATGTTTAAGTAACATTGGAATGGTTTGTTTTAAGGTGTCGAACGACTTTTCAATGCTTTGCTTGGCCACAGGAGATCCTTCAATATTCTATGTTATTACAATGCTGCACAGTCTAGTTTATACCATCATGGCACGCAGCATTACTCTTCTATGCGAAATACCACCGAGAGAGTCTCGGGTATAGCTTTATCACCTAACACGTAGCCCACGCTGAATGGATGAGCGAGCAAATGAGCAATTACGTCATCAACGGAGTTGAGTTGCATAGGCGGTTTGTTTTTACCAGCAAATTTCATTTGTGCCCAGTACGATTGAATTCTGTGTTCTGTTAGACCAATCACCTTGGTATTAAACAATACCCTTTCAGCGCTATCGATGGGCAGAGCGACGGGGGTGAGACCCAAACCTGTCGGCGCACCCATAAACAAAGCGCGCACTTGTTGCCGATCAAGTTGGATATTCTGCTGGTGAGTATTAGCGACAACAATTAAAGACCGCGCCACGGCACTCGTCTGACTTCCCAGCACTAACACGCACAAAAAAGCCAAGCGTCTTAGAAGACCCATTCTAAACTCACTTGATACAAGGTGGCTTGGCGATCAAATTCAGCGTCATTCTTAATGGAAAACAGCGAACGCTGTCCATGTCTGCCCATTAAAAAAGCAACTTCAGCTTTCAGTGCCAGATTATTTTGTAAGTCCCACCGGGTGCCTATTACGTACTTGCTCAAATCATCACGGGGGAGTTGTTGAAAAAGATTTTGATAGGCAGCAGACAGTGCATCGAATTGTGGGGATACATTGTCGAGGATCTCGTTTTGTGGCGAAGGGTAGTCATTGCGAAAATAAATATAGCTCAAGTAATGCGTCAAACTGTCGCGATACAAACCAAGGCTCGCAGAATAAATTTGTACATCGGGATTGGTGATTTGCCGTGAACGGGAGTCTAGCCATTCTATACGGGCGAAATAGTCTAGGGCTTCTTTAATGATTGAAATTTGGGTAACTTGCAAGGTACCACGGGTATTGAGGGATGCCGCTGAACGGGTATAACCGAGCTGCGCGAGCTGGGTGGCAAACTGAGTTAATTCAGGACTTTCTGTTGATGCCGTGGTTTGATGCCAAGCCACCCGAAATTCTAAATTATTGTTACTGACTTTGGCGATCAAGCCATGCAAATCATCCGCCCCAGCATTATTAAAAATACTGTCGGCCACAAAAATATCACCCGAAAAGTTACCATAATAGCCCTCTAAATAGAGTTGCAGACCGTCAAACAGATGGCTCAGCGAAGCGTTGGCACCGGTATACGTGGTAAAAATACTGTAATCTAATTGTGGTGGCGTAATCCACGGATAGGCATAACCCACATCCAAATGCTCACTATAAGAGAAAAATGGGGTGCGCATTTTGCCCAGTTTTATGCGCAAACTTTCATTGGCTTGGTAGGTCAGATACAACCATTCCGCCCCAGAATCACGGGTATCGCTGGAATGGGCTAACAATTGCGTGGTAAAACTTAATTTTGCCGAAACCGGCCACTCTAGTTGCAGGCCAAACAGACTCTGTTGGTCGATGGAGATTGTATTGTCGTAACCCAGATAGTCAGCGTTGTTATCATCCAAATACCCGGCTACCACTCTGGCAAAACCAGACACTTCAATTTCATTATCACCCGCATGTACTGGCGAGCTGCAGACTAGAATACCTGCAAAAGCTAGTACATTCTTGCAGTGCAGGATGCTGGCGTTGCGCTTGATAATAGTTGGTCGCGTCATTCATATACCTTGGTGGCTGCGCTAACGAACCCGCTCGTCAACACATGTTGGTATGAGTGTAGACAATTTATACACTCATACCATGTCATGTTGCGAAATTAATGTACCCAATGATGGCGTTTGGCTTTTGCTTCAATGGCATCCGCGGTGGCTTTGGGAAAATAGCTGGCATTGTCTTTTTCGAAGAAAAATGGTTGGCGCACTTTTTTGCTGCCTACTTCGTTCATAGTGGCGGCTTCATATACACGGCCATTTAATACCGTAAATTCCACGTATTCACTGCGACTGATATCGTTCAGAACATCACCGTCCATGATCACCAAATCAGCCAATTTACCCTCTTCAATAGAGCCAATCTGTTTGCCCATGCCAAGGTGTTTTGCGCCATCAATGGTAGCGCCTCGCAGAGCCTCCCATGGCGTAAATCCGCCTTGTGCCATGATCTGCATTTCCCAATGTGCAGCCAAGCCTTCGCGTTGCCCATGAGCCCCGATGTGCACACTGACCCCTGCATCGCGCAGTGTCTTGGCATATCGTGCAACGTCGTCTTGGTTGTATTGTTCATCTGGTGCAGTTGGACGTCGAATGGCGCGTTCATCGAGTAAAAAGCTTGGGGTATACCGAAGTAAACGAGGATTTTTCCAGACTTCGTTGCGATCATACATGTACTCTTCACCCATCATGCCGCCATAAGACACAACAAAAGTTGGGGTATAACCAAATTTAGTTGCTGCCCAAAGTGTCGTCAGATCCTTGTAGCCTTTGGCAATGGGCAGGGCATGTTCTAAACCGGTGTGGCCGTCTACCAACATACTAATATTCTGCTGGAACTTACCGCCTCCTTCGGGCACCACCATCATGCCTAGTTCATGTGCAGCCGCGAGGATCTGTTGACGCTGGGCACGGGCTGGTTGATTGTAACTTTTGACTGAAATCGCCCCCGTCTCTTTGAGGCGCTGCACATGGTAGAGGGCATCTTCGTAGTTAGCGATAATGGCTTTATATCCATAGGCTTCAGCTCCATACAAAATCGTCCCGGTAGAATAAATGCGCGGAGCAACGATCTTGCCGGCCTTTTGCAATTCTGCAGCAGAAAAGATCTCAGTAGTGTCATTAGAAGGGTCGTGGATAGTGGTCACGCCAAAGGCAACGTTGGAGTACATCATCCAATTCTGCTGAGGGATGATTTCACTGTTGCCTTGAGCACCGTGGGCATGAGTATCCACTAAGCCAGGCACAATGGTTTTGCCTTTGGCACTGATTAATAATGCACCATCGGGGATCTGAATATCCTCTGCCCGACCCACCTTAGCAATCTTGTTGTCTTTGATTAAAACAACACCGTTTTCAATAATCTCCTGCTGGGTATCGGCATTGCGCATGGTCACAATTTTTCCACCCACTAAGGCTTTATAGCCCTGGGGTTTGTCGCTAGTTTGATTAAATGACACACTTATACCCTGTTTCACGGGTTCTGGCAGAGTAGCGGGTGCTCCAGTGACAAAACTAAAAGCATCTTTGAGTTCGCGTTCGTAATACGTTGAACCGTGATACCAGCTCAGTGCTTGGCTATCAGCTCGCCAATTTAAATATTCACCAGCCACGCTAGCGAGTTGAGTAACAGGCAAAGCGCTACCTTTAGGACCAATACTGACGCGTTTGCCGGTTTCTACAAACGGAGTGACGTAGGCTCGGTTTTGATAGACAAAGGCCACCCATTTTTTGTCATGGGAAAGACGATACTCGGCAACATTATCGGCACCATAGAGATGCTCTCGTCTATCTTCACCCTCAAGATCAACGCTGATCAATTGTGTTTCTGGATAAGCACTACCCGGTACAGACGTTGTTAGGTAGACCCTGCTATTGTCACCAGCAAAATGCGGCGCAGCACCGCTGCTGCTAATACGTTTGTTTGCACCGGTTTTAACGTCAACAACATAAATACCCGGGTCAACGGAGTAGTCTGGCGCCAGCAAATAGCCCCCAGTGATCTTCTGATAGGTGATCATGCTGCCATCAGTGGAAAAACTCGGTTCAATGTAATGACCGGGTTGCGAGGTGATTATTTTGCTCTTGCCACCTTTGGCGCCAATGGTTCTTACGCTGCCGAATTGTTGGTCATTCCACGTTGTGTAGACGATGGTTTTACCATCGTTAGCATACCGAGGATAGAACTCATCATGTTCGTTTTGTTTGGTTAAACGCGCCACTTTGCCCGTTTTTATATCTTTTGTATAAAGTTTACCTAAAGCTTGAAACAACAAGGTGTTGCCATCTGGTGAAGACTGGATCCACCGTGCCATTTTTATATCAAACGTATCGGGAGCCACATCTACATCAAAGCGCAGGGCATCGGCATAATGGAGGGTAGCGTTGACGTTTACAGGAATGGTTTCAACACGCTGATCTTGCAGGTAGATACGGTGAAATTTACCCGCCGTCCAATAGACTAAGCTCGCTGAATCAGGTGTCCAATCGAAGTAGGCAAAATAACCTTCCGAGCCAAAGCCCTCCTGCATGTCACGCTCGAGTGCCATATTCAGCATGCTCTCGCGACCTGAGTTAAGATCTTTCACAAACAGGGCGGTTTTTTCTTTGATGCGCCTGACAAAGGCAAGTTTCTTACCGTCTGGTGAAGGCGTTGGCACAATGGCACCCCCTGTGCCGCTGACAAAGGTTTCTTCTTCACCATTGGCAAGTTCTAATCTGGTAATAGCAAAAATACCTTTCAAAGGGTCGCGGTTGTAATCAAAGGTGCTGCCCCCCGTCACATCTTGGGTAAAGTAGAGGTATTTGCCGTCTGGTGAAAAGGCAGGATCGGCAATATTTTTTTGATCTTTCTTACCATTCACACGCTCTTTGAGAGCCAAACCGTCACCACCACTTTTATGGTAAAGCCAAATCTCTCCAGCTGGAATGCTGCGACTCGACATGATGCCCTTAGTCACCGCAATATATTGGCCATCTGGCTGCCACTTAGGTGAGTGAATTAAGTTGGTCTTTTCGGTACTCAGTTGTTTTAGGTTCTTTCCATTGATATCCATGACCCACAAGTTAGAAATACCACCACGATCGGAAATAAACGCAATGTGTTTTCCATCGGGACTGACGGCAGGATGAATGTTCCACGCAAAATCTTGAGTCAAAGCAGTGGCGTCGCCACCACTAAGCGGTATAGTGTATAAGTCGCCTAACATATCAAATACCATCGTTTTTCCGTCTGGGCTAATATCCAAACTCGACCAAGTTGTTTCGTCTGTGCTGATGGTTAATTCGTTTAATGGAAATGGGGGATTTAGGACGTCCCACGTAGTGTCTGGTTGAGGTTTTTCTTGCGCGATTACTGTGCAACAAAATAGCCCAAGGATGCTTGCACTAAGTGTGAAAAATTTGAATGGTTTGACGGGCATGATTCTGCTTCTTTTCGTTTTTGTTAAAGTCACTCTACTACAAGTTACCAGTTGGATAAAAGTAGACAAGACAATTAGCTATCAATCACCGTGGTAAGTTAAATTAGCATCCCATTTTTGTGTCCTTCAGGCTGATTTGGGTATTTTAATTTATACCCATGTATAAAATGACCTGCATCCAAGCACGCCGCTTCTGCGTTTGATAGCCAATCAAAGTCACCAAAGTATTCTCATTATTCAGTAGCTAATTCTGCAAACTACCTTACTATTATTTATTGTTTGAGCAGTGAATAGATTATTTTACTTACCCAAGTTGGGCTTCCTAAAAGGCATCTAAATGTCAGATAAACCGTTGCATACTATTTCTATCAAAGAGCTGCCTGTGGCGCTGAATCAAAGTAGTTTTATGATTAACTTGGTCAGTAAACTCAGTCAGTCACTAGAAGATGTGGTGGGATTAGAAGAAGCCTCGGGTTTCATTAGTATCGTTGGCGGTAAAATTGGCAAACAGATAGGTGATGAATATGCCCAAAATTTGGGACAAGCTAAGTTGGATCGTCATCAGGTCGCCGAAGTACTCGTCGATTTGAAAAGGCGCATTGGTGGTGACTTTCGTTTAGTCGAACAAGATAACAGTAAGTTAGTCTTCTTAAACTCGAAGTGCCCTTTTGGCGCGGCGGTAATCGGGCAACGATCCCTGTGCATGATGACCTCAACGTGTTTGGAAAAATTACCGCAGATAATTTGGGTTATGCCAGCGTTGAATTAGCCGAAACGATTGCGGCAGGACATACACGCTGCAAGGTGGTGGTGCATTTAGATTTTGTTGAGAACTTAACAGACATAGAATTCAGAGAATACTTTGCGGTTGATGAGCATGATTAAGCTTGATGGCAATGAATTATCGCTACAATCTCTGATCAATGGTTTCAATGACGCTATTTTTCTCTGTCATTTTGACGCCTCGTTGTTAGCGTGGAACCAGGCTGCCAAAACACTTTTGTCAGACTACCTCTGTCAACCTTGCTCCGTTGGCGTGCCGCTTCCTGACATTCTCGATTTGGACAGCGACAAATTATTTGATGTCATGCAGCAGAGTCGTTCTCAAACTGGCGTGATCCCCACACGTGTCATGTTGAAGGCTTTGAACAATGGGCAAAATGCATGTTTTAAACTGTATTGTTCCGTTTTGCGATCCTCACAAAATAAACGGCCAAAAAGCATAATGCTGCGTTTCAGTTTAAATGAATCTAAGCTGGATTTTCGGTTTCGTGATTTGCAAGCGCGCATGCAACAAACTCAAACTGCCCTCAAAGCCCAGCGCGCACTTGCTACTCTCGATCCACTGACAGGATTGAGTAACAGACGGCATTTTTTAGATTTAGCAAAACAGTGTCTACTGGCTAAAAAACGCACCGACGTGCAAATAAGTTTAATCATGTTAGACATCGATTATTTCAAACAAATTAATGATAACTATGGGCATGCGGTGGGTGATGTTGTGCTCAGAGACATCAGTGCATTGGTAAAAGACAACTGTCGTGAAAATGATCTGGTTTGTCGCTGGGGAGGTGAGGAATTCATCGTATTGTCTACACACGCTAATCATGCCGAAGCGACGCAGTTGGCAGAACGATTGCGCACGGCGATTGAGGACGGTATTTTTGATCGCTCAAATCATCAATTACGTGTCACCATCAGCCTTGGTGTTGCCAATGCACAAGTTGATGAAAGTTGCGAAAAACTCATCAATCGAGCGGACGAAGCTCTGTATAAAGCCAAACTAGACGGTCGAAACCGTGCGGTTGTTGCGTAATTCATAACGTGGTGCAATAAAATAGTGTGATGTAGAGTTGGTCTATGACATGCCACTGATAATTTGCACTTGGGCAATGTCTGTATCCCCTTTTATCACCTTCAATATGCCGTCTTGCGTCAGGGTACGCATGCCATCTTTCATCGCTTGTGCCTTCATCTCATGCACCGATGCTTCTTTATACACCAGAGCACGCAATTCAGCTGTCATGGTCAACAATTCGTGTACCCCTGTTCTACCACGGTAGCCGGTATTACCACAGTCGTCACAACCCTTACCTTTACTCAACATGAAGTTGTCGGGCAAGTTCAGCTCATCAAAATAGGCTTCACCGTACTGACGTTTGATAAATGCCTTGTCGACATCGGTGGCGGGGACTTTTTCTTTACAATTAGGGCAGATCGTTCGTACTAAACGTTGGGCTAAAATACCCACACAGGCGTCAGAGAAGTTGACCGGATCGAGCCCTAAATCCAACAGACGAGTGATGGTTTCTGGGGCGGAGTTTGTGTGCAAGGTGGACAGCACCAAGTGACCGGTTAATGAGGCCTCAATACCCGCATGGGCGGTTTCTTTATCACGCATTTCACCGATCAGGATCACATCGGGGTCAGCCCGCAAAAACGCGCGCAGGGCATTAGCAAAAGTGAAGCCGATTTTGGGGCTGACTTGCACTTGTTGCAGGCCAGCTTGGGTAATTTCCACAGGATCTTCCGCCGTCCAGATTTTTTTCTCTGGGGTATTAATGTGGCCTAATATCGCATGCAATGTGGTGGTCTTCCCGGAACCTGTTGGCCCCACCACTAATAAAATACCGTGTGGTTTTTTGATCATCGTTTCGATCATGGCGTAGTTATTGGGTGACAAGTTCATCTTGCCAATGGGCAGTGCGCCACCCGATGCTAATATCCGCATCACCACTCCTTCGCCCGCTACCGTGGGAATGGTGGCAACCCGCACTTCAATCAATTGACCATTCATACGGAAAGACAGTTTTCCATCCTGAGGCACTCGTTTTTCGGCGATGTTCAGGTTAGACATAATTTTGATACGTGCAATCACCGCACTGTGGTGTGAGGCAGGTACTTGGGTAATGTCACGACACACTCCATCGATACGCATGCGCACACGAGTGGGGGCGTTTTTCTCAGGGTCAACGTGAATATCAGATGCATTGAGGCGTTTAGCATCATGCAAAACACGACTGACTAAGCGCACAACGGCTGGTGCATCATCCGACATTTCGTCGGTACTTTCATCTAACTCATCGGCGCTGGAACTGATTTCATCAAGGATCTCATCCATGGCGCCAGGTCCCGCACCACCACCTGCCGCTTCACCAAGATATTGCAACACAATATTGGGCAAGCTCACCGATATTTCATAACTATCAATGCCTAAGGCGCTCTCAATTTCCATGAGTAAGCCAGCATTATTAGGTTCAGCCATTAACACAATAGGGTTTTCTGACACATCAGCCAGTACCGCCACAAAGTTACGTTTCAAATATGACAGGTTCAGCCGGCTCTCACTCTGAAACATATGATATTTGTCTGGCAAGTAGGGGATGAAAGGGACTTGAAAGTGCACCGATAATGCATTGCCCAGTTCATCTTCTGGCACGCGATACTCAGAACTTAAACGTTGGATAAGTTGGCGATTGTCCTGACTGCCTTCACTCAAGGTGTTTAACTGGTCTTCAGTAATTAACTTGCGATGCACCAAGTATTCGAAGGGACGACTTGTTCCTCCCAATTCATAACGAAACTTACGCCCCAAAATCTCGGCCACCGCATTGGCTTGATCCAAGTCACTTTGCGCAAAGGCTGCATCTTTTTTGTTGATCAGTTGCATGACACCCATCAATACACCGGCATCAAGAATCGGCACACAAATAATATTGCGTGTTTTGAAGGTGGATGTTTTATCGAACTTATCCGCAAATTTTAAACGTGGGTGAATAGAGGCTAATTCGTCTTTGGAGTAGGGATCATTGATGATCAGCGGGCTTTGGCTGAGCGCGACATATCCAGCGATTGATAAAGGACTGATCGGCACCTTGATTTCTTTGGTTTCTTTGCCTGTTTTAAAACGTGCCACCAAATCTTGATGTTGCCGACGACGCTGGAAAATACTCATGCGTTCAATATCGAACAAACCCAGTATCACTGGCTCCAGCTTATGATAAGCGTCCATCAGCGATGGATGAGCAGCTAAAAGCAGGTGGATCTGCTTTAGTGGGTCTTGATGAATATCTACGTCAGTCATGCTTGGCCAAGTTTTACAACATTATTACAGCCTACTATAACTGAGGCGCTACCCTAGGCAAATAGCTTTTGCCATCTAAAGGTATATGACTCTTAATAAAATCAATGTGATAGGGTCCCTGTCGTATTCTTGTCCAGTTCATGCCTCGACGACTAAAAATACCACGAAAGCCCTAAACTAAGCTCAGTGTGAACCTGATGAGCAATTGATAAGCGAACATCCATGGTCTGACTAGCGAAGGCGCTCAGCCCACACTGTGATTTTAAGGCTCGTTGGTAAGCCATCGCTTGCCATCGTAGCGGGTAACTAAACTGACAGACACTTTTTACGCCAGCCCAGTTGACTAACACGGTGACAGACGGGATGAGCAAAAACCGTGACTCGGCAGCATCTGGGGTTTGAATTCGGCCTGTAAGCATTGAATAGACGGTGATGTTTGACCACTCAGCTCCCACGCCAATGCCACTCTCGGCAAAAAATTCGTTGCTTGGTGTAAGATTTGTCAAAGTATCCCGCTGTTTGCCGATCCGCAGTTTCCACGCTATGCCTTGATCACCAGGCAAACCAGACGCAGTGGTATCCGTAGTTTCAATATTCAGTACATCGATTTTTTGTAAATGGCTGCCGTGCTGATCGATACGCCAGGCTGTTTCTAACATGCTCAAGGCAGAATTTTTTAGAATACCGCCACCTTGGGATAAGAGATCGTAGTATGCCGGTCGAAAGTCTACCTGTAAAAACTCGCCTTCAAGGTTATTACTACCGAGTTGAGTGCGCAGTAACGTTGGTTTATGACCAGTATGTGGCGGTGCCTTTTGTTCTGGTGTTGGCCATGCAGGCGAGGCGATGCGCAGTGTTATTCGACTTTGTTGCAAGGTTTTTTTCATCTGCAATAACTGTGCATCATCACCCTCCATGATCAATCGAAACTCAATGTAATCAAATAATACATCGAACACCTGGATTGATTCATTGAAGTCAAGTGCATGAATGGACTGCATATCTGACGTGGCTAAATAGTCTTCAATGGCTTTTTTGCTCGATAAAGGCAGCGTCGAGAAGTGCTCGCGAAAACGTGCCTGACGGGAGGGTTTTCTAGTGATCTGAGCGATCGCTGGTTGACCGCTTTGGGTCTTAGCCATGCTCAGTGCAGTAAACACACTTATTGGCAGGACAAAGGGGTCTTTTTCATCAACAAGACGTTCTTGCAGGACAACCTCCAATAACCTAGCAATATGGTACGCGCAGTTTCGATTAGTAAAATAATAGGTATATTGGGTGCTCAACATTTCCCAGGCATGGGCAACTAATAAGGCTTTTTCCTCAACATTCAAATTCAATTGATACTGCCATAAGTCACGCATTTCCACTTCGCTGTAATTCAGGTTGTAGCGATAGTAATGATTTGAGCTGTAAGTCGCACCATAGCCGCCAATCAAACCTTTAAGTATGTATACCACGGGGTTTTCCTTATCGGGTACACGAGCGCCAAAATTTAAACTATTGGTCAATAGATCGTGGGCAGCATTGGGGGCGGTTATTTTGAATAACAGGTGACCATAAAACGAAGCGGGATTACCCAGATAACCATCGGCATAAACGAGGCTTAATACATTATCTTGTAATTCACCGTGCCACTGATTAAAAGCCTGACACCGGGATTCAGGACTGGCGATGGAAAATCCTAATTGTTGCAAGTAGATGGCGCGTGCTGGAAAACGACAGATAGGATGACTATCGGGCTCAGTTTGTTCACTCGATTGAAAGGCTTCAAGCGTAGCGTCGAATTCAGCTTTGGGGTCATAACGCCCGTTTGAAGCTAAAAAAAACGAGGAATTTTCAATCTCACTTGTTGTGCCATCGACAGTGTAATGCAACAGACGCTGCCACATATTTGTCTGCCATGGGTGCAATGACGACGTGACGGCATGTGTGTTCGCATGCGCAGATGTTGGCCATTGCAGTGCACTGGACAACAAAATAGCAAAAAACAGATTTCGCTTAATTTTCATCAGAGGAGCAAGTATGGGGGTTCTAAGCAAACCCCCACACAATAGAGGACGTAAGGCGATTAGCTAGCTGAACACGCTGCTTCAGCGATGGTAAATAACTGTTCTGCTTTGACAACATGACTTGCGTCGCTGCCTACTACAGTTTCAGCCATCTGAGCACGAATAACTGGGGTAGCAGCAACATCACATTGCATCAATGTCAACATAGCGGAAAGGTGTGCACCTTCACCACTGACGATTTCGTTTTCCAATTCGTTGTATGTTTCGGTTACAAATCTAGCGGTGACTACTCGATTACCTTTACATGACTCTTCTGATGCACTGGCTGAGGTCACAGCGGTTGTACCTAAATCCCAGATAATATTTGAAATAGCAGCAGCTACACCATTATCGGTAAAAATCATGGCACCGATACCACAGTGTTGCCAGGCATTCAGTTTTTTCTCTTGTGCTTGCGCAGGGGCAAGTGCACTCAGTGCTAATAAAGCCGTAGTGATGATTATTTTTTTCATTATTTAGTTCCTGTAAATGATTCAACGTCCTCTTTTTGGATAGTCACACGGTTTGTCGGTACGGACAATTTTTTTCTTCAGCACAAAGTTTGACTGCTTAAATATTCGGCAGATGAAGGCTGCTTGCTGGCATATCTCACCCGCAGTTTAGTGCTGAATTTAACATTGTTTCATTCACCATATAATGCTTGATGCAAAAACGGCGCTAAAGTGAGGAGCAACGCTTGGGTATAAATGCTTTCACGGGTGGCTAAACCGCCAGTTAATAAACCAATTGCACCGCCTTTTTGTTTTACATTCTGAGTATTAAACAAACGATCCATAACGGGGCCAAGTTCTTCACCTGCTAATAAACACTGATAGACCGAAGGAGGCAGCGGTAGCATGGCGCTGCGCCCCACCGACACTTGCATGTTGTCGGCGACGACGACGTAGGCAAAAGTGGCGGGACCATCGGTAAATTGATCAACTCCGCCTTCAATTGCAACGTAATAATCTGCTTGGTAATGCGCTTTGCAGTAGTTAACTCGATTAATCGCCCCTAAGCGTGTTTCTGCGCTGTTCATAGGTTGTTCTGTTACACCTGACGGTGCAGAAATACCAAGACATTCCACCTTCGATAGATTAAAAATCTGCTGAATGGCCTGTTTGGCGGCATTTATTTTTACCGGGTTTTGTGAGCCCACGATGATGGTGGTGGTGGCGTTTTGCATGGGTGATGTATCGCTTTCCATTTTGTCTAATAAAAAACTGATTTTAGGGTGGCAAAAATACCCCAAGTCATTGAATTTTATAAAAAGTTTTCTCGAACGCTGGGAAAACAGCGGATATACTAAGGCAAAAGTGTAACAAGAAAGATAAATCAACAATAGGGAGGATGTGAGCATGCACAAAGCACCACCAGAATCTTTGATTAGAACGTGGGTTTGGATGATGTCAGAAAAAGATAATCCAGAATTAATGCAAAAAGGTCGACAGAATTTGATCAACGCTTTTGGTAGTTTACAAAAAGCTATTCAATATATTGAACAACAAGCCAACCTCAAAGAAGCGCAGTAGGCCCTTTTGTGATAATGCATCAACTGGCCGGCTATATTCAAAGTGTGTACTTAGTTGAGTACTCCCATGGCCTGCTATTGCTTGATGGCTGCTGTCGTGCTGACATACCGATGTTGCAGCGTTTCATCAACGACACCTTGCAGCGCCCCATCAGTGATTTAAAGCTAGTTGTGGTTACCCATATGCACCCTGACCACGCTGGTGCAGCCCACAAGTTACGTGAAGTAAGTGGCTGTAAAATCGCTACCATGGCTGCATCAAAACAATGGTATCGGGGTCTGTCAGGAAGGTTGTTACATCTTACCGATATTATCTTGGCGTTTTGGGTGGCAAATCGCTTGGGTAGGGCCCGTAAAAATTTATGGTATTCCCCGGTGCTTCATCAAGATATTGCCTTGAAAGACGGTGAAATTCTGCCTGATTTTGCCGAGTGGCAGGTTGTATCTACACCAGGTCATACTGATCGAGATATTTCGTTGTTACATATGCCAAGTCAGCGCATGTACGTTGCGGATTTAATCGTTAAAGTGAAAAATCGTTTTATTCCGCCCTTTCCTGTTTTTCACCCCAATCAATACAGGGCGTCACTTAACAAGGTCATTAAGATGCAGCTCTCGTCCCTGTGGCTGGCGCATGCTGGGGAAGTACAATTAACTCAGCACGACTATGATCACTTGACAACAATGGCGCCGCGTTTACCCCAAACACCTTGGCGAGCCACTAAAATTAGAGCAAAACTGTGGTTGCGCAGCCGCCAAGCGTAGTGCAGATTTTTAAGTACGAGCTGCTATTATAATTGCCGCACCCACATATTTCTGAAACTCACTAAATTACCATGGTCTTGCAATTGTAATGGCGCACAACCATGTGTTTTATAGCTAGGGGGACCAATCCACTCCGTTGAGCCTTGGATCTCTGTGTGATTTTGCAGCAATACTCCGTTATGAATGACCGTGACAAATCCTGGGCGAGTTAACCTTTCTCCCTCAAAGCGTGGTGCCTGAAAGATAATGTCGTACACCTGCCACTCTCCGGGCGGGCGCATCGCATTAGCCAGTGGAATGGTTTGTTTATATACCGAGCCCGTTTGACCATTTGCGTAGGTGCGATTGTTGTATGAATCCAAGATTTGTATTTCATAACGTTGCTGCAAAAACACACCACTGTTATTGCGTTGCTGGCTTTCTTTGCCCGCTACATCGGTGGGGGTTTTCCATTCCAAGTGCAATTGGATATCGCAAAATGACTGCTTGCTGACAATGTCGCCAGTCTCTGGTTTGACGGTAATGGTGTCGCCAGTCACTTTCCATTGGGGCTCTCCTCCTTTGAGCGCTTGCCATTGGCTGAGCGCTTTTCCATCACCAATTAATACGATGGCATCAGAGGGGGGGGGCCCTGCTGGCGCTTGGACAATGGGAGGTTCAGGATCCCAGACTTCGGTTTTTTCAGCCAGTTGCCAAGGTTCTAAGGTTTGTTGCTCTGCCGCCATGGTTAAATTGGATGCTGTTGCCAAGCTAATTGAACCTGCCACCAACAAAATATAAGTATGTCGCATTGTATTACCTTTCTAATCGATTAGATGGAGAGTGGCTATGCCACGACTTCGTCAATTGAGCATTACGTCGCCCAGGCACGGTCGCCTTTTTTGTAGTCGAGTTCACCATTATATTTGCCGGGAATCGCCTCGTAACGTAGCGCCTCAGTAGCCCCAACTTTTGATGTAAAAAATGTAAAAATGGTGAGTTGCTTGATCAGCGTGAAATAGTGGGGCGTTGGATCCGTGCTGTCCCTATTTTTATCAAAAGGCGCGGTGGACAAATAATACAAATCTTGTTTTTTGTTGTAGACACTGGCAGCCTGACCGAGATCCTGCAAAAACGCATTCTGCTCACTTATTGATAAGCTTGAAAACCCCTTGCCAAAGCGTGCCTGACACTGTGTATTTATGCTGTTAAAACCAACAATAAAAGCGTCTCTCTCTGTTTTGCTGTAACAATCATTGGCTAAAATCAGGGCCATCAAACCGACATTGGCATCTTTTGCTCCCGGCGTATCAGTGCGCGGTAAAATACGCTCGGCAATATCGTTGAATAGATCCACATCCCCCTGATTAAATACAGTGTCAGTTAAGGGAACGGGACTTTTCAATACATAAGCAAAAGCACTGTTACCCACCATCGCAACCCCGGTGGCCGCCATGATCATTTTTAAGAGTTCACGTCTTTGCATTACAGATTCCCCTTTTTCAGTTCTTCAACCGCATAACTTGCCGCCCGCGCAGTTAATGCCATGTAAGTTAATGATGGATTGACACAGGAAGCAGACGTCATGCAGGCACCATCGGTCACAAATACATTGGGTGCATCCCAGACTTGGTTGAAAGCGTTTAATACCGAACTTCGTGGATCTCGCCCCATACGCGCGGTACCCATTTCATGGATACCCTTGCCGATTGGCGAATCGTTATTCCAACCATGCACGTTTTTCACCCCAGCGGCAGTGAGAATATCCATGGCATCTTGCATCATGTCTTTACGCATTCGGACTTCGTTTTCTTGCAACTCAGCATCCATCGACAGTACCGGTAAACCCCATTTGTCTTTCTTGGTTTTGTCTAAGGTCACTTTATTCAGGTGATTGGGCAAGATCTCACCAAAGCCCGTCATGCCAATGCTCCAGCCACCCGGCTCGGTTAAGGCTTGTTTTAAGTCAGCACCAAAACCTAGTTCTGCGACGTTGTTCTGCCAGTTACCCCGGGATGCAGAACCCTGATAGCCAAATCCACGCAGGTAATCGCGTTTCTCACCTCCCCAGTTTCTGAACCGAGGAATATAGAAACCACAGGGACGGCGTCCTGAATAATATTTATCGTCGTAACCTTCTACTTCACCACTTGCTCCGACCGAGAGGTGGTGATCCATCACATTATGCCCTAGTTCGCCAGAGCTTGAACCGAGTCCACCTTCCCAAATGTCAGTCGCGGAATTCATCAAAATCCAAGTCGAATTGAGCGACGAAGCATTCACAAACACAATTTTACTGGTGTATTCGTAGGTTTGATTGGTTTCAGCATCGAGGACTTCTACACCGCGTGCGCGCTTGGTGTTTTTGTCATACAGCACTTGGGTCACGATGGAAAAAGGACGAACCGTTAAATTACCGGTGCTCATTGCTGCCGGCAAGGTGGAGGATTGCGTACTAAAATAGCCACCAAAGGGGCAGCCCAACCAACATTTATTGCGATATTGACACCCAACCCGGTTTTGTTCCGGCATGGGTTGCGTGATGTTAGCGGTACGACTGTGGATCATGTGACGAGTGCCCTTGAAGGCTTTTTCAATTCGTTTGGCAACGTCTTTTTCAACAATGTTGAGAGGCACTGGCGGTAAGAACTGACCGTCAGGCAGAACATCTAAACCCTCTTTTGTGCCGGCAATGCCCGCAAATTTTTCAACGTAGTCATACCATGGCGCAAGATCGTCATAGCGAATTGGCCAGTCGACAGCGACACCCTCGCGTTGATTGGCAGTAAAATCTTCTGCATTCCAGCGATAACTTTGACGCCCCCACAGTAACGAACGCCCGCCAACATGATAGCCTCTGAACCAATCAAAACGTTTTACTTCGGTATAAGGATGATCTTTGTGTGTGGCCCACATACCCGCGGTCATCTCATTCAGCGTATATTCCCGCGCTAGAATAGGGTTCTCTTGGCGCATCTGTTCTGTGGCTATACCACGATGCGGATAGTCCCATGCTTCATAAAATGCGTTGGTATAATCTTTAATGTGTTCGATATTGCGCCCACGCTCTAGCATTAAGACCTTTAGGCCTTTTTCTGCCAATTCTTTTGCCGCCCAACCGCCGCTGATCCCAGAACCAACGACGATTGCATCATAATGATTGTTAGCCATAATTTTCTCGTTCTACACCTTTGTTATTCGCTTTATGAGCCCGTGGTTTAGACATCACAGGTATGTATTGCTTGACGTAAAACCTCCACCTTGCCCTCAACATCTTTTGCTGTGGGGATGAATTCTTGCGCCAAATACCCTGTAAAACCGGTGGCCAGAATGGCACGCGCAATGGCTGGATAAAATAGTTCCTGTGTCTCGTCAATTTCGTGACGTCCAGGCACACCAGCGGTATGGTAGTGACCAAAATATTGATAGTTATCAGTGATGGTGCGGATAATGTCACCTTCACTGATTTGCATGTGGTAAATATCGTAAAGTAATTTAAAGTTGTTGGATCCAAGGCGTTTGCATAGCGCAATCCCCCAAGCTGAATTGTCGGCAAAATAGTCAGGGTGATCCACCTTGCTATTAAACAATTCCATTTGGATAACAACACCACGCTTTTGCGCGTGTGGCAAAATTTGCTGCAACCCTGCTACTGCGTTGTCCAGACCCACTTCTGGGGAAATGCCGCGTTTGTTGCCACTAAAACAAATGAGGTTGGTATACCCAGCATCCGCTACCAAATCGATATACCGCAAGTAGCGTTCAATGAGTTGCGGGTGAAATTGACGATCGCCCCAGCCATCCGTTAGGTTTAACTCGGCACCATTACACATGGATGAATGAATGCCATATTGCTTGAGCACGGGCCAATCTTCTGGCCCCACCAAGTCGATGGCGCTAAACCCCAGCGATTTCACCACCTCACATAATTGTACGATACTTAGATCACCATAGGTCCAACGGGCAATCGCATGATGAATATTGCCCTTAAGGCCTTTGTCCACAGACCCCGTGGTTTTCGCCGAGACAGGCTGGGCGTAAGTTGATGTGCCAATGAGGGTCAGCCCGGCTGCACTGGCACTCAGTTGCTTGAGTAGTTGGCGGCGTGAATTTACACCCTCACCTGGTGCGGCGATTAACGCCTTGTTTTTTGACATTGACTTAACCCTTTGTATTTGACTCAACTCAATAGTGTTTTGTTTTCAACTGCCACTCAATGGACAGTAGCCTCACCATTCACCCGACGCATCAACCAATAGAGCACGCTAAAGGCAACAATCAAAATGATGGGAAAAACAAAAAGTTTGAGCAGGACTTGCTGGCCAGCAATCACTTCTACCAAGGCTGGATCTGGGCTGAGCAAATGCGCTTCGCTGCGCGCTGCGTCAAACCACCCACCGATGACTGGATTCCAAAAACCAGCGGCAAACATGCCTGCACCGCCTAGTAAAGACATACCCAAAGCACCAGTTTGTGGCGTGTATACGGCAACGGCTCCAACCATGGTGGGCCAAAAATATGTACAGCCTAGGGCAAATAAAATGGCGGCAACGTAGATCATCATGCCACTCGCCTGACTCATCATAAAAATACCGCTAGCCGCTAATATTGCCGAGCCTAATAGTACGCCATTGGGGTTAAGACGGTGAATAACTGGCCCCGCATAAAAACGGCCGACAGCCATTAAGCCGGTAATCATGGCAAGAATTAACATGGGTGATACGCCGGTAGAACCGAGTATTTTCTCAATCCACTGCTGAGTACCAAGTTCTGTTGTGGCTGTGAGGGTCATGCAGACAATCAAAAACAAATAAAGCGGTGAGATCAAACCTTTGATGTTACTCAGGGTCGACGTTTCTTCTTTGCCAAACTCTGGGAAGCGCGTGGTCATGATCATGTAGCCGTAGATGAAACTTGGCAGCAGAATCATCGCAACCTTTTCCTGCCAGCCAAACCCTAAGCTGTCCATAAAGGTGGATAACAACGCGCCGATCACGATGCCACCAGGAAACCACACATGAAAGCGGTTGAGCATGGTGACTTTTCTATCGTGGTAGGTGCTAGCAATTAAGGGGTTGCAGCCAGCCTCGACAGCGCCGTTGGCGAAACCAATCATAAACGACGAAATTATTAAACCCCAAAATCCGTCAGCCAGAATGGTTAAAACCAAGCCCGCTACATGACAAACAAAAGCCAAGCCAATAAGGCGCTTAGCTCCAATCAAATTATACAATACACCACCAAAAATGGTGGCCGTCGGAAACCCCCAAAATGCCATGGCGTTGATCCAGCCTAACTCGGTATCAGATAAGGAAAACTGCTCTCCTAACTGGCCCAGGATACCGGCGCGAATGGCAAAGGTCATGGCTGTCACAATCAGTGAAATACAGCATAAAGTAAAAATACGCGGAGGATTAACAGTGGTGTTCATTTAGCACTCTCTTATTGTTAGATACCTAAAATCTGCTTATTAAGTTTGATGTCCTGACCGTTTCCAGCAAAATCATCAAACGCTTTCTCTGTGGGGCGAATTAAATGCTCGGCGATAAATTTTGCACCTTCTTCAGCACCGTCGATGGGATGTTTGATGCAGCATTCCCACTCCATCACCGCCCAACCCGCATAACCGTATTGCGTTAGTTTGGAGAAAATCGCGCCAAAATTGATTTGTCCGTCACCCAATGAACGAAAGCGACCGGGACGATCTATCCAACTCTGGTAACCACCGTAAACACCACAGCGCCCCGATGGCGTGAACTCTGCATCTTTGACATGAAAGGCTTTGATGCGTTCATGGTAAATATCAATAAAGGCTAAGTAATCAAGCTGCTGCAAGACAAAGTGACTGGGATCGTAAAGTATATTGGCGCGCGGGTGGTTGTTTACCGCCGCTAAAAAACGCTCAAAAGTAACGCCATCGTGTAAGTCTTCTCCAGGATGTAACTCGTAACAAACGTCGACACCCGCCTCATCGAAAGCATTTAGAATCGGCACCCAGCGTTTGGCAAGTTCTGCAAAACCCATGTCTACCAATCCTTGTGGACGCTGGGGCCATGGATAAAAAGTGTGCCATAACAGAGCGCCAGAAAAACTGGCGTGACTTTGCAGATTAAAACGCTGGCTCGCTTTGGCCGCGTGTTTGAGCTGTTGCACTGCCCAAGCTGTGCGCTCTGCAGGCTTGTTGTGCAGTTCAACGGGTGCAAAACCATCAAACATGCGGTCGTAGGCAGGATTTACCGCAACGAGTTGGCCTTGTAAGTGAGTGGACAATTCTGTGATGGACAGCCCAGCAGCGGCAGCGGTACCAATGATGTCGTCGCAATAAGTTTGGCTGGTGGCTGCCGTTTCCAAATCAAACAAACGCTTATCCCAGGTAGGAATTTGGATGCCTTTAAACCCTATGCCTCCCGCCCACTTGCATATCTCAGCGAAACTATTAAACGGGCTCTCGTCTGCGGCAAACTGTGCTAAAAAAATGCCTGGGCCTTTTATCTTCTGCATGTGTTTCTCCTACTGTCCTTTTATGCTGAACGTATGCCATTTTTGCTCAGATTGACTGGCTCGAACGCTCTGTTCAATGAAGGCCATGCCACGAATGGCCTCGTTAATTCCTGGCGTATCAAACAAGCTATTATCACAGGCTTGACCCGCTTCAAAGGCGCTGATCTGGGCAGCAAAATTTTTATAAATATTGGCAAAAGCTTCTAAATATCCTTCGGGATGCCCGGCCGGTGTGCGCGTCGCTGTTTGCGCATTGGCACAAAACTCGCCAACGCCAGTGCGAATGATTTGACTGGGTAGGGTATTGAATTTCATGACAAGGGTATTGGGCTCTTGTTGAGACCAATCCAAGCTGGCTTTTTCACCATATACTCGTAAGCGTAGAGCATTTTCCTCGCCAACAGCGATTTGACTGGCGAGCAAGACACCTCGCGCACCATTGGTAAAGCGCAAGAAAATACTACCGTCGTCATCCAACAAACGACCCGGCACCACAGCACCCAAATCGGCACACATTGCGCTAATGTGGCTGCCAGTTACGTATTCCGCTAAATTGGCGGCATGTACGCCAATGTCGCCCATGCAGCAACTTATGCCCGCTTTACTTGGATCAATGCGCCAACTCGCTTGTTTACCCGCATCATTGGATTTATCGGCTAACCAGCCTTGATGGTATTCGACCACCACTTTGGTCACGTTACCGAGGGCATTCTGAGCCACTAAGTGTTTGGCTTGCTTGATCAATGGATAACCGTTGTATGTATGGGTAAGACCGTACAATCTGCCAGTTTTTTTTATGATCTCGGCTAGTTGTAAGGCTTCGGCTAAATCAAAGGTAGCGGGTTTGTCACTCAGTACATGAAAACCTGCTTCAAGTGCGGCTTTGGCGACAGGAAAATGCATGTGATTCGGCGTGACGATTGCCACAAACTGCATGCGCTGCGCCGGGGGAAGTTGTGCCTCTTGTTCAAACATTTGCTGGTAGCTGGGGTAGCAACGCGGGTCGGGTAAAAATAAAGCCTGACCGGATTCCACGCTGCGAGCTGGGTCTGAGCTAAAAGCACCGCACACCAGATCTATTTGTCCGTCTAAATTTGCCGCCATACGATGCACGGCACCGATGAAGGCACCATGACCGCCACCCACCATGCCCATGCGTATTTTTTGTTTTAGCATTGTTACCTGCTTTAGTTCACTTTGAACGTCAAACGTTAATACAATGTTAATCATGTTAACGCGCTTGCTGGGCAGTGAACTACGATAAAATCGGCAATTGCATGCAACAAATTCGGCGTTTGACCCTGTGCAAGCCATTTTTTGTTGGCATAATTTGTCATGGCAAGGTGCATACATTACGCTACTTGAAGATGAACAAGCGTGTGACTGCCCACCACCAGTTGAGAATTTAATTTGGCTATGGCAAGGTAGCTTTGTTGCCGTAACAGGCTTACTAGTTGGTGCCATGGAAAGCGCAACCACTTTGTCAGTTTTGAGTGTGTATTGCCATCTCTTCACACCAACTTGGTGAATTCTGATAGGAGCTAGGTCTGTGAATTCATTATTTTCTGCGGTGGCATTTACGCAGCACATCGACAAACACGAGTTTGTGCAACACCTCGACCATGTATTGGCGAGTCAGCCTCAAGGTTTGATGATCTTGTGTGCCCATCATCAAGTTGATGAATTAGACTTTTTGCATGTGTTATTGCCGAGTCTCCCTCTGCCGGTATTTGGCGGCATCTTCCCCAGTGTTTTGTTTCAAACTCAGGTACATGAACAAGGCATTCTTATCGCTGGTTTGCGTGAACACATTGTTGTTGAACACCAACGTGAGATCAGCCAAAACACCGAACTTAATTTCACCCTATCTGATGGCTATACACAGTGTCATTCAGTCCTCGTATTGGTTGATGGTTTGAGTAGAAACATCGACGCCTACTTGCAACGTTTGTTCGATTTGCTTGGTCATCAAGTGAAGGTGGTGGGTGGTGGCGCGGGGTTCATGAGTTTCAAACAACAGGCCTGTTTGCTCAGCAATCAGGGTTTGCTGGTGGACAGTTTATTGGTAGTGGGTATGCAACAGCATTGGGAACTGGCCATTGGTCATGGCTGGGAACCACTAGCCGGTCCGTTTCTTGCCAGCTCGGTGGATGACAATCGCATCATTGAGCTGAATTTTCAAAGCGCCGCACAGGTCTATCAAGAAACCGTTAAGCAGCACAGTGCATTGTCATTTGCGGATGATTTCTTCTCCATTTCTAAGACTTATCCCTTTGGTTTGGCCCGCCTGGATGACGATATGTTAGTCCGTGACCCCATTACCCGCGACGGTGATAGTTTAGTGTGTGTGGGCAAGATCCCTGAACATACCCTGCTGTACATTTTGCAAGGTCAAGCTCAAGGGTTGATTGCCGCCTCAGTTAACGCAGTGAGCGATGTGCTCACTAAACATCAATTGAGCAGTGAATTTGGTGATGCATTGATCTTCGATTGCATCAGTCGAAAACTGTTTTTACAGGAAGAATTCAGTGCAGAATTACGGGGTATTTCTGAGTTATTTCCGACACCTCAGCAAAGCATGGGGGCGCTGGTGCTGGGTGAAATAGCCACCGGTTTGTCAGGATCGATTAATTTCCATAACAAAACAGCGGTAACCGCTGTTTGTATGCAAGCGCGATGTGAGTCATGAAAAAACAAGGCAATTTGGCCATGGCGCCACTCAACCGCACCTTGCAACTTATTTCAATTCAGCATGAACTGGCCATGAGTATCGGCTTAGAGCTCAACCTTGATTCAATGCTCACTACGTTTATGCAACGGATCCAGCAACGCTTAAGTTTAAGGGCTGTGTATATTTATTCTGATGATCACCTCACGCAGCCCCAATGGTCCTATCCGAATCATGTGCTTGAGCCTCAGCAAAGTGCGGTACTGCAGCAGGCAATACAAAGTTTCAACGCCCAACCAGTTGCTGTTTACACCCTGGATGACACGGCACTTATTTATCTGTTCCGCATTGCCAAGTTAGGCACGTTAGTGCTGCAACGCAGCTATCAAGCGATTGATTTATCAGTACTGCATGCCTTAAAACCCTTGATCACGCGTTTGGCCGTGAGTTGTCAGGCCTGTTTAGAACATCAAGCGCTAAAAGATGAAGTGGCCGCTCGTCAGTTAATTGAACAACAATTACTGGCACAAACGTTTGAAGATGCGCTGACACATTTGCCCAATCGAAAAAGCTTTAATCTGAGCTTACAAAGAGAACTGAACGAAATTGGTCAGCGCCAGCAAAGTTGTGCGGTATTTTTTATCGACGTTGATCGCTTCAAACTTGTCAATGACGCTCTCGGTCATGCAGTAGGCGATGAGTTACTGACCGCCGTGGCTGCAAAATTGAGTCAATGCATTCGTAAAGAAGATATTTTGGCTCGGGTTGGTGGTGATGAGTTTACCTTATTACTCAAAGATCTTGGTGCTGATCAACGCGAGGCAACGGAAAAAGCCAGCGTTATTGCCCAAAAAATCATGCGGATCACTGCTCAGCCGCTGAAACTGCATCAACACACCGTGCATATTTCATTGAGTATTGGCATTTGTATGTATCCGAGTGCTCAGCTTCCCACGGAAAAACGTCACGCCAATTTGGCGGCAAGCATCGTCAGTAATGCAGACCTAGCCATGTATGTTGTGAAGCATAATAACCGCAATGGCTATTTGTTTTATCATCTTGAATTGCACGTGTCAGCCCTGCGCCGCACGAATATTGAAAAGCAACTGCATACCGCGTTACATCAAGATGAATTTCAATTGTTTTTACAACCGCTGGTCAATAATAAAGGTGAGGTCATCGCCGCAGAGGCATTGCTGCGTTGGCAGAATAAAGAGTTAGGATGGGTGAGTCCTGCGGAATTTATTCCTATTGCCGAAGAATGCGGTTTAATCGTGGAGATCAGCGATTGGGTAGTATTAAGCGCTTGTCAGTTGATTGCAGAACTTGAGCAATTACAGGCATTTAGCACTCTACAATACATCAGTATAAACATTAGCCCTCGACATTTTAATCAGCCACTTTTTGTCTCGGGTTTACTCGAGGCCGTGGCGCAGTTCAATATTGAGCATGCCCACCTGCGCTTAGAAATTACTGAAGGTGTTGCATTAGAAGATATCGAACGAGCGATTGAGATCATGCAAGTGCTACGCGAGCAACATTTATATTTTATGTTGGATGATTTTGGTAATGGTTACTCGTCCCTCTCATATCTGCATAAATTACCCCTGCATGCGGTAAAAATTGATCGCAGTTTTATCAGTCAAATCGACCAACAGGCGAGTAATCAAGTGATTGTGAATGCCATGATCGGCATCAGTGCACATTTTTCCTTGACCTGCATCGTTGAAGGCATAGAAAACGCCGCTGAAGCGCATTTTTTTGCTCCTCATGATATCGCTGCGTTTCAAGGATTTCATTTTTTTAAACCGATGCCACAGTCACAATTTCTCTCAATACTGGCATAAAGCATCCGTAAATTTAGGCCATAGGCAGGTGCAAAGGCTTGTTATGTTGTACAAAAAATAGCCTACACTGACAGACACACTGTGCAACTAAATTAAGGACTTCACATGTTTCGCATTGCCACCTTCAACATTGAAAATCTCGACAGCAGTAGTGATCTCAATAACCCAGAATTGATTCAACGTATTCCCGTTTTGCGCATGATGCTCAAGCGTTTAAATGCCGATATTCTGTGCCTGCAGGAAGTGCACGGCCAAGAGACAAGCGCACATACAAGTGCTCGACCCAAACGCAATTTTGCTGCCCTCGATAAGGTGTTAGAGACAACGCAATATGCTGGCTATGCACGCGTTTCGACCTTGACCTCCGATAACCAGCCTTATGACAAACGCAATTTACTTGTATTGTCACGCTGGCCGATTGTGGAACATGCTCAGTACCGCAATCATTTCATTGATACCTTGCAATATCGCAAAGTCACGGCAAGCCCAGCCGAAGAAAGTCGAGACTTAAGTTGGGAAAGACCCATTTTACATGCGCAAATTGATGTACCCGCACTGGGACGTTTACACATCATTAATTTGCATTTGAAATCGCGTTTGGCATCGTCAGTGGCTGGGCAAAAACTCAATAACTATACGTGGGCAAGTGCCGCCGGGTGGGCTGAAGGGTTTTATTTGTCGTCGATAAAGCGGGTAGGCCAAGCCTTGGAAACACGCGTTTTGTTAGATAGCTTGTTTGATAGCACTCCAGAGGCAAATATCGTGGTTTGCGGGGATTTCAACGCAGAGCCAGGTGAGGTGCCCGTTGAGGCAATTTGTGGCAGGGTTGAAAACACGGGTAATCCTAATTTACGCAGTAAAGTCTTGATCCCATGTAGTGCAGCCATTGCCCAATCAGTGCGTTTTAGTCACCTGCATCAGGGGCGTGGCAACTTATTGGATCACATGCTCATATCGCAAAATTTGAGCAGCAATTTTGTGCAAGCGCAGTTGTACAATGAAAATCTACATGATGAAAGTTTGCCTTTCGCCAGTGATGTAAAATTTCCAGAATCAGACCATGCCCCTTTTGTTGCCAGTTTTAGTTGAGTATTCTGGCACTTTTTGCCCACTTGAACAGGCGAATGGGCTACCATAGCCAGCTAGTTTTAGTATTGCAAAACGGGTGAGGAGCAAAAGGATGTTACGCATTGTTATCGTGGGTGGTGGTGCGGGTGGTTTGGAATTGGTCACTAAGTTAAGTCGAGTGGCGCGCAAAGGGCGAGGCATGCAGATTGTCCTGGTGGATAAACAGCGAACCCATGTATGGAAACCTTTATTGCACGAAGTGGCGGCTGGCGTCATCGATAAAAATTCTGACGGTGTTGATTATCGTATTCATGCCAGCATTCATCACTACGAGTTTCAACAAGGCGAAATGTGTGGTTTGGATATCGCCAATAAAACACTGTCACTTGCACAACTTAATGACGAACATGGCGATGAGATACTACCGGCTCGGCAGCTCACTTACGACAAATTGGTCATGGCATTGGGTAGCGTTAGCAACGATTTTTCTACTCCTGGTGTGTCTGAGCACAGCTTTTTTCTCGATTCCTTGAGTCAAGCAGAAGCATTTCACCGAACATTGATTAACCAGTTCCTCAAACTCAATTACACCAGTGATCAGCAAAGCCTTAAAGTCAGCATTGTGGGCGGTGGCGCCACAGGCACAGAGTTGGCAGCACAACTTCACCATGTGGCGAATTTAGCCAACAGCTACGGAATGACGGCGCTCTCGGCAAAACGCTTACAACTCACTATCATTGAAGCGGGTCCACGTATTTTACCTGCATTGCCACAAAGAATTGCCAATGCAGCCAAACGAGCACTAGAAGACATCGGTGTTACCGTGTTGGAAAATACCCGTGTCATTCGTGCTGAAAAAACCGGGTTTGTCACCCAAGATGGTACAACCCTGGATGCCAATTTAATGGTTTGGGCGGCAGGGATTAAAGCGCCTGACGTGGTAGGTGATTGGGGCTTTGAGCTGAATAAATTGCAGCAAATAGTGGTTGATCCTTATTTACGCTCAACGGTTGACCAGAGCATATTTGTATTGGGGGATTGCTGCGCCTGTTTGCAAGCAGACAACCGTTGGGTGCCGCCTCGGGCACAATCTGCGCACCAAATGGCGAGTCTGGTTTACGGCAACCTGTTAGCGGAGTTAGATAACAAAGCCCTCAAGTCCTGTGTTTATAATGATTACGGTTCGCTGATTCATTTATCAAAATACAGTACGGTGGGGAGCTTGATGGGCAATTTGTCTAATAGCAGCATGTTTATTGAAGGGCATTTGGCTCGTTTTGTTTACAACTCGTTGTACAGCATGCATCAGTTTGCTGTGCATGGCATCATCAAGGGCATGATTGGTATGCTCAGTCGTCAGGTCAGTAAATTTGTGGGTAGTAAATTAAAACTACATTGAAATGGACAATTCTCTTCAAGTTTTTTTAGTTTTGCGGTCATAAAAAGCGACGTCACCACGACCCTTATCTTTGACTTGATACATGGTGTTGTCGGCGTTAACCATCAACTCATGTAGCACTTTTCCATCTTTGGGGGCAGCCACAATGCCAATACTGGCGCCCACCTGACAACGTTCGTACTCGCTAATGTGTATGGGTTGTTGAATACTGTCTAACAATTGCTCGGCTAGTTCTGCGGTGCTGGTCACATCAAATTCATCAAGCTGCCGAGCCACAACAAATTCGTCGCCCCCCCAACGAATACAAATGTCTGAACTCATCTCAAAATGGATTTTAATGCGTCGCGCAATTTCGACGAGTACCAAATCGCCCGCTTCATGGCCATAGGTATCATTCACCGGCTTAAACTTGTCGAGGTCAATCATCATCAACAGGAGGTGGCGACCATTTTTCATGCATTCAAATAGGGCCTTGTGGAGTTTTTTCTCACCTGCGCGGCGGTTCATTAAATGGGTCAAGGTATCGTGATCCGCCTCAAAGCGTGTTTGAAATTCGCGTTGAGTGCGTTCGGTGATGTCATGCAAAATCACTTCAATTATCGTTCCCGTATCATCTCGATGAGCAGAACGTTGGTCACTGAGTTTGGCAAACAAACAATGTAACCACTTTGTTTGTGTGCCTATAGTGCATTCGATATCTAAGGTAATCTGGTCAAACTTATCTTCCGCGCGGATCTCACTGAGTAGTTTTTGCATTTTTTCGGTGTCATTGAGCAGCACAGGAAAATTTAATGATGGCAATTTATCTTCACCGACAGGGGTGAAATGCTGCTCAAAAGCTGGATTGTGAGTGGTGATCATATTGTTTTCATCAAGCAGACAAATGCCCGCACTGGCTTGCTCGAAAATAAGTCGAAATTTTCGTTCTAGTTCTTGGGTTTTTTCGCGTAGTTCACGTTCATTACTGATGGTCAGATGCAATTCATGCATCAAAGAGTTGATCCCCTGAACTAACTTGCCTATTTCATCCTGTGGGCCATGTTTTATTTTGAGCATACGCATGGTAATGGGTTCACTGGGATTAATGGTGGCAAAACTTTCTGTCAAATTCTGAATGGGGCGAGTTAAGCGGCGGTGCACAAAAATGGACACAAAAAAGGCAATGATGACGGAGTGAAGCAGCATTAAGAAGACTTCTTTTTTTGTGGCCTTTTGCGCTTGTTGTTGGATGAACTCTTCGTTTGGAAAGAGGTTTAGGGTGCCGATTTGATTGTCTTGAATAAAGGGGTGACTTAATACCAGAGAAATTTGCTCTCCTTGGCCATCGATATTACCTTGGGTAATAAACATATTTGGTTCACCAAACAGATTAACCCCTTCCACTAAGTCATTGCTTAATAGGCCGTTAACTATTTCTTGACCTAACTCACGGTCACCTAAATAAGCGGCAATAGCAGCGGTTTTTTCCATGCTCCTACCAAGCTGTTCGGCTAATTGATAGTTGGTGGTCTTGCGCTCATTGAGGCCTGCGTAGTAGGAAAAAGTTGAAGAGACCAATGAAACCAATAAGGCGACGAAGGCAATAGACACGGCTACTTTAAAGTTGAGCTTTTGGCTAATTTTCGTCAAGTCGGTATACCACTTTCACGTTGTCGGTGACCGCCGTTGCCGGTATATAGGCAATGGCCTGATTAATTTTTTCCACTTTCGCCAATATGGCTGCAATTGAGTCTAGGGTTTCTGGTGGTTTGGCTCTGCCAGAGAACAACAATCGCGCCCAATAGGCTTTAATTTTGCGCTCATCTTGATTCACTAAACTGACATAGAAGTCATTTTTCAAGCTAGATTGTGAGGGTAAATCCAATGGTTGTACATGCTCGCCGTCAGGGAAAGTCAGAAAACGCCCCATGTAGATATCGATGACCTCGCGTTTTGACAAGGATTCAATCGGGTTGTTTTTGTTCACTACCACCACAAATGCTGTCGCCATACTCTGCCACGAGACCAGCATTAAACAAAACATGAGGCTTACGTTCTTAAGCACGATCAAAACACCACGCTAGCACTGACACTGACAAGATTACTTGCTGAGACGACGCGATATCCTCGGGCGCCTCTATATCCCACAAGCCCCCGCCGTAGGGATCAATATTAAAATGATCAGCCTGTGCCTTAAATACGAGTTGCTCAGAATAGTGCCACTTGGCGCCGATACTCACAGATTGTTGTTCAGTGGTACTGCGCTGCAAGGTTAATTCTGTGCCCGCTGCGATTTGTTGAATGGGAACACGTATTTCAGCAGGCAGTGCGTCAGGTAGCTGCGGAGCCAAAAATTCCAGCGAACGTCTGTTTTTAACAAGGGCCAGTGACGAGTAATAGGTGATGTCATTTAGTCGATAACCGATGCTCACGTAGGCAGAGTAGTTTGAGGGTGCGGTTAACCATGATGATTGAGATTTTCCTACCTCGGTTTGTACAATCCAGTTGGCGTGATCATAGGCTAAACCCACAGCGGAATAAGATATTTCATGAGGTTTGGCAGCAATGCCATCCGCGTAATACTTGGCTTGCGGCCACAATTCAGTGGGTATCATCGACAAACCCTGTTGTAACTGCTGTAGTTCATCAGCCTCAAATGACTTCACGTCAGAAAAGGAGTCAGAAGCGCGTAGGGTAAAATCCCCTACCTGATAAGCAGCACTGATAGTTAAAATATCGTTGAAATTGATGGTAAACGGTTCGGTACCAAAGCGGAGTTTGGTGGTTGTATGCCCGGCCGCTAATTTTAGCTGTAAAAAGCCGCCGTAGAAATTGTCACTGTATTCAATATCGACCCCATCCAAATGGCCAACAGAAGCAGAGAATGAATAGAATTCATGGGGGGGCGCACCCACAAATAAGCATAACCAACATAGGGATATTCGGATATCAGATAGAGATCGGTGTTCATTCTTCCGACACGTACAGCCCAATTTCGCACAGGGCGATAACGCAGAAATGCCAACTCCAAGTAGTTATCCCATTCTCGAATCCGACGATCTTGCCACACGTACTGCACGACAGCGTCTAACTCGTCACTGATGGAAATGTTTGCCTGGATGCCAATAAGAGAATCGCGGTTTAAGGTAAAACCGGCATGTGAGTCATTGATGTAGTTAGACCGAAAACCGATTTCATCATCGTCACTGTAACTGGCTGTGAGGGTGGCAAAGCCACTGAAATCTGCCTGTGGTGTACGGGCCAAAGCATTGGAAAAAGGTAGGCTGAAGATTAGGATCAGAAATATAGCTATACTGCGCCACATGGTAAAACTCTTCTAGTAATGTTGTTTTAAACGCTATCTATTACAACAAGCGCACCCACTCACATTGTTACCTTTAAATTGTTACTTTTAATTTGGCAGGCACATTTTAATTAAACAACGATAGCCATATTTGCTCCACCCAATGTTACCACCAAAGCTCAAAAAATGCGTAATAAAGCAGGGTGAAAACTCGCAGATCTGTGTGTTTGTCGACCAACGATATTGTTTAACAATGAAGGAGGCAATCATGACTTTTATTTATCGCCATTTCATTTTGTGTCATGACCTAGGATTGTGCGACTTTTATGCAAAATACAGTTGCATAAGTTTAGGGGCTATGTATAATTCGCGCCCACTTGTTCTGACGAACAGTGTTTTAGTGATTGCTAAGCTTAGGCTCTAGATAAACAACTACTAAAATTTAAACAAGACCCCAATTGGGGGTTAGCGGTAAACACACACATCCCCCCACTATGAACAAAGTGGTTGAGGATGATTTTTTTTGTTCTTTCGATTGGAGCTTAATCGATGCCAAATCAAAGAATTCGTATTCGTTTGAAAGCGTTTGATCATAAATTGATCGATCAGTCTACGGCTGAAATCGTTGAAACTGCGAAGCGTACAGGTGCTCAGGTTAGCGGACCTATTCCACTACCTACTCGTAAAGAGCGCTACACAGTGTTGGTTTCACCTCACGTAAATAAAGATGCACGTGATCAATATGAAATCCGCACACACAAGCGTTTGGTAGATATCATTGAGCCTACTGATAAAACAGTAGACGCCTTAATGAGATTGGACTTGGCTGCTGGTGTTGATGTTCAAATCAGCCTGGGCTAACAAGAGAGGGTTTTAACATGGCGATTGGTCTTATCGGTCGTAAAGTAGGTATGACACGCATCTTCACTGAAGACGGCGTCTCTATCCCTGTGACTGTTATTGAAGCAACCCCGAACCGTGTGACTCAGTTACGTACTGACGAAACCGACGGGTACAAAGCGCTACAAGTAACGGCTGGCGATAAAAAAGCCACCCGTGTAAACAAGGCTCAAGCAGGTCATTTTGCTAAAGCTGGTGTTGATGCTGGTCGCGGTTTGTGGGAATTCCGTTTGGAAGCCAACGAAGGTGAAGGGATTGAAGTAGGCAGTGAAATCACTGTTGAAATCTTTGCTGACACGAAGATGGTTGACGTAGCGGGTACCTCAAAAGGTAAAGGTTTTGCTGGCGTAATCAAACGCTGGAATTTCAGTCATCAACGTAACTCGCACGGTAACTCGTTATCTCACCGTGCACCAGGTTCAATTGGTCAAAACCAAAGCCCTGGTAAAGTATTCAAAGGCAAAAAAATGGCTGGTCAGCTTGGTAACAAGCGCATCACCGTTCAGTCTTTGGATGTAGTGCGTGTTGATTTAGAGAACAACCTTTTATTAGTGAAAGGTAACGTTCCTGGAGCTCCGGGTGGCGATGTCATCATTAAAGCTGCAGTTAAAGCGTAACGTCTGGGGAGTTAAGTGATGGAATTAGTATTGAAAGACGCGAAAAGCGCTCTTGAAGTATCCGAAGCAACCTTTGGACGTGAGTTTAACGAAGCACTAGTACATCAAGTAGTAGTTGCCTTCGGTGCCGGTGCCCGTCAGGGTTCACGTGCGCAAAAAACACGCTCTGAAGTTAGCGGCGGTGGTAAGAAGCCTTGGAAACAAAAAGGTTCTGGTCGTGCCCGTGCTGGTACAATCCGCAGCCCAATTTGGCGTTCTGGTGGTGTTGCTTTTGCAGCTAAACCACAAGATCACAGCCAAAAGGTAAATAAGAAGATGTACCGTGGTGCGATTCAAAGCATCCTCTCTGAGTTGGTACGTCAAGACCGCCTTATCGTGGTTGAACAGTTTTCAGTTGAGAGCCCAAAAACTAAAGACTTATTGTCTAAGTTAACGGCCCTTGAACTTAAAGATGTATTGATCGTGACAACTGAAGTTGATGAGAACTTGTTCTTGTCTGCGCGCAACTTGTACAAAGTTGACGTGCGTGACGTGCAAGGTATTGACCCAGTTAGCTTGATCGCATTTGAAAAAGTATTGATGACTGCTGCTGCAGTGAAGCAATTAGAGGAGGCGTTAGCATGATTAACGAAGAACGTCTACTTAAGGTGATTTTAGCACCGCATGTTTCTGAAAAAGCAACGCTCGCTGCTGAAAGCAACAACACTGTTGTGCTTAAAGTATTAAAAGATGCGAACAAAGAAGAGATCAAACAAGCAGTACAAAAACTGTTTGAAGTTGAAGTTAACTCTGTTCGTACTGTTAACGTGAAGGGAAAAACTAAACGTCACGGTGCATCTTTTGGTAAGCGTAAAGACTGGAAAAAAGCCTACGTCGTGCTTAAAGAAGGTCAAGACATCGACTTCACCGGCAACGCAGAGTAAGAAGGGGATTAGATATGCCATTATTGAAAGCTAAGCCGACTTCTCCTGGTCGTCGTCACGTCGTTCAGGTAACCAACCCTGATCTACATAAAGGTGCACCACACGCGCCTTTGTTAGAAAAAAATAACAAAACTGGTGGTCGTAACAACAATGGTCGCATTACCGTGCGTCACGTTGGTGGTGGCCACAAGCAACATTACCGTGTTATCGATTTTAAACGTAACAAAGACGGCATTTCTGCTGTAGTTGAGCGCTTAGAATACGATCCAAACCGTTCTGCTAACATCGCTTTAGTGTTGTACGCAGACGGCGAACGCCGCTATATCTTAGCCCCTAAGGGTGCTAAAGCAGGTGATCAGATTCAATCTGGTGCCGATGCAGCGATCAAAACCGGTAATACTTTGCCATTGCGTAACATTCCAGTGGGTACTACCGTACATGCCATCGAAATGAAGCCAGGCAAAGGTGCACAAATTGCTCGTTCAGCAGGTGCTTACGCACAGATCCTGGCACGTGCCGAAGGGTATATTACCCTGCGCCTACGTTCTGGTGAAGTTCGTCGAGTATTGGCAGATTGCCGCGCCACTATTGGTGAAATCGGTAATGCAGAACACATGCTACGTTCACTTGGTAAAGCTGGTGCAACTCGTTGGCGCGGTATCCGCCCAACAGTGCGTGGTGTTGCCATGAACCCAGTTGATCACCCACACGGTGGTGGTGAAGGTCGTACCTCAGGTGGCCGTCATCCAGTTACACCTTGGGGTATTCCAACTAAGGGTAAGAAAACACGTAGTAACAAGCGTACCGATAAACTTATCGTACGTCGTCGTAATAAGTAACAGCGAGGATTCACCATGCCACGTTCTCTCAAGAAGGGTCCATTCATAGACCTACACTTGTTGAAGAAGGTTGAGGCTGCAGTGGAAAAGAACGACAAAAAACCAATTAAGACTTGGTCACGTCGTTCTATGATCATCCCAGATATGATTGGGTTGACCATTGCGGTCCATAACGGTCGCCAACATGTTCCAGTATTCGTCTCTGACGAAATGGTCGGCCATAAGTTGGGCGAATTTGCGCCAACGCGCACTTACCGCGGCCATGTCGCGGATAAGAAAGCCAAGAAATAAGGGAGAAAAAAATGCAAGCATTAGCTAAACATAGTTTCGCCCGTACTTCGGCTCAAAAAGCACGTTTGGTAGCAGATCAAATTCGTGGTTTACACGTTGAAAAGGCCCTTGAAATTCTGACTTATAGTCCGAAGAAAGGCGCCGATCTAATCAAAAAAGTATTAGAGTCAGCGATTGCGAACGCCGAACACAACGAAGGAGCTGACATCGATGAATTGACTGTCGCTAAAATCTTCGTTGATGAAGGTCCGACTATGAAACGTATCAAGCCAAGAGCCAAAGGCCGTGCTGATCGTATATTTAAGCGTAGCAGTCACATCACTGTTGTTGTGTCTGATAACTAGGAGAAGATAATGGGACAGAAGGTACATCCTACAGGTATACGCCTGGGTATCAGCAAACCATGGACATCTACCTGGTACGCGAATACTGCAGATTATGCGAATAACCTGTTTAATGACCATCAGGTACGTCAGTATCTGACCAAGGCTCTTAAAGCAGCCTCTTTATCTAAAATTGTTATCGAGCGTCCTGCCAAAGCGATCCGTGTGACTATTCACACTGCCCGCCCAGGTGTGGTTATCGGTAAGAAAGGTGAAGACGTTGAAAAGATCCGCAAGCATGTTTCTAAGTTAGCTGGCGTACCAGCGCAAATTAACATTGCAGAAGTGCGTAAGCCTGAACTTGACGGTCAACTCGTTGCTGACAGTATTTCTAGTCAGTTAGAGCGTCGTGTAATGTTCCGTCGTGCCATGAAGCGCGCGGTACAGAATGCTATGCGCATCGGTGCCAAAGGTATCAAAGTTGAAGTAAGCGGTCGTTTAGGCGGCGCTGAAATTGCACGGACCGAATGGTATCGTGAAGGTCGTGTACCCCTACACACTTTCCGTGCTGATATCGACTATGCAACGTCTGAAGCTTTAACTACTTACGGCATCATTGGCGTTAAAGTATGGATCTTCAAAGGTGAAGTATTGGGCGGATTGCCTCTTACGAATGAACAGCCAGCCGCTGCTCCAGCACCTAAGAAGAAAGCTCGTACTCCAAAGCGTGAGGGCTAATTATGTTACAACCTAAACGTATGAAGTTCCGTAAAATGCATAAGGGACGCAACCGTGGTTTAGCCGCTGGTTGTAATGTAAGTTTCGGTACTTACGCTCTTAAAGCAGTTGGCCGTGGTCGTATGACAGCGCGCCAAATTGAAGCGGCTCGTCGAGCCATGTCTCGTGCTGTTAAGCGTCAAGGTAAAATCTGGATTCGGGTTTTTCCTGACAAACCAATTACTCAGAAGCCTCTAGAAGTGCGTCAAGGTAAAGGTAAAGGTAGCGTTGAGTACTGGGTTTGCCAAATTCAGCCAGGTCGTGTGTTATATGAAATGGACGGCGTTCCAGAATCATTGGCACGTGAAGCGTTTGAATTAGCTGCCGCTAAATTGCCCTTTAAAACCACCTTTGTAACTCGGACGGTGATGTAATGAAAGCGACAGAACTGAAAGATAAAAGCGTAGAAGAATTGAACACTGAGCTATTAAGCTTATTACGTGAACAGTTCAACTTACGTATGCAAGCAAGCACCGGTCAGCTTGAAAAAACTGACCAGCTTCGCAAAGTGCGTCGTAATATCGCGCGTGTTAAAACCATTTTGACTGAAAAGGCTGCTGCGTAATGAGTGAACAATCTATTCGTACAGTGCAAGGTCGTGTGGTTAGCAACAAGATGGATAAATCCATTACCGTTGCGGTAGAACGTAAAGTGAAACACCCTATTTATGGCAAGTTCATTAAACGCACTACTAAGCTACACGCTCATGACGAAACTAACCAATGTAACGAAGGCGACGTAGTCACGATCCGTGAATGCCGTCCTTTGTCTAAGTCTAAAAACTGGACCTTGGTTGAAGTAGTCACTAAAGCTATCTAAGTTTTAGACTGCAAAAATAAAGAAAGGCGCAACTCGCAAGAGCTGCGCCTTTTTTGTTTGTAGTGAGCCAACACTGCACAGCGTTAACACGTGCTGGTCCATGGCATGCCCGAGGTTGCATATTTTGCCTATACCAAAGATTGGCAAGCCTCTATGCCTTGGCTGAATACCCCATGATTTAAGCGTTTCCTTCGACTCTGCTGCTTTTTCATCAGATCCCTTATTTAGCGTGTTAAGTTTAGCCTAGGCCGCTATTTATGGTTGAACTGCACTGAGTTGGCTTTGAATAAATCCTTGAATTTGTTGCTCCAGTGTATCTAAGGGAATGGCACCATGACTGAGTACAGCATGGTGAAAGGCACGTACATCAAAGCGAGTACCCAGCTGTTGTTCTGCTTGTTGGCGGAGTGTTTTAATGGTGATTTCGCCGAGTTTGTAAGACAGTGCCTGCCCCGGCCACGAGATATAGCGGTCTACTTCTGTGCCAATGTTGTGCACTGACAACGCGGTGTTTTCTAACATGTAGTCAATGGCTTGCTGGCGTGACCACTGCATAATATGAATTCCCGTGTCGACCACCAAACGGCAGGCCCGCCACATCTCATAACTCAATGCACCAAAGGCCTCATAGTCGGTGGTGTAAACCCCCATCTCTTTACCTAAATATTCAGCATACAGTCCCCAGCCTTCACCAAAGGCCGAGATATAGTTGTAACGCCTGATATTGGGTAGATCCTGCATTTCTTGTGCAAGGGAAATTTGTAAGTGGTGGCCGGGCACGGCTTCGTGCAAGGTCAGGGCGGGCAACTCATACAATGGTCGAGTATTCAGCGCATAGGTATTCACCCAATAATAACCCGCTTCAGTGTCACTGCTGGGAGCAATATAGCGGCCTGTGGTGTATTTGGCGGCAATACTGTCAGGCACCGGCGCAACGCCGTAGGGTGTGCGAGGAAGCAGTTGAAAATACTTGGGTAACTTGGCGTCAATTTGTTTAGCGATATATGCTGCGTGTTCTAACAGTGCTTGGGGTGATGTGGCATAAAACTGTGGATCACTGCGTAAGAATTGAATAAACGCGTTGAGATCACCTTTAAATTTGAGGCGGCTTACAATCGCCTGCATCTCTGCCCTGATGCGTTTTACTTCGTTTATGCCCAATTGATGAATGTCATTCACCGACATATTCAGAGTGGTGTAATAATTGGCTTGATTCTGATAGTAGGCTTCACCCTGTGGCCAGCTTTTCGCCGCGATGTCGTCTTTGGCGGCGGGTAAATATTCACTTAGCAAAAAATCGTAATAGGCCTGATAAGCGGCATATACTGAAGTGCTAATGACAGTTTGCGCTTCTTTTAATAAAGCCTGTTTGTCTTTTTCTGTTAGGCCTAATTGCGTCGAGTCTGTTTGCGCCAAATTTTGAAACGGTTGGTAATACACACTTTGTTCTGGGCTGTCATGGATAAAAGCACTCACCGAGTTTTCATAATTCACTAATACCGCTTTGGGTTGGGTAAAACCACTCTCAATGCCTTGCCGCATCCATGTTATTTGCTGTGTAAAATAACGCGGAAATTGGGCTAAACGGTGTAGGTAGTTGCGATAGTCTATGATCTCGTTAAATGGCGTATTTTTGGGCAAAAAAGCCAAGGCGCTATGAAAACCGTATTCCGAGGTAAGGGGCATAAAATGACTATTAAACGCATAAGCATCAATGGCAGCTTGCAATTCGCGTTGCTGAATTGCCAGCGTGATTTTTTCTTCCTCATTTAATGCATTGCGGTCAAGCAGGCTCAATTTGTCGAGAAAACTTCGGCGCTGTTGATTGGCACTTGCCAGTGCCGCAGGACTAAGATCAGCTAATTTATCGGCATAACCACTTAAACCAAAACGGGTGGCACGAAGGGGGTCAGTAGTTAACTCAAAATGCCAAATATCATCTAACATCTGGTCAAGTTGTGGGTTAGCAAACAGTGGACCACAGAATAAAAGTAAGCAAGCAGCGGCGTAGCGACTTAACATAAACACAACCTAAAAGAGGCAATAGCCAAGAGTGTACTATGCTCCTAGGCTGAAAAAAACCGTTTACCCTGGCTGTGAAGTGTTGATGAAGACTGGTTCACACCATATTCCGTGGTTTAGGCGTAGTCGTATTGTCCGCCCTTACTCAGAGCTTTTTTATACGCGGGGCGACTATGCACTTTTTTCACAAAGGCGCCGATATTGGGGTACTGCATCGCTGCCCCTTTAGCCACTGCGGCCTCGAGTGGAAAACTCATTTGAAAGTCTGCACCTGAAAGTTCATCGCCAGCAAACCAAGCATTGTGGCCTAAGTGCGCTTCAATAAACTGCATATTGGCTAGGATGTTGGGGCCAAAATACCCTCCCATCACTTTATCGGCGATTTTGTTGGCAATTATTTTCACAAAAAACGGCTTGGCATTGGCGCGTACTTTGTCGAAAACAAGTTTGGCCACCATTGGTGGCATCAATGAACCTTCGGCAAAATGCAACCAATAGCTGCATTGGCGTTGTGCTTCTGTCCCTGCTTTAGGCAGCAGTCGTCCATTGCCATAGGTTGTGGCTAGGTATTCAATAATGGCCCCCGATTCGGCCACAGTAATGTCTCCATCGGTGAGTACCGGAGACTTACCTAAGGGATGGATGAGTTTCAAGGTGGAAGGTGCAAGATTTGTGACTGCATCACGTTGATAATGTTTAATTTCATAGTCGAGTTCAAGTTCTTCCAACATCCATAATATGCGCTGAGAACGAGAGTTGTTGAGGTGGTGTACGGTAATCATCTGGGTTCCTTTTTATCCATGAACTACTTACTACGCTGCATATCCGCCTTCAGACCAATAGGCTGAACGGTATGTTGTTACGCCAAGCGCAGGCCTACTTCCTTTGCTTTGTCGGTAATTTGTTGTTGTATCCAATCCCACAGTAAGGGGTGAGTATAGGCAATGGCAGCGTTCTTTTTAAAAATTTGCTGCACTGAAATGTCATGTTCGAGCCAACTCTGACAGCCATTATGCAAGTTTTGAATGAGGGGCATTAAGCGGTCTATGCCTTTGGCAAATTGTGCTTCTGGGCTTTGTGCTTGCTCGAATTCTTCCCATAGGGCCAGAAACTGCTGGCCTGTATCGTTAGGTAGCAAGGCGAACAAGCGCTTCGCCGCCAATAACTCATTAACAAAGTCATCATGGTTGGCGTCGTAAGCAAACTTGTCACCGGTATCGATTTCCACCACGTCATGCAACAACAGCATAGTCAGTACTTTTTGTTGATCCAGAGCTTGCTCGGCATACGGCAATAAAGTAAGTGCCAACAGGGCAATTTGCCAACTGTGTTCGGCACTATTTTCATAGCGTGTTAGACCGACTGGCTTAATACGTCGGCTGACATTTTTAAGCTTCTCCAATTCAACAATAAACTGGGTAATGGCTGAAAAATTTTCCAACATGGTTTTGTGGCTTCCTTGTATGGGGGGACTATTTACCGCTGGGGTCAAGGCTCGCATAATAAGCGGATAAATTTTCGATATCCGCATCACTTAAGCCCATTGCCATGGGTGACATCTGCATATTTTTACGCTCACCATCGCGAAATGCTTTTAGTTGTAGCACTAAATACTGTTCTTTCTGCCCAGCTAAATTGGGATACATGGGTATCATCGATACACCTTTGCTGCCATGACAGGCATTACAGGTAACCGCCTTCGCTTTGCCGGCCTCTATGTCTGCAGCCATGGCGCTGTGTCCTGTGTTAATTAAGCTAAACGTAGAAGCCAACAACAGCGGTAACAATCGGATCTTTTTGATGAAGTGCATACTGTGTCCTCAGATAAAATGTTAAAGTCGAAAGGCATCTAAATGTATCACAAATTTACTCATTATCGCGGAAAGCTGCTTACATGACACTACGTTATTCCTACGCCTCTGAACTGAGTAATTTGGCGAGTTTAGTTAAACCTCAAGCCCTCAAGAATGCGCGAGTGGTGGCCATAAATCAATCATTGGTGGCGCAACTTGCATTACCCAATACCTGGACTGACAACAACGACCTGTTGCAGATGCTATTTAGCCAGCCTAGTGCTTATACGGAACATGCTATTGCACAAAAATACGGCGGCCACCAATTTGGCTTTTGGAATCCCGATCTAGGGGATGGACGCGGGCTACTACTGGCACAGTGGTCTGATCCACAGGGACGAAATTGGGATCTACATTTAAAAGGGGCAGGGTCAACGCCGTACTCGCGATTTGCCGATGGGCGTGCAGTATTGCGTTCAACAATCCGTGAATATTTGGCGAGTGAGGCTCTGCATTATCTCGGCATTCCCACCTCACGCGCCCTGTGTTTGATCACCAGCGAAGAGCCCGTTTTCCGCGAGCGTCAGGAACGTGGCGCCATGCTAGTCAGAACTTGTGAAAGCCATTTGCGATTTGGCCACTTCGAATATTTTTATCGCTCTGGTGAACACGACAAACTGCAGCAATTATTTGATTACACCTTTGCTCAGCATTTCCCACATTGCCTTGCTACACCCTTGCCTTATCAAAGCCTGTTGAATGAAATTGTCGATAAAACGGCGCAGATGATTGCTTATTGGCAAGCCTATGGATTTAATCACGGCGTAATGAATACCGACAACATGTCGATCCACGGCATTACCTTTGATTACGGCCCCTATGCATTTCTCGATGATTTTGAGCCAAATTATATCTGTAATCACTCAGATCCACAGGGGCGTTATTCTTTTGATAGTCAGCCCGGCATAGGTTTGTGGAATCTCAATGCCTTAGCTCAGGCGTTCAGCCCTTATTTAGACTTTGAATTAATTCGCACAAGTTTAATGCGCTACGAGCCTCAGCTTTTAACACGCTACAGTGAGCTGATGCGGGCAAAGTGTGGATTAAGCACCGCCCATCCTGACAATCCCGCGCTCATTAATGAATGGCTCGCTCTGTTGGCGGCGGAGCATAAAGATTACAGCCAAAGTTTTCGCCTGCTCAGCGAGCATCCGGTTGCGACTTTGACTCAGTTGCGGGATCAGTTTGTTGACCGAGAGCGTTTTGACCGCTGGGCACAGGCCTATGCTAAACGTGTTGACGAGCAAGGTTTAGATGAAGGCCAGCGACTTGCACAAATGTGTCAGGTTAATCCTGCGGTTATCCTGCGTAATTTTCAGGCTCAACGGGTGATTACCTTGGCAGAGCAGGGAGACTTTTCCCTTTTTCATGAGTACCTACAGGCCTTGAGTGAGCCCTATACGGTAAGTGCAGGCATGCAAAAATTCACGCAAACACCCCCCGACAGTGATAAAGGCATGGCGTTATCCTGCAGTAGCTGAGTTGTAGACCTATGATTATCAGACTACTATACAAAAATGGTTTTAAAACATGGGGTTAATGCACTGATGAAGACCGGTTTAACAGGCTGTAGCCCATCGCTCTTGTTGCATCCCGTGCAAAAACTCATGCTCATTTTAGTGTGTTTGACGGCCCTAATTTTTAGTTCGCTGGTGAGGTCACAGAGCGTGATCACAGTTGAGTCTGGGCAGTCTGATCTACGTCCTATTCTGCAGTGGCAAGTGAGTGACAACAATGCCCAGCTTTCAGACTTGCAAAGCAACAATAATTGGCAAGCCTCTGTGTCCGAACTTAGGGTATCGGCTAAACAAAGTCTGTGGGGCAAGGTACATCTGGATTTTCCCTTAGACAACGTCGAACAGTACGCGCTAACTGTGGGTAACCCCCAATTGGATTTTGTAGATGTGTATGTGGTTGATGATAAAAACCGCATCCTCAGTGCTTATCTCATGGGAGCTCGACGTGATTTTTCACAACGGCCAATTGCTCACCGTTTGTTTGTGGCGCCAGTGCGCACCTCTTCGCAAAGTCAAATCAGTGTCTATATCAAAGTGGCCACTCAAGGCCCACTGGTTTTTCCGGTTACGTTATCTATCCAGCGTGATGCGCTTAGTTATGAACAAGCACTCTTGGCCTTCATGGGGTTTGTGAGCGGGGGCTTAACCCTATTGGCCTGCTATTTTCTGATGACCTACATGTTTTTGCGCAGTCCTGTGCGCTTTTGGTTTGCCGTCGCAACGAGCTTGTTTTTATTATTGCTGCTCAATATTCTGGGCATTGTCAGCCAAATCAGCGGTATCACCGCCTACATTGTCAGTGTGAATTCTGTGTTATGCGGCATGCTTTTGTTGGCCGTGTGCAAAGTCACCTTTGCCATTCTCGAACGAGTGCCCGTGATATTGCGCTACTGTGCTTATTTGTTGGGTTTCAGCACCATAACATGTGCCTTTATTGCCGATAGTTTTTTTCAATTACGGCTCAATCTTTGGCTCGCCGTGATTGCTGCCATCCTGCTTGCCGTATTGGCTGGTATTTATTACAAACGCGACAAGTTAGTGCCCAATCTTTTGGCGGCAGTAGGTTTTCTAACGCTGGGTGGAATGGGTTTTGCCAAGGTTACTTTATTCATTTCGGGTAGCACCACCAGCACACAACTCGACTTGTTGATGATTTCGGCCAGTATCGGTGGGATTTTATTAGTCGCCCTAGCTATTGAGGCACATGAGCGGGTTATTACCCAACGTCAGCACTTGCGTCAGCAGAGCACCATCAGTGATCTCCAGCACTTTTATAATCTCTTCCGCAACTCGGCGGAAGGTCTTTTTACCTCTACGGTTGACGGCAAACTCATTACCGTGAATCCGGCTATGTGTAACTTGTTTGGCTACGAGGATGAAGCCCACATGTTGGCCAACATACGTCACGCGGGTGAGTTTTACGCCGACCCCCATGATCGCGAATTGCTGTTAGGGGAAATCGTGCAAAACGGCAAGGTATTAGGTAAGGAAATCAAAGGACTACGCTACGATGGCGCAGAGTTTTGGTTTTGTATTTCAGCACAAATTAAACAAGAAAATGACAGCAAACTGCTGTTTGGCTCAATTTTCGACATCACCGAGCGTAAACAATCGGACATCAGTTTAGCTTTTCTTGCCACCCATGATTCGTTAACCGGTGTGTTTAATCGTCGCGAATTTGAAAAACGTTTGCAGTCTGCCCTTAGCAATGCTCAGTTACAAAACTCAGACCTAACCTTGCTCTACCTCGATCTAGACCAATTTAAAGTGGTCAATGATACCTGTGGGCACAAAGCCGGCGATTTATTGATCAAACAACTATCGCAAAAGCTGCAAGACACGGTGCGCGACAAAGGTTTATTGGCACGTTTAGGAGGGGATGAATTTGGTGTGTTGTTAGAGGGCGATAACGCCCAGATGGCCTATCTGGTTGCCAATCAACTGTTAAACGTGGTGCAGGAGTTTCGCTTTATTTGGGAAAACCGCATTTTTAGCCTTGGGGTGAGCATTGGTCAAGTGGCATGGATGGCAGAGATAAAATCACCAGAACAACTGCTGAGCATGGCTGATGCGGCGTGTTATATGGCCAAAGAGCAAGGCCGCAATCAAGTCCACACCTACTCAGCAGAAGATGAAAAGTTACAACGTTATGCCTCACAACTGTCGTGGGTCGCAGACATCAACCAGGCCTTACAGCACGACGGCTTTGAGCTTTATTACCAACACTACCAATCCCTGAAAAAAAGCGATGACGGCCATCACTACGAGATATTGTTGCGGATGCGCGGTAAAGACGCCGATCTTATTCCACCGAATGCATTTTTGCCCACTGCCGAACGCTACAACCTAACTGCACAGATTGATCGCTGGGTGATTGAGCACTATTTTCGTTGGTTGTCGGCCCATCCTGAGCATTTAGCCCAGCTCAGTCGCTGTAACATTAATTTAAGCGGCCATTCTTTAGCGGATAAAGATCTCAAGCTATTTATTCTTAACGCTTTCGAAACTTATAGCGTGCCCTATACCAAGATCTGTTTTGAAATCACTGAAAGTATGGCCATCATTAAGATGGATGAAACCCTTGATTTTATGCGCACCTTCCACGCTTTAGGCTGTGTGTTTGCCCTCGATGATTTTGGTAGTGGCTTTTCTTCTTACACCTATTTGAAGACTTTACCCGTCGATCAACTGAAAATCGATGGGAGTTTTGTCAAAGATATCTTGCTTGATCCCATTGACCTAGCCATGGTCAACTCCATCAAAGATGTCGCCAAAGCGATGGGCATGGAGACCGTCGCTGAATTTGTCGAATCCACTGAAATCTTGGTTGAATTGGGTAAAATGGGCGTGGATTATGCCCAAGGTTACGGCGTGGCAAAACCTCAAGCCCTGACACAATTTAGTGCGTTGAAATAACTTGTATTAATTACAATCGCGCCCATATTGATAACAGTTCTGTGTTACCGCTATTTATTTAAGAGTCTATCGTTGAACATTACAAGTACCACCGCCACCTATCAATTTGTTAGCTCAGCCAAACTGCCCACTCGCTGGGGCCTATTTACGATCCATGGATTTGTTGAAGTGGCCAGTGGCCAAGAGCATGTCGCTTTGTCTTATGGCCAATGGTCTGCAGACGAGGTGATACCGGTGCGTGTGCACTCAGAGTGTTTAACCGGCGATGCCTTATTCAGCACCCGCTGTGACTGTGGTGCACAACTAGAAAAAGCCCTGCAAAATATTGTTGCTCATGGCAAAGGTGTACTCCTGTATTTACGTCAAGAGGGCCGTGGCATTGGCCTGTTAAATAAAATCGCTGCTTATAAACTGCAGGATAGCGGTATGGACACCGTAGAGGCAAACGAACACCTTGGTTTTGATGCAGATTTACGTGAATACGATATCTGTAAAGTGATGTTGCAAGAATTAAACGTCAGCAAAATCAATTTGATGACCAACAATCCCAAGAAACGCGCTGCCTTAGAAAACCTCGGCATTGCAGTGGTTGAACGCACCCCTATTGATCATGGGATCACCGACGACAATCGTCATTACATACGTACCAAGATCGAAAAACTCGGTCACGAATTTGATCCCCATCTGTTTAAATAAACCGGTCACACAAAAAAAGGGCTGCCATTGCAGCCCTTTTTTAATGGCGTAGAAAACCTGTTTACTAGTGACGAGCGGTTTGTGGCACTCGCCCTTGCTCATCCAGGGTTTGACCTTTGACTAACATCGATAGTTTGCGGAACAGTACATAAAATACCGGCGTGAAAATCAACCCGAACAACGTGACTCCCAACATCCCGCTAAACACGGCTACCCCGAGGGAACGCCTCATCTCAGCCCCAGCACCACTGGCCAGCACCAGTGGTACCACCCCAAGAATAAAGGCGAACGAGGTCATCAGTATTGGCCGCAAACGCAGTGTTGAGGCTTCAACCGCAGCCTCCACTAAGGCTTTTCCTTGTTGTTCTAAGTGTCGGGCGAACTCCACGATTAAAATGGCGTTTTTGCTGGCTAGCCCCACCAAAACAATCAAGCCAACTTGGGTGAGAATATTGTTGTCCATGCCCGCCAAACTCACTCCGCTAATAGCGCTTAATAAACACATGGGAACAATCAAAATTACCGCAAATGGCAGGGTCCAGCTTTCATACAAGGCAACCAACAATAAAAATACAAAGATCACCGCAAACACAAAGGCCAGAATGCCAGTATTGCCCGCTTGTTTTTGTTGATAAGCCAACTCAGTCCATTCATAGGCGATACCCACCGGCAACAATTCATCAGCCAGTTTCTCCATGGTCGCCAGTGCTTCACCTGAGCTGTAACCGGGTGCCGTACTACCAATCAGATCAGCCGCTGGGTAGAGATTAAAACGCGGCACTCGGCTTGGTCCCGAGCGAAATTCAAAGGTGGCCACTGAACTGAGTGGCACCATGTCACCACTTGAATTTCGCACCCGAATTCGACCGATATCGTCTGGTTCCATGCGATACGGCGCATCGGCTTGGGCGGTAACCCGAAAGGTTCTTCCTAAGTAACTAAAATCGTTAACAAAAGCACTGCCCAAGTAGACTTCTAAGGCGCTAAATACATCGGCTACATTGACGCCTAGGCGCTCAACTCGCTCACGATCGATATCGGCATAGAGCTGCGGTGTATTGGTGGAAAAAAAGCTAAATACCGAGGTGGTTGCAGGTTGTTGATTTGCTGCGTTTGCCAGTTGCCACATGGCTTGTTCTAAAAACGGCAAACCACGGCCATTTCGGTCTTCCAGCATCATCTTAAACCCACCGCCATTACCCACACCTCTTACCGAGGGTGGCGGAATAACCACCACAAACGCTTCTTTTATGGAGGCCATGGCGCCGCGCACATTACCCACTAATTGCTGAAAGTTCAAACCCATAGCATCCCGTTTAGCAAAGGGAGCTAACACTGGAAATATAGCCGCTGAGTTGGTGGCGTTGGTAAAGGTGGCACCAGAAAACCCGCTAAACCCTACGGCATTTTCAATCCCTTCAATGTGCAGCAGTTTATCTACCACTTCTTGCACCACTGCGTCAGTGCGAGATAGGGCTGCGCCAGAGGGCAACTGAATACTGACAATCAAGTAGCCTTGATCTTGCTCAGGAATGAAGCCCTGCGGCACAATCGACAGCATGTACACCGTCAACGCCATCAAGGCCGCATAAATAAACGACATCAGTGCGCCAAGCTGCACTAGTTTGCCCACCAACTTGCCATAGGCATTGGCCAGTGTGTCCATGCCTTGATTAAACATCTGCGCTAAGCGATTTTTCTTCACCGCCTGTTCTTCAGTAGGGTGCGGCTTAAATAACACAGCAGCGATAGCAGGGCTTAAAACCAGTGATACCAACACCGAGATAATTGTCGCCACTGCGATGGTGATGCCAAACTGACTGTAAAACTGACCTGAAATACCGCCGACAAAGGCGGTGGGTAAAAATACTGAAACTAAAACCAAACCAATGGCAATCAATGCTCCGCCTACCTCACTCATGGTATCGCGAGCCGCTTTGAGTGGGCCAACGCCCTCTGCCATCAAGCGCTCCATATTTTCCACAACAACAATGGCATCATCCACCACAATACCAATCGCCAACACCAAGCCAAACAGGGTCAAGTTGTTCAAGGAAAAATCTAAGGCACTCATCACCGCAAACGTGCCCACCAATGAAATCGGTATAGCCAAAATCGGAATGATGGCGGCACGCCAGTTCTGTAAGAAAACAATAATGACTAATACCACCAAGATTACCGCTTCAATAATGGTGCTTTTGACGGCATCAATTGACTGGGCAATAAACTCAGTAGGGTTGTATGCAATGTCGTAGGCTAAATCCGGTGGGAAGGCTTGCGACAATTCTTCCATGGCAGCCTTGATATTGTCAGATGTTTCCAAGGCGTTGGTGCCTGGGCGTTGGAAGACAGGTAAAGCAATGGCTTTTTTGTCACCTAGGTAACCACGGGTTGCATAACTTTCTGCACCCAATTCCACTCGCCCCACATCACTGAGGCGCACAATCCGCCCATCGCTATTTTTTATGATGACATCAGCAAATTCTTCAGGCTCGATAAGTCGCCCTTGGGTTTGCACACTCAGCTCAAAGGCGGTTTGGCCGTTTTCCACCGGTGACTGATTAAGCGTACCACTGGCCACTTGGATATTTTGACCACGCAAGGCGCTTACCACTTCGGCAGCAGACATATCTAAGGAGGCAATACGATCGGGATCTAACCACACCCGCATGGAATATTGGCTAGCACCAAATAAACGGATATTCCCCACCCCTTCAATTCTCGCTAGTCTGTCTTGAATTTGCAGGGTAGCGTAGTTGGCTATGTAGGTTTGATCATAGGCGCCATTTGGCGAATACAGATTCACCACCAACATTAAATCGGGTGAATTTTTGTTGGTGGTAATGCCTAAACGACGCACGGCTTCTGGCAAGCGCGCTTCAGCAATGGCTACGCGGTTTTGCACCTGAACTTGTGCCGTATCTAAGTCTGTTCCTAATTTAAAGGTCACTGTAATGGCAACTTGACCGTCAGCGGTGGATTGCGACGACAAATACAGCATATTTTCTACGCCGTTAATTTGTTGTTCTAAAGGGGCGGCCACGGTTTGTGCCGCTACCTCAGCATTGGCACCCGGATACGAGGCGCTCACCACAATAGTGGGTGGGGCTATTTGCGGATACTGCTCAATGGGCAGGGTAAAATAACTCAGGCTACCAATGATCAATACGGCAATGGCGAGGACCGAAGCGAACTTGGGTCGGTCGATAAAAAAGTAGGAAATCCTCATGATTTTACCTTCCTTGCAAGGGATATTGTGCAGCAATATCCACTTGTTTGGTTTGTACCGGTGCACCCGGACGAACACGCATCAAACCATTGACGATGATTTGATCATCCGCTGTTAGTCCCGTACTAATCACGCGTAGGTCGCGAGTCTGCAATTTGCCCAGAGTGACAAATTTACGATCAACCTTGCCATCCGCGGTCACCACATACACAAATTTTCTCGATTGGTCCGTGCCTATGATGCTATCTGGTACAAGTAAGGTGGCTAAATTTTCTTGTGCTAGTAAGCGAATACGGCCAAACAAGCCGGGTAAAATATAGCCACCGGGATTATCTAAAATTGCACGGCCGACAATAGTGCCTGTACTGGTTTGCACGCGGTTATCCACAAAGTCCATCACCCCTGTATGCACAAACTCCTCTTCATCCTGTAATTTCACTTTCACCGGATTGGGTTTGGTTCTTGAGCTTTCGCGCTGGGATGACTGACTCAAGCGAATGTATTTCAATAGATCTTGCTCACCTGCATCAAAGTAAAAATGAATGGGATCAATCGATACGATGGTGGTCAGCAAGGTTGCGTTGTTTGCAGTGCCGTTGACCAAGTTGCCTACATTCACATAGTCCCGTGACACCATGCCGGTAATCGGGGCTTTAACTTCAGTGAATTCCATGTCTAACTTAGCGTTATTGAGTGCGGCGGTGGCCAGTTCAAACTCGTTGGTGCGACGGTCTGCTTCTTCTGCGGAAATAGAATTTTTCTTCAATAAGTCTTTGCCACGCGCCAATTCTTTTTCGGCGAGGTTTAAGCGACTTTGGGCACTTTGTAAGGCAATTTTAAACGGACGTTGATCGATAACAAACAAGACATCCCCTTTATTAACTAGCTGCCCGTCTTTGAAGTTCACCTTATCCAGGTAACCACTCACCCGTGCACGAAGTTCAACTTGTTCAACGGCTTCAAAACGGCCTGTGTATTCATCCCACTGCGTAATATTGGCCGCAATCGGTGTGGCAATGTCCACCTCAGGCGCGCCGCCCATTTGCGCCGGTGGTTGCGCTTTGTTGCAACTGACCAAAGTGCCTAGGCTTAACACGGTTAGACCGATTAGCAGATGTGTGCGCATAATATATATTCCTGGTTGAGCCTCATGGAGACTAGAAGTATGTTGATGGGTTGCTTGTCAGCGTTCGACCTGAGCATGCCAAAACGATCTGGTGACCCCTCACCTGCGACTAACTCAAACTGAGCTTAGTTAATGTAGTAGGTTTAGCTTAGGTCGTGAATTACGCCGATAATGTAGAGTAGTGCGATAACGACTCACGTGAGGGTCCGGTGCATCGTTATTTAGCTGAGCCTTAGGGTAACAGAGCGACGTTTTTCACAAAGTTCTTTACAGGCTAAATTATGCTAATTGCTTATGAAATTTTCCTTTATAGTAGGAATTATGTGTGTGCAGCCCTAACAGAATGGCCACACCAATAGCGAGCTCTCGCAGTCCAGAGTGCCCATTAGCCACTTCAATCGGAGGCAACTCATGTCAATAAAATTACAGGTCAACGGTCAAGTTAAAACGGTGGATGTTGAAGCCGATACGCCCTTGTTGTGGGTATTACGTGATGAACTGATGTTAACAGGTAGCAAGTTTGGTTGTGGTATGGCGCAATGCGGCGCTTGCACGGTGCATATTAATGGCATTGCTCAACGTTCATGTGTATTACCTGTCAGCGCCGCTGAAAACATGCAAATTACCACAATAGAGGGAGTTGCTGGCAAAGAGGCACAAGCGATTCAACAAGCTTGGCAAGCCTTAGACGTGCCGCAGTGCGGATATTGTCAATCTGGACAAGTCATGAGTGCAGTGAGCTTGCTCAAAACCACCCCTAAACCCAGTGATGCCGATATTGATCAGGCGATGGCCGGTAACGTGTGTCGTTGCGCCACCTATGCACGGATCCGTCAAGCCATTCATCAAGCTGCAGATACCATGGAGGCCTAGTTCATGAAAAATGTTATTCAGGTTCCAGCCAATATTAGTCGTCGTCGTTTTATTCAGGGCACCACTGCTAGTTTGATGATCGGGGCGTATCTACCGATGTTGGCTAAAAACGTCATGGCCAGTTCAGCAACAGCCAGTCTCGAAGCCAATGCGTTTGTTAAGATTGCCCCAGACAGTAGCGTCACAGTATTGATCAAACACATCGAATTTGGCCAAGGTGCTTTCACTGGCTTAGCCAGTTTGGTGGCCGATGAGCTTGATGCGGCATGGTCACAGATGAAAGCCGCCCATGCCCCCGCTAACGTTGCCTTATATAAAAATGTAATGTTTGGTGTGCAGGGCACTGGCGGGTCGACAGGCCTAGCTAATTCTTACCTCACTATGCGCCAAGCGGGAGCCAGCGCCAAAGCCTTGTTGGTTGCCGCTGCCGCACAACTGTGGCAAGTGGATGCAGCGGATATTCAGGTAAAACAAGGGCTTGTATTCCATCCTAGCAGTGGTAAGCAGGCTCAATTTGGTGAGTTAACGGCCATTGCGGCGGGGTTATCATTGCCAGTTCAAGCCCCTAAACTTAAGTCTCCTGAGCAGTTTATCTACATTGGTAAAGACCTGCCGAAATTAGACACGGTAGATAAAACACAGGGCAAAGCCCAGTACACCCAAGATATTCATCTGCCCAATATGTTGACGGCTGTGGTAGCGCATCCGCCGCTGTTTGGCGCCAAATTAAAAAGCTTCGATGATACACAAACCCGCAAAATTAAGGGCGTGGTGGAGGTGAAACAGCTCAATAATGGTGTAGCGGTTTACGCCAAAAATACCTACACCGCCATAAAAGGCCGCAATGTCCTAAAAATTGACTGGGACAACAGCCAAGCAGAGCAGCGCTCAAGTGCAGAATTATTGGCATTTTTTAAACAAACCAATCAACAGCCTGGTTTGGTTGTAACACGCAAAGGTGACGCCGAAGCGGTGCTCAGTAAAACAAGTAATAAGATTGATGTGGAAATGACCTTTCCCTACTTGGCTCATGCCCCGATGGAACCGTTGGATGCCGTGATGCAAATTGTTGACGGCAAAGTCACGTGTTGGTTTGGTAGCCAGATCCCCACCTTAGATCAAGGCGCCATAGCGCAAGTGTTTGGCGTAGCAGCAGAAAATGTAGACATACAAACGCAATTAGCAGGTGGAAGTTTTGGTCGACGTGTCACTCAAGACGCGGCCTTTGCGGTGGAAGCAGCACAGGTGACCAAAGCCATCGGTCAACCCATTCCGATTAAAACGGTATGGACCCGGGAAGACGATATTCAAGGTGGTTATTATCGGCCCATGGCTGTGCACACCATCAGTACCGCTGTTGACGGTCAAGGAGAGTTGACAGCGTGGCAACATCGCATTGCCGTGCAGTCTATTTTAAAAGGCTCACCCTTTGAGGGCATGATGCAAAATGGTATTGATCCTTCTTCCGTCGAAGGCGTCAGCGATTTACGTTACTCCGTGCCCAACTTGAGTGTTGATGTTCACAATATGCAAGTAGGGGTGCCAGTTTTATGGTGGCGCTCGGTAGGGCATACCCACACTGCCTACGCCGTTGAAACCATGATTGATGTTTTACTTGAACGCACAGAACGTGATCCTATTGCGGGGCGTATCGCTTTACTCAATGACAAAAATCGCGAAATTGGCGTATTGCAGGCCGTGTCTGCACTTGTTGAGCAAGCGGGGCCTGTACCAGAAGGGCGAGCCAGAGGTGTAGCTGTGGTGCAGTCTTTTGGCAGTTTTGTGGCACAAATTGCTGAAGTGTCAAAAAATGCGCAAGGCTTGCCCCATGTGCACCGTGTTTGGTGTGCTGTAGATTGTGGCTTAGCGGTTAATCCCAATGTGGTGAGAGCACAGATGGAGGGAGGCATAGGTTTTGGCTTAGATGCCATCTTGCATGGTGAATTAAGTCTGGCCGCAGGTGGACAGGTCGAGCAATCTAATTTCCATAATTATAACGTCTTGCGCATCAATGAAATGCCACAAATTGATGTGGTGATTGTGCCCTCTGACGCACCACCTACGGGGGTTGGTGAGCCAGGTACACCACCGATTGGCCCTGCCGTGGCCAATGCTTGGCGTCGTCTCACTGGGCAATTTGTAACAACCCTGCCGTTTAGCAAGGGGGTAAAACTGGCTTAAGCCAAACCCGACCCAGAGCAACCGACTTGCTGCTAGCTTATTTAGCATCAAGTTCGGTCTGCTTGGTAAACAACATGTTTGAACATGTTTTCGTTCATCTTCCGCCACTTTGACATTCAGTTATGGTTAAGGCTTTAGCCCTTATAACTATCCTCAACGAAATCCCGTCAGCATGCTAACTAAGCGGACGGTTTGAAGAAGGAAGGTTCTATGTCGATACCAGCACATCATGCAAAACAATATCTTCGGGCAAGTCTGACATCCCTAGCGTTTGCCCTAATTAATCCGCTTTTTTCAGCACAAGCACAAGAATCCGCTTTGCAGCGCTTGAACCAAGCCACACCAGTGCAAACCCAAGCCAATGCATCTCAACAAGGGGTTATTGAAAACCAACTAAACCAAGCAGAACTCGACCAGTTACTTGCGCCCATTGCGCTGTACCCCGATACCTTGCTGTCCCATATTTTAGTCGCCTCGACCTATCCATTAGAGATAATTCAGGCCGCACGGTGGCGTGCTGCCAATAAAGACTTGGATGAACAACAAGCCTTGGATGCGGTGGAAGATAAAGACTGGGATCCAAGTGTTAAGGCTTTAATTCCCTTCTATGATTTATTGCAAAAATTTAGTGATGATTTGGATTGGCTACAAGCCTTGGGTGATGCGTTTTTAAGCAATGAAGAGCAAGTATTGGCGAGCATTCAAATCTTGCGCCAAAAGGCCTACGCCCTCGGCAATTTGCAGAATAACGAATACGTAGAAGTTAGCAAAGATGAAGACAAGGAGATTGTGATCCGTACCGTAGATCGTCAAGTTGTGTATGTGCCTTATTACGATACACGTGTGGTTTACGGCAACTGGTGGTGGGATGCCTATCCCCCTTACTACTGGAATAGACCCAGTCATTACGTATTCAGTGGTGGTTTCTTTTGGAGCCCTCGTTACTCGATTCGCCCGGCCTTTTATTTTGGTGGATTTCACTGGCATCAACGTTATGTGGTTGCCGATTACGGCTATCGCAGCCATGCCCATCGTTACTGGTCACGGGACTATAATCGTCAAGTGGTGAGGGTCAGAGAATATCCACGTTGGACACATGATGAGCATCACCGTCGTGGTGTGCACTATACGATAAATGGTGGTCGCAGTGTGACGCGTGAATATCAGAAAGTGCGCACTAACCCCAATCGCTATGTCACAAGCACTGTGCAGGTTAATACTAAGCAGCGCAATCAAATAGACAAACGACGGGTGTTAAACGTGCACGACTATCCTTCAGTGAAAAAAGAACGTGTTGTTGCTCAAGTATCGACACAGCCAGTGCCGGCTAGCCAACGTCCCTCGCAAGCAGACAAAGTTCAGGCACAGTTGCACAACAATAAAAATCGTTATGCGAGTGAAGACAAACAAGATATTGAAAAACAACGAAACGACAAACAACGTTTGATTAGTCAAGCCAAGGGGCAGCAGCGGGCTACAATAGCCGAAAATGTCGTCGCACCACGCGTGACTACCAATCAAAATAGTGGCGCAAAAACCAACAAAGTACAGCCTGCACCTCCTGCGCAAACTGCACAACGCCATGTCAACAAAGAGCGAGTGGTACAAGAGCGCAGCCAAACACAAAACAATGCCTCAAGCAGTTCACGTCAGCGTGATAGTAATCGTGCCTCGTCGGGCAATCAGCAGGCAATGCGCAGTGTAAAAAGTAATAAGTCTGCTGAGCACCGATCGAAAGATTAAGTGCACGCCAGGATTCAAATTTTGTGTTCACAAAGGTAAGCTGTGGCGAGGTTCATCAGCACAGCTTACCTATACATGAACATGGATTTGCATATGAAAATTCGATTGGATGACTTAAGCTCACCCGCGGTTGCGGCGCTACTTCAAGAACACCTCGATGACATGCATCGCACCTCTCCCCCCGAAAGTGTGCATGTACTCGACCTGAGCAAATTAAAAGCGCCGAGTATTCGATTCTGGTGTGCGTGGCGAGATGAACAATTATTAGGTTGCGGTGCGTTAAAATTGCACAGCTACCACGACGCAGAGATAAAATCCATGCGCACGGCTCGGGTGTTTTTACGCCAAGGTGTAGCTGCCAAGATCTTGCAACATATTATTACCTATGCACGTGAAACTGGCCTTCAGTCTTTGTATCTCGAAACTGGTACCCAAGACTTTTTCAAGCCTGCTCATCAATTGTACTTACGTCATGGTTTTGATTTTTGTGGCCCCTTTGCCGATTACCAAGCCGATCCAAATAGCTGCTTTATGCACTTATACTTGGCTGATTTGGCTTGATTTGGAATATATTGGGCAAAGTTTAATATTTCGCGCCACTGAGCTTTTAACTTTGCTAAAATGTGCCATCTTTTGAATGCAAGAAGCCCTTCCCATGAAGTTTGCAGGTAGTCACATTCTATCGGTGAGTCAGTTTGACCGAGAAGCCATTGAACGCGTGTTTAGTATTGCCAATCAAATGTTGCCCTATGCAAAACGTCAGAAGCGCACCAATGTATTGGAAGGGGCGATTTTAGGTAATTTATTTTTCGAACCCAGTACCAGAACGCGGGTGAGTTTTGGTTCGGCCTTTAACCTGTTGGGAGGTGATGTGCGTGAAACCACTGGCATGTCTAACTCTGCGCTAGCTAAAGGTGAATCGTTATACGATACCGCGCGTGTATTAAGCGGTTACTCTGACATCATCGCCATGCGCCATCCGGCCTCAGGTTCGGTTGCTGAATTTGCCGAAGGCAGCCGCGTTCCGGTCATTAACGGCGGGGACGGCGCGAATGAGCATCCCACCCAAGCACTGCTAGACTTATATACCATCGAAAAAGAGCTGACCTTTCATGGTAGTCACATCGACGGTATGCATATTGCGATGATTGGGGATTTAAAGTACGGCCGCACCGTGCATTCATTGTCTAAGTTGTTGTGTTTGTTTAAAAATATTCGTTTTACTTTAATTTCTCCACGGGAATTGGCTATGCCACAGGCGGTCATCGATGCCATTGAAAATGCCGGGCATCGTTACACTATTACCGACCAGCTTGAAGGGCATTTAGACGCAGACATTTGTTATCAAACCCGCATACAAGAAGAACGCTTTCCTTCACAACAAGAAGCCAACTTGTTTAGGGGCAAATTCAGGCTCAACCAAGATATCTACACCAAACATTTTCAATCGAAAACCGTCATCATGCACCCCTTGCCCCGCGATTCAAGAGCCGAAGCGAATGAGTTGGATAATGACTTGAACCTTAATCCTAATCTAGCCATTTTCCGGCAGACGGATAATGGTGTATTGGTGAGAATGGCCTTGTTTGCCTTGACCCTCGGCGTACAAGATATCATCCATAAGTTTGATCATCCGGTGCATTGGCATGTTAGACCTTGAGTCTTCAAGCTAAACCAAATATGTCGGCTTTGCGTAGCAAGCAGCCCGCAGTTACTTCGTTTCACTAATAAGAATTTATTATGCAAAAATCCATAGATCTGTTTCAGCGCGCCCAACAACACATTCCAGGTGGCGTCAATTCACCAGTACGAGCCTTCAAAGCGGTGGGCGGTACCCCGCCTTTTATCAGTAAAGCCGACGGCCCTTACATTTTTGATGCGGATGGCAAACGTTATATCGATTACGTGCAATCTTGGGGGCCCATGGTTTTGGGACACAACCATCCAGCCATTCGTGATGCCTTGATCGCAGCGGCACAACATGGACTGAGTTTTGGTGCACCCACCGAAGCTGAAGTTACCATGGCTGAAACGGTTAATGCCTTGGTGCCATCGATGCAAATGTTGCGCATGGTCAACTCCGGTACTGAAGCCACCATGAGCGCCATCCGTTTGGCACGTGGGTTTACCCAGCGCGACAAAATATTAAAATTTGAAGGTTGTTACCACGGTCATGCTGACTCATTGTTAGTGAAAGCAGGTTCTGGCGCCTTAACCTTTGGTGTGCCCAGTTCACCGGGTGTGCCTGCGGATTTTGCGCAGCATACCCTGACCGTTGAATTTAACAATCTCGATTCAGTCGCCGCGGCTTTTGCCCAATACCCAACAGACATTGCTTGTATCATCGTTGAGCCTGTCGCTGGCAACATGAACTGTATTCCGCCAGTGCCCGGCTTTTTACAAGGGCTACGCGATATTTGTGATCACTATGGTGCCTTGTTGATTTTTGATGAAGTCATGACGGGTTTTCGTGTCGCCTTAGGTGGCGCTCAGCAAAAATATGCCATCGAACCCGATCTGACTTGCCTCGGTAAGGTTATTGGTGGTGGTATGCCAGTTGGCGCTTTTGGTGGCAAGCGTGAAATTATGCAGTGTTTAGCGCCTGTGGGGCCAGTGTATCAAGCAGGCACTCTGTCTGGTAATCCTGTTGCCATGGCTGCTGGCTTAGCTGCCTTGCAAGAAATACAGCGCCCAGGGCTGTATGAGATGCTCAGTGATGCCACGCAAACATTAGCGGAAGGCTTCAAACATCGCGCGCATCAGCATGGCATTCCCATGACAGTCAACTATGCAGGCAGTATGTTTGGTTTGTTTTTTACCGATGCAGAAAAAGTCACAAATTATCAGCAAGCGATAAGCTGCAATACCAAACAATTCAATTATTTTTATCATGCTATGCTAAGCAAAGGTGTGTATTTAGCGCCAGCGTCTTATGAAGCGGGGTTTGTGTCGGCTTGTCATGATAGCCAGATTATTCAACAAACCCTCGATATCGCCGATGAAGTACTGCGTGATGTGGCGATACACGCGGCGTAGTAAACGCGTGTAACCTGACATAAAAGAAGAGATTGAAACCATGAACCGAGGCGTATGCTAGAACAGTTAACCCACCCGCTAAGCTTAATTTTATTGGCTATCATCGGCGTCTACACGCTGGTGTTGTTGATGTTATTGCGCTCAAGGCGTCAAGGTGGTCAGGCTAGACAGCCTCAGCCCATCGCACAGCTGACTTCTATTGAAGACATTCAACAAGCAGAAACGATTCAACGCTTCAAAGAAAAAGCGGATGAGGCCATGCGTTTGAATCAAACCTTTCGTAAGTTTGTGCCCAAACAATTTGTCGACCATTTTGCTAAACACGGTTCGTCTTCATTAGAACTCGGTCGAGCAGATGAAGATGAACTCGCTATTCTGTTTTGTGATATTCGCGGATTTACTGGTTTGTCAGAACGAATGAGCCCACAAGAATTGATGAACTTTCTGAATTCCTACTTTTTACGGATGAACGACCCTATTCATCAAAATGGTGGTTTCATTGATAAGTTTATTGGTGATGCCATCATGGCTTTGTTTGATAGGCCTTCAGGCAATAACAGTGATAAAGCGCAAGACGCCATTCGGGCTGCTTTGGACTTGCGTTATGCCATTGCCATCTACAATCAACACCGCAGTAACTCAAACTATCCGCCCATTAACATTGGTATCGGCGTACACTTTGGGCCGGTGATCATCGGTACGGTTGGCTCTGATGATCGCATGGATACAACCGTCATCGGCGACAGTGTCAATATTGCCTATCGACTTGAAGCTCTCGCTCCTATTTACCAAACCGATATCGTGGTGAGTTCAACGGCTTTGCAAGTGGCACAGGCTGAACAACACTTTAACTACCGCATCCTCGACTTAGTCAGAGTTAAAGGGCGTAAAGCCCCCATCGAGATCTACGAAATTATTGATCACCTGCCAGCGGTCACACAACGCATGAAAATGCAGGGTGCTGAACTGATCAGTAAAGGCCTGAGTTATCGGATTAAACAACGGTGGCCACAAGCTCTGCAATGTTTCCACGAGGCGCAGAAACTCAGCCCTGATGACCCCCTGATCACCCATCATTTGAAGCAGTGTAAATTGCTGCAACAAAACGGTGTCAGTCGAGATTGGGATGGCGCAGTCTTACTAGGCTAATTGCGCTTTTTAAGCCTTACTTTGCTGCTTGATAAAGTTTACCGAAGGCGCAAAAAAAGCTCCCCCAGTTTCAGCCGTCATGTAATCCAATAAACTGTCATACATGCCCTGCTCAGTGCCAAATATCATGCTGCGCAACATCTTGCGAAAATGCCGTGGACTGCTCGCACAACTGACAAACATACTGCCTTGAGTCGTCATATCACCGTAGGGCATACTTTGCCTCAGCAGGGCAATTTTTTCCTGATTGTCTGCGCTAAATTGGCTACGTTGGTGGTGGCTGGCATCAGTTAATTCATTAAGATCTAATATTTCATTACTGTTTTTGTGGCAGCCCATGATGGTTTCTTGTGCCGTTTGATTAAGACGTTGCCAGCGATCCATATCGATGCGATAGCGCTGCACATGGACATAACTTCCGCCGGCAAAATCAGGATCATCATCACCTACAATCGCCACCGAAAACTTCTGCATGCCTTTAGGGTTGTCTGCATTGTCAATAAAACCGGTTAGATCACGCCCGTCTAGATAACGAAAGGCACGCACTTCTTCCACTAAATCCACATGGGGTTTAAGCACCTGACATATCTCTGCGCCGATGGCATGACAGATATCTAAGCGGTCGGCACGTATTTGCACAAAGAGATCACCGAGGGAGACAGGTGCATTGCGGTCTTCACAATGCATATCGGGAAAAGGGGCCAATTCTAGAGGGATCAAACCCGGGTATAACTCATGCCAGTAATGACTACCCACTGCCAGCACCCCTGAAACCATGGCCTCGTAGTGTTCTTCATCGTAGTGGGTGAAGAGCTCGAGTATGTGAGCAAGCTTAGCTCTAACGGCTTGTTCGTCATCATCAATCACATTAAAAATCAGAAATAAGGCGTGCAAGTTAGGTTCTGCACAGATGCCTTTTTGCGCTTGACTCATGAGATCTCGGCTTAGGTAAAAAGCGCTAACATAGCGTTATTATTGACTTTTTTTCAAGTGATTGCATCTAAATCACGTTAGAGCAAGTCCTTGCAAAGGGGCACAAGTTCAGATGGAGGAATTCAACCCGTCTGCTTGGCAACCACGACCCGGTTTTTGCCTTGCTGTTTAGCGGCATATAAGGCCTTATCAGCCTCATTAATTAAATCTTCAATGCGCTGGCTGCCATGAAAACAACGCTCTGCAATACCAAAACTCGCAGTTAACACAATACACTGTTGATCAGTTTGAAGCGGATTCTGAGCTAGGCCGATGCACAGTCGCTGGCCAATGGCGACAGCGGTCTCAAGTTCCGTATTGGCCAATACAATAACCATTTCTTCGCCACCGTAGCGGGCGATGACATCTTCTTTTCTCATCCTGTGGTCGCTCAGGTACGCAGCCACATGTTTAAGACATTGATCACCAATGGCATGGCCAAAGGTATCGTTAATTTGTTTAAAGTCATCTAAGTCGAGCATGATGAGGCTGAGAGGCTGATTTTGCTTTACTGCCAAACTAAATTGCGCCATGGATAACTCGTCCAGAGATTGACGATTGTACAAACCCGTTAAATGGTCAATCTTCGCCATTTCTTTGATGCGATTGCGCTGTTGCACCAAATCCAAAGCCCGTTGTTTTAACAAATTGTTTTGTTCTGACAGCGCTAGCGTTTTTAAGGCAATTTCATGCTGTAAATTGTTGGATAAATGCTCTGCCGTATCCAGGGCTGAGACAAAACGCGATGCTTGAGCCTGTGAGTAGATAAACAGAAACAAGAACAGGGCATGCTCAACAAAAAATAAGTTGTAGCCACTTGACTGCGTAGCGTACACATCGTTGCATACGGCTAGCAGTAGAGGCAATAAACACAGTAGTAATGTTCTGGCACCTGCTAATTTCATGAGTATGGCACGCGATACAATCGCCAAAACTGTCACCGCGAAACACAGCAAAAGCCCTTGGTAATACAATAAATACAGCATCATTTCCGGCGCTGGCAGGTAAACCGTGAGGGCTATGATCACTAACAAGATTAGATAACTCAGCTGCACAGCAAACTTGGCGCGAGGAAAGGGAAATAGATTCGAAAAAAAATGTATGCCCGCCACGGCCGGCCAAATAATCAAAATATATTCTAATTTCAAATTGGTTGTGAAGTAGTCTGGATCGCCAATAAAGACATACAAATAATCTGAAGCAGTGAGAGAGCGCATTAATACAGCGAAGGCAAATACCGCTAACAACAGTAAATTTTTTTCTTGGCGTCGTTGACTAAAAAAAATGAGATTTTGCAAAATTACCCATAAGCCTAAACCCAGCAGCAATACTCGACTACTTAAGTCCAATAACATCCAACGAACAGCTTGCTCGTGTTCTTGAATGGACAAATTGCCGTACAGTCCACCGCGATCAAACATATGATTCGAGATGTATATAACCAAGGTGCCACTATCACTGTCAGTGGGTAAATCCAAAATCGCGGTTTTGTAACGTAACTGTTCTGCTTGTACGTTTTTGGCAATCTGCCCCGACTCACCCAAGTAGTGGGCTTTGCCGTGTGAATCTAACCACCAGGCTTGCCATGCATCATTAACGGTACGCATGTGAATCGCAGGTTGTTTAAACATGCGCTTGAGGTGGTTGATATGCAGGACGTAAGTACCATAGCCGTAACTGTGCTTGACTGACTCGCCCTCGGCATGTGGCAAAACGTTTTTTAGAAAATCCAGTTTTGCGATGATGTGAATATCAGGGTTGTTGAGCAATGATGAGTCTAGCGGTAACCATTCTCCCCAATACAATCCCCAAGGTCCTGATAAAGCAACTTGGCCATTTTCATAACGTGCTTTGACATCTAAGCTAGGCACAGTGTTAGCCAAAGAAAACCATGAGACGCCGAATAAGGTCAATGAAATAGCAAGTTTGGTTATGACCTTACCCCAGACAACTATTGGCATCACAAAACGCCACTCAACATCAATATTGTTACCTGTACTTCACTTTGTATGGTTTTGATGATTAAAAACCTCTGGCATCTGCCAAGTTTAGCAACTGACGAAAGAAATACGGCCAAGTCATCGTAGGCATGGAAAAGCAAAAACCACTCACCACTAAGGGTGAACACTACTTTTTGCCCACCAATATTACTCACTTTTAGCCCAGCAAAAAAGCATTGGTTCACGCTTTGTCTAGACTCACATCCACCTGTTTGTCAAATTTCATGACTATCTACAACACGACACTCAACCGCTATACCACAACGCAAAACCCGTGTTGTTGAGTACACAACATGTCACCCAGTGTTTGCTAGCTGTCAGATTAAAAATCTTAGTGCCACTGCTTAATCAGTGTATCGGGTGCTACTCAGTTTGTCCTTGTTCATCAACAAAGTCTGTAAATTATGCTCATCAAATATCGCGTTGGGATCTACAATTTTCTGACATAAAAAAGCCCCGAATTAACGGGGCTATGGCCTTCCTGGCTGAGATAGTGAGCCGTCAAGATAACGGCTCCTTACCAATGTGGTGATTACTATTGTTATCCCATTTATTTCAATATGTACTCGAACAGCTTAAGCGCGTTGTGACGTGAAGTCTGGGTAAGCTTCTAAGCCACATTCGCTTAGATCCACACCTTCAAACTCTTCTTCTTCTGTCACACGAATGCCAATCGCTGCTTTGAGGATGGCCCATACCACCAAGCTCACAACAAATACCCAAGCGAATATAGTGAATGCACCAATCAGTTGACCCATGTAAGTCGCACCTGATTCGATGGAGCCATCTTCCGCAAATACTGCATAGTTGGTGACAGGTACCAACAACAAGCCTAACAAACCAACTACACCATGAACAGAAATGGCGCCGACTGGGTCGTCAATTTTCAATTTATCTAAGGCTAAGATGCTGAATACTACTAATACACCACCGATGGCACCAAACAAGGTTGCTTGCAGAGGTGTTGGAGTAGAAGGTTCAGCGGTAATGGCAACCAAACCTGCTAACGCGCCGTTGAGGGCCATGGTTAAGTCAGCTTTTTTGAATAATATACGGGCTAGAATTAATGCAGCAACCAAACCACCGGCCGCAGCCGCGTTAGTATTCATGAATACCACCGCCACACTATTGGCACTTTCTACTGATGCTGTGGCGAGTACAGAACCACCGTTAAAGCCAAACCATCCCATCCACAGAATGAAGGTACCGAGGGTCGCCATGGGCAGGTTTGCACCGGGGATCGCATTCGCTTTGCCATCGGCACCGTATTTACCTTTACGGGCACCTAACAATAAAACACCAGCAAGAGCGGCAGCCGCACCGGCCATGTGCACGATACCCGAGCCTGCGAAGTCAGACCAACCAAAGTCGCTTAATGTGTACAGACCGAAAACCGATTGACCACCCCAAGTCCAGCTGCCTTCCATTGGATAGATGAAGCCAGTCAGCACAACCGAGAAAGCTAAAAACGCCCACAGTTTCATACGCTCAGCCACGGCACCTGAAACAATCGACATGGCCGTTGCAACAAATACTACCTGGAAGAAGAAATCTGCAGAAGGTGAATATGTTGCGTTTTCTTCGCCACCCGCTACTGCGCCTGGGCCCATAATTTCGCCTAAGAACAACCAATCAGATGAACCGCCTTTGTACATAATGGCGTAACCGCACACCATGTACATGATGCAGGCAATAGAATACAACGATATATTTTTAGTTAATATTTCTGTGGTATTTTTGGCTCTGACCAAGCCGGCTTCTAACATGGTAAAACCAGCAGCCATCCACATAACTAAAGCGCCGCAAATCAAAAAGTAAAATGTATCGAGGGCATAGCCCAATTCAAATGTAATTTCCATGGTTTTCTCCTTAACTGCTAGATAGCTTCGGCGTCAGTTTCACCAGTACGAATACGTACGGCGTGCTCGAGGTCGTAGACAAAGACTTTACCGTCGCCAATTTTGCCGGTCTTAGCAGAGGCAACAATGGCTTCAACTAAACGTTCAACTTGGTCGTCTTGCACGGCAATTTCAAGTTTAACTTTAGGTAGAAAATCTACCTGATACTCGGCTCCACGGTAAAGTTCCGTGTGACCTTTTTGTCGACCAAAGCCTTTTACTTCCGTAACGGTTAAGCCGTCGATTCCAATTTCAGAGATTGCTTCGCGCACATCATCGAGCTTGAAGGGCTTGATGATCGCTGTTACTAGTTTCATGGTGTTGCTCCCAGTGTTTTATTAATTTTGTATTGCAAGTCGCTAGGAAACACACAACAAGTCCCATGCCATAAATTATTTCTTATTAAAAACAAAGGGATAGATGAAAAAAGACTATTTATCTCAGGGTTTTTTGCCCAAAATTGGTTCATGAAATTGCTTTTGCTCATTAATGGTGCAATGTGCGGTGCGCCATTGAGCAAATTGTAAAAACAGAAAAAACTTAGCGTGTATTTGTGCTATGTTTTTATTTGCTGAAATTAGGCAGATTAATCGGGGAGGCAAGCCAAATGCAGTACACCGTGGAATCGACTGAGCATCGAGTGAGTGTGGTATTTGAAGGTGTGTTAAATGCCTTAGATTTGATCTTTATGACACGTGATCAAAAGTATCGACAAGCCCTGCAACACTGCCACCAAGTCTTATTGGATTTCAGTGAAGTAGCAGGGGCACAATTAAGTGAGCAAGATACGGCTGGGCTTGCCATGTTGGGTAAGTTCGATTCTAACATGGCACACGGTTTACACTTGGTTGTGGTGGTTCGCTCTGGCATGTCGGACAGTGTTGGGGCGACTGTGCGCGAGATCTTCAGCGATAGCACATGGCAAGTGGATATTGTTGATTCGCCAGCTCAGGCCGAATTGACGCTATCACTTAACATTAAGTAGCAGGAACTAATGGCTTAGCCAAGGCTCTACGTTTTTACCGTTTAATATGCACGTAACAGCTCGCCTTTGCCAACCTCATACAAACAGCCCATTGTCACTGCCATCGCCTGCTCATTTGTGGCACACCTCGCTGTTGTATGTTGGTTACAAACAGAAAAAACCTTAGGTGTTGACCAGGCACCACCTGTTATTGACGTGGTTCAGGCCAAACTCTATTTTTATCAAGCAGATATTGCCTCAGAAATCGAAACACAAGCCGCATCAATACTGACAACTAAGCAAGCACTAGCGACGCAAATTGCCATTCAACAAATGCCCACTGAACAATCGCCCACTGAAGAAATAAACACTGCTTCAAGGCCTAGTCCTGCAAAACCCAACAGCGCAGTCCAAACAAAGGTCCTGGAGCAAGCACCTGTGCCAGTGCCTGCGCCAGTGCAGCTTAATGCTCCTGCACAACACATAGCCCAGTCCACTATGCCTGAAGCAAATACACAGCCATCTAGCGTGGTTTCGTCACCGGCGAAGCACAGCCAATCAATATTTCCTGACAGTCTGGCCGCCAAGCAACTGCAAACCTTGCAGCAACAGCAAATTGATAGATTTGCCGCAGAGGCGGCACAATCATTTCGACAAGACCAAGCCGCTGCGCTTGTCCAAACAAATAAAGGCACAAACCTGCTGAATGAAGAGGAGCAATGGCGAGCGTCGATAAGCAAAAATGTAGATTGCAGTGCCAGTGCAACAAAGACAATTGTTGTGATCTCAGGATTGTTTGGCGGCCTTGTAAAATGTACTCAACTGCCGGCGATTGACACATTTATTCAAAGGCGTTTGCACAAAAACCTCGATGGACTTCTAGGAGAAAAAACGCAGAGACAAAAATAACCTTAAATACCTTGTGCTCAGAGAGTACCTTCTAGACAGTCGACAACTTAACCAAAGATTTTTTGCCACCAACGCTTGGGTTTTTCAATCTCAACAGGCTCGCCAATGCATTTGGCCGGGGCAGAGGGCAGCGCATCGCTGATGGCCGGTAGACTGATAGTATTTTTACACCCGGCTTTACTGAGTTGCCCAGTTGCACGGTCAAAATGGCTGATACTCAAGCCTGTTGGAAAACGCCTGACCAAGGACTTAGGTGTTTGGCGCTGTTGATAATCGATGAATAACTGCATTGCACCACTTGAGCCACTGAGATTAACCGGTTGATTGTTATCTTTGCCTATCCACGAGGTGATCAAAATATTGTTATCAAAACCGCTAAACCAACTATCTCGGTAGTCATCCGTGGTGCCAGTTTTGCCCGCCATATTGATATTGGGGAATACACTGCGCAATTGTTTGGCCGTGCCTTCTAGGGTGACTTTGTGTAAGGCATAGTTAAGCAAGTAAGTCGCACGTTCGTCTACCCGTTGCTCGGCCAGCACATCAAAGTGCCAGAGTAAATTATTGTCAGGGGACATGATGGCGGTGATGCTGTGCAAAGGAATATACTGACCGCTATTCGCCAAGGTTTGAAACATTTGATTCACTTCCAGAGGCGAAAAGTTGACTGCCCCTAAGGTGAGTGCGGGGTAGGGTTCAATGTCTTCTTCCACCCCCAAACGCCACACCGTGTCGATGACGCTGCCTAAGCCTACTTCCATGCCCAGCTTCACAGACGGTAAATTCAGCGATTGACTCAAGGCCTCAACGATGGGCACTGGGCCGCGAAAAATATGGTCGTAGTTGAGCGGCTCCCACAACTTTCCTTGGTTACTTTTTAAACTAATGGGTTCATCAATTAACAACGTAGCCAAGTTATACGTGGCGGGTTGTTCGAGGGCGGTGAGATAAATAGCCGGTTTGATCAATGATCCAATGGCTCGTTTTGCATCCAGGGCACGGTTAAACCCAGCAAAGTTAGGATTACGCCCGCCAACAATCGCGCGAATCTCACCTCTGCCAATGTCGGTAACTAACATGGCACCTTCATATTGGCTTTTACCCATGCGTTTTTCTTGTTTGGCTACGCCTTGGGCGACGGCTAATTCAGCCTTTATTTGCGCGTTGCTGTCGAGGGTCGTAAAAACGCGTAAACCTGATTGACGAATATCGGGGTTAATCAATACCTCACGTAATTCGCGGCGCACTTTGTCCATAAAAGCGGGATGTTTGTCTTTTTTCAAACGACTGGCCGCTGCAAGGTGTATGTCAGTTGCAAGCGCCTGTTTGTATTGTGCCGGACTTAATTGACTGGCTTCGAGTAACAATCTTAGCACCAAATCTCGTCTTTCTTTGACTCGCTCCGGGTATTTGCGTGGATTGAAATACGATGGACCTTTGATAATTCCCACTAATAAAGCCATTTCTTCAGCACTTAATTCGTTTAACGGGCGGTCAAAGTAAAAGTGACTGGCTAAACCAAAACCAAACACCCCGTTGTCACCGTTTTGGCCAAGAAACACCTCGTTTAAGTAGGTTTCTAGGATGGTATCTTTGCTGTATTTCGCATCTATGATGAGCGCCATGTAGGCTTCTTTAATTTTGCGACTCAAGGATTTTTCATTGCTCAAAAACAGATTTTTCACGAGTTGCTGGGTTAAGGTACTGGCCCCTTGTACAGCCCGACCTGCACTGACATTAGCTATCAAGGCACGCAGTATGGAAAGGGGAGCGACCCCGTGGTGTTGGTAAAAGTCTTTGTCTTCTACTTGCAGCAAAGCATCGATCAACAGCGGCGGCACATCACTCAGACTCACCAACATACGGTCTTCGCGTCCGTCACTCACCAAACGCGTAACCAACTGTGGTTCCAGATAAATGCTGTTAAGCTGCTTACTGGCGGGTAATTCAACAATGCTGGTTATGCGCCCCGCATCAATGTTTATTTCGACTTGGCGTTGCTCTTCTGTGCCATGGGGAAAATCAAATTTGCGGCGAAAAATCCTGATCCGCTGACCCAATACCTGATATTCACCCGGTCCGCTGATACGATTAACCAGGCGATAACTGAGTAGATTTAACTCTTCGGTGATTTCACCTAAGGTCAGTTCTTGTTTTACCCCGATAAACATAGGGCGTGCATAAATCTGTGCCGGAACTTGCCATTTGTTACCGGCAAATTTAGCGCTAATCAGGGTGTTAAGGTACAAGCCGTAAGCTGCAATACCGATAGCGAGGACTAACAGTAACTTCCACCAATGCCGCCAAAACCAAGAGAAGGGGTTGAGACCTTGCCAACGTGAGCCTGACGACTTGTTGGTTGCCGTTTGCTGGGATTTGTTTTTCTGTGTTTTACTCATCAGTCTAATTTCATGTTCTTTTTAGTGGTGGTGGTGGCTGGTGAGTGAGCCGGATCATCTGGCCAAAAGTGGCGGGGATAACGTCCTTTCATTTCTTTTTGCACGAGTTTATAACTCCCTTGCCAAAAACCAGGCAAATCTTGGGTGGTTTGCACCGGGCGCATGGCCGGTGATAGCAAAGATAGGACAATAGGCAGTTTGCCTCTGGCGATACTCGGATGCTGCATTAGGCCATACATTTCTTGAATTCTCACGGCTAAGGTCACATCGCCATGTGGGCCGTATTGCAGGGTGAAACAACGCCCTGTGGGCGCCTCATATTGACTTGGACAAATTTGCTCCAAGGCCTGCCACTGTTGCCAAGTAAATTGATTGCGCAGCAGTTGATAAAAATCACACTTTAGGATCTGTTGCCAACTGGTAAACTCATTAATATGCGGCAATAACCAGCTTTCAAGGTGCTGTTCTAAACCGCTAAAACTAAGATCGGGCAAGGCTTCTTCGCCACTGAGTTGCCGCGCTAAATGATTACGATACAGCAAATTCAGACAGGTGTCGTCGAAGGGTAAGTTAGCGACACCTTTTTTATCTATCACTTCGGCCCATAATGCCGACATTGACTCGGCATCAGGGCGTTCTAAGGGGGTTTTGCTGACGACAATGTTATCTACCTTGCTTAGCCTATGGGCACTCACTCGTTGTGCATTTTCGTCCCACACTACACGGTCTTGGGATGTGAGCAAATGTGTTAATTGATGGTTAAGGCGTTGTGGATTTAACGGTTCGGCAAAACGAATCAGGGCATCATCTTGTTGTTGATCGCTGGTCAGCATGGCGGCAACAACTAGCCAATCATGGCTAACTAAGCCATCTTCGAGCATTAAACGCGCCCCCGAGCCGTTGGCCAGCAGGTAACGACCATGGTGTCGTGTTTTGGCCAGCCACTGTGGGAAGGCCAGAGCCAGCAGCAAATCACAGTCATCTAGCGGCCATTCAAGCAAGTTTATGCCACATTTGTTATGCCACTGACGGATCAGTGCCCACAGGTTGTGACTGCGGTGTTGCAACAAAAAACGTAAACGGTCACTGAGTTGTGCCCCGGTTTGCGTGCTCAGCGGATCTTTATTTTCTAATACAGTGGCCATGGCGCAAGCAAGACTTTGATGGGCTTGACTGAACTGCCGGCTGTGGATCAGCATGGCAGCGATACTCGGGTGACAGCCAAGTTGATGTGCCTGTTTACCAAAACTCGTTAACTTGTCGTGCACGTCGAACATGCCTAAACGGTGCAGATAAGTTTTAGCTTGTTCTATCTGCGCGTCACTGGGTTGGTCAAGCAAAGCTAAATCAGCTAAGGCTGCCCCCCATACCGCACTTTCTAATATAAGAGGGGCAAGATCGGTATACCTGATCTCGGCGCCGGATTGCGCCGGTAAACGGGTTTGTTGTTCGCTGCTCCACAATCGATAACAAGTACCGGGTCCCAAACGTCCGGCTCGCCCGGCGCGTTGAGTGGCTGAGGCTTGAGAAATCTTTTGCGTTTGCAGATGAGTGATCCCACGATTGAGCTGAAACACAGCGGTTTTTTCTAACCCACTGTCGATAACCACCTCGATGCCCTCGATAGTTAAACTGGTCTCGGCGATATTTGTGGCCAATACGATTTTTCGTGCCCCAACGGTGCTAGGTTGTAAGGCAGCAAGTTGCTGCTGTTTACTCAACTCACCATATAAACAATGAATTTCTGCTTGTTTGCCAAGATCATGTTGTAGACGCTCAGCGATTTTTTGAATGTCCCCCGCACCGGGTAAAAATACCAAGGTATCTTGTTGATGCTCGGGAAATACCCGCAGGATTAGACGCGTCATTTTATCAACAAGCGAGCTGTTACTGGTATCTGGACAGTAGTGCAGGGTCACGGGATACGTTTTGCCCTGAGACACTACTATTTTGGCTTGTGGCATTAACTGGTTTAGCGCCTTGACGTCAGCCGTTGCCGACATAATCAATAAACGCAGGTCGTCTCTTAAGTTTTGTTGTACCTCTAAACACAGCGCCAACGAGAAGTCAGCGTGCACACTTCGTTCATGAAATTCATCAAAGATAATCAAACCCACCCCAGCCAGTTCGGGCTGGTTTTGCAACATACGGGTTAAGATCCCTTCGGTGACAATTTCTAAGCGAGTGTTAGTGCTTACTTTTTTTTCAGCTCTTATTCTATAACCGATGGTTTCCCCCACCGCCTCACCCAACTGATCCGCAAGATAGTGAGCAATACTGCGCACGGCAATACGTCTGGGTTGCAACATGATGATTTTTTGCGTGGCAAACTGGGGCAGTTGCAACAGCGAGAGTGGCAGATAGGTTGATTTTCCGGCTCCCGGCGGGGCAACAACTATGGCATCGCCACACGCTAATTGTTGATGGAGTTCGGCTAGAATTTCACTGACAGGTAACAAACAACTTCTCTTTGCGCTTGGTTTCTACGTTCACATACATGAGTGGTTAGTGCTTTTCATCACCAACATCGGCGTAGTTTACATTCCTTCCGTGGCGCTTTACATTAAAACCTGACAGCCAAAAAAAATAATAGGAATCAACATGAAACGCAGCGTGTTTACCGGAGTCATTAGCTTATGTTTGCTAGCTGGCTGCACACCGCCCACCAGTACCCAGCAAGACGAGCAAAAATCTATGACCAGTACTACCGTCACTGCACCTTTGTGGCTAGAAGACGTTGAAGGCCAGCAAGCCTTAGACAAAGTCTCGGGGTGGAATAAATCCACCTTGGACAAATTAACCGCTGATCCGCGGTATGAGGGCTATCGACAAGCCGCCCTGACGATCGTGAATGCGTCCGATAAAATACCCTACGGCAGTTACCGTGGTGACAAAGTATATAACTTTTGGCAAGACGAAAATCACGTGCGTGGTGTATTGCGCCGCACAAGTTTGACCCAGTACGCTGAACAACAGCCGCAGTGGGAAACCTTATTAGACATCGACGAGTTATCCTCGCGAGAGGAAAAAAATTGGGTCTATAAGGGTTCAAGTTGTTTAGACAGCAATGTAGAGCGTTGCATGGTGTCACTGTCTAACGGCGGGAAAGACGCCGCTGAAGTGCGAGAATGGGATCACAGCACAAAGTCTTTTGTTAAAGACGGCTTTTTTGTGCCAGAGGCCAAATCCAGTATCAGTTGGGCCGATGCCGATACTTTGCATGTGGCCACTGACTGGGGCGAAAATAGTCTGACTGATAGCGGTTATCCATATATTGTGAAGGCCTACAAACGGGGGCAGTCTCTCACAGATGCAAGCCCTTTATTTAGCGGTGAAAAAACCGATGTAGGTGTATTTCCTTTCTCTTTGACCTTTGCTGCAAAACAGTTGAATTTTGTGGTTCGCGCCGTGACATTTTTTGAAGCTGAGAATTTTTGGTTAAGCGACGCTGGTGAAGCCGTGTCACTTGGCCTGCCAAATACCGCCAATATCAATGGGATCTTCAAAGGACAATTGTTGGTGTCCCTCAAAGATGACTGGACTCCAGCGGGCAGTAATGCAACTTTCAAAAGCGGAGCTTTGGTGGCATTTGACATGCAACAATGGATGGATACAAAAACCATCGGTGCGGTGAGTTTGGTGTATCAACCTACTGAACGTGCCACCCTAGACAGTGTCTCGATAACCGCAAATAAGTTGGTGTTAAATCGTTTAGAAAATGTCGCCAACAATATTTATGTCTACGATTTTGATGGCACGTGGCAATACACGAAGCTGGCTTTACCAGAAAATGGCAGCATGTCGGTGTCGTCGGCCAATAAAGACAGCGACATTATATTTGTTTCACAAGAGAGTTTTGTGGCACCTGATACCCTCTATCAAGTAGATGTGAACACCGCCACGATCAGCAGTTTAAAATCTATTCCCGCCCGTTTTGATGCCAAGGATCTCGTGGTTGCGCAACGCTTTGCCAGCTCCACTGATGGGGTGCAAATCCCGTATTTTGTGATCCACAAACAAGGGATGCAATACGACGGCAGCAATCCCACTTTGCAGTATGCTTACGGTGGCTTTGAAGTATCCATGAAGCCCAGTTATTCAGGCATATTGGGCAAAAATTGGCTGGAACAAGGCGGTGTGTATGTGCTGGCCAACATCCGTGGCGGTGGAGAATTTGGCCCTGCTTGGCATCAGGCAGGCTTAAAAACCAAACGGCAGATTATCTACGACGACATGATTGCCGTGGCCGAAAACATTATTGCCAAAAAAATTACCTCACCCAAACATCTGGGTATCATGGGTGGATCAAATGGTGGTTTGTTGATGGGGGTGATGTATACCCAGCGGCCAGACTTATGGAACGCGGTAGTGTGTCAGGTTCCCTTGTTAGATATGTTGCGTTTTCACACCTTGCTCGCTGGGGCATCATGGGTGGGTGAATACGGTAGTCCTGAAGTGCCAGAAGAACGAGCCTTTTTGGAAAAAATATCGCCCCTGCACAACATTGACCCAACAGGGCAGTACCCAAGCATTTTATTTGTGACCTCTACCAAGGACGACCGCGTACACCCTGCGCATGCGCGTAAAATGGCCTACATGTTAGAGCAATACGGTCATGATTTTGAGTATTATGAAAACATCGACGGCGGTCATTCTGCGTCGGCGAATTTACAAGAAACCGCAAAACGAACTGCCCTCGAGTATACCTTTTTAAGTCAAAAGCTGATGAACTAGCGGCAAGCAAAACGCTGTGTGCCCTGGCACACAGCGTTGACTCATAACCACTATGCGCGCTTTTTTAGGTTTAAGTGTTGATCCGCACACTGCCACCGCCATCGCTGATTGGCGCAGACAGGTTTTGCCTGCTGTTGCCCATGCAGTTGCCATGGAAAACTTTCATATTACCCTAGCTTTTCTGGGACACATTAATCCTCTTTAACAGCAAGATCTCGAACAATTCATCGACAACATGCCGCTTTGCCCGGCCTTTTGCGTGAAGCTCAATACCGTAGGCCATTTTCCCAAAGCAAAAGTACTGTGGCTTGGTTGCTCAGCCGTACCACAGAGCCTGGCAACCTTGGCCGGCCAATTAAGAGTTCAAGCTCTTAGTGCTGGCATAGCGATGCCAGAACAGGTCTATCGCCCCCATCTGAGTTTGTACCGAAAATGTCCCATGCCCTTATCACCCAGTCTCCCTCGTGTGCCATTTGAGCTTGGCATCCGCGCATTTCACTTGTATGAATCTGAGTCTGGTGACCAAGGCGTGCGTTATCTTATTCGTCGCACTTGGCCGCTATTAGATTAAATTTTGTCGCGCTAAATACCCATTTTGGCGCGTTGTCGTTGTGCAAATCCCCTCAGTCTTTCAGCATGCAAGACGGAGGAGAAAACGATGAAAAAATTGATTGCTATCATTGGTTTATTGAGTTTAATCGGGTGTGTCGAAGCAGCTGAAGCAGTGCAACCAACTCTCTATGAGCAGGCCTTGGCGACCAGTACACGGCCGGCCGCAGATAAAGACGTGGATTTCCGTCGCCATCCTGAAAAAGTCTTGGCTTTTTTTCAAGTTCAACCCGGGCAACGGGTATTAGACTTGTTTTCAGGTGGCGGATACTACACTGAATTGGCATCCATTGTGGTGGGTGAGCAGGGGCGCGTAGACGCCCATAATAATAATGCTTACATTCATTATATTGGTGCCGACAAACTGCTCAAACGCTACGAAAAAAATCGCCTGAGTAACGTGTCGCAGTTGCATCAGGAAGGCAATGATCTGGATCTGTGCGAGGCATGTTATGACCGCGTTCTGATGATCCTTACCTACCATGATTTGTTTTACGTAGACGAAAAAAGCGGCTGGCCGGCCATTGATGCACAGCTGCTGTTAAGCAAAGTGCGGCGAGCCTTAAAGCCAGATGGTTTGGTGGGTATTATTGACCACAATGCTGTTGCTGGTGCCACTGTCGACACTGCCCAGACCTTGCATCGCATCGATCCACAAATAATTAAGGATGGTATGACACAGTGGGGCTTTAGCTTGCAAGCGGAAGCGGACTTTTTAGCCAATCCCGCTGATAGCGGTGAGCTGCCCATGTGGGATGAATCAGTGCGCGGCCATACCAATCGTGCGGTATTGTTGTTTGGGTTAAACCACAGCCAATAAGCGATAAATCAACCTATTTGCCATTAACAATAACCTAAGATGCGGCGCAGATTGGGCGCCGCATATTCCACAAGTTGTTTTTGTGCCAGCGGTAATTCGTCGGGAATGGCCAGTAACTGGCCTTTGAGGTTTTCACGTGCCGTGCCACTTTGCTGGCGGTCCGAACCAATTTTTACTCGTTCTTGCCAGTCTGAGGGCAGTGTCGTGATACCCAAATGGGCGAGCAGTTCAGAGAAAAACTGTTGGGCGGCGGGGGTATCGAGCTGGCGTACATGCCGGCTCAGTTCTTCGTAGCGCACCAGCGTCGCTGCTGTACCGAGCCACGCCACCGCGTTGTGCGTGTAGATTTCTTGCAGGCTCGGTGCTTTTTGGTAGATGCCAAAAATCATCATATTGAACAGTTCTTCAGGGCTGATTCGTCCGCCTTTTAAGTGCTCTAACGATCCCTGAAAGGTATCTGAAACAAAAAAACGTGCCCGAGCCAGCACCCAATCATAAGGATCCCGTACTAACAGTAATTGTTTAACGCCGTTTAAGGCCATGGCAGATTCGTCAGAGAATAATAAATGCCCCCAACTGAGTTTTGGCTGTTTAAGATCAAAAGCACTGAGGTGTTGAGCTAGAATGGGGATCTGAATAAAAGCAGGATGATATTGCTGAGCTGGTGGCACAAACATGCGCAGAATGTTACGCAACAGATGGGTACCACACTTGGGCACTGAATTAAGAAACACGGGGTGCGGCAAAGCCTGTTGGCTAAACTGCGCATTCATTTGATTGAGTGTATCCGCTGGCAAATTAACGGTTGGCATAAGCTATTTGTATTCCACAAAGGCTGAGATTTACGTTGCACTTTGCAACAACACTAAGCCACAAAAACTAACATAAAAAAGCCGACCGAAGTCGGCTTTTATGCATGGCTGGTGTTAAAAATCGTAAGAAAGATTTAAAAACACTCGGCGCCCTAACCAATCATATTGACTGTAAAACGCAGAACGTCCCTGGGTATTGAGTTCTCCGAGGTTGAGGGTGGTAACCTGCGGTGGTTGCTTATCAAAGGCGTTGGCCACACCAAAGGCCGTTTTTAAACCTTGATCTTTCCAGTCGTAAATCACTGAAAACGCATGATACATCACACTGTCACTGGCGATCACCACATCGTATTGCTCACCACGATAGGTGGCCGTGGATTTACCCACCCGCTCTTCATAAGCCTCACGGTTTGATACGCCACCGATATAATTGATGTTCCAGTTGAAAACCCAGTTGTCGTTTTGCAGCGCTAGGTTGTAAGTGGCCACATGTTTGGGATCACCAAACTCACCGTTGGTATCAATGACAGTATCCGCAAAAAATGCTTCCTTCGATTCCAGCTGAAAGGTGTGCTGAGTATCAAAACGCAGGTTGCCGTAAGACGTATCCACGCTGTAAGACAAGGCCACATCATAGCCCTTGTTAATTTGCGAGGCGATGTTGATGTATTGATCCTGCACACTAACAATGCCTTGGAAACTGGTATTGGGATCGTCTTCACGCTGGAACAAGCTACACAATGGATCAGTGGGGAAAAACTCTGAAGCGTAACATTTGCCGAGGATCGTGGCCGCCCCCAATTGTGTGACTTCGTTGTTGATTTCGATATTGAAATAATCCACCGACATGCTTAAGTCAGCAAAATCCGGTGTCCAGATCAAACCCAAGGTTCTGGCCACAGAGGTTTCGGCTTTTAATATACCCACTCCACCACCTGATACAATAGTGGCGGTCGATCCACCGCCCACGTAGTTAGCGGGAACGCCATCGGCGGCACAATTGTCTGCGGTGGTTTGGGTAATGGCACCGGTATCAAGTGATTCACCCCAGTTGATACAGGGATCAATCTGTCGTTGACTTAAAAAGCCAGTTTCATTGGCTAAGTACAATTCAAACAAAGCAGGCGAGCGAAATGAGGTACCACGTGACGCTCTAACCCGCCATGCATCGTCAATTTTCCAGTTAAGCCCAACTTTGAAGGTATTGCCATCACCATAAGAATCCACGTCGGTATAACGACCTGAAAGTTCCATCTCGAGGTATTTAGTCATGAATGCATCTTCAAGCAAGGGCACCTTAAACTCTGTGTAAACTGAGGTGGTGTTGTCTTTACCACGGGTGATGCCCGCCGATGATGAACCCCATACATTGTTAGTACGTGAAGCCTCACCTGGCACATCATCCAGTTCGTCTTTCTGATACGCCGCACCAAAAACAGCGCCCACCGGCCCCGCCGGCAACGAGAATAAATCACCCGACACATAAAATTCTAGGGTGCTTTGTTTGTACACGGTTTTACCCCGGTCGACGCCAAACATATAAGCCGCCACGTCATCCGGTATATTACCGGCCAAGAAGTTGGGATCTAACCAAGGGATATCGACACAGGGTACACCACGCACTGAGGAAACATCTCCCTCACACGACCCCGTTAAGAAATCTTGGTCAGAGATACTGTCATCAAAAATGATGTCGCGAACATATTTACCGTCCGAACGACTATTTTGATACGACAAATCAAAGTACCAACCTGTATCAGCGAGGTCTCCCGTCATGCCAAATACAAAACGGCGGTAGTCGACGGTGACTTCGCTGCCAAACTTATCAGTCACGGCTAAGGGGCTCAAATACTGGGCACCCGTCCATCCTTCACTTAAGGGGTTGCCGCCAAAGAAGTTTTCATTGTAGATGTAACCCCAAAATTGACGGTAAGCATTGCTGGTGGTTTGACGCCGGTTGAGCAACATCTCGGCATACAAGTCGATGTTGTCAGTCAAGGCATAGTCGGCTTGTGCATAGATTGTGCTGCGCACGTTTTTTGGCACCAAGGATTCCAAATCCTGGAAAGGATGGTCGGCGTTATCTACGCCATCCGTTGCCCGGCTATAAGCCACTGGAAACCAGCCAGGTGGGGTAGCCATATGATCAGGATTGTTAGGATCGGTGACTAAACCAGGCACGTAGTTACCTAAGTTTCCGTCATAATCGTATTGAAAACGGGTAGGCGCACCGGTGCCCGGCACGTTGCTGTTTTCTTCTTGATAGTCATACACCCATACGTGTCCCCAGACTGCATCATTACAGTGGTATTTATTGGTGCGAGGGTCAATCACATCGGCTCTTTCCCCACTGGTGGTATCAAAAATATATTGCTCACCACAGCTAAAATAATCTCGATCACCTTTGGCTAACTCAGACTTTTTGTTGTAGTCAGCGGTGATGGAAAAAGACCCACGTTTGAAGGTTTGCCCATAGGTGGCGTTAATTCGAAACTCTTCACCACCACTCTCACCCGGTTGTGAAAATGAGGTTTCGACGTTACCGCCGTCTTGTTTTTTGGTGATGATGTTTACTACCCCAGCGACGGCATCAGAACCGTAGACAGATGAGGCACCATCTTTTAGGATTTCAACACGCTCTATAACAGATAAAGGCAGCACGTTCAGGTCAAAGGCAGATACTCCACCGCGTGTACCCGCAGGACCTGCCCGTCGACCGTTTAATAACACTAAAGTACGACTGGCGCCTAAACCTCGCAACGACAGCGTTTCGGCACCAGTTCCCCCGTCTTGCACAAAGGCGGTAGAGGTGGCGGAGGTAACTTGATTCGAACCAGAGGCAATGGTGGAGTTGCGCAGTAAGGCACCGATATCACCTAAGCCCTGAGACACAGCTGTTTCAGCACTGATAATGTCGACCGGACGAGCCTCATCAAAGCCGCCAGTGCGGATCCGTGAACCGGTAATAACAATTTTTTCTTCCTGTGTAGTTTCGTTGTCTGCTGCAATTTCTTGGGCATACAGGCTACAGGTATTGGCTGCTAGGGCAAAACCAATCGCATGAGCCAAAGGGCGTTTTTTTAGCACCCGTAAAAATGATGTTTTCATGTGTGATTCCCATTTAAGTTAATAATGCTGACTGGGAGTCAGTCTATTTTTTGCGCTACCCTTTTACGTCAAGAGCTATCTCATGGCGGTATTCTAGGTTGGACAACCCATGCTAGCAGTGCCCGACAAATGCCAGCAAACGAGCTTGTCCCACCAAACATCGGGTTTATCCCTCATATTGATCTTTTGATTGAAAGGCCTCGTGTTTGTGACAAATCTTGCTGCATTTACCCAGGCAATCAGCGACGGTGCTGCAAGCTGCGATTAATTATGCAATAGATGCTTTTGTTCTTTACCCACCGCATCAGGCAAGCCAGAATGGCGTTCTAATTGACCAGAGAGGTGGATGAATGCAGCAAACGTTTAGGCTAGTGATTGATTGCCCAGACCAAGTCGGCTTGGTGGCGCAGGTCAGTCAATTTTTAGCCAATCACAACGCCACGATAGTTGAGGCGAGCCATCATACAGATTTACAAACTGGGCGTTTTTTTATGCGTCATGAAATCCGTGCTGACTCGGTGAGTTTGAGTCTTGACCACATGCAGCAAGCGATTGCCCCTATTGCTCAGCAATTTTCGATGAATTGGAAGTTGAGTGATTCTTTACGTAAACAGCGCGTGGTGATGTTAGCCAGTCACGAATCGCATTGTTTGATGGACATTTTGCATCGCTGGCACAGTGGTGAGTTGTATTGTGATATTCCCTGCATTATTGCCAATCATCCACAGATGAAACAGTTTGCCGATTGGCACAATATTCCTTTTCATTGGGTGGACTTCAAAGATCAAAGTAAACAACAAGCCTTTGCCGAAATTGAACGTTTGATCGCGGCCTATCAGGCCGATCTCACCGTGCTTGCGCGTTTTATGCAGATCATACCTGACCATCTATGTCAGAAGCTGGCAGGCAAAGCGATCAACATCCATCACAGTTTTTTACCCTCTTTTGCAGGGGCTAAACCCTATCAACAAGCCTATGATCGAGGGGTGAAATTGATCGGTGCAACCTGTCACTATGTGACCAGTGATCTTGATGAAGGGCCGATCATTGAACAAGAAGTGATGCGTATTAGTCATAGCGACAGCTCGGCTGACATGGTGCGCAAAGGCAAAAACTGTGAAAAAACCGCCCTCGCGAATGGCCTACGTTATCACTTGGAAGACCGGGTTATTATTCACAAAAATAAAACGGTAGTTTTTGCGTAATGCCCCTGTATTTGGTGCGCCATGGTGAAACCGACAGCAATCGTGACAGGATAGTGCAAACTCCTGATACACCTTTATCAAAACGCGGCGAAAGCCAAGTTCAACAGCTAGCCCAGCGCTTTGCGTCACAGCGTATTGCTGCAGTGTTATGCAGTGACTATTGGCGTACCCAACAAACGGCGGCGCCCTTGGTCGCTAAACAAAACTGTGTGTTGCAACTCAGTCCTTTATTACGTGAACGGAACTTTGGAGATTTACGTGGCCGGTCTTACCTCGAGGTGGGGGAGGACTTTCATCGTCCAGATTATCTGCCGGTCAACGGCGAGAGTCATGAGGTGTTTGTTAACCGCGTAGCTGAGGCCTGGCAATATGTACTGACAGAATGTCAGCGTTTCGATGGCCAAGTTGTCGTCATCACACATGGTTTAGTGCTAAGAGAAATGGTTAAAAACCACTTAAACCCCGCGGACCCTTTGGTATTCGCGCAGGCAGAATTTGCCAATACCAGCGTGACGACCCTTGATTGGGCGGATAAAAAAACGATACTAGGTTTAGCAGACGCCAGTCATTTAGCGGAGCACACTAATCTTGGTGGCATTGCCTAACTTAGGGGATGAGTTGATGTAATAAAGGCGGGCTTAAAAGAAACCAGTATAACTCAAAGATACTTTGTTATTGGCTTCACCCCGTTCAAACCATGTGCCAGTGGCGTTACTCGCCTGCCACTTCTGGCTGGAAACAGTAATATCCCAAAAGTGGCCTGCGGTGTCAGTAAAAAAGCGGGTATTTGCTAACCACTCACGGTTATTCGGCAGGTCAAAAGCTTGACCTTGTGTGCTTTTAAAGTTCACTGAAGATTGAGTGACCACACCGAGACCAACACTGATTTTTTCAGAAATGGTATAACGTGGCATCATCGACCACTCGGTCATGCTCACTTTTTGACTAAACACCCCCCACTGCAATTCACCTTTGTTATAACCCAACCCCATTTCGATGGAGAAGTGAGCATTGATCGGTTGGTTGACATGCATGGCATAGCTGCGTTGCTTGCAACCTTGGAACTTGATAGCAGTAGAATCGTAATCAAAATTGGTTTCAGCGGGCAAGGTATCAGCAATCCAACTTAACGAAGTGTGCCAAATTGAATTTTCGGCCAGACAGTGGCAAGAGCAGCAAACGGCGAGTAAGGCCATTAATTTTTTCATGGTACTGTCCAAAAATTCAACATGTTTGCAGTGTAGTGAACTTGGATCAATTCTGCGGTATGGGATTGAGGTGTCGAGTATATAAAAATATACCTTAATTCGGGGTATTTTCCATGCAACCGGAATAGAAACAATATGTTACAGCATTTAGTATGAAAGTTTGCTGCTACGGGCACTTTAAGTTGTCTTGTAGCTAGATGTTGGAAAGCATACGAATTACCATGTCTGTTTGCTATCGAAGGTCGCTTTCTACTCACTAATGTAGCCAAGATACAGCGGTTTTTAGCCTTAACTACCCGAACTTTTAGGAAATGAAATGATGAAGAAAAAAACCAGTTTAGTGCTGTTGACCGCTGCGGTAACGGTATGGCTGTGTGCATGCACAGACAACACTGTGACGACGCAACAACAAAGCCCTGAGACATCCGAATCAAGTACCACAAACAACGCCTTGATCGCGGAATTTTCTGGTCTTTATGAGGGTGTGCCTGCTTTTGACAAGATGCAATTAAGTGATTTAAAACCGGCCTTAGAACAAGGCATGGCCTTGAATTTACAAGAAATCACTGAGATAGCAGAAAATCCAGAGCCCGCTACATTTGCCAATACCATCGTGCCTTATGAAAAGTCTGGGGCAGCGCTCAATCGGGTTTATACCTATTGGGGAATTTGGAGTTCAAACCTTAATAGCCCGGAGTTTCGAGCGATTCAAGCCGAGATGTCGCCCATTTTATCGGCCTTTAACTCCAGTATTACAGGCAATGAAAAGTTGTTTGCGCGAATTAAAACGGTATATGAAAGCCCAACACTCAAGCAATTGACTGCCGAACAACAACGTATTACTTGGTTGATTTATAATAGTTTCGCCAGTAATGGTGCGACCTTGAGTGGTGATGCAAAGTTGCGTTATGCCGCCATCAACCAAAAGCTATCTTTGTTATACAACCAATTTGCCAACAATGTCTTGGCTGATGAAGAAGGCTATGTAACTTATCTAAGCGCCGAGCAATTGTCTGGTCTACCCGCGTCACTTGTCACGGCAGCGGCCGCCAGTGCCAAAGAGCGAGGGCAGGAAGGTAAATATGCCATCACCAATTCACGCTCTTCAATGGATCCGTTCTTAACTTACTCAGATGAACGTGAGCTTCGCGAACAGGTATGGCGCACGTATTACAGTCGCGGAAACAATGCCAATGAACACAACAACAATGCCTTGATTAAACAAATATTAACCTTGCGTGACGAGCGTGTTGCGTTGCTTGGCTATGACAATTATGCCCAGTGGCGCTTAACTGATCGGATGGCAAAAAATCCAGAAAACGCCATGGATCTGATGCTAAAAGTTTGGCCCGCAGCAACGGCCAGAGTGCATGAAGAAGTGGCAGATATGCAGGCCATTGCTGACGCCCAAGGGGAAAAAATCAAAATCGAGCCGTGGGATTATCGCTACTATGCGGAAAAAGTGCGCAAAGCAAAATACGCCCTTGATTCAGAAGAAGTGAAACAGTATTTGCAGTTAGACAAACTACGTGAAGCAATGTTTTACGTCGCAGGGCGCTTATTTAATTTTGAGTTTAAACCAGTGGCCGAGAACGCTGTACCAGTGTTTCACCCCGACGTGAAAGTATGGGAAGTCACGGATAGTACCTCAGGTAAACATATTGGTCTTTGGTATCTGGATCCTTTTGCAAGACCAGGCAAGCGCTCAGGTGCTTGGGCAACAACGTATCGAAGCCACACCACCTTCGACGGTGAAAAAACCGTATTAGCCTCTAACAATTCTAACTTTGTTAAGGGTGCACAGGGGCAGCCCACCCTGATTTCTTGGGATGATGCGACAACTTACTTCCATGAATTTGGCCACGCGTTGCATTTTCTAGCGGCAGATGTTGCTTATCCAACTTCTCACTCTGGGGTGCGAGATTACACCGAATTTCAGTCTCAGTTACTGGAACGTTGGTTGACCACTGATGAAGTTATCGACCAGTTTTTAGTGCATGCGCAAACGGGCGAGCCTATTCCTGCAGAGCTTGTGGCAAAAATAAAACAAGCCGCCACCTTTAACGAAGGCTTCAAAACTACTGAGTATTTAGCGTCTGCGATTATGGATTTGCTCTACCATACCACTGATCCCGCTTTGATCGAGCCACAAGCATTTGAACAAGAGCAATTAAGCGCTTTGGGTATGCCATCTGAGATGGTGATGCGCCATCGCAGCACGCAATTCGGTCATGTGTTCTCCGGCGAGGGTTATGCGGCGGGTTACTATGGTTACATGTGGGCAGAAGTACTGACCTCCGATGCGGCTGAAGCATTTGCTGAAGCACCCGGTGGATTCTACGACAAGGCCATGGCAGATAAGCTAGTGAAATATTTATTTGCGGTGCGCAATGCCATGGATCCCGCAGAAGCGTATCGACTGTTTCGCGGTCGAGATGCCAAGGTTGAGGCCTTGATGCGCGATCGTGGTTTTCCACTCAAACAATAAAAATTATGCACAGCAGTGTTGTCATACGCTGCTGTGCAGTGACTCATTGATAGCGCTTGATTTAGGATAATTTGTGCTGATAAAACACCTTGGCTTCGGCCTGAATATCATTGCCCTTGGCTTATTTTTTCCCGGCATATTGTTGACTATGTTCAGCCTCAATATGGACATGGCAGCGAACATGTCGGGCTCGTCGTTAACGGCTAACTTGATCAACAAAGATCTGTCGATTCTTGCGACTGTGGAGGAGTTGTGGCAACACGACAGACTCTTGGTTGCAGCCCTAATCTTTATTTTTTCCGTGTGCATCCCCTTGCTAAAAGCGCTGCTGTTAAGTGTTGCTTACTTTATTAAACCGCCAAGCCGCGCGGGTCGTTTAGTTAATTTTGTCGCTGCGATTGGCAAGTGGTCAATGGCAGATGTGTTTGTTGTTGCGGTATTTTTGGCGGTGCTTTCTACCAATCATGCCGATACAGCGACCACGCAGCAATACAGCATTCTAGGTTTTAAAATAGCCCTTGATCTAAGTACCGAGACTCTGTCAGCGGTAGGCGAAGGATTTTACTATTTTACAGCCTATTGTTTTGTATCTTTGCTAGCCAGCCAATTGCTGCAATATTTTTATAAGCCGCAAAGCCAATAAGATTTAACGCTCATAAGGCCATTATTTTACCCATCAAATTTGATTTTCGGCTCTGCTATGGGCAAAATCCTCGACGCTTTTTTACTGCTGGTGTTTGCTCGTTTAAGGCAGGCATTGACACAAAAGATAATCTAAAGCGGTCTTTTCAACGTAAACTGCATTTTGAGGAGGCCTTTATGAATTCAGTCGTTTTATCAAGGACGAAAATAATGAAAGTAACAACAGTTAGTCGAGCTAGCACTTTACTGTGTTTGAGCATGCTACTTGCGGCTTGTGGTGGCGGCTCGTCGTCCACTAACCCAGTAACCACTCCGCCGCCCTCAGGTAGTGGTACAAGCAATACATTAACGTGGGTCTTAGGTCAGTTTCCCGCTGAAGCCAGTTTAAAAAACCGTTGTGAAACACCGCGCAGTGGCACCGATCCTTTCAGTGGTGAACCTTATCCAGACCAAGCTGGTAGCAGTTTTTATGAAAAAATGTGGCTGCGTTCTTGGAGTGATAATACCTATCTTTGGTATAACGAAATCGATGATAAAAACCCTCAGCCTTACAGTGTGCTGGAGTATTTTGATGAGCTGCGTACCAATTACCGCACTGACTCAGGGGCGTTTAAAGATAACTTTCACTTCAGCCAGTCCACTGCAGAATACAACGCTTTGGCACAAGGCGGTGTTGACTCGGGTTACGGTTTTAGCTGGGAATTTGTTCGCACGACAGCGCCACGCAAGTTAATTGTACGTTATACCCAACCGGGTTCTCCGGCTGGCGAAGCGGGTATCAGTCGAGGACTGGAGTTAAAAACTATTAACGGCGTGGATTTTGTGAATACCAATTCTCAAACCGACGTAAATATTATCAATGACGCCTTATTTCCAGACGCGCCTGGCAAAAGTTTTACCTTTGGTTTTGCTGATAGTGCCGGTGCTAACCCGCAGCAATTTACGCTGGTATCCAGCGATGTCACGGTTGTCCCGGTACAAAATGTAGCAGTCCTAGACTATGACTCAGGGGCGGTAGGTTACATGCAATTCAATACCTTTATTCGCTCTGGGCAAAGCGGATTAATTGATGCTTTCCAACAGTTTGCTGAGGCGAATGTGACTGACCTAGTTGTTGACCTGCGTTACAACGGCGGTGGACTATTGGCTATGGCTTCGCAGTTTGCTTACATGGTCGCGGGCAGTGCGCAAACTAATGGGTTAACGTTCGAGACAACCCAGTTCAATGCAAAACACCCAACAATTGATCCGGTGACTGGCAATACACTGCGCCCCACACCTTTTTATGATCGTGAAATTGATTGGACGGCTGGTGTATTTACTAATCGTACCTTACCCAGTGTTAATTTATCTCGGGTGTATGTTCTGACCACCGATTCAACTTGTTCAGCCAGTGAAGCGTTTATTAATGGTTTGCAAGGTATTGGTGTAGAAGTGATTCAGATTGGTGGCACCACCTGTGGCAAACCTTATGGTTTTTACCCTACCGATAATTGCGGCACGACTTATTTCACTATTCAATTTCGAGGGGTGAATGAGCAGGGCTTTGGTGACTATGCAGACGGGTTTAGACCCACTCCTGCACCTATCTTTGCGGCTGATATAAAAGGCTGTGCAGAAGAGGATGATTTTAGCCATGGGCTGGGAGATCCCGCTGAAAACATGTTAAACGCAGCGTTAACTTTCATTGAGTCTGGCGTTTGTCCAGCAGTAACCAGTGCCAAAGGTTTAGCGGCCAAATACAGCAACACAGAAAACGCTGACGGCTTGGCTATCCGCCAACCGAATGACCAAGTAAAAGCGTTTATCTTAGAAAACAAATTGATCACGCCTCTGCGCGATTGAGTCAAGCTGACCCTAAACTTTGGGGTCAGTTTCCCTGCACTGTACCAACATAATGCTCGAGAATTTCATTAATTGTGTTTTGTTGGTGCAGCATTTCTATGGCGTGATTAATGCGCGGCAGTAAAAATTTTTTCTCTGCACGCAAGCGCAAAACTATATCGCCTTGTGTGTGCACCGCACCAAGCGCAATGGGGACTTGGTGTATTTTTGACCAATAACGCGCCGCCGTTTGTTCCATGATGGCCACATCAAAACGTTTATGCGCCAGGCCCAGCATCACTTCACTTTCACTGCGAAAATCGGCTCGCTTAAATAAGTCATCGTCATAATAATAGTAGCCAGCTACCGTGCCCACGAGCTTGCCATATATTTGTTGAGTGTCTTGCGCCATGTGTTGGTTTTCAGCCAGAGCAATGAAGTTTTCTGTGACAGGTAAAATGGCAATACTAAAAACAAAGTCCTTGGCTTCTTCTTCGCTCACCCATTGCGGATTCACAAAGTCAAAATCTAAATTTCCCTTAAATAATGCTACCACGCCACGTTTAGTGGGTAGGTTGTATTCCACTGCATCTATTTCAGCATATTCCATAAGCAGGGGGATAAGTTCGATAAATACGCCAGGGCGCTCTGGATCATCCGTGCTATCAAAGGGCACCCAACCTCCTTCTTTGTCGAGGTTGTAACGCAGAATACTTCTCGATTCATTAGCCGCCCCCACCATACTGATGCACATCATCATGTAAATTACGGCAATGATTCTCAGCAAAGCACATACTCAAGCCAAGGGAATGATGGGATAAGTAAACGTTGATTAGTGAAAAAGATCAAACTTTATATTGGCCATGATTTAAAAGCGTTTTATTGAGCAAAAACGACGGATGACGAGTTTTCTGCCCTATTCTTGATTGTCCTCGACATCTTCAACCTTGATGCCCATCTCGCGCATTTGTCGCTGTGCTTCTTGTGGAATACGTTGGGTATTGTCTTTCTCTAAATCGCTATCATCGGGGAGAGGCTGACCAGTGAAAGCGTGTAAAAAAGCCTCACACAACAGCTCTGAGTTGGTTGCGTGGCGCAGGTTATTTACTTGTCGACGCGTCCGTTCATCAGTCAGTACTTTTAAGACCTTCAATGGAATGGAAACGGTGACTTTTTTCACTAACTCACTTTTTTTGCCATGATCGGCATAGGGATGAATATACTCACCATTCCATTTTGTTGAATTTGCCATGTTGACTCACTTTTATCTTACTTATGCGTGGAAATTCTAATCATTAACCGGCAAAGGTCAACGTTAGACTGCTAAACATCTTGACGGCTTTACGTATAACATTTAGTTTAGCCGTCTAAACGGCTAAATAGAGAGTAATACCATGGTGTCATATGCCCAAGGCATCGATGCATTGAATCAATCCTTATCAGAAGTGAAAGGCATCAATGTATCGTTTGAATTTTTTCCCCCTAAAACCGATGCCATGGAACAAACCTTGTGGAAGTCAGTTGAGCGTCTAGCACCGCTCAAGCCCTCTTACATGTCTGTTACCTACGGCGCAAATAGCGGGGAGCGTGAGCGCACCCATGATGTGGTGAAGCGTATTCAAACCGAAACAGGTATTCAGGCTGCCCCGCACTTAACCTGTGTAGATGCCAACAAGGAAGAGTTGATTCAAATTGCTAAAGATTATTGGGCCAGTGGCATTCGAAAAATCGTCGCCTTGCGCGGTGATTTGCCGGCAGGGGTCGACAAAACCGATTTTTTTGCTGCAGATTTGGTGTCTTTGCTAAAAGGTGTCGCAGATTTTGATATTGCCGTGGCAGCGTATCCAGAGAAACACCCAGAAGCACCCAATAGCCAATTTGATTTACTCAACTTAAAACGCAAGGCAGAAGCTGGGGCCACGGAAGCCATCAGTCAATTTTTCTTTGATGCTGAGGTGTTTTTGCGTTTTCGTGACCGAGCCGCCGCCGCCGGCATCGATTTGGACATCGTACCCGGCATATTACCCGTTACGAACTATCAAACCCTGCAGCGCTTTGCCGGCTTTACCAATGTGCATGTTCCACAGTGGCTGCATAAAATGTATGACGGCCTTGATCAAGATGATCAAACGACGCGCAATTTAATGGGCGCCAGTATCGCCATGGATATGGTCAAGGTATTGGCCAAAGAGGGTATCCGTCACTTCCATTTTTACACCCTAAATCGCAGTGAATTAAGTTATGCCATTTGCCATATGCTTGGGGTTAGAGCAGACTAAAGCTCCTGTGAACTCAACGATGGATATAGATGGCGTACTTGGATGATTGGCAGCACAAGCTGCAGCAACTAGTAAAAAATACTCAGGCATTCGCTGTGAGCTTTGTGCGTCACTGTATGCGCGACAGAATTACCGTGTCTGCCGGGCATTTGGCTTATGTGTCGTTGTTGTCCCTTGTGCCTTTCATTATGGTGTTTTTTACCATTTTGTCGGCTTTTCCAGCTTTTGGTCGAGTACGCGGTGAGTTGGAAGAGCTAATTTTTGCCAGTTTGCTACCCCAAGCCGGAGACCAACTTCAAGTGTATATGGGGGAATTTGTTGGCAATGCATCAGGCATGGGGGCGGTAGGAGTACTGTCTCTGGTAGTCGTTGCCCTCTTGTTGATTTCAAACATTGATAAAACCCTCAACCATATCTGGCAAGCGAAGAGTGAACGCCCTGTTGTGTATACTTTTGCTATTTACTGGATGGTGTTGACACTTGGCCCGCTATTAATTGGTTCCAGTGTGATTGTGAGTTCGTATTTGCTCAGCTTGGCTAAATATGCTGACGAATATACCCCTGGCCTAACAACACTCATGCTTAAAGCCGTGCCCTTTATTACCTCGACCAGTGCATTTTTCTTGGTTTACATGTTAGTGCCCAATAAAAAAATTGAAGTGAAACATGCTGCTGCTGGCGCCCTAGTGGCGGCAATATTATTTGAATTATCGAAAAAAGCGTTTGCCTTTTACATCACCAATTTCCCGTCTTATCAGGTAATTTATGGCGCGTTAGCCATTGTGCCTTTGTTATTTGTGTGGGTTTATTTGTCTTGGGTTGTGGTGTTGGTGGGGGCCGAATTTACCCATGTATTAGAAGTGTTCTTGCACCAAGAGCCAGAAGAGACTTTTGTTCCAGATGAACAAGCCAAACAAGACCAGCGTAACGATTCACCCAGCTCGTCAACAGGGTAACAGCCAAGACTAACAACGGCATTTTCTACGGTAAGTGGGCTGGGATAACTTGTAAATAAAAGAAGGGGCGTAAGTGCCCCACATTTTAAGACCTTATCTTCGATAACACAGAGCCTGCTCTATTCTCCTTGCATCTGCGCTATAAACGCATTTGACTCGCTAATGGCCTTGTTCATCTCTTTAATTAATTGGTTGATGTCCTTTTTGATTCCGTTGAACTCACCTTGTAATGCGCCAATCGCACTGGCATTAAGATTATGTTTTAAATACAACACGTTATCTTGCAAAGCCGTGAGTACGGGAGCCATTTTGGCCTCGGCTTTACGCATACTATTCAACAAGGTCTTGTAGCGTTTTTGTGTATCAGTCAGTTTGCGTTGACTATCTCGACGTAAGCTATCGTTGCTGTACTTTTCCAATTCATCTTGCCATTCACTGAACAATGCGTCTGCCACCGATTCAACTTTATTGATGCGTTCGGTGACATTGTTTGCGGCTTTCTCACTGCCTTCATATTCATCCTTGAGAGAGGAATACACCTCTTGCAGCTCGCCACCTTGGAAATTTATCAAAGCACTAAACTGTTCCAATGCCGAACTAAATTGTTGCTGCGCCTCTTCTTGTGACTCTTTGGCATTTTCAACTCTGTCCACAAGGATATCGCGCTTCTCTACCCCCACTTTTTCCCACGCTGCATAGTAGGCGCTTTGACAGCCTGTCAGCGTAAGCAACAGGCTAAACACTAGCCAGCGATTCATGCGTCACCTTTAAAACGCGCCGCGTTGATAATCGCCCAAACATGAAAAATAAAGCCAAATAAGCCCATGAAAAACAGTATGCCAGTGGCAGCCAACGCATAATTTACGGTGACCAAAACAAAAAACAGCAACGCTGCTAAAATGCGTCCCTGGACAAGTTGTCCTAAACCGGGAATGAAAAAACTACAAATTGCGGCCAATACATTGCCACCTGAACCTTGTCCTGCCATGTTTTCCTCCAATTAAATTAACACTAGTATTCGATATTTAAGTTAAATCATAATGGTTCAATACTCAATTAACAGTTGTAAAACAATATGAGTGAACTCTATCCAGCGATAAAACCCTTCGCTACGTATCATCTTGACGTGGGTCAAGGGCACCGCATACATGTTGAGCAAACCGGCAATCCAAATGGCATTCCTGTGCTGTTTTTACATGGAGGGCCGGGCATTGGACTGGGGGATCAATACCGACGGTTTTTTGATCCCCAGCGTTATCACGTCATTGCCTTTGACCAAAGGGGCTGTGGTCAGTCTCTACCCTTTGCTGAATTACGGGACAATACAAGTCAACATCTAGTTGAAGATGCGCTAGCCGTGCAGCGCCATCTTGGGATTAAAAAATGGGTTGTCTTTGGTGGTTCATGGGGCTCGACCTTGGCTATGTTGGTGGCTATCGCTAAACCTGAAGCGGTGCTCGGTTTAATTTTGCGTGGTATTTTTCTGGCAAGAGCAGAAGATATAGATTGGTTCTTGAACGCAGACAGCGCAGCAGCGCAAATGTTTCCTGAGCATTATCAAGAGTTTATGGCGCCAATCAAAGAAACGGTGGGTAAGAAAAGCGTATTGGAAGCCTACCATGAACTGTTTAGTCAAGACGATGAACTGAGCAAGATGGCGGCAATCAAACATTGGTTTTTATGGGAAAGCCGAATTGTGTGTTTGCATGCACTTATCGACGAAGCGGAGTTAATGCCTGATATCCATCAAGCCATCAGTTTGGCTTTACTCGAGTGTCATTATTTTCGTCAACACTGTTTTATCGATGAGAACTTTATTCTTAAGCAACTCGACAAAATCCAGCATCTACCCGCCACCATCATCCATGGCAGATATGACATGATTTGTAAGATGGAAGCAGCGCTAACACTGCATAAAAATTGGCAGAATAGTCGACTGCATATCATTCCATCCGCAGGCCACAGTGCGTTTGATCCACCCATTAGTGCGGCTTTGTGCTGTGCCACTAAAGCTATGGCAGATTTTATTGAGGGACAATAATGCGTGCTCTGATTCAACGTGTTACTCAGGCTAATGTCTGTGTGGCAGGAGAAAAAATCGCACAAATCAACCAGGGTATCCTAGTCCTGCTTGGTGTTGAAAAACATGATGATCAGCAAAATCTAGAAAAGCTTGCCCGAAAAATACTTAACTATCGAATTTTTAGTGATGAGCAGGGCAAAATGAATTTGAATATACAGCAAGTCAATGGCGAACTATTAGTGGTCAGTCAATTTACATTAGTGGCTGATACACAAAGTGGTAACCGCCCAAGTTTCTCAGTAGCGGCACCGCCAAGTTTGGGGGAGCAGCTTTACCAAGATTTTGTTTTGAGCCTGCGCAAAAGCGGCCTTAAATGTGAAACAGGGCAATTTGGCGCCGACATGCAAGTGAGCTTAGTCAACGATGGTCCTGTCACATTTCTGTTGCAAGTATAATTTGCCCGAGTAGATGTTATAGGATTTAATAGTCGGCTGGCAAAATACGGCTTTTCCAGATACAAGTGAAAGCGTTGGCAAGAGATCACGGGACTTATGTATAAAATTGATACACCTGAAAGTGAACAAGACTTCGCTCAATATTTTGAGCTGCGTTGGAAGATGCTGCGTCAGCCATGGAACTATCCCTTAGGTTCTGAAAAAGACGAATATGAGCAGGTGAGTCAGCATCGCATGGTGCGTAATGCTGATGGTCAGGTTGTGGCGGTGGGCCGTGTACACATGAACTCATCAGATGAAGCGCAAGTGCGTCATATTGCGGTTGATAAAGATTATCAAGGTAAAGGCTTAGCCAAGCTTATTTTGTCTGCCCTCGAAGCGGTTGCAAGAGAAGAAGGCGCGATAAGAATAGTGACCAATAGTCGGCAAGTGTCGGTGCCCTTTTTTGAAAGTGCGGGTTTTGAAATTGAGCGCGAAGCACCTAGTGAATTTGGTAAACTAAAACGCCAGCAAATGGTTAAAAAGATAAGCGCATCGAACAGTATTTTGTTGCACCCAAAATGGTGTAAACAATTGCAAGAAACCTGGTACGAAACCATCCCTATTACGGAACAGATGGGGATTAAAATTCATCAATATTCCGGCAAAACATTTGAAACTCGTGCTTCACTGAACAAAAACATTAACCTGCATGGCACCATGTTTGCCGGTAGTATTTTTTCTCTTGCTACCTTAACGGGTTGGGGCATGATCTTTTTGCAACTCAAAGAGAAGGGCTTGATGGGGGATATCGTGTTGGGTGATGGCAATATTCACTATCACAAACCCATCACCATGCAACCGCGGGCCATCTGCAATATTGAGTCTTTTTATGGAAAACTCGATCCCCTAGCCGACAATCATAAATGTCATATCAAATTACAGGTGGCTATCATGGATGGTGATAATGCTGTAGCTGAGTTTTCTGGGGTATTTTGGGTACTACCCAACGCGGACAAAAAAGACGCTTAAAACGAGGGTGAAGCAGCCACAAAAAAAGCGCATTACTGCGCTTTTTTTCTAACTATTTAAGCCATTAGGCCGCCATCGCGCCTTGTAACTTTTTCATGGCATTCTTTTCGATTTGACGGACCCGCTCAGCAGACACTTGGTATTTTTCAGCCAAATCTTGCAAGGTAATCTTATCATCTGATAACCAGCGAGTCTGAATAATGTACTGACTGCGTTCGTCAAGGGTTTTCAGCGCTGCGTAAAGTTTGTCTGCGGCATTATTATCCCAATTAGAATTCATCACTTCAGATTCAACATCAGCACTTTTGTCTTCTAAAAATTGAACCGGCGCAAAATTACCGCTTTCGTCATCATCAGCAGATAAATCAAAGGCTTGGTCTTGACTACTCATGCGCGCTTCCATCTGTAACACTTCCTTGGTACTTACACCAAGTTCTTCTGCTACTTTCTGTACTTCCGCATGAGTAAACCAACCCAAACGCTTTTTGTTTTTGCGAAGATTAAAAAACAATTTGCGTTGCGCTTTTGTTGTGGCGACTTTCACAATGCGCCAATTACGTAACACAAACTCGTGAATTTCCGCTTTAATCCAATGCACTGCAAACGAAACCAATCTAACACCCATCGTTGGGTCGAAGCGGCGTACCGCTTTCATTAAACCGATATTCCCTTCTTGGATAAGATCTGCCTGTGGCAAACCATAGCCAGAGTAAGATTTGGCAATGTGCACAACAAAGCGTAAATGCGACATGATCAACTTTCTTGCGGCTTGTAAATCTTCATCAAGTTGTAGACGTTCAGCGAGGCTACGCTCTTCTTCAGCGCTGAGCATGCTAATACTACTTACAGCTTGAATGTAAGTCTCAATGCTACCTGTCTGAGGGACAGTTAATGTCAATGTGCGTATATCTGTACTCATAGTTACCTCGTATTACACAGTGTCTTAGAGTTTATCAAAACCACTTTTAATGTGCGATCTTATTTCACTCTATATGTTGTGTAATAGACCATTGGATCAGCAAAAAATTGCATCTTTTTGCAAATATGGGAATAGAATTTTGTTTTTCAACATTTCAGACAAAAATATAACATGTTTTTAATAATCATTTTACGCTAACCTACCAGTTCGATTAATAAATATGCAGTACGATCATGTTTTCTTATGTTGCCCGCCAAGCGATTTTAGATAGAGACCAAAATCTATATTCATACGAATTATTGTTTCGGGATGGGGAACAAAATTGTTTCCCGAATATTTCTCCGGATGAAGCCACGTCAAAAATATTAACCAATAATCACTTAGACATGGGCCTCGAGGATATCACAGGTGGGAAATTGGCCTTCATTAACTTCCATGAAGACACCCTCCTGAATCGTTTTCCAACATCCCTCGACCCCAAGCATGTGGTGATAGAAATTGTCGAGACGGTAAGACTCAGTGAAGCGTTGATCCAAGCCTGTAAAACCATTAAAGAACTTGGTTATATGTTAGCCCTTGATGATCATGACTTCGATCCCAAATGGGACGTACTGTTGCCCTATGCAGATATCGTCAAAGTTGACATCGTTGAATGCGATCAAAGTTTGCTCGCTGCTAACATCGATAAATTTAAACAGGCAAACGTGAAATTAGTCGCAGAAAAAATCGAAACGTTGGCAGATTTTGTTCACTATAAAGCCATGGGCTTTGACTATTTCCAAGGTTATTTTTTCGCCAAACCTGAAATTATCAAACAGAAAAAAATACCCACTTCAAAGCTACCTCTATTAGAGCTCATAGATGCCAGTGCATCTCCTCATTTTGACTTTGCCCACGTCAACAATATTATTGAACGAGATGTATCCCTGTCTTACAAACTATTGCGCTTCATCAACAATCCATTAATCGATAAGAGCAATAAGATCACCAGTTTACGGCATGCTCTTAATTACATGGGTGAAATTGAAGTGAAGAAGTTTATTGCCTTAGTTGCGTTAGCGAACATTGGTGATGACAAAAGCTTAGAGTTATTGCACTTATCTTTGGTGCGGGCCAAGTTCTGCGAGTGCATCGGCACGGCGAAAAAATTAAGTACGAATCCACCCACTGGCTTTTTAGTCGGTTTGTTTTCTCTGTTGGATGCGCTTTTAGATATGGTCATGCCCGACATCGTCGAAAAATTACCGCTGGGGGATGAACTAAAACAAGCGCTCTGTGGCAAAAAGAACGAACTACATTATTACTTAATGCTGATTCAGGCGTTTGAAAAAGGGTATTGGCAGCACATTACACAGTATGCCGCTGAACTTAATTTACCCGTGCGTGACGTGCAGTTATTCTATCATGAATCGCTAAAATGGGGTTTTGCCATGAAGCAGCTGATAAGCCACGAATAATCGACTGTTCAAGTGCTCCGTTAATGCATAATATCCGCTACAGTGAGAGGTTGATAATCGTCTAGCATTGAAAGCCACAACTACGTTATTATTTTCCGATACATTGAGCGAAGATTAGTCAAGGCTAGTTAGTCAACATACCAAGGGAAAGTCATGTTTGCGTTTATTGCCCGGCAACCTGTGCTGGATAGAGATAAAGAAGTGTTTGCCTACGAGCTACTTTTTCGTGATGGCAAAAATAATTGTTATCCAGATGTGGTAAGGGATGAAGCTACCACAAAAATGATAGCTAGAAACTATCTTACGCTGGGTCTCGACGACATTTCCTGCAACAAAAAATCATTTATCAACTTTCAACCCAATACGGTTTTGCAAGGTATTCCTCGTGAGCTTGATCCAGAGAACGTTATCGTTGAACTGTTTGATGGCACGTTCAGTCACGATAGTTTATTGACCATTTGTAAACACGTGAAAAACCTCGGTTATAAATTGGCATTGGAGGGACATCGACTCGATGCCAAATGGCAGGACTATCTGCCCTATTTAGATATGGTTAAAGTGAACACCACCAATAGTGATTATGATGCCATCGCGAAGAATGTGAATCGCTACCTTGAGAGTAACTTGCAACTTGTCGCGGATAAAATCGAGACTCAGCAAGATTTTGCTATTTTTAAAGAGATGGGTTTTGACTATTTTCAGGGGTATTTCTTTGCGCGTCCTGAGAGTGTCTCGCAGAAGAATATTCCGACATCAAAACTGACCCTTGTGGAATTAATGGGAGCGAGTTCCAGTGAAACCTTTGATGTAGACAATATCAACAGTGTGATTGAACACGATGTGGGTTTGTCCTACATGTTGTTGCGTTTTATCAATAATCCGACCATTAATAAGCGGTATAAAATCACTTCACTGCGTCATGCCCTGAATTACATGGGTGAAGTCGAGATTAAAAAGTTTATTGCCTTGTTAGCGTTGGCAAACTTAAGTGATGACAAACCCAATGAACTCCTGCATTTATCCTTGGTACGTGCCAAGTTCTGTGATTTGGTGGGGAACGAAAAAGGTATTGGTTCTAACCCTCCTACCGGTTTTCTTGTTGGCTTATTTTCCTTGCTTGATGCGCTGTTAGATCAGGATATGAAGACGTTAGTAGAAAAACTGCCCTTGGTAGAAGAAGTCAAAATTGCCTTGTGTGGTGGGCAAAACGATTTGTCTATGTATTTATTGCTGGTTAAAGCATTTGAAAGTGGTAACTGGTTGAAAGTATTGCGTTTAGCCAAAATTTTGGAAATCGATCAAAAAGTCTTACACAGCTTGTTTAATCAAGCGATAGTGTGGGGCAACGGAGTACGCCGTTCCATATCACCTCACTTCCCCGAGAGCAGAGTATAAGCCCTGACCCTGATTATTTTATGCTTGACGGTCTGAAAGCATGAATACTTTTAGCAAAGAGTATTTGGTTGTGGCACAGAACGCCTCTGGGCGGAATATGAATGTGCCGCTCTATCGTTTTAGTGGCAGCCAGCCCGGCCCTAAAGTATATATTCAAAGTTCTATTCACGGGGCAGAAGTGCAAGGCAATGTCGTGATATACCACTTAATTCAGTGGCTGCGCACGATGCCAATTCGCGGCGAAATCATTCTGGTACCTAATTGCAACCCAGTGGGTACTAACATTAAAGACGGTGAATATACCCTAGGGCGCTTCGATCCAGTTAATGGTACCAACTGGAATCGCGGGTATTTTTATGATCATCAGTCTGTTGTCGACTTTGCACATACGGTGGCCAGTGACGAAAGCATTGATGCCATCAAAACACGTTTTCGTGCGCAAATGAAACAGCGTATTCAAGACAAATTAGATCAAACATGGGGTATCGGCTTAGCACAACGTTTGAATTTAAAACTCCAGCAGCTTGCCTTCGATGCAGACTACGTATTGGATCTGCATAATGGCCCCGTTTCAACCCGGCACGTGTATGTGCCTGAGTATGCTAAAGCGGCAGCAAAACAATTTAATATTCCTCATGTGATTCTTATTCCTAACGTTTTCTCGGGTGCCTTGGATGAAGCCACCTTTTGTCCATGGTGGACTCTCAGTGATTTACTCAATCAGCAAGAGAGTGGGGGCTACAATTTCGATGTTGAAGCGTTTACCTTAGAAATGGGCAGTCAGGAGGTCATTAACTTTGCTGAAGGTGAATATGATGCAAAAAGTATTTTGGCTTATTTGTCCGCCAAAGACGTGTTTTTGGCACACCAATTCATCCCAGAGACAATGCAGCGTTTGGCGGTTAGCTTACATGATTACAAAATCCTCTATACACAGCAGGGGGGAATTGTAGAGTATTTGGCCAAACCGGGTGACAGACTCAGTCAAGGGCAACCCTTAGCACGCATTCTTAATGTAGATAGATTAGACAAAGAAAACGCAGTTACCACTATCCACGCCCCATGTGATTTGGTGGCCATATTGCATTTTCCTTCGGCATCGGTATTAAGTGGTACGCAGTTGTATAAGTGTTTTACCCGCTACTTCGAATTGACATGATGGGCAGAACGATTTTTACGACTCCAGACTTGGTAATACTTGACTGATCAAATGATTGTAAACCAAGGCAGTTTCGACATGATTGACTTGAGCATGCGCAGTAATTTGGTTAAATACAAAATCTCGTAAGTGAGTGGTGTCAGCCACACATAAATGCACCAACAAATCGATATTCCCCCCCACATGATAAACGCTGAGCACTTCTGGTAAGGCTATAAGCTGAGCTTGAATATTGTCGATGGTGTGGCGGTCATGATCCGACAAACAAACAGAAATCATCGCTTCAATGTTGCCGCCCAAGGCCTGCAAATCCACATGCAACTGCGAACCTTTGATTATGTTGTCTGCTTGCAATTTTTTGATACGCTCGAGGCAGGTCGAAGGAGCCAAGCCAACTTGTTGAGCGATATCTTTGTTATTCAGTCGAGCGTCTTTATAGAGGATGGCTAAAATGCTTAAGTCAATATTGTCGAGGCTACGTTTATTCATTACTGCTCACTTACTTGGACAAAAAGTGCCAAGAATGGCATCTCGCCTTGCACCGGTGACACTGGCTAAACTACCGGCTATTCCTTGCTTATGTGCATATGCCAACCATGCAAATGCCATGGCCTCAACTGCATCAGGATGCACACCAAGTTCGTCTGTTGTGAGCACATCTATCTCGTGCAATTCTGACTCCAAACATTCCATTAAAAACTCGTTTCTTGCCCCGCCACCGCACACAAAAATTTGATTAACATTGCTAAACTTAAGCACTTCTTTGGCAATGGTTTTGCAAGTTAGCTGGCACAAGGTAGCCTGCACCACGGAAGGTTCTAGCGTTGTGTCGAGTTCAGATATTTGTTGCATCAACCACTGCCCATGAAATACCTCACGCCCCGTGCTTTTTGGGGCGCATTGTGTAAAAAAGGGGTGCTGGCAAAGCTGTGCCAATAAACCTTTATCAAAGCGACTTTGTGCCGCCCATTGGCCTTTAGCGTCGAAGGATTGCCCTGTGTGTTTTTGACACCAATAATCCATTAAAGTATTGCCCGGACCAGTATCGTAACCAAGCACCGCGCCCTGAGCTGGTAAGTAGGTAAGATTGGCAATGCCACCGATATTGACCACAATTCGGTTTTGCTCTGCATGACCAAAAACTGCTTTATGAAAAGCGGGGACTAAGGGGGCCCCTTGACCACCTAAGGCGATATCTTTGCGTCGAAAATCAGCAACCACATCGATTCCTGTTAAGGCCGCGAGCGTATTAGGGTCACCAATCTGCAAGCTAAACGCGTGATTTCCCGTTGGCATATGGCGAATGGTTTGGCCATGTGAACCAATGGCTACCACCTGATCACTGCGGATAAAATTATCTTTCAATAAACGTAATGAGGCACGGGCAAATACTTCCGCAACTTCACGGTCAGCTTGCCCCATTCTTTCTATTTCATTGTCACCGGGCTGGCAAAGTTGCTGAAGTTGCGCCACCAATGTTGGCGGGTAAGGGAATGTTTCGCAGGCAATCAAATGCGGGTGAATTTGAAAAAAATCCACGAGGGCGACATCAATGCCATCCATACTGGTACCTGACATCAACCCCAAGTACAACTGAGACATTCAGTGTATCCCTTTAATTCATAGCGAGCATAATACGTTTACTGTTGTTAATCTGTTCAAGCCGTTGACTTGCCAGAACAGCAAAGGCTGACGCTTCTTTTTTATCAATGGGCTCTGCCTTTGGCAGCGTCACGGTTCTTGGATTACGATGCACACCATCCACTAAAAATTCATAATGCAAGTGCGGGGCTTCAGCCATACCTGTGGCACCAACATAACCAATGACCTGACCTTGCCTTACTTTTGCCCCATTTTTTACTGCTATTTTTGAGAAGTGTAAGTACTTGGTGGTGTATTTCTCACCATGTTGAATAAACACATAGTTCCCATTAAAACGATTGTAGCCGGCTTGAATCACTTTACCGTCGCCGGCTGCTAGTACAGGTGTGCCTTTCGCTGCACGATAGTCTATGCCGTTATGGGGTTTATATCGCTTCTGGATAGGGTGAAAGCGGTTGGGATTAAAATTAGAGCTGATGTATTTGAAATTCACTGGTGCGCGCAAAAAACTCTTGCGTAAACTGCGCCCTTCCGGGGTGTAATAATTGCCATCAGTGTGACGAATGGCGGTATACTTTTCGCCTTGATTGACAAACTGCGCCGCGACAATATCGCCATTCTCGACAAACTCGCCATCGATATAATGTTCTTCAAATAAAACATGGAAGTTATCGCCACTGCGAAGTTCCAAAGCAAAGTCGATATCCCATCCAAATATACCCGCTAAACTCATGATCTGGCTTTCGCTTAGGTTGGCCTTGATCCCTGCATTCCAAAAGCTCGAGGTAATTTCTCCTTGCGCATAGTTGATGCGACTGTCGACTTTTTTAGCTTCAAGTTTACCGGCGAAGGTGTTGTCGTCTTGGCGGGTGACAAACAAGGTTTCTGTGGGAGAATAGACATAACTCAGCGCAAGTAATTGGTCTTGTTCGTCGATTTCGAGGCTTAAAGACTCCCCGGGCATAAGATTGAGCAACTTATTGGCGTGATCTTTCATTTTAGAAACACGATAAGTTTCTTGCGGTGATAAACCAGCCCGCGCGAAGATTTTTGCTAAATTATCGCCTTTTCTAACAACGTAAACTTTTTTCTCAGCCTTATTATCAAAGGCACTGACGGTTGCTGTAGGCAAATTATCAAAATCAACAGCAAGATCATAACGTTTGCCGATTTCGAGGCTGGCGACAGCGGTATTCTTTGAAGCATTAACCGATTCAGACGGGAGAAGAACAAAAACAAGTAAAGCGGCAGCCACAATGGAGAGGGTCCATTTATGCGCTTTAGGTAGTTTCTTCAGGGATGATAAGACCACGACTGCACAAACTCATGTAAACAACTTAAGCGCAGAATATACGGATTTAATGGAATATTCTAGCTCTCAGCACTTTTTTGGCCTCTTTCCTGTGACTTGCAAAATTAACCTTGGTACGAGAAAAAATACCCAAGGCCTTTCATTACTTGTCCTTGGCACGTAAAATACGCGGCTCTTTTATCAGTGTTACGATTAAAACAAGGGTTGCAAAATGGGTGATTGGCAGAGCGCTTTGGCAGAAATTCAGCGAGGCACAGATGAAATATTGTTGCAAGACGAGCTGATTGCCAAGTTAAAAGAAGGCAAACCCTTAAAAATCAAAGCAGGCTTTGATCCCACCGCGCCAGACCTGCATTTGGGTCATACTGTTTTAATCAATAAACTGCGTACCTTTCAGCAACTTGGGCATGAGGTTATATTTTTAATTGGCGATTTCACCGGCATGATTGGTGACCCAACAGGTAAAAATGTCACGCGTAAGCCACTGAGCAAAGAAGATGTGCTGGCCAATGCTGAAACCTACAAAGAGCAAGTGTTCAAAATTCTTGACCCAGCCTTGACCACAATTCGCTTTAACTCCGAGTGGATGGAACAATTAGGTTCGGCAGGCATGATTAAACTGGCCGCCAATCTCACGGTAGCACGCATGTTAGAACGCGATGATTTTAAAAAGCGCTATGCGAGCGGGCAGCCAATTGCCATTCATGAGTTTTTATATCCCTTGGTGCAAGGCTGGGATTCGGTGGCGCTGCAAGCAGACGTCGAACTGGGAGGCACCGATCAGCGTTTTAACTTATTGATGGGCCGAGAGTTGCAAAAGTCAGAAGGACAACGTCAACAAACCGTGTTGATGATGCCTCTGTTGGAAGGCTTAGATGGCGTTCAAAAAATGTCTAAGTCTTTAGGTAACTACATCGGTATTACCGATGCGCCAAACGATATGTTTGGCAAAGTGATGTCGATTTCTGATGAATTAATGTGGCGCTATTACGATCTTCTTAGTTTCAAGTCTAAAACGGTGATCACTGAGTTACGCGAAAAAGTCGCGGCGGGTGCCAACCCACGTGATATCAAAATCGCTCTAGCCATGGAGCTGATTGAACGCTTCCATAGTGCAGCTGATGCTGAGGCTGCCCATCAAGATTTTATCCAGCGTTTTCAAAAAAATGCCATACCTGATGAAATGCCTACCATTGAATTAACCTTGGTCGCAGAAGGTTTGGCTATCGCAAACGTGATGAAAGACGCCGATCTTGTAGCCTCTACTTCTGAAGCCATACGCATGATTAAACAGGGGGCGGTAAAACAAGACGGTGAAAAAGTCGATGATCCCAAACGACTTTACGATCAAAAACAAGAATTTGTCTTGCAGGTAGGTAAACGTCGGTTTGCACGAATTGTGCTGAGTTAGCCTGCGCCCGTTCAACATTAATGCACACAGTCGGGGGCAGGTTATTCTTTGGTTTTTTTACTGAATGAAAAGCTGTTTGACTGGCGTAGATGGATATTGAACTGATGTAAATGCAGGTCCAAAGCTTCAACTGATATATTAATTTCGCGCACCGACAACCACAGCGAATACAGCAGCAAAATAAGACTAAGGGCAAAAATAAAACTGCCCACTGTTTGATAATCCACATACACCGCTAACATCGACAGAACACACAAGAAGAAGCTGGCGGCACCGGCTTCTTGCATGCGTTTTATGAGTTGGATCCGCGTCCGTAAATTACTGATTTGTGCTTGAGCCTGTGCCCTTTCTTTATCATTTTGTTGGTCTAAATCAAAGTTACGGATCACGCCAGCGAGGGTCAAAAACCGATTGGTGTAGGCCAGCAACAGCAGTGAAATGGCGGGAAACAACATAGCTGGTGTGGTGAGACTAATGTTCATGTCTTAGGTAGTACTGCCAACTGTGCGCAGCACATTATTAATGAATTGCACACATGCAGCTTGTTGTGCAAAGGTTTGTAAGGGGGAATTTGCATCGATACCGGCGGCTATCCTCAAGTTTTTGGTCTGACTGATGAGCAGTGGGGAGGTCATTTGATAGGCGTCTACAATGCAACGGTTGGTCATGGCAAACTTGTGCGCTGCAATCAACAAACTGCAGGCCTCTTCAGTATAGCCATCACAGGCAGATAAATCGGCACAGTAACCCCAAGAATACGCATTGATAGCTTCACCAAGTCGACAAAAATCGGCGACAAAATGCTGAGCTACTGTCACGCCCACCACACCTTTTACGGTGCTGAATATAATCTGATTATGACTGTGTAATTGATATTCTGCGTACTTGTCCTTGTACGTTAATCTTTCGGTCATGACTTCCTTCCTAGGCATGGTGATGGTGTTCGTTGACACTAATTCAGTTTGCTACGGAATAGTGAGTTTGTAAAATATTTTACCTAAGTTGGTCAATCTGCTCACAAAGCTGGTTTAATCCGTCCAGCAGACGAGGGCTAAAACGATGCAGCTGATCGGGGTTAACCACTACAAGTGGCAGATCAAATAACGCTTGGGTGTTACCCCAAAAAGACTTCAAGTCTTGTGGCTGTGCATGCATAGCCGCAATTAACGCGTCTGGGTGTTTCGCCAGCACTTGCTCGCGACTTACTTCTGGATAATCAATGGGGGCGTCGCTAAATACATTGTATGCACCACAACGACTGAGTAAGGTATTTGCCCAAGTTTTTTTACCCACCGTCATTAGTGGTGTACTCCACAGATAATAAAATACTGAGAGCTGTTTCACGCCTGAATATTGCTGGCTAATGGCCTTGAGTCCAAGCAAGAACTGTTCAGATATTATCTGTGCCTGTGCCTCACGCCCAGTTAAGTTGCCGAGCGACACAATATCTGTGCTGATATCCTCAGGTTGTTGAGGAGAGGAGTAGAATAACTGGAATCCTAAACTGACTAACTTCGCCAAGTCTTGTGGTTTGTTGCCACCCTGCCACGCTAAAATAAGATCGGGTTGTAAACGCATAATGGCTTCAAAATTAAGCCCATTGTGGTTGGCAACAGACGGCAATGTTGCTGCTTGCGGCGGATAATCACTGTAGTCACTGACTGCCACGAGACGTTCACCAATGCCCAGTGCGTAGACTAATTCTGTGGTGTGGGGGGCTAAGCTAATGATCCGCTGGGTAGAGAGTTCATCACCGCTAAGAGATTTTAGCTCTTGACTGACATCAGCAAATTCACTTGCCACTGTTGTAAAAGTCAAAAAAATACTCAGTACTAAACATTGCCAGCCTTTACCTTGCATTACATTAACCCTGTGGAAATGATGGCAATTACTGCAAAACTAATGAGGACAGTCTGCGCTCTGGTGATGGCTTTTTTGGTGCGTTGCATATCTTCCAGACGCGCCTGGCGTACTCCCCCCACTTTATCAAAACGATACTTCTGTCCCCGATAAAAAGCAGGGCCGCCTAATTCGATTCCAAGCGCAGCGCCTTGTACGTGCAACAAAAACAAATGAGTGCAGTGATGCCACTTATTCAGTCGAAAGGCGTTGACTGACTCACCAACGTTTTGGGCGAGGGCAAAGCACAAGGCGGCGAGCCTAGCGGGGATCCACTGGATGAACGTCATACTTAATGCGGCCCCTCGACCAAAATATCGAAAATAAGGGTTTCGTGTATTCCACATTTGACTGCATTCGTACCCCATCCGATAAGCCAAGGCCAATGCACCGCCACCGATGAGATAGAGTAGCACCACGCTGCAATATTGATGAGCAAAACGCAGCAACTGACTTTCTATGCAAGCTTTGCCCACACCCAAGGGCGATAGATTTCGCGTTTCCCGCAATACAATGGCCGACAAAAGCTGCCTAGCCAGAATTTTTCTATCCTGTGCCAACGCCCGATAAATTTTCTGATTTGTCTGCTGGATTGGTTGAAACTGTAAGGCCACTAAAAATAGCAAAGCATTAAACAGCAGTGGAAATTCTGACAGGCTTGTTAGCAGTGCAAAGATAATGACTAGCGGCGCTACCAGAATCAACAAGGCCAAGGTGCCAGCTAAGTGCTGCTGATATCTACTTTGCCCAGCCCCCTTGTGGACTTTTTCTGCAAGCCTTTTAGCGAGGAGCTTAATAACGCTAAGTGGATGGTATTTTTCTGGCCAATGCAGCCATCTTTCCACGGCAACCACACATATCAACATCGCCGCGCTTTCTAGCTCTGGCGCCGATAACAATGCTGACAAGGAAAAATTCACCCAATTTTACTTCGCATCGAGGTGCTGAATCGTTTGCATGACTAATTTCGCGGAGTTGACTGCCGCCGTTTCAAGGTAAGTTTGAAAAGAGACGGTAGAGGTTTTGCCAGCGATATCTGATAACGAACGAATCACGAGAAAAGGGCGCTTTAACAAAAAGCAGGTTTGTGCGATCGCTACACCTTCCATTTCTACCGCACTGACACTTGGAAAGTCTGAGCGGATCTTGGCGGCTGCTTCATCACTGCCAATGAAGGCATCCCCTGAGCAAATTAACCCAGTCTCAAAGCCAATATCCGGCAAGGCTTGCATGGCCATTGTCGCCGCCGTAACGAGGCGATCATCACTGCTAAATTTGGCAGGCATGCCCGCAGTTTGGCCAAGTTCATAACCGAAAAAGGTTAGGTCGGCATCGTAATGACGCAGATCGGTGGCGATAACAATATCGCCGATGACGCGTTGGGTGGAAAAACCGCCAGCAGAGCCAGTATTAATAACAAAATCGGGTGTGTAGTGTTGGATGATCAAGGTACAAGAAACTGCAGCGGCTACCTTACCAATGCCACACTTCACTAAGACTATTTCTACGCCTGCTAATTTGCCCAAATAGACCGTTAAATGCCCAACTTGCTCTTCTTTCATTTCAGACAAAGAGCTTCGCAACAAGCTGATTTCTTCATCCATGGCACCTAATATGGCAATTTTCATCTACACTTCTTATTTCACTAACTAATTGATTGGCGTAGTTTATTACGGATCCTAGTGAATATAAACCCGCAGCGTGCTTGCCAGCATACTGCGCCATATTTCCAGTACTTTGGTTGAGCACTGAGATAACAGGAGAGGGCAAATGAAAACATTAGTGTTACTGAGTGTGATGCTACTTTGTGCCTGTCAAAGCAATACAGGCGCAAGCCTTAATCAAGGTTTACCGCTGTATGACCATGCTTTTTCGGGGTACACCGACTATCCCTTGGAAACTCAGGAAGAGATATTTGCTCTGTCCGATGAGGCCAAAAAATTTGCTAGGGAGGCGGTAAAAGGTATTTTTGACTCAGATGAGCAGATACGTGCATTAGCGCGGGCGATTTTTGCTCGCTCAGAGTTTAATTTATTGTATCGGGCCGATGCCAATACAGTGGCTGCTGATACCTTTGCAAATCGAGCCGCCAATTGTTTGTCCTTATCGATTATGACCTATGCCCTGGCTAAAGAACTGGGGTTTGCTGTGCGCTTTCAAGATGTATCAGTGCCTGAATATTGGACCAGACGTGAAGGGCAGCGTTTACTGAATGGGCATGTAAATTTGCAAATCATTCCCGGCTCAAACAATGGCAAGGTAGTGTTTAGTCGCTATGGTTTTGAAGTGGATTTTGATCGCCAGCAGTCTCGACCACAAAGCAACAAGCGTGCGTTAAGCTTAGGGCAGATAACCGCTATGTTTTACAACAATAAAGGGGCTGATGCTTTACTTAACAATCATTATGATTTGGCCTATAGCTATTTTCGAAAGGCCCTGCACTACGATGCACAAGCCGCACAAATATTAGCCAATCTCGGTTATCTATATCGTCGCACCGATCACCATGAGTATGCTGAACAGGCCTATAAATTGGCCATTCAAGCGGATGAGAGCAACTTAACCGCATGGCAAAACTTGGCGTTTTTGTATCATCTGCAGAAGCGCGATGACGAGGCCGCTGCAATCAATGAAAAATTAGCCAATAAGCGCAGCTCCAATCCTTATTATTTCCTCAGTTTAGGGGACGCAGCTTATGCAAACCACAATTGGCAAACTGCTTTAGACCAATATCGTAAAGCCCTCGAACTGGATAAAAGTATTCATGAGGTATTTTTTGGCTTAGGCCGTGTCTATTTTGAGCTGGGCAACATCAGTCGCAGCCGATATTTTTTGCAGCAAGCTAAAATGAAATCAAACTCAGCACAAACTCAGCAAGTTTATGCAAGTAAACTTGAGTTTCTGCGCAGATATGCCGCCAAACATGATGCTGTTTAGCATGGCATGAATAGTTAAACAGCCAGCCAGTGTTGCCAAAATCCGTTTATGTTGCGGTTAAACACGACGAATGGCATGGCAAGAAGGTATCTGGGGGACTACCGTTAAGTGAGGTTTGCAGTAGGAACAGCGCTCATGTTGTCGTTAAAACAAACACTCAAAGCTATCAACCTAAGCTTGATGATGGTGGCCTTAGCTGCCTGCCAATCAAGTCCGAAAATTGCACTCAGTGCACAAGATGTGTTGTATGACGAAGGATTCAGGCAGTTTCACCAGGTGCCAATTGAATCTGAGCAGGACATTTTTTATCTTGACGATGAAGCCAAGGCCTTTGTGAGAGACACAACCAATACCGTAGGCGACCCGATTTCGCAAATGGAAACCTTGGTTCACACCATCTTCGACCGTTCTAAGTTTAATCTTTTGTATGACGGTACGGCGAATACAGTGGCCAACACGACCTTTAAAAACCGCGCGGCTAACTGTTTATCCATGTCGATCATGACTTATGCCTTGGCGCAAGAAGCAGGTTTTGGGGTGAGGTTCCAAGAAATCGACATTCCTGAATATTGGACGCGCCGAGACGGCTATAGCTTACTCAATGGACACATTAATCTGCGTATGTTGCCGCGGCCAAATCCTAATGTGTATAACTTTCAATCGAAAGGTTATCAAGTAGACTTCGATCCCCAGTCAGCGCGTCAACACTTTCCAAAACGCTTGGTGAGTCTTCAAACGGTGATTGCTATGTTTTATAACAACAAAGGCGCAGATGCCTTGTTGCAAAATCAATATGAAAGAGCTTATGCCTACTTTCGTCAGGCGATATACACTGAACCGAACTTTGATTCTGCCTTAATTAATCTGGGGATCTTGTATCGTCTGAAAGGCTATTACGCGCAAGCTGAGCACATCTACGATTATGCCTTGGCCTTAAATCCTGACAGTCTCACCGCCTGGGAAAATTTAGCTTATCTTTATACTTTCACTGGGCGAGAAAGGCGTGCCGCAGAAATATTTGCCAAGGTTGAGCATGATCGTTCACAAAATCCCTATTACTTTGTGAATTTGGGTGAAGTAGAAATAGAAAAAGAGAACTGGCAAGAGGCACTGACTTACTACAAAAAGGCCCTAAGTTTTGACCGTAAAAAACACGAAATCTACTTTGGTTTGGCACGCATTTATTTTGAATTGGGTGAGGTAGAACGTAGCGAACACTACCTGCAACTGGCAAAAGAAAACAGTAAAAATAGTCAGGATGTTGCGCGTTACCAAGGCAAACTCAATTTCCTGTCTAGCCTATGATAAAGCTGCTTTTAGCCTTCGTACTGCTGCTAGTGACACCGCTTTGCATGGCAAAAAGTTGTCGCGATATTAGTTTACAGCACAGTGTTGATGCCAAGAGCTTGTGGCAAGATTTTACTTATCTTGCCTCGGTTAACATGCAGGGCCGCAAATCTGGCAGTGCCGGTGCACAATTGGCACGAGAATTTTTACAGCAACGCTTCACCGAGCTGAATTTGCAAGCCTTTGCGACAGCACCAAATTATCTCCAGTCTTTTCATTTCCCCCAAGACGATTCCGAAAAAGTAGGAGTCAATGTGGTTGGATGGCTAAAAGGCACACGATTTGCTGATGAGTTTATTGTCATTAGTGCTCACTTTGATCACCTTGGTGCACAAGGTAAACAAGTGTATTTAGGCGCTGATGACAACGCTTCAGGTGTAGCTGCTATGCTGGCACTTGGCAAAAACCTGCAAGCTGTTAGCAGTATTTATTCGATTATTTTTCTCGCAACAGATGCCGAAGAACTTGGCCTACAGGGGGCAAAAGCCTTTATGCGTCACCCACCAGTGGCGCACAGTCAGATTAAATTTAATCTCAATTTAGATATGTTAGCTGAAGGTGGACCACGTAAGCGGCTGTTTGCCACCGCAAGTCGACAAGCTGATGAGTTGAATCAAAAAATTAAAGATGTAGCATCCATGGCAGGCTTGTGCCTCATCAAAGGGCATCGTTCCGATAGATTGGGGCAAACCAGCCTAACTCAGGTGGATTGGCGCAAAGCCAGCGACCATTCAGCCTTCGGACGTCACGATATTCCCTACATTTTTGTGGGGGTTGACATTCATGACCGCTATCACACGCCCAAAGACAGCGCTGATTTTGTCGATCAGCGCTTTTATACCGCGGCGGTTGAAACGGCTTGGTTATTACTGAAAAGTATTAATCAAGAGGCGTTGTAAAGTCTAGGCGACACCCAACTCGCGCAAACGCTCTTGCAAATAGCTTTTCGCCGTGTGGCGATCTGACAGGACAACCTGTGGATTAGGATGTAAAAATAACGGCAAAGAAATACGGCTCTTGCTTTGGTCACTGCCCACTGGATTGATGACCCGATGTGTCGTAGATGGAAAGTAGCCGCCTGATGCTTCTTGTAGCATATCGCCAATGTTGACAATCAAATTACCGAAATCACAGGGCACATCTATCCATGAATCACCCGTTCCTTTGACTTGTAGTCCCGGTTCGTTGGCGGCAGGCAAAATCGTTAACAAATTAATGTCTTCATGAGCCGCGGCGCGAATCGCATCAGGCTCTTCAGAGCCTGTTAAAGGTGGATAATGTAAAATGCGTAATAAGGTTTGTTCGCTATTGACGACCATCGAGGACAAGGACTGAGTGTATTTGGCGGAAACATCTGCTGGCGAATATTTCTCTACCCAGCTCAATAATTCAGAGGCTAATTCGTTGGCTTGTTGATAATAGCTGGCAGCTTGCGCTTTTAGCGCTGCAGGGCAGCGACCCCAAGGGTAATAGTGGAAGTATTCTTTGATGTCTTTTTTCTTAAACCCTTTGGCGGTTTCTGACACTTGTGTTGAGAAAAATCCATCATGTTTGGCCTTGTCATAGGCAAATTGATTCTTTTCATCACTTTTGAAAAACGCCTGCCAGTTTTTATATATATCGGCGACGGTTTGCTGTTCAATTGGGTGATTCTTCAAAACACCAAAACCGGTTTGATGTAAAGACTCAACAAACAACACATCTGCATTGGGAGCGCGATAATCAACGGCAACTAATTCCATCATAAAAAACCTACATTCATACTGTTATAAACTAAGAAAAAATCCTGCCAAAGCGGCACTCATCAAATTGGCCAAGGTAGCAGCCATAACTGCTTTCAGTCCTAATCTTGCAATTTCTTTACGGCGTGTTGGTGCCAATGCGCCAATCCCACCCATGAGGATAGCAATAGACGAGAAGTTAGCAAAACCGCACAAAGCAAACACCACAATAGCCTGCGTCGCTGGTGATAAATCAGCTTGATACTTTAAAAAATCCAAGTAGGCGACAAATTCATTCACTACCATTTTTTGGCCAATAAAACGGCCAGCAATATTTGCTTCTTCCCATGGTACGCCAATTGCCCAAGCAATAGGTTGGAACACGTAGCCTAGGATGACCTGAAAGGTTAAATCGTCGACGCCAAATATACCGCCGGCCCAGCCAATAATGCCGTTGAGCAGAGCGATAAGCGCAATAAATGCCAGTAGCATTGCACCAACATTTAATGCCAGTTGCATCCCTGAGGCCGCACCACTTGCTGCCGCATCAAAAATATTTGCGTACTGCTCGTTTTTGTCATCGAGTTCGGCTAATTCATTTTTAAATTCGTTGGTTTCTGGCAGCATGATTTTTGCCATTAACAAACCACCAGGGGCAGCCATAAAACTCGCCGCAAGTAAGTACTTAATTTCAACACCCATGCCAGCATACCCTGCCATGACAGACCCAGCGATAGACGCTAAGCCTCCCACCATGATGGCAAAGAGTTCTGATTGGGTCATGTGTGGAATAAACGGTTTGACCACTAGGGGAGCTTCTGTCTGACCAACAAAAATATTAGCGGCTGCCGACATGGACTCTGGGCGACTGGTGCGCAGTACCACTTGCAAAAATCCACCGATTAAACGAATGATCCAAGACATAATGCCCAGATGATACAACACCGAAATCAGAGCGGAAAAAAACACAATCACCGGCAGTACGTTGAACGCAAAAATAAAACCCAACGACTTGTTCCCCACGGGGCCGAAGATAAAATCAATGCCCTGTTGGCTGTAGGCAAGAATGTTTTTCACATATTCAGTCAGCGCCAAAAGCAACTTAATACCGGGAGGAAAATACAATACAAACGCGCCAATAATGGCTTGAATAGCAAAAGCACCACCCACCGTGCGCCAATTGATGGCTTTGCGATGTGCGGAAAATACAAACGCAATAACAAGCAGCAGTGCTACTCCAATTAAACTGGTCATAGTATAACTATCCTTTTTATTATTATTTCGGTGTTATGGTAACAAGCTCTGTTGAATGTGTGATTTGATGACATTAAGAGCAATTTTATTTTTACCACCTTGGGTCACGATAACGTCGGCAGTAAAACGACTGGGTGCAATAAATTGATGATACATAGGCTTTACGGTGGATTCATACTGACGGGCAACTGATTCAAGACTGCGCCCACGCTCAGCGATATCTCGCTTCATACGCCGCAACAGACAGATATCTAAAGGAGTATCGACAAAAATTTTGATATCAAATAATTCCAATAAGGCTTGGTTTGCTAACAGCATGATGCCCTCGATAATGATCACCGGAGCAGATTGCAGCGTTTCTGTTTCTTTTAAACGTGTATGTGTTTTATAGCAATAATGCGGATATTGGATGGTTTGCCACGCTTTCAATGCCTGCAAGTGTTCCACTAATAACTCGTGTTCAAAGGCCTTGGGATGGTCGTAGTTGTTTTTTTCTCGCTCAGCCATGGGTAAATGGTCTTGAGCGCGATAATAATGATCCTCACGCAATATCTGCACCTGCTTACCTTCTTGTGAGAATTCCTTCAATAAATTCTCAGTAAACAGTGACTTCCCAGAACCAGAGGCACCAGAAATAGCAATAACAAGAGGACCTGACATAGACTTCCAAACAGAGAAATACAAAATTGTTGGAAAGATACCAGTGAACCGCGCAAAAGTCAGTCCTCATCCTTGAGATTGTTGTTCGACAAGCTACAAAAGTTGTTTACAGGGTTAATTGTTAAATATTCACAGCTTTATGCTGCATAAATGTAAAAATTGTCAGTATCAAGCAACAAAAGCATGAATTATTACAGTCATAGTTGCCCCTGCAATAAAAGTGTCATATTTTATCTGATACACTCTTGCCCCATAAAATTAGAAGTCGCTTGAATCGATCACTTTTTATACTAAATGGCAAAGTAACTTGTAGCTCTACTTGCAACATTGCTAACAAACACACAAACCTTAGGAAACACATAATGCAAACAAATAAAAAACTCAACCGCATCGCGCTTGCAGTGGCCATGTCTATCGGCATGTCTACCGTTGCGTTTGCGCAAGAAACCTCTTCGGGCATTACCGGTAAAATCACCGGCCCACAAGGCACACCTGTTGCAGGTACAGTGATCACCATTACCCACGTTCCTTCTGGTACAGTGAAAACTACCACCGTTGGTACAAACGGCCAATTCAGCGCCAAAGGTTTGCGTGTTGGTGGTCCATACACCGTTAAAGTAGATTCAGACACTTATCAAGACTCTACGGTTAATGATGTATTTTTAACCTTAGGTGAAGCATACCAGTTAAGTTTGGCCCTTGAAGATGAACAAGCTATTGAAAGCATTGTCGTTACTGCCTCTGCGGTAAGCACTTCTGTATTTGGTTCAACCGGCCCGTCTGCTAACTTCAATTTAGATGACCTAGAAAATGCTCCAGCTATCAACCGTGACATCAACGACGTGATCCGTGCCGATCCACGTGTTTATATCGATGAAAGCTTTAATGACGCTGTACAATGTGGTGGCGCTAGCCCGCGTTTTAACAGCTTGACGCTTGATGGTGTGCGCTTAAACGACAGCTTCGGTCTTAACAGCAACGGTTATCCTACTGAACGTATGCCGTTCTCTTTTGATGCCATTGATCAAGTTGCCGTTGAACTTGCGCCTTTTGACGTGCAATACGGTGGTTTCACCGCGTGTAACATCAACGCCGTCACTAAATCAGGTGGTAACGAAGTTCACGGTAGTGCGTTTTACGATTACACCAGCGATTCATTGAAAGGTGATAGCATTGAAGGTGAGAAACAAGACAACGGTAACTACACTGAAAAACGTTACGGTGTAAACGTTGGTTTCCCACTTATCAAAGACACGCTGTTCTTCTTCGGTTCTTATGAAAAACTCGAAGGTGCGCAGTTGTATCAATATGACGCATTGGGATCACGTGTTACTCAAGCTGATATTGACCAAATTACCACCATTGCTAAAACCGTGTATGGCTACGATCCAGGTACTACTCCTGCATCTGCTCCGGTAGAAGACGAAAAAATCTTAGCTAAAATTGACTGGAACATTAATGACGACCACCGTGCGTCGTTAGTTTATAACTACAATGATGGTTTCAGCTTGGCTCAGTCTGACCAAAGCTCTAGCAAATTGTCATTGTCTAACCACTTCTACAAACGCGGCGCTACACTAGATTCAGTTGTGGCTTCTTTGTACTCTGACTGGAACAGTGATTTCTCCACCGAAGTGCGTATTGGTAAAACCAAGTTAGACAATACACAAGCTTCAACCGATGCTGCTTCTGGTTTCGGTGAGGTACAAGTGCGTACCGCTGGTGGCGGTACGGTGTACATCGGTCCAGATGATTCACGTCAATCAAATAAATTGAAGTGGGACACGGTCACGGCTAAGTTTGCGGCAACCTATTACATGGATGACCACAAAATTACGGGTGGTATTGAATACGAAAAACTCAACGTATTTAACTTGTTTGTACAACAGTCTGACGGTGAGTACCGCTTCAACAACATCGCTGATTTCCAAAATGGTAAACCAGACCGTATTTACTACAGTAACTCAGCTGGCACCAACAACCCTGATGATGCTGGTGCAACGTTCAGCAACACTATGATGACTGTTTACGTGCAAGATGACTTCGATTTAACTGACGACGTGCAGTTAATGGTTGGCTTGCGTTATGACACTTTCAGTTCTGATGATGAACCTACTTATAACGTTAACTTCGCTAACCGTTATGGTTTTGCTAACACCGGTAACGTAGATGGTATTAGCTTGTTGCAACCACGTGTAGGTTTTAACTGGTCAATCGCCAGCAATATGGAAGTGCGCGGTGGTATTGGTTTATACAGTGGTGGTAACCCCAACGTGTGGATTTCTAACGCCTATTCAAACGACGGTGTAACCAAAATCGACTTGCTGGACCGCGCAGGCCGTAACAGCTTCCCTGACTCTAACTTGTCATTATTTGACCGTGCCTTAGTCAATAACGGCAGTGCTGGTTTTGATATCCCTCAATCGATTTATGATGAAATTCAAGGTACTACTATCGGTCAAGGTGACGGTGGTGTTGTGGCTATCGATCCTAACTTTGATACTCCATCTGAATGGAAATATGCCTTAGGTACCACCTACATCACGGAAGATGACTACGTTATCACGGCTGATTTGTTGTATACCAAGAAAAAAGACTCAGCTATTTATACTGATTTAAGTGTTAAATTATCTGGTGATACTGCGGCTGATGGTCGTCCTTTGTATGAAGTGACTACTCCACGTCGTTTCTCTGGTTCAGACTTTTTGTTAACCAACGTGAAAGGTAAAGACGGCGATTCAACGGTATTGTCTTTGGGCGTAAGTAAAGACTACGACAACGGTATTAAGATGAATGCGGCTTACGCATACGTTAATGCAACCGACGTAAACCCAATGACCAGTTCAGTGGCCTTTTCTAACTTTGCTAACGTAGCGGTATCGGATCAAAATAATCCAGGTGTCGCCACCTCTGATTATCAAATCAAACATCGTTTCACCTTTAACTTAAGCTACAAAGCTGAGTTTATTGATGGTTATGACACGCGTTTCAGCCTGTTTGGTCAAGCGAGTGAAGGTAAGCCTTTCTCTTATACTTACAACAACTCTGCCAGCATGTTTGAAGATGCTAACGACTTCCGTAGCTTGATCTATGTTCCTGAAGTCAACGACAACCGTGTAGTGTACGGTTCTGATTTTGATTTAGCTGCTTTCAACGAGTTTATCGAATCTGAAGGTTTGGTTCGTGGTCAAATCGCCAAACGTAACTCACAAAGTGCCGATTGGTGGGTGAAGTTTGATGCGCGCGTCGAACAACAACTTCCTGGCTTCATGGACGGCCACAAGGCCAGCGCCTTTATCGTTATTGAAAACTTGGGTAACTTGTTGAACGATGACTGGGGTGTGATGAAGCAAGGTTCGTTTGTGGGTGACGATGTTATCTCTGCCACCATTAACGATGCGGGTCAGTACGTATACAATCGTTTCTTCCCGACTGAGCAATCTACTGTTAACGCACCATCATTATGGGAAGTGCGTTTTGGTGTGAAATACAAGTTCTAAACACTTGAACTGAAAAACAAAAAGCCAGCTTAATCGCTGGCTTTTTTTTATGTAAATTTCACGAAATCAATTAGGTTTGTTTATCGCCTATGCGTTGAATACAGGTTTAGACGTTTTCGAATAGGGCTTCGACTTTCTCTCGTATATTGTCGATTTGGGTGATGTCAGAGGGGGCAATAAAAATGGTGTCATCCCCCGCTATGGTGCCTAATACGCCGTCTTTCTTGCCCAGCGAATCCAGCAAACGTGCAATTAACTGGGCTGCACCGGGACTGGTGCGAATGATCACCATCACATTGTTGTGCACAATGTCTAACACTAGTTGTTTAAGTGGGCTTTTGGCGGTGGGCATGCCTAGTTCAGGTGGCAAACAATAAACCATATCTCCACGAGCATTACGGGTGCGTACTGCGCCAAATTTACTCAGCATACGTGAGACTTTTGACTGACTAATATTATCGAATTTTTGCTCTTTTAAGGCCTCAACGATGTCACCCTGTGAGCCATAGTTTTCCGTGTTCAAAATATCTTTGAACGCCCTGATCAATGCTTCTTGTTTTACCGTTGCCATAACACCCTCATTATTTTCCGCTATTCTGCCCGATTGCAGAAGTTTAGGCAATTTGGCTGCTTTTTCTGTTGTTTTGCGAGTTACAAAAAACCGCTCAGATAGTATGATACAGCCTTTGTCATCACCTCTTGATGTTATGTTGTTGAAACAATATGTCATTCAAGAAATCAATTGTTGAACATTTCCTCACTCGGGAGAGAATTATGAAAGTAGCTGTACTGGGAGCCGCTGGCGGTATTGGACAAGCCCTATCCTTATTATTAAAAACACAATTACCCGCAGGTTCAGAATTGTCATTGTATGACGTTGCACCAGTAGTGCCTGGTGTAGCTGTGGACTTAAGCCATATTCCTACCGACGTAAAAGTAGCGGGTTTTGGCAAAGACAATTTGGCTGATGCCTTAATCGGTGCTGACATCGTCTTGATCCCTGCAGGTGTACCGCGTAAGCCAGGTATGGATCGTTCTGATTTGTTTAACATCAACGCGGGTATCGTACGTAACTTAATTGATGCCATTGCAGACAACTGCCCAGAAGCTTGTATTGGCGTGATCACTAACCCAGTGAATACCACGGTGGCCATTGCCGCAGAAGCACTAAAAGCCAAAGGCGTATATAACAAAAACAAATTATTTGGTGTAACGACGTTAGATGTTATTCGTGCCGAGACTTTTGTGGGCAACTTAAAAGGGCTTAACCCAGCTAATGTGCATGTACCAGTTATTGGTGGCCATTCTGGTACCACTATTCTGCCCTTACTGTCTCAAGTAGAAGGCGTAAGTTTCACCGCAGAAGAAGTAGCAAACCTTACTACCCGTATTCAAAATGCTGGCACTGAAGTAGTGGAAGCTAAAGCCGGTGGCGGCTCAGCAACACTGTCCATGGGTCAAGCAGCAGCACGTTTTTGTTTGTCGTTGGTGGCAGCAATGCATGGCGACAACGTCGTTGAATATACTTATGTAGAAACCAACAGCGATGACGCGATGTTTTTTGCACACCCAGTGCGTTTGGGTAAAAACGGTGTGGAAGAAATTCTGTCTTACGGCAAGTTAAGTGAGTTTGAAGAAAACGCTAAAAATGCCATGTTAGATGGCTTACGTGCCGATATCGACTTAGGTGTGAAGTTTGTAAAAGGCGCATAAACGACGGTTTGCCCAAACAAAAAACCAGCGTAAACGCTGGTTTTTTTATCGCTAAATTCTGTGTTACGCAGCAATAACGCTGCGCCCAGCGTTGCCCACTGGCCGCGTAGGCCGAGCATTTTGTTTAAGCTCATCAGGCAAATTTAAAGTGCCTTGCATAATGGGGGGTGGTAGGGCTTTGTTTGGTTTGCTCGGTAGCTTGGTTTCAATGCATTCTTTAATATCTTGCACCTTATAGCCAGAACGCACTTTGATGCGCACGTGAGGAATGTGGGCGGCGTCTAGTGAGCCTGTGACAAACCAATCACGCTGACTTTTATAACCTTCTTTACCATTGTTATGCACCAAATCAATGGCCATCACCGGGCTCATATCCTCTTTGCTACATAAAACAAAATCTAAGTGTCTACCGCTAGCTCTTGTTAGGGCATCTTTGCTGGTTTTTTTGTTAGTACTTTGACGCACTGTCACAATGTCTGCCAACCTTACTCGACACATGATACGGTATTTTTGACCCACTGCTTCTTCAATCATGGCGAGAAATGTGCGCTCGACGGGGGTAAATAAACTGACTTTTTTCTTAAATGGAAAAGCAAGTTCGGGCTCGTGCAGCTTCATGGCTGTTACTGCAACAATAATCAATAACATCAATAAAACAATGGCAAGTTCCATAATCCTTCCTATTACATAACGTCGACTTTTTGACGGCATACCGCCGTTTCAATGGACTTTGCAAGGAGGGTGCCAGAAACAGAATGATTAGATTTTGCGAGGTAAGCGGCAATAATCAGCATGAACCAGTAGCTGCATAGGATCAGTAACAATGGTTTATTTATTTGACGAGAATGTCTACCTGACTGCCTTGACCATCTGGAGAAATGATCACAGTTTGTTTGCCCGCCTGATATACCAAGACAATTCGGCCTTTTATCATATTGTCTGACTCAGGCTCTCCTAGGGTTTCAGTGTAAAAAGTCTTCGCAGCGTCAATGGCTAGGTTTGCATGGTAACTGAGGGTGGCAGGTAACTCTGCGGCAAAGGTCTGGCAAAATTTAGCATCATTCACAATCGGTAAAGCATAAAAGTCAGTGGGACACACAGCCTCGACTTGTGTGGTTTCGGCGCTAATGCCTGTGTTCAGCCATAACACATTTAGCAGTATGGCGAAGGATTTGCTCATGGGGAAACGGATTTTTAACACACCTACACACTCTTCAGTTACTATGACTTTACTATAGGAGTTGTCTGCTAGTGCAGCAACCTTAAATACCTTATCTTAGGTATCGAAGGCTTAGTAAGGGTATGAATTAATCATGAAAATATTACGCGATTATTTACGCTTGAGTCTATTTTGCTTTGGTCTGTTGCTTGGCATCCAGATCCCAGCCTTTGTCGACCAATATGGTAAACGTGTGGACGCCCATTTAATTGAGGCGCGCCAGGCTTTAGCAGGTTTCCAAGTGACAGCAGACAAATACTTTGCTGGCAGTTTAGCCAGATTATTGAGTCATTATAAAAGTAGTAACGACGTGGTTTTTCAACATGACGCTACCAATATAGCCTTTATTATTGATCGCGTGAGTCTGCTTGAAGCAGAGCAAGTGGCAATGCAAAAAATGGCTGTTTGGCAAACGTGGCATGTACTGACTGCCAGTGATAAACAAGTGCGCCAAGAAACACAGGACAATTTTAGCTATGTTATACCCCTTAATCCTCAAGCTTTAGTGTGGGGCTTGAGCGCGGCAGTGTTACTCGCCATTGTCTGCGACACACTGCTAGCGTGTCTTGGTTTGTTGTTTTTTAGGCGTTCCCGAGCTAATCCGCCTGCTTCACCTTAATCATAGTTTCGCTTTGCGGTGAGTTGGCGAAGTGGCAAACATAACGAGTGCCTTATGCATACCTTAAAAATTGATATTGTATCTGATGTATCCTGTCCGTGGTGCATCATTGGTTTTCAAGAGCTGTCCAGTGCGTTGAGCAATCTCAGCAGCCAAGTTAAGGCTGATATTCATTGGCAACCCTTTGAACTCAATCCAATGATGCCGCCACAAGGGCAAGAGATTAATGAACACATCACCCAAAAATATGGCATCAGCCTTGAACAAGCTGAACAAAACCGTGCCCTGATCAAACAGCGTGGACTAGACGTGGGTTATGCGTTTGGGCAGCGTGGTGGTGGCAGAATTTACAACACTTTTGACGCACATCGACTGTTGCATTGGGCGGCGGAATTTGACCAACAGACTGCCCTAAAGCTCGCCCTCTTTGATTTGTATTTTAAACAAGGGGGCAACCCCAGTGATCATCAGCAATTGCTGCAGGTTGTCAAACAACTCGGTTTAGATGTGGATGTGGCGCAACAGATCCTTGAATCAGAGCAATATACTCAAGAGGTCAGGCAGGCCCAACAGTTTTACCAGCAAGCGGGTATTCAGTCTGTACCTGCAATCATTATTAATGACAAACACTTAATCAGCGGTGGTCAGCCTGCCGCTGTGTTTGAACAGGCATTACGTCAAATTCTGAATTTGTAATGTAGCCATAAGTCTTGGCCTGGATAAAAAACTGACATGGCGATCAGCTACAAAAAAGGGGCGCCAAGCCCCTTTTGCACCGTTGTTTTCGCCCTAAGCGCTTACACACCCATATAATCAAGGATCCCTTCGGCGGCTTCACGGCCTTCAAAAATAGCGGTGACCACTAAGTCTGAACCACGCACCATATCACCACCAGAAAACACTTTTGGGTTTGAGGTTTGAAAGGCGAACTTGCCTTTAGCAGGGGCACGTACTCGACCTTTTTCATCCAACATAATGCCAAATTCACCAAACCACGGTGCGGGACTGGGTTGAAAACCAAAGGCAATAATGACCGCGTCTGCTTCCAGTATGTGTTCAGACCCTTCAATCACCACTGGGCTGCGACGACCTTCTTTGTCTGGTGCACCCATTTCAGTCTTCACCAAGCGTACACCAATGGCTTTGCCATGTTCGTCAACCGCAATGTCCAAGGGTTGCAGATTAAATAAAAACTCCACGCCTTCTTCCCGCGCATTCACTACTTCGCGTCTTGAACCAGGCATGCTTTCTTCATCACGGCGATAAGCGCAGGTAACGCTACTCGCTCCTTGTCGGATAGACGTGCGTACACAATCCATGGTGGTATCACCGCCACCCAACACCACAACTTTTTTATCACGCATATCGACAAACTCATCGGCATGCTTTTCAAAACCCATGTGACGATTAATATTGGCGATCAAGAAGGGTAAGGCCTCGTAAACACCGGGGGCTTTTTCATGTTTGAAGCCGCCTTGCATGGCTTTGTACGTGCCCATGCCTAAAAATACAGCATCATGTTGGTCGATGAGTTGCTGGAAGGGGATGTCCTTGCCTATTTCAGTGTTGAGAACAAACTCAACACCCATCTCACTGAAAATTTGGCGACGTAATTTGATCACGTCTTTTTCTAATTTGAAGGCTGGAATACCAAAGGTTAACAAACCACCAATCTCTGGATACTTATCGTAAACAATGGGTTTTACGCCATTGCGCACCAGAATATCTGCACACGCCAAACCAGCGGGGCCGGCACCAACGATGGCAACCTTTTTGTTTGTTGCCACTACGCCAGACATATCGGGACGCCAGCCCATCTTAAACGCTGTGTCGGTAATATATTTTTCGATGCTACCAATGGTCACCGCGCCAAAATCATCGTTTAAGGTACAGGCGCCTTCGCACAAACGGTCTTGGGGGCAAACCCGTCCACACACTTCCGGTAAACTATTGGTTTTATGAGATAATTCCGCCGCTTCTAAAATTTTACCTTCATTGGCGAGTGCCAACCATTGAGGAATAAAATTGTGCACAGGGCACTTCCATTCACAATAGGGATTACCGCAATCAAGACAGCGATCAGCTTGGCCTTCTGTTTGACTCTGGGTCAGCGGTTGGTAGATTTCGGCAAATTCTTCCTTGCGCATCAGAATCGGCTTTTTCGGCGGATCGATACGTTCTACGTCGACAAATTGATATACGTTTTTAGCCATGTATTTTACATCCTACAGCTTATTGTGCCTGCAACCGCAGTTCTGCGGTTGAGCGGCTAATGTGCCCCAACAAGTTTTTCACATCACTGGTTTTGGGTTTGATTAAACGGAAATGTGCCAATTGCTCGGCATAATGCGTCAATAAAAATAACGCATGCTCGCTGCCCGTTAATTCATAGTGTTGATTAATCAAACCACGTAAATGCTCAGACAAAATCACTTTGTCATTGATCTCGAGTATCTCCACTAACTCTTTATTTACTCGATTATCAAGATCGTTGAGTTCATCATAGATATAAGCAAAACCACCGGTCATGCCTGCACCAAAGTTCACACCTGTGGAGCCGAGTATGGCCACAATACCACCTGTCATATACTCACAAGCGTTGTCTCCGGTGCCTTCCACCACCGCAATAGCCCCTGAGTTACGCACCGCAAAACGTTCACCAGCACGGCCTGCCGCAAAAAGTTTGCCGCCTGTGGCACCATACAAACAGGTATTGCCCATAATGGCACTGACATGAGGGTCGAAACTCACCCCACGCGGTGGTTGCAAGACTAATTGACCACCGGTCATGCCTTTACCCACATAATCGTTGGCGTCGCCCACTAAGTGCATGTTGAGGCCAGTGGCGTTCCACACGCCAAAGCTTTGCCCCGCCGTGCCATCAAAACGGATGTCAATACTGTGGTCCTGCATGCCATGGTTACCATGTACCTTAGCAATTTCACCTGACAATAACGCACCCACAGAACGGTCCGTGTTACGGATGGAATAACGTAGCCGCTGATCTTTGCCACTGGTAATTGTGTGTTTGGCCGCGGCTAGGATTTGCAGGTTGAGTTCCCCTTTGTCAAGGGGAGCATTGGTGGTTTCTTGGCAAAACAAACTGGTATGCGCGCCAGCTTTGGCCTTGGCTAACAGTGGGCTTAAATCCAATTTGTTTTGCTTGGCGGTACGCCCATCTAACAGAGATAACAATTCTGTTCGACCAATGATTTCGTCGAGCCTTTGCACGCCCATATCAGCCAAAATCATTCGTACTTCCTCAGCAATAAAGCGGAAGTAATTCATCACCATCTCAGGTAGGCCGATGAAATAGTTTTCGCGTAACTTTTCATCTTGTGTGGCCACACCGGTTGCACAGTTGTTCAGGTGACAAATGCGCAAATATTTGCAGCCTAAGGCCACCATTGGTCCAGTACCAAAACCAAAACTTTCAGCCCCTAAAATCGCTGCTTTCACCACGTCTAAACCGGTTTTTAAGCCACCATCTGTTTGCACACGCACCTTATGACGCAGACCATTTTCCACCAAGGCTTGCTGGGTTTCTGCCAAGCCAATTTCAAAAGGACTGCCGGCGTATTTCACCGACGTGAGGGGGCTTGCTCCTGTACCACCATCGTAGCCAGAAATGGTAATCAAATCTGCATAGGCTTTGGCAACACCAGTAGCAATGGTGCCAACGCCGGGTTCAGACACCAATTTAACCGAGATGAGGGCTTTAGGATTGACTTGTTTAAGGTCAAAGATCAGTTGCGCCAGATCCTCTATAGAGTAGATGTCGTGATGAGGTGGCGGTGAAATGAGGGTCACGCCAGGCACTGAGAAGCGCAGTTCAGCAATATAGTTTGTGACCTTATCGCCTGGTAACTGCCCGCCTTCGCCGGGTTTAGCCCCTTGCGCAACTTTGATCTGAATCACTTCAGCATTAACCAAATAATGGGGTGTTACTCCAAAACGGCCTGAGGCCACTTGTTTAATCTTCGAATTTTTCTCAGTATTAAAGCGTTTAGGATCTTCACCGCCTTCACCTGAGTTAGAGCGCCCACCTAAGCGGTTCATGGCAATGGCCAAGGCTTCATGCGCTTCAGGACTCAAGGCACCGATGGACATGGCTGCAGTATCAAAACGCGGAAACAGTTTTTCAGCAGGCTCAACCAGACTGATATCAATCGGCTCACGGTCAGGTTTTAAGCCTAATAGATCGCGAAAGTGTGCGGGAGCACGATCATTCACCAAACCAGCGAAGATGGCGTAATCAGCGTATTTGCCACTGACCACGGCTTTTTGCAAGCTAGTCACCACATCTGGGTTGTAGGCATGATATTCACCACCGTGCACATATTTCAGTAAACCCCCATGGGACAGTGGTTTACGTTTTAACCAAGCAATACGCTGCAGGTTAATTTGATCTTGTTCAAAGTCGTCGAAGCTGGCGCCTTGAATACGGCTAGGTACACCCGCAAAACACAACTTGATGACATCTTTGTTGATACCCACCGCTTCAAATAGCTTGGAGCTACGATAACTGGCGACGGTGCTGATGCCCATTTTCGACATGATCTTGTACAGACCCTTATTAATCCCTTTGCGGTAGTTCAGGGTAGCCTGCATCACGTCAATTTCGATTTCGCCTTTTTCTACCATTTGCTCAATCGTTTCATAAGCCAAGAAGGGGTATATCGCAGTGGCGCCTAAACCGATTAACACCGCAAAATGATGAGGGTCATGCGCTGAGGCGGTTTCGACTACTATGTTGGCGTCACAACGCAGGCCTTTGTCAATTAAACGCCTTTGCACCGCACCAACCGCCATCGCTGCCGGAATAGGTATTTTATTGGCTTTAATGTCGCGGTCTGAGAGGATAACAAAGGTCGCTTTTTTGGTTTTTACCAAGTATTCCACTTCATTACATACCCGCTCTATCGCCCGTTTTAGCCCTTCTTCCGCGAGGTAGTTCAGCTCCACTTTTTCAGAGTAGTAGTGCGCAGCATCAAACTCACGTAATTGTTTTAAGTCGGTGTACACCAAGATGGGTGAGTTGAACAAAACCCGATGGGCATAGCCAGAGGTTTCACTAAACACGTTTTGCTCGCGACCAATACACGTCGCCAAGGACATCACGTGATTTTCCCGCAACGAGTCAATGGGGGGATTGGTTACTTGAGCAAATTGTTGACGAAAATAGTCATAGATAATGCGTTGTTTAGACGACAGTACTGCCATTGGCGTATCGTCACCCATAGACCCCACGGCTTCTTGACCATCTTTAGCCAGCACTTTAATGATTTGCTGCATCTCTTCGTAACTGTAATTAAACAGCTTGTGGTAGACCGCCATCATGTCATCGCTAAAAGCACGTACGCCAATTTTACTGGCATCACACTGTTCAATGGGCAGCAGATGTTTGATGTGTTTGTTAATCCATTCACGGTAGGGATGGCGCTCTTTTAGCTCATCATCAATTTCAGTCGAGCGCCAAATTTTACCGGTGTAAGTATCCACCGCTAACATTTCACCCGGACCTACACGGCCTTTTTCTAAAACATCTTCGGGTCGATAATCCCAGATACCCACTTCTGAAGCGAGGGTTATTAAGCCGTCTTTAGTTAAGACGTAGCGGGCGGGGCGTAACCCGTTGCGGTCAAGATTACAGGCAACATGGCGACCGTTAGTTAATACGATACCCGCGGGGCCATCCCAAGGTTCCATGTGCATGGAGTTAAATTCATAAAAAGCACGCAAATCGTCATCCATGGTACGGTTATTTTGGTAAGCGGGTGGCACCAGCAAACGCATGGCACGGAATATATCCATGCCGCCAGCCAAAAATAACTCCAACATGTTGTCGAGTGACGATGAGTCAGAGCCATCTAAATTTACGAAGGGCGCAGCATCTTGCAAATCAGGTAATAGCGGCGTGACAAACTTGTGCATGCGCGCTTGTGACCAGTCACGATTGCCACGGATCGTATTGATTTCACCGTTATGGGCTAAAAATCTGAAAGGCTGAGCGAGAGGCCAACGGGGTAAAGTGTTGGTGGAAAACCGTTGATGGAATACACAAATGGCAGACTGCAACCGTTCGTCAGCTAGGTCTAAATAGAACTTCGGCAAGTCACGTGGCATGACTAAACCTTTGTATATAGATACCAGGCCAGACAAACAAGCGACGTAAAAGTCTTTGTCAGCAACCAAGCGTTTTTCAGCACGACGCCGTGCCATGTAGAGACGACGCTCAACATCGCGTTTGCGCCAGCCCGAGGGGGCATTGACAAAAACCTGTTCTATTTGTGGTACGCCAGTTGCGGCTAAATCACCTAATACACTGTGGTCAGTGGGCACAATTCGCCAGCCCACCACACCCATGGTTTCGCGCTCTAATTCTTCATTGATTACTTGACGTGCCGCTTCGGCTTTTTCTTGATCCTGTGACAAAAATATCATGCCAACTGCATATTTTTTACTCAACTTCCAACCGTTTTCTGCGGCGATCGTTTGGAAAAAACTGTTGGGTTTTTGCATGAGCAAACCACAGCCATCACCGGTTTTCCCGTCGGCCGCTATGCCTCCACGATGTTGCATGCGATCTAAGGCATGGATCGCCGTATGCACAATACGATGACTCGCTTCACCCATGGTATGGGCGATCAGGCCAAATCCACAATTGTCTTTCGAATCATTGGGATGATACAAACTCATTATTTTAACTCCCTCAACCGGCGACTGGGGCTGGATGCTGATTATCTAAGCTGCTTATCTTAGCGGACGCTAAGGCATCTCAGGTGGCAAATAAAGCCAAACCTGAGGTTGGTCTGATCGTAATTATTATGGGGATACCAGTCGCGTATCGAATATTTATTTTAAGCAGTGCTACCAACATACCCAGTAAATTTTTATAAATCAATTGCCATCTTCGGCTTGCCATCATAATTTCTTTTGCCAAGTCGCACTAAAACAAATAAAGCCATATAAAACATATAGTTAATCTCAGATGTCTGGATAGTTATAAGCTATAAACAAAATTTAATTTAGGGCTCTTCTTGTAAATCAACTGTTAAAAAAATGGCGAATTTAGGTATAAATTGACGTTTTTGAAAGAATAGATATGCATAAATGTTGCATAAATTAAGGGCTGCCTAGTTATCTTGTATTAGTCCCTTGTTGACCCATGCTACAAAGTTGTTAGCATGTCGCGCCTATGCTCCTGTGTTAGAGACCCGCATGCCAATAAATACTAATGACGAGCCTTGGGCGATCCGCTTGGCGCAGAAAATCCTGCATTTTGGCACCATGAAAGCCAGTGTCTTATTTATTGTGGTTACCCTGATTTTTACCTTGGTGGGTTCATACGTGATGCGGATATTGCTGCACGATCGCGCCAACCTCGAAGATTTTGTTATTGCTATTATTCTGACCATGCTCAGTGCGCCGTGGGTTTTGGTGTTTTTTAGCGAGTTAGTTAAACAATTGGAGCGCTCTAGGGAGCATCTCAAGGATGCCGTCACACAGTTGGAACGTTTGCGTGCCGAGGATGTGCTGTTAAACCAAACCCTGCAAAACAATATTCAGCAATTGAATTATGAGATTGAGCAACGCAAAAACGCGCAACTCGAACGTGAAAACGTCTTTACTGATCTAGAACGCGAGATCAAAGACAAATCTGAAAAAGAACAACAAGCCCTGCGTCTATCCACCTTACTGCGTTCCATCATTGACGCTTCGCCAGACTTAATTTATTACCGCAATGAAGAAGGGCAGTTTGCTGGGTGTAACCGTGTGGCTGAACAGATGACTGGCAAAACGGAACAAGAGTTGATTGGCCTAACGCCCCACGAAGTGTATGACGAAGAACTGGCTCGCCAAGTGGTGGCCAGTGACCAAGAAGTGCTTGAAAACAACGTCAGCATTACCGAAGAGCTGTGGTTACGTTTTGCCGATGGCAAACGGCGCTACTTTGAGATGCGTAAAGTACCGTTTTTTGGTGCAGACAATACACGTTTGGGTTTACTGGCGTTTGGGCGGGATATTACCGAACGCAAACAAGCAGAAAACGCCATTGCTAAAGCCAGCAAAGACAAGACCGCCTTTATTGCCACTATCAGTCACGAGTTGCGCACCCCTTTAAATGGCATCGTGGGTCTGAGTCGAATGCTGCGTGATACCAAACTTAACAGTGAGCAATTTGCTTGGGTCAGCACTATCTATGCAAGCGGTATCACCCTTGGCAACATATTTAATGACATTATCGATCTTGACCGTCTCGATCGCGACCGTCTAGAACTGTCATTAAAAACCATTTCCCTGAAAGATTTCACCAATGAATTAGCCAGTATTATTGCTTTGTTAACCGATGACAAAGGCCTAGCGTTTGAGGCCAAAATTAATGAACCCTTACCCGCTTTAGTGGAAGCTGATGGCACACGTCTGCGGCAAATTTTGTGGAATTTGTTATTTAATGCCGTCAAGTTCACCCAAAAAGGGCGGGTGTCACTCACCGTCAATGCAAATCCCATTGACAGTAACACCAGCATGGTGACCTTTAAAGTCAGTGACACGGGTGTCGGCATCCCCGAGAAAGAATTATCCAAAATTTTTGCGATGTATTATCAGGTGGATTTACCCGAACACCAAAGCGCCACGGGCACTGGCATAGGCCTGGCCATTTGTCAGCAAATGGTGTCGTTGATGCAAGGTGAAATCAGCGTCAGCAGTGTGGTAGGGGAAGGCACGTGTTTCACAGTGAAATTGCCGCTGGCCATCAGTAAACGCCCCGTACAATTAGAAGAGTTGCAAGTGCGTGGTCTGCATATTTTATTGGTAGAAGACATTGAGCTGAATGTCATGGTGGCTAAGGCTTTATTGGAAAAACTCGAACAGCATGTCGATGTAGCCATGACTGGCAAAGAAGCCATTGACATGGCCAGAGCCAACAAGTACGACTTAATATTATTAGACATTCAATTGCCAGATATGAATGGTTTTGAAGTAGCCAACGTACTGCACGAAGAGGGTTTGGTTGAACAAACTAGCATTATTGCCCTGACGGCCAATGTCATCAAAACCCGCCAAGAATATCTCAATAACGGCATGGACGACGTTATCGCTAAACCGGTGAAAAAGAGTCGTATCATAGAAGTCTTTAATAGTTTATTTGGAACACCGGTTTGCATGCCTCATCAACCGCTTGAAGAAGCACGAGATGACAAGCTTGAAACCATCCTTGATTTAGATTTATTGCAAATGTTGGTGGATACCATTGGCCATGAAATGGTGCGCACCAGCGTAAAAGTGTTCCAAGAAAATATGCCCGATTATTTGGAAATACTGCAATTGAGCCTCAGTGCCAACGAAAAAGATGAGGTTTGTGCCCAAGCTCATAAGATAAAGGGCGCAGCTGGTTCAGTTGGTCTGGCGCGTGTGCAAAAAATTGCCAATCGAATTCAACAGGGAGATCACCCAGCTTGGTGGCAAAACGTGCATGATTGGGCCGAAGAGCTAAACCAAGCAGCCAATCAAGATTTGCAAAAATTAGTGAACTGGCTAGGCCAGCAAGACATTGATGACTAGCGTGTGATGCTCAAGGTATTTGACCAGGAATCATTACACAGCGGCTTGACCTGATGGCACAAAACCATGCCTTAGGCTTGAAGCTTTGCGCTGCGGGGGTAAGCTGCAAGCAACACTAAGGCAATGCCCCCAAGCACCAGTAGGGCAGACACAATAAAGTGCATGGTGACTGCCTCTTGGACAAAAACAATGCCACCTAAAGCTGCCCAAATTGGCACAGATAATTGGCTAATGGCAGCAAAAGACTTGGGCAATGCAGGCAGAACGTAATACCACACGCTGTAACCCAGTGCTGAAGCCAGTGCGCCTGACATGCAGCTATACAGAATGCCGCGCCAGCTCGTTTCAAGTTCCCCAACATAAACCATAAGGGCGCCGCCCAGCAGGGCTACAGGTAGCAAACAAATAAAGTTACTGGCAGTGTTGAGCATCGGTGAGCGAGAACTTGCTCCCTTTACACTGTATAAACCCCAGGCCACGCCCGCTGCGGCCATGTATAAACAATTCACCAGATTTGCTTGGCCCAGCTTGGGATAAACAAAAAACACCAAACCGCAGAGCGACAGCGCTATCCCGGCTATCTCTAGTTTCGACCATGATTTGCCATTTAAATACGCGATAAACAGCATGGTAAATTGCACCGCTGAAAAAAGTATTAGGGCACCGTTTGCTGTGCCTAGCTCGATGTAGGCATATGAAAACCCTAGCGCATAGATGAGCAAATACACTGCACTTTGCAGATTGGCATGTTGACGAATTTGTAGCAGGCGATGCTGGTTTTTCCAGCATAAAATCAGCCATAAGGTCAAACCCGCTGACGCTAAACGATAAACTGAAAAAGCCAGTGCCGACGTGGCTTCAACATTGAGGGCTAAACGACAAAAAATCGAATTGGCAGCAAAGGCGAACAGTGCGACTAGGGTTAACACACTTAACTGAGACTTATTCATGCAAGCTTGAGCTTAAATCAACAACCAAGTTGCGGTGCCTAAAAACGCAAAAATACCCACCACATCTGTGATGGTAGTGAGTATCACGCTACCGGCAAGCGCGGGATCGATTCGCAATTTTTTCATGATCATGGGTAAAGTCGCTCCTGCCAAACCCGCTGCGATCATGTTAATCAACATCGCAAACGCGATAACTGCCCCTAACATCAAATCTTGTTTCCAGATAGCAATGACGGACGCAATTAAGATGGACCAAATAACGCCGTTTAGAAAACCGATAGCCAGTTCTTTGCTGATTAACCATTTAGCATTGTTCGAGCTCACGTGACCTAAGGCCATACCCCGAATAACCAAGGTAAGGGTCTGATTGCCAGCAACTCCGCCCATACTCGGCACTATGGTGTTAAGAATCGCCAATACGGCAAGTTGGTTTAAGGTTGCTTCGAATAAATCACTGACTGCCGCTGCCATCAATGCTGTAAAAAGGTTAACACCTAGCCAAATAGTGCGTCGCTGGGTACTTTGAATGACGGGTGCAAAGGTATCCTCTTCGTCGTCCAAACCCGCCATACTCATCATCGAGTGTTCGGCATCTTCTCGAATAATATCAACCACATCATCAATGGTAATGCGCCCCACAAGATGATTGTCTTCGTTCACTACTGGCGCTGATAACCAATCATAACGCTCAAATAAACTGGCCACTTCACTTTCCGGCATCGTGGCAGGAATGGCCTCAGAATTTTTAATCAAGGTATTAACCTTGGTGTCTGGCGCTGCAGTGACTAACTTGGTTAGGGCCACACCACCGATTAACGTATCGTCGCGGTCAACCACATAAAAGGTATCGGTATTTTCGGGGATGTTGCCTTTGAGGCGTAAATAACGCAGAAATACTTCTACGGTGATCTCCGGGCGCAAAGTGACAGTATCGGTGTTCATGATGAATCCCGCCGTTTCTTCCCCATAAGACAAACCTTGTTCAGCACGATGTCTGTCTTGTTCATCCATCGATGCCAATAAATCTTGGGATACCGCTTCTGGCAGGCTGCTGAGGGTTTCGACTAGGTCATCAGTGTCCATTTCCTCCAGCGCGTCAGCAATTCGCTCTGGTAACATTTGCCGAATAATGCCGTTACGTACGTCTTCTGACAGTTCTTCGAGCACGTCACTGTATAGCTCTGGTTCAATCAGTTGCCATATTTCGGTACGGTTGCGGCTATGACTTGATTCCAATAACAGGGCAACATCGCAAGGTGGCAAAGAGCGCAGCATGTCTTGCACTTCGACAAACGCACCATCACTCAAGGCAGCATTGATGGCCTGCAACTGATTGTTAGTACTTTTAGCTTCGAAAGTATTTTGCATGACGGTGTAACACGCTTCCTGTGTGATTTTGCCAAGGGACTGGTCGATCAATAAGACATAAAATATTGATTTACCTAAACTAGTTTAATGTAAGCACAATCCTTGGTCAGTACAAATTTCAATATTCGAGTGAATATCATCATGTGGCTCGTTAAGCGGAAAAAATTCTGTTTACTTCTATACTTTGTTCAGCCAAGTACAGGAGACAGCTCATGCCAAATAGCAGAGTACACGATCATCTACTCGCCAATAAATTTAAAATCGAAATTGAAGGCGTAACACAAGCGTCATTCTCTGCCGTCAGCGGAATGGAAAGCACCACCGAAGTCATCCAATACGTTGATGGCGACGATTTGCGGGTAAGAAAGCGTCCTGGACGTACTACCTTTAGCAATATTATTTTGACTCAAGGCGTGGTAAATACCAAAGACCTGTGGGAATGGTACAAACAAGTCATGGACGGCAAAATCGAACGTAAAGCAGGTTCAATCATTGTTTTAGGGGATGATGGCAGTGAGAAGTATCGTTATAACTTCTTTGAGGGCTGGCCCTGTCGCTGGAAGAGCTTAGTGTTGGATGCTCGCAGCCAAACTACGCTGGTGGAAGAGCTTGAATTAGCCGTTGAGTTTATCGAACGCGGCTAAACGCGCCCGTCAAGCTCTATGCTCCTCACACAAGCTAAACTTATTAGTCACTTACGTCGGTATCTGCCTAAAAACATAGAGGTAGGCATGGGGTGTGTGGCAGAAATATCTCGGCAATCTTCGTCACAGTTTGGCCCGCATGTTTTTGTGCAATTTACCCGTTTTCAAGATACCAGCCATTTATCAAGCATTGACGCCCTGTCTCCGCGGCGACCAAACCTGAATGCACAGTCAACGGGCTACAGCGAACAGCGTCCTGGTATCGTGCAATTATGTATCGCAGTAGCAAGTTTGGAGGCCAACACCACACAAAAAATCTTGCATTCGCTGATCTCACCCACCCGCTTATTGTTGGACACAGTTGGGCTTTTGCGTATAAACGAGCCGACAGATAAAACGATTGTGCTTGAGTTTCGCGACTTTGTGCCTGCGTTGCATGAGGTGTCGATGGACTGGATGACGCTGCCTTGGGGCGGTGTTTATCGCGGTGAATTGATCATGCAATTAAACGGGTATTTGCATACGGATGTGGCAATACCACGTCGTCAACCACGGCGTAAAGGCAGAACAACGTAGTGGGGGATGGCATGCAGTGCGCAACAGAACATTGCGTAACAGAACATGCTGTATCTGGCGCTAATTTGTTGAATTGTTCTGCAGGGTGTTTAGTTATTCATCTTCATTAAAACGGCCAACGATCAAGGCTTCAACGGCATCCATGGCTGCTGCTGCTTCTTCACCTTCACTGACCACCGTGACTTCTTTACCTTGATGACTTTCTAACATCATCAGCCCTAATACACTGTTTGCCGATGCTTGTTTGTTGCCCTGATGAATGGTGACAGTGGCAGCGAAATTATTGGCAAGTTGTACCAATTGGGTAGCAGCACGGGCATGTAAGCCTAACTTATTAATGATCACTAATTTTTTTTCAAGTCTGGGCATGGTGTACTCTATGACATTGTGGCGTGGCTTAGCGATTCAAACCCAAGTGACGAATTTGTACATCGGGGTGGGATTCAGAGAAGGCTTTAGCTAAAGATTCCGCCACATACACTGAACGATGCTGACCACCAGTACAACCGATAGCAACGGTCACGTAACTTCGGTTATTGCGTTCTAAGTGGGGCAACCACGTAGCAATTAAGTTTTGAATTTGCCAAATAAATTTGGTCACCAAGGGCTGAGAGCCTAAAAACAATTGCACGGGATGATCTAGGCCGGTGAGGTGCTTCAGCTCTGGCTCCCAATGTGGGTTAGGTAAAAAGCGCGCATCAAACACATAATCTGCGTCTTTAGGAATGCCGTGTTTAAAGCCAAAGGACTCAAATACCAACACCAGCCGCGAACTCTTTTTACCCAGGATCCGTTCTCTTACTAACTCAGCCAATTGATGAACCGACAATTGATCAGTATCCAAATACAAATCAGCACGCTCAGCGATGGGAGCTAATAACTGGCTTTCTGCTTGAATGGCTTCGGCTAAACTTTTGTTTTGCTTCGAGAGGGGATGCAAACGGCGGGTTTCACTGAATCGTTTAACCAGCATGTCGTCGCTGGCATCCAAGTATAAAATGGTCATATGCCACGTGGCGGGCAAATAATCTAAAATCTCCACTAACTCATGGGGATTTTTTGGCAAGTTGCGCACGTCAATACTCACCGCTACTTGGTCATACTCGTCTACGACAGTATGGGTGAGCGTGGGTAAAAGATTAACAGGAATATTATCAACACAGTAGTAACCTAGGTCTTCTAAGGCGCGCAGTGCAATGGATTTACCTGAGCCGGAGCGACCACTGATAATGATTAACTTCATGTTAACGCATCACTTCAAATAAGGCCTGATTGCTAGCTGCATCACGCATGCGCTTGAGGGTATCTTTGTTTTGCAGTTTGTTGGCAATGGCGGCAAGGGTGCCAAGGTGTTCGGTGGTTTGTGCTTCTGGCACTAAAATAGCTACAAAGACATCGACGGGTAAACGGTCAATGGCATCGTACTCGATGGGCTGTTGGCTGGTCATCACGACGGCCAGTACATCTTTTAAGTTTTTTAAACGACCGTGGGGTAGGGCGATACCATTGCCGATGCCAGTACTGCCCATTTTTTCTCTATTCATCAAACTGGCTAACACCGTTGCTTGGTCAATATCAACAATGTGTTGGCTGGCAACCTGACTGATGAGCTCAAGGATCCGTTTTTTACTGGAGGCCTGAACTGCACTTAGGGTGCAGTCAGGATGGAGCACTTTACTTAGTTCCATGTTTCTTGGGTCACTTAGTGGCGTTTAATCTTTTCCTTGTGCTTAATCACTTGCCTGTCTAGCTTGTCGATTAGCGCATCTATGGCGGCGTACATATCATTGTGTTCTGCGTTGGCAAATACTTCTGCCCCATTTAGATGGATAGTGGCTTCGGCTTTTTGACTGAGTTTTTCAACATTGAGTATGACGTGAACGTTGTTGATGTGGTCAAAATGTCGCTCTAACTTGGTAAATTTACTGTCGACATATTGACGTAATGAATCGGTAATTTCTAAATGATGACCAGTTAAGTTTATTTGCATATCGCCTCTTCCTTTTCTAAATTGCCTATAACAGGCTCTTACGTTGGTTAGACGGGGGGATCAATAATGATTCCCGGTATTTCGCAATGGTTCGCCGCGCCACGACTATGCCTTGGTCAGCTAACACCTGCGCAATTTTACTGTCACTTAAGGGCTTACTGGGTTTTTCTGCAGCAACGAGTTTTTTGATCAGGGCACGGATGGCAGTGGAAGAGCATTCTCCCCCCGTTTCCGTTGCCACGTGACTTGAAAAAAAGTACTTCAGTTCAAAAATGCCCCTAGGGGTATGCATGTATTTTTGTGTTGTTACCCGCGAAATGGTTGATTCATGCATATCCACCATTTCTGCGACATCATTTAACACCATTGGTTTCATCATTTCTGGGCCGTGCTCAAAAAAACCAATTTGTTGCTGCACAATACAGTTTGATACTTTCAACAGGGTTTCATTGCGACTTTCTACACTTTTGATGAACCACTTGGCCTCTTGTAAGTGAGAACGAATAAATTGGCTATCAGCACTGTTTTTAATGCTTTTGCTCATCGCTGCGTATTGTTGATTGACGTTCAGTTTTGGCAAACTGTCAGGATTGAGCTCTACCAACCAACGCCCATTTTTTTTGATAACCGATACATCAGGAATAACGTATTCAGGCTCACCAACAATCAAGGCACTGCCAGGTCGTGGGTTGAGGGTTTGCAACAAGCGCATGGCTTCACGCAGCTCATCTTCCTTGAGCCGTGTTTTTCGCATTAAGGTGCGATAATCTTTGCTGCCAATTAAATCACAGTAATCAGTGATTAACATTTTGGCTTCCGCCAACCAAGGCGTGTCAGGTGCAAATTGGCGTAGTTGAATCAATAAACATTCTTGAGGGCTGCGGGAGCCAGAGCCAACGGGGTCAAACATTTGCACACGTTTAAGGACACACTCGACTTCGTCAAGATCAATGTTCTCATCATGTAAACTGGCCAGTACTTCTTCTGTGCTGATGGTGAGATAGCCTGATTCATCGATGGAATCAATAATCGCCATGGCAATGGCCATATCGGTGTCACTGAAGTGGGTCAGGCGCATTTGCCAGAGTAAATGTTCTTGAATATTGTCAGTGGTTTCACCTTGGAAGACTTGGTCATCATCAACACTGACACCACCCGACATAGCCGCAGGGGCAGAAGAAGCGCTGATGTATTCGTCCCACGTACTGTCTAAGGGTAAGTCTTCAGGAATATCGTTATTTTGCAGGGCGTCGCCGGTTTCAATGGTATCACTGGCAATGTCTACTGGGTCATTTGAACCATCAGAGTTGTGATTTGTTTCCAGGGCGCTGTCGCCTGTCGCATTCTCGTAAGGATCAGCGATTTCTAATAACGGGTTGGAATCTAGGGCTTCTTGAATCTCTTGTTGAAGATCTAAAGTTGAAAGTTGCAACAGCCTAATAGCTTGCTGCAACTGAGGCGTCATGGTGAGTTGTTGGCTAAATTTTAATTGTAAAGAGGGTTTCATTTACTTCTTATGCTTAGTCCGTGAAGGTTAAGTTAACCGAGCGAAATATCATGTTAAGCCAAAGCCTAACTATAGCCTGAATTGCTCGCCTAGGTATACATCTCTTACACGTTGATCGCTTAAAACTTGTTGTGATGTGCCCGCTGCAATCAGCTCACCATGGCTGACAATATACGCTTTTTCACACACATCTAAGGTTTCACGAACATTGTGATCAGTAATCAAGACACCAATGCCCCGATCACGTAGATGTTGGATAATCACCTTAATGTCGTTAACCGAAATGGGATCAACACCGGCAAAGGGTTCGTCGAGTAAAATAAATTTTGGTTCGGCTGCCAAGGCCCGGGCAATTTCTACACGACGGCGTTCACCTCCCGACAATGCCATACCCATACTGTTACGAATGTGGTTGATATTAAACTCATCCAGCAAGGCATCGGCTTGTTGTTCACGTTGTTCAGTGGACAATTCTTTGCGTGTTTGCAAAATGGCCATTAAGTTTTGATGCACCGTTAACTTGCGAAAAATCGACGCTTCTTGAGGTAAATAGCCAATGCCTTGCCGAGCCCGCACATGCATGGGCTGGAGAGTCAGTTCTTGCTGATCGATAAAAATTTCCCCTTTGTCGAGGGGTACTAAGCCTACGATCATATAAAAAGTGGTGGTTTTACCTGCGCCATTCGGACCGAGAAGACCAACGATTTGGCCTGAACTGACTTCAAGACTGACGTCGCGCACTACTTGCCGAGACTTATAGGATTTTGCCAGATGATTAGCTCTTAATACCGCCATTAAGGTTGGACTTCCTGTTTCTGTTTGCTCGCTGATTCTGGCTGTAGAATAGTAATAACCCGGCCATCTTCTTGATCTTGGCCTTGGGCCATAACCTGCTCTAACTGCATGTTAAACACAATGGAATTGCCTTTTACACTGCTGCTGTTCTGTACAATTTCAGCATTACCTTGCAATGACAAAGTACGCGTTTCTCGCTGGTATTCAATGCGCTCAGCTTTGGCGGTGACGATACTGCCATCTTCTTGTTGTTGCGAATATTCCGCTGGCTTACCGAGGGCGACAAACACTTCTTTACCTTCGCCCTTGCTACCGTCAATTTCCATTTCATCGGCTTTCACCACAAGGCTGCCTTGGGTAATCAATACATTGCCACGATAAAATGATTTACGGGCAATACCATCGCCATGCTGATATTGCGAGGCGATTTCTATGGTTTTAGTAAAATCTTCTTTGCTGGCATGGCTTGCTGTACACACGACGGCAAGGCCTAAGAAGCAGAGTTTAAGGCTCTGGTTGATAAATGGTTTTAACATGATCTAAGAGCTCATATTGTTGAGTTTCAAGGCTGACGGAAAAGCCGTTACTGTCGATGACATAGTTTGGCCCAGCGATATTAACAAGTTGATCAGAGACCATGGTTTTTGCCTCTAAGTCTACTTCTACAAAGTCAGTACGAATCACTTGTACCATGCCTTGTTCGTTCAAACTGTTGATTTCTACACTGTTTTCAAACTGCAAACGTTGATCGTCGTATAATGTACCTTCTGCCGCGTTAATTCGCCAAGGATATTGCGCTTGGGCAAACAGCACGTACTGCGGTTGTTTGAATAAGGTGAAACCCAATAAATCGAAATGTTCCATTTTTTCCGCGTACACTTGATGATTGATTTTACCATTTTTATTGTACAAGGTGCTCAACATGGCTTTAGCTTGGTAATTAGGCACCCAAGCTTCCTCAGTTTCCGATTTTTGGGTGGGTGCTTCAGTACTTAACCATTCAGGTAAACTCAAACCTAAGGCAAGCAAAAACAGTAGACCTGTGCCCAAGGTGACCCGATTCATATACTCAATCCTTGGCTATTATGCAGTTTGCCTTTGGCCAATAAAATCAAATCGCAAATTTCTCGTACTGCACCAAAACCACCACGATTGTGGGTAATGTAATGGGCTTGTTGTTTGAGGATAGGGTGGCCGTCTTGCACGGTAAAATGCAAGTCACTGACATTGAACATAGCCATGTCAGGGATATCATCACCAACGGCTGCCGTTGCATGAGTGGATACTTTCAATTGACGTTGCAAGCTGTGTAAAGCAGCCTCTTTATCGTGGCATCCTTGGATAATGTGACTCACATCCAAGGCTTGCATACGTTGTTCGACAATGGCCGATTGACGCCCCGTAATGACCGCAACGTGCACGCCAGCGCTGCGCAGTGCTTTGATGCCAAATCCGTCACGGGTGTGAAAGGCTTTGAGTTCTTCACCTTGCTGACCTAAATATATCCGCCCATCTGAAAAAACGCCGTCCACATCACAAGCAAGCAGTTTTATTTTTGCTAAGTGTTTCAAAAGGCTCTGCGGCAGCGGCCCATAAAGAGTATCAACCTGAGGCATTAGATAATGCCTGCTTGCAGTAAAATTTGCATATTAATGGCGCCTATAGGTTGTTGGTGTTCATCCACCACAAATAGAGAATTGATTTTACGTTGCTGCATTAACTTTAATACTTCAGCGGCTAACATCGCTGGTGGCGCGGTAACACAATTGCGGGTCATGACCTGTTCCATCGACACCGAGTGTACGTCGAGTCGCGCATCCAATACACGGCGCAAGTCGCCATCGGTAAAAATACCCAACAACTTGCCTGCGACATCAACCACACCTGCCATGCCTAACCCTTTGCGGGAAATTTCTAACAGAGCTTCGCTCAAGCTTTGCTGGGGTGTGACCAGTGGCAAACGCTCTCCTTTTAACATGATATCTTGCAAACTGAGTAACAAACGTCGCCCTAAACTGCCTCCGGGGTGAGACATTGCAAAATCTTCACTGGTAAAGCCACGTGCATTTAACAGCGCGACAGCTAATGCATCGCCTAACACAAGGGTAGCAGTCGTGCTAGACGTGGGGGCTAAGCCAAGTGAACACGCCTCCTGTTGCACTTTTATGCACAAATTGACATCGGCATAGCTCGCCAAGGTATTATTCACCCCGTTTGACATAGCAATAATTGGCACGCCAAGGCGCTTGACCACGGGCAGCAAAGCCAGCAATTCTGCGGTTTCACCTGAATTAGAAATGGCCAATAAGATGTCTTGATCGGTGAGCATGCCAAGATCACCGTGATTGGCTTCCGCGGGATGCATAAAAAAGGCAGGCGTACCGGTACTGGCTAAGGTCGCCGAGATTTTATGGCCGATATGGCCAGACTTACCCATGCCACTCACCACAACTTTGCCCTTGCAAGCCAAAATGCGTTCACAGGCTGCCACAAACGTATGGTCGATATACTTGGCCAACTCGGCGATAGCTTGCCCTTCGATGGCGATCACCCGCAGTGCAGATTGTGTGAAATCGTGTTGTGTTTGGGTCATAAGGGATTAGCCGAAAAGTAAATATTGATAGAAGGCAAAACAGGCTAATAAGCCGAGCCCTTCTAAACGGTTGATGCGTCTGATGCCCTTAAAGTTCAAACTTAACAACACCAAGAGTAAGTTTAAGCCAAGCATAACATATACGTCACGGCTGGCGGCCATTGCATCAATAGCGCCTGGGGCGATCAACCCGGGCATCGCCATCACAGCAAGAATATTAAAAATATTAGACCCTATTATATTGCCCAAGGCCAGATCGTCTTCGTTTTTCAGTACCCCAGCGATACTCGCTGCTAATTCGGGTAAACTGGTGCCCAGTGCAATGATGGTCAAGCCAATGACCAAATCGCTCATGCCCAAGGCTTTGGCAATAATGACGGCGGAGTCCACCATGTAGGTGGCACTGAGGGGCAATAAAACTAAACCGATCAACAACCAAAAAACAGCTTTACTGGTGGCCACCCCTTGCGGGATTTCATTTTCAGTTTCGTTTAGCAACGGATCGTTTTTTTCCAAACGTGTTGATAACCATGCCAGTGCCACTAACACCGAAACAAAAAGAATAATTAACACTACCCCCTCAAAACGACTCAATACATGATCAGAAAGCATGTAGGTAGCCAATAAAGAGACAATTATCAGCACGGGAATTTCACGTTTTACAGTGGTGGACGCCACCAACAGGGGCTTTAATACCACCGTTAAACCCAGTACCAAGGCGATGTTAGTAATGTTTGAGCCTAGGGCATTGCCTACTGCCGTGTCGGTATTACCTTTGATCGATGCCATCGCTGACACCACGATTTCAGGGGCAGATGAACCCATGGCAACGATCGTCAAACCGATAATCATCGGTGCAATACCGAAATTTCTGGCCAAGGCTGCTGCACCAAACACAAAGCGATCAGCGGCAACGCTAAGTACAAGCAACCACAGTAAGAAATAAACAACTTCTATCAACACTAATACTTAAACCTTTTTATCATTTTTTGAATTGTCGCAAATAATAGCGGTAATTCCTATGCACCACGCATGCTAGAATTGAACTTTATTGTGCTTCAATACGTTTAGGAGAGCACTATGAGTGCAAACCTTGATTTAACAAGTCAGGTAGGAAAAAGTCCTTGTATCAATTTGTATCGCTTCGATTAAATCGAATATAACTTGTTACTTTTTGTCTTTGTCATTCCCCCTTGAAATTACGTACCATAAGCACAATCTTGCAGAACTAAATTATCTTGCCTTTCCAGTACTAGGCCCAATGTCAGGGACAATTCCACAACAATGGAAAATTTGATAGAAATCGACAATTTGAGTTTCAGTCGCAGTGGCCGCACCATCTACGACAACATCAGTATGCGTATTCCAAAAGGAAAGACCACGGCGATCATGGGACCAAGTGGCATTGGTAAAACCACCATGTTGCGCTTGATGGGCGGTCAGCTATTGCCCGACAGTGGAGATATCAAATTTAAAGGGGAATCGATTCCCAACATGCGTCGAACTCGTTTATTTGAGGTGCGTCGCCAAATGAGCATGCTGTTTCAAAGCGGCGCTTTATTCACCGACATGTCGGTGTTCGACAACATTGCGTTCCCGCTACGAGAGCATACCAAGCTAAGTGAAGATACCATTGCAACCATTGTGAAACTCAAGCTTCAGGCTGTGGGTTTGCGTGGCGCCGCGCAGTTAATGCCCTGTGAATTATCGGGTGGTATGGCTCGCCGAGCCGCATTGGCCAGAGCCATCGCATTAGACCCCGAATTGATCATGTATGACGAACCGTTTGCCGGTCAGGATCCTATTTCTATGGGGGTGTTAGTCAAGTTGATCAAAGCCCTCAATGATGCCTTGCAACTGACAAGTGTGGTGGTCACCCACGACGTTACGGAAGTGCTCACCATTGCTGACTATATTTATATTTTGGCGGATCAAAAAGTGATTGGTAGTGGCACACCAGAAGAAATTAAAAACAGTGACAGCCCCTTAGTGCAGCAATTTTTGCAAGGCTTGGCTGATGGCCCTGTACCATTTCATTATCCAGCGGGTGATCTACAAACCGCCTTGTTGGGGGCCTCATGTTAGATTGGATTGCTGGAATTGGCGCAGCTAACATTGCCAAAGTTCGCTCCTTTGGTCGCGCCACACTCATGTTGTTTGGCGCTGTCATCGCCAAGCCGCAACTGGTTAAAAATGTGCCGCTCACCATCAAACAAATCTATGTAGTGGGTGTGCAATCGTTACTGATCATTGTGGTATCTGGCCTATTTATCGGCATGGTGATGGCTTTGCAGGGATACACCATTCTAGTGGGCTATGGGGCAGAAGGTAGCCTTGGGCCAATGGTGGCGCTTTCTCTGTTACGTGAATTGGGGCCGGTGGTCACAGCGTTATTGTTTGCTGGCCGCGCGGGTTCGGCTTTAACCGCAGAAATCGGCCTGATGAAAGCAACCGAACAGTTAAGTAGTTTAGAGATGATGGCCATAGACCCTTTACGCAGAATTATCGCGCCAAGGCTCTGGGCTGGCATGATTTCTATGCCCATGCTCACCCTGATATTCAGCGCAGTGGGCATACTTGGCGGGCATTTGGTTGGGGTGGATTGGCTAGGCGTTGATTCAGGTAGTTACTGGTCGATCATGCAATCTACAGTAGAATGGAATAAAGACGTCATGAACGGCATCATCAAGAGTCTGGTGTTCGCCTTTGTGATTGTGTGGATTGCAACATATAAAGGTTACGACTCTGTGCCAACGTCAGAGGGGATAAGCAAGGCAACCACACAAACCGTTGTCTTATCGTCTTTGGCTGTGTTGGGTTTAGATTTTGTGCTGACAGCGCTTATGTTTGGGATTGAGTAGGAGGAATAATGAAATCGAGGAAGGCTGAATTATTGGTGGGTGTGTTTGTATTGCTGGCCATTGCTGCAGGGTTAATGCTGGCACTGAAAGTAGCCAATCAAACGATGTCAGGAAAAGGGGAAACCTATGTCCTCAAAGCTAAGTTTGACAATATTGGTGGTTTAAAAGTGCGCTCGGCGGTGAAAGTAGGGGGCGTTACCGTCGGTCGAGTCGATAGCATTACCCTAAGCAGTAATGATTTTACACCTATCGTGAGCATGAGCATTGCGAAAAAGTACGACAAATTTCCAGAAACGAGCTCCGTATCCATCCTTACGTCAGGGTTACTGGGCGAGCAATACATTGGCTTGCAACCTGGGTTTTCGATGGACGGCATTAAAGATCTAGCCGACGGCGATTTTGTTGAAGATACGAAGTCGGCCTTGGTATTAGAAGATTTAATTGGTCAGTTTTTGTTCAGCAAGAAATAATTAAGCCTTGAGTAGGCGAGGAAACAAAGTGAAAACAAGATTTATACAAGCCATAGCACTTGCCGGTAGCCTTATATTGAGTGCTTACACTCAGGCAGACGAGGTTAACCCTTACGAGTTGCTTGAAACCGTTGCGACCAAAACCTTCAGTCGTATCAAAGCAGAACGCGCACAAATCGAAAAAGATCCAGAATTACTGCGTACCGTGATGGAACAAGAGCTGGTGCCCTATGTGGATTACCAATTTGCGGCTTTAAAAGTGTTGGGCAAATATTTCAGAAACGTACCGCGGGAAAAAATTCCGGAGTTTACGTCGGTATTCAGAGCGTATTTAATCACAACCTACGCCATTGCCTTATCGTATTACAACGGTCAAGAAGTGGTGTTTCAACCCGTTAAAGACGTGCAAGATGACGATAATGTTACGGTGCGCGCGGTGGTCAAGGAACCCGGTCGTCCCGACATCAACATTGCGTTTAAATTGCGCAAAAGTAAAAACACCGATGAGTGGAAGGCTTACGACATGGTGGCCGAGGGCATCAGTTTGTTATCAAGCAAACAAAGTGAATTCGAACCGATGTTGCGTCAAGATGGTATTCAAACCGTCATCGATGCGATGAACAACACCATCAGTCGTCCTATTGTGTTAAATCCTGAAAAGGCAGAATAGGAGTTACTCCCATGAAAGTCAGCTTAAGCGGCAATGCAATCTATACCCTGGAAGGTGATCTTAATCGTAATACGATTGTGCATTGCTGGCCCCAAGCCTTGGCTGATTTAAAACAACTTGCCGCTAAACACAAACCTGTCATCGATATGCAGGCGGTAACCCATGTGGATACCGCCGCTTTAGCGTGGCTTCTCAACTTGATCAGGGATTGTCGTAGTCAAAATATTGAATTTACCCTGAGCAATGTACCAAAGACCCTCATAAATCTGGCAAAAATTAGCGACGCAGAGGCTTTTTTACCGCTACAATAGTGGCCGTTTTAAGTGTTGTGAGTCACTATGGAAAATCATCAAATTGAAGCTTTACTCAAAGACCAACTTGGCTTGAGTGAAGTTTACGTAAAAAGCGACGGTTCTCATTTTAATATCATTGCAGTGAGCGATAAGTTTGCTGACATGAGTCGAGTTAAAAAACAGCAATTTGTTTATGCGCCTTTAGCCGCTGAAATCGCTTCAGGCAATGTGCATGCAGTGTCCATAAAGACTTTCACGGATGCTCAGTGGAAACGCGAAAAACTGTTTAATATGCCCTAAGTGCACGCAACGCTGCCTTCATCTTATCCGCCGCCAGTCATTAAAAGAGCCGTATCATGGAAAAATTAATTATAGAAAATAGCCCGCCCCTGCAGGGCTCTGTCACCATATCAGGGGCAAAAAACGCCGCCCTACCTATCTTAATGACCAGCATCCTGGCGGATTCAACCTGTTACTTCGACAATGTGCCTGAACTGCGTGACATACAAACCAGTTTAGCCTTGCTCAACGAAATGGGTGCCAGCGCCAAGCGCACCGATAGCCAAGGGGTAGAAATTGATCCACGTAAGATTGACAATTTCACTGCGTCTTATGAATTAGTCAAAACCATGCGGGCTTCAATCTTAGTCTTAGGTCCATTGCTCGCACGCTTTGGTCAAGCCAATGTGTCTTTGCCTGGTGGTTGCGCCATTGGTGCACGACCTGTGAATTTACATTTGGCCGGTTTGGAGAAAATGGGGGCAAAAATTGACGTCGATGCTGGATTTATTCGTGCCAGTGTAGATGGCCGCCTGCAAGGCGCCCACATTGTCATGGACATGGTCAGCGTGGGTGCCACCGAGAACCTGATGATGGCTGCCAGTATTGCCAAGGGACAAACCATTCTTGACAACGCTGCGCGCGAACCAGAAATTGTCGATTTGGCCAATTGCCTCAACGCCATGGGGGCGAAAATTAGTCATGCTGGCAGTGACCGCATCATTATTGAAGGGGTAGAGAAGCTACAAGGTTGTCGTTATAAAGTTTTGCCTGATCGAATCGAAACGGGGACTTTTTTAGTCGCGGCTGCCATGAGTGGTGGTTCTATTCGCTGTGAAAGTGCCGCACCACAAACCTTAGAAGCTGTCCTTGATAAATTAACCAAAGCTGGTGCCTTAATTTCGACGGGTGAAGACTGGATTGAGCTCGATATGCGCGGTCGTAAATTAAAAAGTGTGAACATTAAAACCTCACCGCATCCGGGTTTTCCCACTGACATGCAAGCGCAATTTGTGGCCCTCAATTGTGTGGCAGAGGGCGTGGGTGTTATTACTGAAAATATCTTCGAAAACCGTTTTATGCATGTACCAGAGCTGCAGCGCATGGGTGCCAAAATCACCTTGGAAGCCAATAGTGCAGTGAGTGAAGGCAGTTCCAAACTCAAAGGGGCACAAGTTATGGCAACGGATTTGCGTGCGTCAGCCAGCCTCGTGATCGCAGGCTTAGTTGCCAGTGGCACAACCATTGTTGATCGAATTTATCATTTAGATCGTGGTTACGAACATATTGAGCAGAAGTTGAGTGCCCTTGGTGCCAAGATCACCCGTTCTCGCTAATTAAGCGAGCAAACGGTCTACACCCGGTTTAATTACCGGGTTTAAGCTCAGCGACCACTACTGCAAGGGTCAGCATCGTATTGTTGCGGTTAATGTGCAGTTCTAGGACTTTTCCAGGCACCGTGTCGGTGATGTAATCCAAGGTGGCGCGGACATTGTTGGCAGGCCGATCGTTTACCGCCAGCACGATGTCGTTAACCTTCAAACCTGCCGCAGAAGCAGGGCCGCCAGCGGTGACAGCGGTGACAACGATGCCATCACCTATCGCATTCTCTGCCCCGATAAAACCTAAAGCGCCGCGAGTTACCTTGCCAGTGGCAATGATTTCCTCCATCACATTTTTGGCCAATTGGTAGGGAATGGCAAAAGAGACACCATCCACTTCTTTGATTTGGCGCCGACTGTCTAAGGTTTTAAAGTTGGCGTTGTTGATCCCCACCAAATAACCATTACTGTCTACCAGCGCACCGCCAGAATTACCTTCATTTAAGACAGCATCAGTTTGAATACGATCAAAATAGTTGGCCAATTCGTTTTGACCGTTACGACTGACAATACCTTGGGTGATAGTTTGCCCAAGGTTGTATGGATTACCAATCGCGAGCACAACATCCCCCACGCGGGTGTCGATATCAGCGAGTTGAGGGATAACATGTAAGTTATCGGCGGTGATACTTAGCACGGCTAAATCGGTGACAATGTCATAACCCACTAATTGGGCTTCAACCCGCCGACCATCTTGTAAGCCAACCACTATAATATTGGCGTTGGCAATGACATGCAGACAAGTTAATACAAAGCCATTTTCTGTCATCACCACACCTGAACCCAACTTAATGCTGTCCACTTCTTGGCGGCGATTAAAACTCGGCGAATTGTCGATGCTTTGACTGTAAATATTCACCACAGCAGGGCCGGCGGCATTAACAGCATGATTGAAGCTGAGTTTTTCGCGCAGAGCCTTGGGTTGACTAAACAGCGTGAGAGATAAGTCACTGCCTTTACGTAAATCAGGCACTAAGAACAAAATTACAGCAGACACCATGATGCCGATAACAATGGATTTAAATAAAAATGAAAGAGTTTTTAACACGGCATGTGAAGCGCTATTTACCTGATACTTGTGGCAAGAATAGCATTGAAATCAGTGAGTTGATAGCAAACAAATGTTTACTAGCAACTCACGAGCTCAGTTAAACCAAGGTTTAACGAATAACAATATACAAGGAGACATTACCGCGGATCACGCTCAGGGCGATGGTACCTTTAGCACTGTCTAATACCCCTCTCAGTTGCGCCACGTTGTCTACTTTTTGGCGATTCACTCCAATGATCACATCACCGTCTTGCAAGCCAATTAACGCGGCAGGAGAACGGGCTTCCAACTCAGAAATAATCACGCCATCATCCCCTTGTTTGGTTTTACCATTGGTCAAGGTTGCGCCCTCGAGGGCCGGATGTATTTCTTTGGCTGCCACGATGGCTTGTTTAGCATCACCGAGCACCACGTCAACGTTCAAGCGTTTGCCCTTACGCAAGATACCAAGTTTGATTTTGCTGCCAGCGCCTTTACTGGCCACTTTAGCACGCAATTCTTGGAAACTTGTCACGGTTACGCCATTGATTTCAGTAATGATATCACCGGCTTGAATACCGCCTTTGTCAGCGGCTGAATCGGGTGACACTTCGCTCACAAAGGCACCTTTGCTGACATCCAAGTTCATGGCTTCTGCCAATCCAGAGTCAACATCTTGACCAAGTATGCCTAATAAACCCCGGCGAACTTCACCAAATTCAATGATTTGATCCACCAAACTTTTCATCATATTGGCGGGGATCGCAAAACCGATACCAACGTTGCCACCATTCGGACCAAAAATGGCGGTATTGATACCCACTAGTTCACCGCGTAAATTCACCAAGGCACCACCAGAGTTGCCGCGATTGATGGCTGCATCGGTTTGGATGAAGTTTTCATAGCCGCCAATATTTAAACCCGAACGACCTAAGGCACTAACAATACCTGAGGTAACAGTCTGACTTAATCCAAAGGGGTTACCGATGGCCACAACAAAATCACCAACACGTAATTTGTCTGAGTCAGCGAGGGGCATGGCGGATAATTTATCGGGGTCGATTTTTAACAAAGCAATATCACTTTGTTCATCTGCGCCGAGTTTTTTAGCTGAAAATTCGCGGCCATCAGTCAAGGTGACGGTAATTTCACTGGCATTGTCTACCACGTGATTGTTGGTCACAACATAGCCTTTTTCCGCATCAATAATCACCCCTGAACCCAAGCCTTTAAACGGTCTTTCTTGCACCTGTTCATCAGGTCCGCCAAAGTAACGTCGGAACATTTCCGGCACACGTTGGCGCGACACTTGTGTCCCTTCAACTGAAATGGTCACGATGGCCGGGGTGGCTTTTTCTATCATGGGTGCCAAACTTGGCACAGCATCTTTATCGTTAGAAAAAAATGGCAGTGCTGCATTTGCCGTTAGGGTAACGGAGCTAATAGCTGCAACCATGGTGCAAACAGCTAACATACGATTCACTACTTTACTCATCGATTTAAATCTCCAACTTAGCCTATAAAGAAATCACTACAATGACTGTGCGTTGACGGCAAAAGTTCCTCATTGCTTGGGTTTGATTTTTTTACTTTCGCTGCCCGAAAATAGACCAGAACTTTGTGACGCAAAATCTAAAGGTTGAAATTCAGACGTGGTTTTTTCTTTGCTGGGTTTGGCGGCAGTGTGACGTAAATAAGCGCTGGCATGCTCACCAAAAAAGCTGACTGCCACCTCTGGAACATCGGTGTTTAGCTGGTTGAAGGCTTCTTCAAAAGTCGCGATTTGCTCACTTAGCGCATCGGCTTGCTGACGTAATTGCTCTGCGATGTATTTACTATCCTGCACATGATTCATGGCACGTTGGGTCATCAATTCTTTTATGTCGACTTTTTGTTTTTTGTCTTTTTCGGATAATAATTTTCTCTCATTGACAAACTTTGCAACAAAATAGCCAATACATCCACCCACTACCAGTAACACCAAAGCCATTAACCAATCCATAGGAACTCCTATTAAAACACGCAAATTTGCTTGCGTTTATGACACGCTACCGCATTTTCTTAGGCAAACATAAGCCACTGCAGCAGCGCAAATTATAAGATTAATTGTTATTATACCCCGTGCCGTTTTATCACGGTCACTTTATTTGCGTTCAGCATTGTTTTCCATCCTTGCCCAGAATTTGAAGGACGTCACCGACCCTATGCTAAATATGAGCCCTTGGCAAAAATATCAAGATGACTTGCAAGATGCATCCTTTCAATACGATGCAGCACAAGAAAATGCAGTAAAAGAATTGCAACGCCTCTACGAAGAGTTGACTCAACCTGAGCGAAAACTCACTTGGCGAGTAAAATTACAAAGTGCCTTCGGTAAAGGGTTGTTGCAACCAAGTATTCAAGGTTTGTATTTCTGGGGTGGGGTTGGTCGCGGTAAAACTTACCTTGTGGATACGTTTTACGAATGTTTGCCCTTTGGTCGCAAAATGCGCATTCACTTTCATCGTTTTATGCAACGCATCCACCAAGAACTAAAACTGCTACAGGGGCAGAGTGACCCGCTAAAAAAAATTGCCAGCAAATTAGCCAATGAAACGCGCGTGATTTGTTTTGATGAATTTTTTGTCTCGGATATCACTGATGCAATGATTTTAGGTACCTTGATGGAAGAATTGTTTAGTCATGGCATCGTGTTGGTGGCCACCTCAAACATCATCCCAGACGAGTTATATCGTAACGGTCTGCAGCGCGCTCGTTTTTTACCGGCGATTGAATTAATTAATCAAAATACCCGAGTGGTGAATGTTGATAGTGGCATCGATTATCGTTTGCGTGCCCTCAAACAAGCAGAAATTTATCATTATCCCGCAGATGCCCAAGCCATGGAAAACTTGCACGTGTATTTTAAGCAACTCTCCCCAGAGCTGGGTACTGAGCGGCAACCCATTGAGATTGAAGGGCGTTTAATTCCCACCTTGTGTTTCGCCGATGGTGCGGTGATGTTTGACTTTCGTGCCTTGTGTGATGGACCGCGCGGCCAAAGTGATTACATAGAAATCAGTCGCTGCTATCACAGTGTACTGGTGGCGAATGTGGAACAAATGGGGTCGGCCATGGACGACGTTGCCCGGCGTTTCATCGCCATGGTAGATGAATTTTATGAACGCAATGTGAAATTGATCATGTCAGCCGCAGTGCCCCTTGAACAGTTATACACCGAGGGGCGTTTGAGTTTTGAGTTTAAACGTTGTTTAAGCCGTTTGAAGGAAATGCAGTCACACGATTACCTAGCAAGTCAACATTTGGCTTAAGCAGCCAGCAACAATTGTTGATTGCTTTTGTACTCTGTGCTGAAAGTGGGTAAAATCCGCGCCACTTAACATACTGATCAGCATGGCTGAGTATGCAATGTTCATCACAATCTAGCAGTCGATTAGAAGAGATTAATACATGGGTAGAAAGTTCGAAGTTCGCAAAGTCGCCATGGCCAAGACCCAAGGTGCAAAAACCAAGGTTTATTCCAAATACGGTAAAGAGATCTATGTTTGTGCTAAAAATGGTGGTGTAGATCCACAAGCCAACCTAGCACTACGCCGCTTGATGGACAAAGCTAAAAAAGATCAAGTGCCTAGTCACGTGATCGAAAAAGCCATTGAAAAAGCCAGTGGTGGCGCCGGTGAAGACTTTGTACCGGCACGCTATGAAGGCTTTGGTCCCGGTGGTTGCATGGTGATTGTCGACTGTTTAACCGACAACAACAATCGCACCATTACCGACGTGCGTAACTGTTTCACTAAAACCAATTCAAAAATTGGTGCGCCAGGTGCAGTGGCCCACATGTTTGATCATCAAGCCGTGTTTTCTTTTAAAGGCGATGACGAAGACGCTGTATTAGAAATATTGATGGAAGCTGACGTAGACGTGACAGAAGTTGAATGCGAAGACGGCATGATTACCGTTTATGCCCCGCATACCGAGTTTAACAGTACACGCACAGCGTTGACTGCCGCGAATCCTGACATCGAGTTTGAAGTAGACGAAATCACCTTCTTACCCCAGACAGAAACAGTGGTAAGTGGCGATGATGTCGCCGTGTTCGACAAGTTTATGGACATGCTTAATGACTGTGACGACGTGCAAGACATTTATCACAACGCCACGGTAGAACGTGGGGAATAGTGTGCCTTCATGGTGACAAAAAACCGAGCACATGCTCGGTTTTTTATGCAATAGGCCTTTGCTTCACTGCCTATTGATAGAGCAAGCATTATGGTTTGGCTTCGGCCAACACTATTTGATCGAGAATGCCTAACAGCAATTTGGTGCCTGTACCCGACGCAATGCCGTCGAACACATTTTCTACATTTTTGCCTTGTTGACCGCCGGCTAAATCGCTGATGGAGCGGATCACTAACCAATCAACATCATTCACAAAACACACTTGCGCCACCGCTGCCGATTCCATTTCGGTGACTTGTGCTTTATACACGCGCTGCAACCATTGACGATATTGGGCGTTGTCGAGAAATACCGAACCTGTCACGCCATTACCACCAATTTTGATGTTGATAGGATGACCAGAGGGCATTTTAATAGGGTCGATGGTGTTTACCGCTTGGTGGGCGAGCGCAATTAACTGTGGTGTGGCCGTAAAATATGGCATTTGCTGCGGGCTGTCCCAGCCATCTTTCACCACGGCCATTTCCTCTGGGTGAATGAAACCGTAGTTTTCATAAGCGGGAGCATGGGGGTCTTGCGTTTGTCGTTGTTTGTAACTGGCCAACGCAGCTTCGTAATAATCGGGAAGAATAAACTTTCCTTCAGCTTGGGGATCTGAGTTGACATATACCGACTCATCATGGAAGTACCAACGTTCTGGCACGGCAATATCACCTGGGTGAAATTCGGGATTGACGGCGCCAGCAATGCCCATCATCACGACACGTTCAATTGGAAAATAATCGAGGGCCATCTGCATGGTCATCGCCGCATTTGGCACACTGACGCCGGTGGTAAAGATAACCACAGGTTCACCTTTATAGTGACCAAGTTGATATTTTACCCCCTTGATGGTCAGCGTTTGTTCAATCTTTGCTTCACTCAGCTTAGCAAAAGCTTGGTCGATGGCATTAATTTCTGGTGCATAGGCCGCGACAATGGCCGTCCAGCGATTTTCTACCAAAAATGTTTTAGGACCATAACTGTCTGGCTTTGGCGTTTGTGCAAAGGCGTGATATGTCACGATACAAGCACTGAGTAACATAATGAATCTAAGGGCTTTTTGCATGGTGGATGATTGCTTCAAGTTAGTGCAGCTGAGCGTTTTGAGGGCAAAGTCTACAAGACTTGCCGCGCTATCACTACAGAGTAAGGTTTAAGCAGAGACTTATGATAAATACGTGCCAAGTTGCACAAGGTCCCTAAGCATTATTTGCCAATTAAGCGCAGAAACTCATCACGTGTGGCTTGTGAACGACGAAACGACCCCAGCATCACTGAGGTGACCATCGATGAATTTTGTTTTTGTACCCCACGCATCATCATGCACATGTGTTTACCTTCCATAATCACCCCGACGCCCTTGGCACCGGTAACGCTCTGAATGGCGTCAGCAATTTGTTTGGTTAAACCTTCTTGAATTTGTAAACGCCGAGCAAACATATCAACAATCCGCGCAAACTTTGACAAACCCAATACCTTGCCCTCGGGGATGTATGCGATATGGCAGCGACCAATGAAAGGCAAAATATGGTGTTCACAAAGGGAGTAATATTCGATGTCTTGAATCACCACCATCTCATCGGTATCTGCTTCGAATATTGCGCCGTTAACCACGGTTTCGAGGGACTTAGCGTAGCCGTCTGTCAAAAAGCGCATCGCTTTTGCAGCCCGTGCAGGAGTATCTAACAACCCATTGCGATTGACGTCTTCACCAAGAATGTTAAGGATATCAGTGTAGTGTTCAGACAGTTTGTCAGCCATAACCTGTTCTCATGTTGATTTGCATGTTTTCTCTACACACCTCACGCTTGTTTGTCATTTTCGACTGGCTTTGCTGGTTAATGCTTGACGCATACTCACAAAATAGGCGTCAAGTGCGGTCTTGGCGTGATCATATCGGGCGACGTATTCAGCCGAGTCAGGGTGCTGTTTTAGCTGCTCATAAGCCACATCCGTTTGTTTCAATAACATGCGTAAATGCTGTTGATTTATTTCCATATCGTCATCCTTTAACAAAACACTCCTCTATCTCAACGTTAGCACTGAACCATTATTACACCAACTTGGCGCCACATTAATGAGGAAATCCCATCATCCAAAAGTAGGTTTGATGATGGCTAGGCATATAATGGCCAATAAAGCCAACACTGGAGCCTCATTTAAAAATCGGTAAAACCGGCTTGAATGTGTATTGTTATCGGTAGCAAATTGCTTTAACAATACATACAAATAGGCATGATAGGCATAGATCAATACCAGCAATGCCAGCTTCAGGTGCAACCAGTGCGAAGCGACAAACCAAGCTTTACCATAGCTGTAAATTAAGGCGAGTCCAAATAATAAGGTAAGCACCGCAAAAGGTGTGACAAACCACCAAAGTCGTCTCTCCATTATCTTCAATTGCTCATGTACAGCGGGTTCTTGAGATTGTGCGTGATATACAAAAAGTCGTGGTAAATAAAATAAACCCGCCATCCATGCCACCATAAAAAAGATATGCAAGGCTTTTAACCATAAAATCAGCATGAATAAAACCACCTCTCTTGTGTATTGACCTGCAATTAGAAACTTTCTTTATGTAAATAGCTACGTAGGGCGTGCCAAGTGATAACGCCAACTATCTGCGTAGGATCTGAAGCATAAACATACACGGCACCATCCCGCTTGGCTTGCAACAAGCTATAGACTTCGGCCAGCGTCGCTTGATCACTCACCCCTTTTATTTCAGTGTGACTCAAGGGTTTAGATTCGCGTCCTAAGCTGAGGTCAAACTGCACAAGGGTGAAGCGCTGCTTGCCTTCCAGGTTTTCTTGCTGGAGTACAGGGTGGGTAGGAGACGCTTGTAAAAATGCCAAGATCTGCTCAGTTTGTACCGCTGGAAACAACTTAAATTGTGTGTCCATCACCGCTAAAACCCCGGTTTTTTGTAAGGATTCAATGACTGGCGAGGTAGTGTAGGGTAATTTTTGGTAATCCAGTTGGCGGATAAAAATCGAGCTGTTGCCTAAAAACTGGGTAGACGTGACATAGGCCGGCACAATCACCAAGATAGCGGGTAGAATCAGTTCTGGGCTGAATGACAGCTCCATGACAGCAGACAAGGCAGCCAAGGGCGCATGCACGACCGCGGCCATTAAACCAGCCATGCCTAGTAATGAAAAGCTACCGCTAAGTTCAGCACTGTTACCCATGATGAGACTGAGGGGAGTAACCAACAACGCCCCGCTAAACATACCGATGACAAAAACCGGCCCCATGATACCGCCTGGTACACCCAAGCCAATGGCAATAATAGTTAATAGAAATTTAGCCACTAAAATAGCCAATAAAAGCAGATGATTTTGGTCAGAAATCAGCGCATCAGCCGTGCCAAAGTGGGCACCCAAGGCCTCAGGTAAATAGAAGCCAACAACCCCAGTAATCGCCCCTGCAATCAACAAACGTTTACTCATGTTAAAGCGCTGAAATCCTTTGATCACATACATTAAAGAGTTATTGAAAACCGAGGCCAACCAACCTAAGGCAATCCCACACAACACCAAATAGAGATAAATAAAGTGACTAAATTCCGTGAATTGAATAAACGCAAGTTCATGGGAACTGCCAAACACCAAACGGGTCATTACACTACCGCAAGCTGCCGCCAACATGATAGGAATAAAAATATGAATCTTGTATTCACGTAACACCACTTCCATAACAAAAATAACGGCAGCAAATGGCGTGTTAAATGAAGCAGAGATGCCAGCAGCGATGCCGCAGCCTGAGAGAATGCGAATACTGTTATAAGGCAGTTTTAACCACTGGCCAAAAAAGCTGCTACCCGCTGCACCTAAGTGCACAGAAGGCCCCTCTCGACCTACTGAAAAACCCGCTGCAATAGCAATAGCGCCACCAAAAAACTGGTTGATGCTGGTGCGAAAGGGCATTTGTCCAAAATAATGTTTTACCCGATGAATGACAAAGGGAATGCCCATTCGGTAATGTTTAAAACCCGTGAGATAGGCGATAAGAATAATGGCTGCCGCCGCGGCCATGGGTAGGAATAAGCGGGCAACATCGTTGAGCTGCGAAAACTGATCGATCTGACTTAAAAAGTACAGCTGCAGCCATTCAATACACAGGCGGAACAATATGATCAACGTGGCCGCACTGACACCGCCAACTATACCTAACAAACACAGTTGAAAGGATGTGCGCGGATGAGCCAGTTCTTGTCTAAAATCGGCTAGCTTCACTCAATGATAACCAGTTGATTTGAAAGTAGTTATCTGCAGCTTATCATAAGTTTTCAGTTTGCATCGGGCTAAACACAAAATTCCCGCATTTAGACCAGTGAGTGATAGACTTCCGTCTAATTTTTACTGCTAGTACGAGTGATGTTGTGACATTTGAAACCTTAAAACACAAATTTGGCGCGTTTCGTAGCTACTTGATTATCCTAGTAGCACTCCTCGGTAGCGCCTACTTAGGTTATCAAGGTGGGCATTATTTTACTGCACTGCAATTACGCCAACTCAACACCTTGCAGCAAACCAATCAAAACCTCAAAAAAGAGAATGCCGAACTCAGCCAGAATTACAATGTATTGAGAGTTGAATTAGAAGTAGCAAAATTGTCAGAACAAAAAACCTTTGAAGAGATTAAGCAAGGTTTAGAGCGGGAGAAGGCCTTGCAACAAGACATTGCCTTTTATCAGCAAGTGATGGCACCCGAGTTAAGCCAGCAGGGTTTTGTGATCGATGCCTTCAATGTTAGCAAGTCACTCAGTGATCGCGCTTACCGTTTTGAAATTGTGCTCATGCAACGTGAAAAAATAAATAACACCTTAAAAGGTACCTTAGATGTTGTGTTGATCGGCAGCGAAGCAGGCAATGCCAAACAATATGCGCTGAAAGATCTCCTCGTGGATCAGAACATGAGTCTAACTTTTGGTTTCAAATATTTCCAAGTGGTAGAAGGGGAGATTCAACTGCCAGAAAACTTTTTGCCAGAGCGAGTACTCATCAATGCAGAAATCTATCAGTTCAACCGTAAAAAAGGTGATCTGCAGTCGAGTTTCAACTGGGTGCAATCAAATCCAAGTGAATAGTTGACCATTATAGTCAAGTATTAGATAATTAAGTCAATCCTGTTATGTTGTTCTGTGAGGCCATTTATGTCGGTACAAGCACTCTCTCCTATTGAATTCTCTGATGCTGCCGCCAAAAAAGTGAAAGCTCTGGTTCAGGAAGAGGAAAATCCAAATTTAAAGTTACGGGTTTATGTGACTGGTGGGGGTTGTTCTGGATTTCAATACGGTTTTACCTTTGACGAAAAAGTCAATGAAGGTGATACCACGATTGATAAAGATGAAGTGACCTTGGTGGTTGACCCCATGAGTTTGCAATACTTAGTGGGGGGTAAAGTGGATTATACCGAGGGATTAGAAGGCTCACGCTTTTTGGTGAATAATCCAAATGCCACGACAACCTGTGGCTGTGGTTCATCGTTTTCTATTTAACGTTAAGTCTATAAAAAAACCGCGCCTAGCGCGGTTTTTTTATGTCGATTTTCAGGCTTTAGCCACTGTTTACATGGTAATGCTGGCGTTAGTACTTTCGAATATTTTATCCGCTGAAGCGGCAACAAAGCCTTGATAAAGTGTGCCATCAGCCATGGCATAACGCTGGGCAAACTCATAAAAACAGCTAGGAATAGCACGTTTTGTATCAGCAAGTTGCACGTCAATTTTGTCGGCCATGGTCGAAGATTGGGCTAATAACACCTCGTGACCACCTTTTATTTCGCCACCACTTTGATTTAACACAAATCCTGCTTGCTTCAGGGCAGTATTGAGGTCGGCTAATTCATTAAAATGCGATAAATGATTCACGCTCACCGTAAAATGGTTGGCACGAAAACCCCACACCGACATCCATGCTGCGTATTCTGATTCCGCTACTAAACGTTCGTAGTCTTGATTGGCAATTTGCCAATGGGTGCCTGAATATAAAAAGTTTGTTTGTTGGGCAGCATCGTTGGCGATTTGGTCAACCATGTTGTGAATAATCTGCTGAACGTCGTTGGGCATTTCTTCCACTAACAGTTCACTGATAAACACTTTGGGCAGCGTGGTATCGGGATGTTCAAAATGCTTAGCTTTGAGCTTCTTTTGTACAAAATCATATTGACCTTGTTCGGTATAACCTAGCGCCAAAAAATGCGCTGCCAATTTAGCTAAGCTGATTTTGTCGATGTTGAAGGTACGCAAAGCAATGTGATCGTTGACAATTTCAGCGTGGCTTTTGCCATGCTGAGTTTCGAATTTATCGAGCAGAGCATGGATTTTTTTGGCTGAAGGTGTAATGCGCAAATAGTCTTGCCATAGTTCGGTAAATAATGCGTTAACGTCGGTGTGCATAAAGCAAAGTTCTCAATCTGAAGTTAAATAAATAAGCCTGGACTCAAGCTAGCAGGCAGTTCGACTTTTTCCAGTTCCACCGAAGCAACCGGATAAGCACAGTAGTCAGCTGCATAGAAAGCACTGGCACGGTGATTACCACTCTCGCCAATGCCACCAAAGGGGGCTGCGCCACTGGCACCAGTAATGGGACGGTTCCAGTTTACAATCCCGGCACGAATACGTTTGTAGAAGTGTGCATAGTCTGCTTCCGCGTCAGCCAATAAGCCTGCTGATAAACCAAAACTGGTGTTATTCGCTTCATCAATCGCTGCATCAAAATCGTCGTAACGGATGACTTTTAGCAGAGGGCCAAAATGTTCCTCGTCGGGCATGGCTTTTACCATGGCCGTGACATCCAAAATGCCGGGGGACACAAACCCTGATTCTGGATCAAGATGTTTGAGTTCAACTAAATCCGTGGCGCCTTTTGCCACCAACTGCTGCTGAGCACTGACCATCATGGCAGCCGCCTGTTTAGAAATCATGGCACCCATAAAAGGCTGAGGTTCAGCGTCGTATTGACCCACTACAATCTGTTTAGTCACGTCAATAAGTTTGGCTAAAATGGCATCGCCTTGGGCGTTGTTAGCAATAAATAAACGACGTGCACAGGTGCAGCGTTGGCCAGACGTGACAAACGCACTTTGTATAATGTCATGTACAGTAGCATTGATGTCAGTTACATCTTTTACAATAAGTGGGTTATTACCCCCCATCTCTAGTGCCAAAATTTTACCGGGATGACCAGCAAATTGTTCGTGCAGCAGTTTACCTGTGCGCGAGCTGCCGGTGAAAAACAACCCATCCAAACCGGGATGAGCGGCCAAAGCTTTACCGGTTGTCACTTCACCTTGCACTAAGTTGAGCACACCAGCTGGCAAGCCAGCTTGCTGCCATAGTTCAACGGTTTTTTGCGCCACTACTGGGGTTAAATCACTGGGTTTAAATACTACGGTGTTACCCGCTAAGAGGGCAGGCACGATGTGCCCATTTGGTAAGTGCCCAGGAAAATTATAAGGTCCGAAAACGGCAACCACGCCGTGGGGTTTATGCCGAATGAAGGCTTTACCTAAAGGCATGGGATTTTCGGTTACACCCGTGCGCTGCATATAGGCTTTTTCAGATAATCCAATCTTACCTATCATCGAGGCCACTTCGGTCGCCGTTTCCCACAGGGGTTTGCCTGTTTCTTGGGCGATGGTCAAGGCCAATGCTTCTTTGTTGCTAGCTAGTAGTTCGGCAAAGCGTTTAACAATCAGTAAACGTTGCTCAAAGCTGAGTTCACTCCAGGCGAGAAAGGCGTTACGCGCCGCTAACACAGCTTGGTCAACTTGCTCTGCGCTGGCGCTATGTGCTTGCCAAATGACTTGTTTCTTGGCTGGATCAATGGAATCAATGGGGTGACCTTCACCGGCCACCCAACGGCCAGCAATGAAATGTGTATGTTGGTTCATTATCAAGTCCTAAAAGTTGTCGGCGCAAAACGAATTGAGTCGCCATAGTCAACGCCCAAGGCGTCGGCAGCTTGTTTGCTAATGTGCACGATGTCTGCGTCTTGATCGTGATTTAGGCGGCAACATAAGGCACGAAAACCTTCGATCTTGGTATTAATCACAAAATGTTCACGCCCTTGCTCAGCCATGCGGTCATTGATTTCCACCGGCATTTTTAAGCTAATTTGCGCTGTTCTAATGTGTTTTAAGTTGGCTTCAACGGTTGGGCCAGCATCAAAAATATCCACGTAGCCCCGACAGATAAAGCCCTCTTGCTCTAACATCTGCAAAGCGGGACGCGTTTTTTCATGGACTTTACCGATCACCGCCTGAGCTTGTTTGCTCAGTAAACTTACGTAGATAGGGTACTTTGGCATGAGTTCGGCGATAAATTGCTTTTGACCGATGCCCGTTAAGTAGTCGGCAGTGGGGAAGTCCATTGAGAAAAAATGTTCTTCGAGCCATTGCCAAAACGGTGATTTACCTTGCTCATCACTGATGCCACGCATTTCGGCGATGACAGTTTCTGAGAATCGCTGGGCGTGTTCCATCATAAACAAGAAACGGAATTTCGATAATAAACGTCCATTTTGACCTGCCCGTGCACTTTGACGTAAAAACAAAGTACAGATCTCAGAAACGCCAGTGTAGTCATTACACAAGGTGAGAATATCGACGGTGTTGTAGATGTTTAGTTCACGTGAGGCGTGCACTACTTTGCTTAAGTGGTAATGATAAAATGCATCATCAAGGCCTACCGTAGAAGCAATGGCACTGGTGCCCACTACTTCTTTGCTCTCGGTATCTTCCATGACAAACAAATAACTTTCGTCACAGGGGGCGCTTAATTTTTTAGCAAAAGACTGCTGCGACAATTCAATTTTGCTGCGCAGCAAATCTTCATTAACCGGAAGTGAAGTAAATCCAATTCCAGACTCATGGGCAATATCCAGTAGCGAGGCAAAGTCATCGCGTTGAATGGGGCGGATGATTTTCATGTTCGCATTCTCTTTTGGTGCTTAACCAGCCACAACTTTGGCCACAGCCCGTTCAAAGCGAACTAGACCTTCAGCGATGTCTTCATCAGGAATGATCAATGAAGGCGCAAAACGAATAACATTGGCACCGGCAATCAAACACATGAGTTGTTCATCAGCGGCTGCCACCAGGAAATCACGTGAACGACCAGCAAATTTTTCATTTAATGCACAACCGAGTAACAAACCCAAGCCGCGAATTTCTTTAAAACATTGATATTTCTGATTAATTTTTTCGAGACCTTGGCGGAAAAGCTGCTCTTTATGCTTAACGCCATTTAATACTTCTGGGGTGTTAATAATGTCTATAACACGTTCAGCAACCGCACAAGCAAGCGGGTTGCCACCATAGGTACTACCATGTGTGCCGACTTTTAGATGTTCAGCGATTTTGGCCGTGGTTAACATGGCGCCAATCGGGAAACCACCACCTAAGGCTTTAGCTGTCGTGAGAATGTCTGGCACAACACCAAGGCCCATGTAGGCATATAACTCACCGGTACGGCCAACACCGGCCTGTACTTCATCAAAAATCAATAAGGCATGGTATTTATCACACAAGGCACGCACGCCACGCACAAAGTCATCAGACGGGCTAATAATACCGCCCTCTCCTTGCAAGGGTTCCATCATGACCGCACAGGTAGAGTCAGACATTAGGGCTTCTAAACTGGCCAAGTCGTTGTAATCAACGTGTTCAATGCCACCCGGTTTAGGACCAAAGCCGTCTGAATAAGTCGATTGTCCACCTACAGTAACGGTAAAAAAGGTACGGCCATGGAAGCCTTGTTTAAAGGCAATGATTTGGCTCTTGTGCTCGCCGTACACATCTAAAGCATAACGACGTGCTAATTTCAGGGCGGCTTCGTTGGCTTCTGCGCCACTGTTTGCAAAGTACACTTTGTCAGCAAATGTCGCGTCGACGAGTTTCTTGGCTAAACGCAAGGCGGGTTCGTTGGTTAATACATTGCTCAAATGCCAAAGCTTTTGACCTTGCTCAGTTAACGCGGCCACTAATGCTGGATGGCAATGGCCTAAGGCATTCACCGCAATGCCGCCAGCAAAATCTATGTATTCTTTGCCCGACTGGTCCCACACTTTTGAGCCGAGTCCACGCACGGGGATCATCGCAGCTGGATTATAGTTAGGGACCATTACTTGGTTAAATAAGTCGCGGGTTACATTCATAACATTACCTTTAAGTGACAACTTGCTGGTGAAAAAAGAAGCGTAGTATTACAGGATTTTAACCTTCTGTCTGCACTGTGAAACCTAGCAAAGCCTTATTTTTAAAGGAGTTGCTGTAAATTTGCAGGAAATGTGCATAACTATTTAAGGTCGTGCATAGCTGAGGTGTTCTACTTGTCTGGCGATGCCCATTGCACCTGATACTGCCCTGATAAATAAGGGAGAAAAGGTAAAATGCATGAATATGCTAAAAAAAATTTTTAGTTTTGCGCCACGGTGAAGTTTAAAGTACGAATATCGGTGGATTTGAGTGCCTGTAATGCGCCTTTGGGCAAGTGCAAACTGCGAACATAATCCTTCGATTCTTGCTCATTAATAAGCTGCGATGCTTTTAATAAACGGTACCTCGCATAACCCCGCGCTTGCAAAACCACTTGGGCGAGTTCAGAGAAATCATCACTGCTGGCATGAGTGGCAATCTCTTCCATGGCATTGGCAATAAACAGTCGTTTAAGATCCATTCGATTGATCAACGCAGCACTGACACCCATGGCATTCCCATCGATGAGTGAATTTAAAAAATCACCTGACGGACGCAGCTGACTCAAGGCTGCATGTTGTTCGTGTTGCTGTTGCTGTTGTGCTTCAATGAGTGCTTCTCTTTGCACCGTATCAAACAACCTGAAATACAAACGTACCACAGCAATAGTGCCGACCACATGAAACATGCTCAAGGCAAATGCCTGATTTTCATTAACCTTACTGATGGCAGCCAGTTTTCTGGCAACAATACTGGTTGCTAGCGCTTCTTCCCAGATACGTAACTTAATTTGCGGATAAGGATCGGTGATCTGTGGCAACCAACGCCTGAGCGCCAACGACACAACCACGGGATTTAAATTTTCAATGCCAAACATGCTCAGCGCAACACGCAAGTTGTCGACTAGGATGACTCGGCCTTTGCTGTCGATTCTTCGATACTTCGGCTGATTAACGAGTTTTGTGATGTCTTGATAAAACCAAGGAACCTGGGTCGCCAGCAATTCGATTTTGGAAATCGTCGCCGCTTTTACATTAATAAAATCTAATAATTCAGGTAACGCTTCATCGATGCCGATCACTTTTCGATAGAGGTTCTCGGTATCTTTTAATTCTTCTACTAGCCTTGCTTCAACCGCTTTATTGAGGCGTTCTAGATTTTCGTTGAGATAGTGTTGTGCCTGCTTAGTATTGAGATTTTTTTCCACGATGGCTTGTTTCTCAACCCGTAACAAACTTCGTGCCGTTTTACTCTGCTCAAGTTCTACCACAGTAAGAGTAGGCTGGGTGGTCTGCTGGAGACTCGATTGCGCGGCTTTGATGTCAAGAAAAAAAGCTTGAAAACGTTGCTTGATAATTTGTTGGATTGTTAATTGGTCGGTCATGAATATGATTATTGTTATTGTAGTTTTAAGCCTAAGTGCTCAGAGGGAATATGGCACGAATCGCGCTCCAGTGCTACTGCAACAGCCTTATAGCTCAGGCGTTTTGTGGTTTCATTGCTAAAAAGTTAGCCAGAATTTGATGCCCTTGCTCGGTAAGCAAGGATTCGGGGTGAAATTGCACTCCACAAAGCGGCAAGGTCCGGTGCTCAATGGCCATGACTTCTGGCGTATTGTCAATTTCCTCTGTCCACGCACTGACATTAAATTCAGCACTGATGGTTGTGGGGTCGAGTAACAGTGAATGGTAGCGAGTGGCAACAAAGGGGTTGCTCACCTGCTTGAACAAGGGACTACCGCTGTGTCTGACGTAGGAGGTTTTGCCGTGTTTGATATTGGTGGCCCTGACAACCTGTGCGCCAAATACTTGGCCAATCGCTTGGTGGCCAAGGCAAACACCCAAGAGCGGCAGTTTACCCGCGAAGTGTTGAATAGCCTGTAAGCTAATACCGGCTTCATTCGGGGTACAGGGGCCCGGAGATATAACCAAATACTCTGGCTGCAGTATGGTGATGTCGCTGCAGTTAATTTCGTCATTACGTTTGATGAGCACTTGTTGGCCAAGTTCTACAAAATAGCGCGCCAAGTTATGACTGAAGGAGTCATAGTTATCAATTAACAGCAACATGCAACGCAGTGCTTAAAAAAACGATATTGAGTTTGAATTACCAAGGCCGTGGCACAAATCCAACAGCCGCATAAACCTTGGCAAGTGTTAACGCTGCTTTTGCGCTTGCTCGCTCAGCGCCAGCGCGCATAATACGGTCAAGTTCTGCACGATCATGACGCAGTTGTTGATAGCGCTGCTGGATTGGCTCGAGTAATGCCACGACTGCATCTGCCACGTCGGTTTTCAGATGTCCGTACATTTTATCTGCGTATGCGGGCATTAAGCTCTCGACAGACTGATTTGTTGCGCAAGACAACAAACTCAGTAGATTGGATACACCGGGTTTTTCTGCCACATCGTAATAGATCCTGGCTTGTTCATCAGAATCGGTCATGGCGCGCTTGATTTTTTTGCTGATGGTTTTTGGTGCTTCCAATAAACCCACAAAATTATTAGGGTTGTCGTCGGATTTCGACATTTTTTTGGTGGGCTCTTGTAAGCTCATCACCCTCGCACCAAATTCAGGAATGTATGGGTCGGGAATTGTAAAAGTATCACCGTAGATATTATTAAAACGTGTGGCGATATCGCGCGTGAGTTCTAAATGCTGTTTTTGGTCCTCTCCCACCGGTACACGTTGCGCTTGATACAAAAGAATATCGGCAGCCATCAAATCGGGGTAACTATACAAACCTACATTGATATTACTGATATTTTTTGCTGATTTGTCTTTAAACTGTGTCATGCGATTCAGCTCACCCATCTGGGTGTAACAGTTCATCACCCAAGCCAATTGTGCGTGTTCGGGCACGTGTGACTGAATAAATATTGTACTTTTCGCCGGGTCAATTCCACAGGCGATGTATAGTGCTAAACCATCTAAACAAGCTTCATAAAGTGCTTTGGGGTCTTGACGCACGGTAATGGCGTGCAAATCAACCAACATGTATAGACACTCATGGGCATCTTGCATATCAACCCACTGACGCAAGGCGCCCATGTAGTTGCCGATGGTGAGTTGTCCGGATGGCTGGCAGCCGCTAAGTACAATAGGTTTATTCATGATGAGTGTCTGTCAATACCGTTAACAAAAATCGCTACTGGCCAAAGCGAGCTCTTGGCGCATCTGAGTGATTACTTGATGATAATCTTTGTGGTTAAAAATCGCTGAGCCCGCGACAAACATGTCGGCACCTGCCTCAGCGCAGGCGCGAATATTATCGACTTTTACGCCCCCGTCAATTTCTAATCGAATGTTATAGCCAGATTCTATGATGCGTGACTTGATTTGCTTTAGCTTGCTCAGGCTTTGCGGAATAAATGCCTGCCCGCCAAAACCGGGATTGACTGACATTAACAGGATGTGATGAAGTTTGTGCATTACATGGTCAAGTACAGACAAGGGCGTGGCAGGGTTGATAACCAAGCCTGCCTGACAGCCATGATCGAGAATGAGTTGTAGGCTACGATCCACGTGTTTACTGGCCTCTGGATGGAAGCTGATGTAGCTGGCCCCTGCTTTAGCAAAGCTTTCTATCAAACTATCTACTGGCTCCACCATCAAATGCACATCAATCGGTGCTGTAATGCCGTAGTGGCGTAACGCACTGCACAGCATTGGACCGAAGGTTAAATTAGGCACAAAGTGATTATCCATCACATCAAAATGCACAATATCCGCACCTGCAGCCAATACCGCATCCACATCTTCACCTAAGCGGGCGAAATCTGCTGATAAAATCGAAGGGGCAAGCAAATAATCCGACATATCCATCCTAGCTAGCAAAAAGTGTACTGTACCGAAAATTCCACACTGACAACAGTGGCGCGATTGCACCTAATGAATGCGTAAGTGCTAATTTGGTGCAGTATGCTAGTCTGTTATTGCACGGAAGAAAGCAGTTAATGTGGATTGCAAAAAAATATAAATAAAAAACAGTAACTTAACTTAGATATTTTGTGTTCGGCATTTTAAATATTTTAGGCATTAGATTTGCATTACTTGCATCACAAAAATTATAAATTGACGACAGAAAGCTGTTAAGCCACTGAAATTATTATAAATAAAACTGGAGTACACACATGAAAACATTAAAACTGAGTGTTATCGCGTCAGCATTGCTTGCCACTGCTGGTTTCAGTCAAATTGCCCAAGCAGAAGTCAGTGCCAATTTTGGTGCGACGAGTAACTACTTATGGCGCGGCGTGACTCAAAGCGGCAACGCACCCTCAATTTCAGGTGGCTTAGACTACTCCAACGAGAGTGGTGTATACGCAGGCACTTGGGTAGGTACTATCGATTGGACGGATGAAACCTCTGACGCCAAAGGCGCTGAAGTTGACTTTTACTTAGGTTACAGCGGTGAGTCTGAAGGTTTTGGTTACGATGTTGGTTATGTCTATTACTACTACCCTTCAACGGGTTACGAAGACAGTAACTTTGGCGAATTATATTTCAAAGGTAGTTTTGGTGATTTAGGTTTTGGTGTGTCTTACACCATCAATAGCGATGCAGACAATGATGCGCCTTTTGGTACGGGTGACCTTTATTACAGCGTCAGTTATGGCTTTGAATTGCCCAATGAATATACCTTGGGTCTGACTTATGGGTATTATGACTTTGATACACCCACCAGCGAATCTGACTATGGCCATTTCCAAGTTGATATCGGTAAAGGTGATTTCACGTTCAGCATTTCTCAAGCTGACAAGGAATCAGGTAGCGATGATACTAACTTCGTGGTGAGTTGGGGTACCAGTTTCTAAGCATCCACTCCTAGTTATGAGTCTTATGGCGACGCTTTAGTCGCCATTTTTATATGGCTAAATTACGGCTACGTTCCGTTGAATTGCCTAAGTTTTCCGATGAAATTCAGGTAAGCCCTTGAGTCAACAGTTGTTGTTGTCCTTGACTCAGGTATAATGCAAGCAAATGTGTCACATGCAGATAACCCAATGAAGCGGATTTCAAAACAGTTATTAGTACTCGGCGTCAGCGCTTCCGCTGCACTGCTGGGCTTTGCACATGTTTCAAATAATGAAGGAAGTGTGTTTTGCAGTTGTACTCAAGGCATGACGTATGTCAACGAACTGCCTATGAGCCATCCCATCAACCGTTGTGCCACCAGTCAAGTTGCCGAAGTCAGCTGGTCATCGTGGTTTAGCGCTCAATCCAGTTCTTATCAATTTCATTATCTAGACCTCTTAGAGCTGTTATCTCGTTACAGTGATACAGCCAAAGACAAACCCACCGCCTAACATCAACGTGAGCGATAAACCGCCCAAGCCATCGATTATTGATATCATATTGAGTGTGGCCGCGAGTGCTTTTGGTGTGCAAAGCGCAAAAAACCGCGAGCGTGATTTCCAGCAAAATTCTGTTGTGCCTTACGTCGTTGTTGGTGTGGTTTTTGTTTTGCTGTTTATTTTGCTACTGGTGTCTATTGTGCGTTACGTAGTGCCAAGTGCATAAAACAAACATTGATTAACGATGATACAGGGCGAGTAGTTCATCTATTTTAACGCGTCCATGAGCTTGATTATTGATGGAGCGTTGTACTTTTAACACTTTAAGTTTGTTCGCATCTTTATATAATTCTCGGGTAAATTTCACATCATGGTTGGAAATCAAGGTTGTTATGCCTTGCTCTCTTGCTCGAAGTGCGCAAGCAACTAATTCATGCTGCTGTTGAGCACCAAATTCATGACCAGAATAGGCTGTAAAATTCGACGTTTGTTCGAGGGGGGAATAGGGTGGATCACAGTAGATAACGTCATCTGTTTGCGCGCGTTTAAAGGCTTCGCTGAAATCTCCTTGCAAGAACTCAGCACGTTGCGCTCTGGTGGCAAAAAAGTTGAGTTCAGCCTCTGGAAAGTAAGGTTTTAGATATTGGCCAAAAGGTACATTGTAGAAGCCACTTTTGTTGTAACGACATAAGCCATTGTAACCATGGCGATTTAAATACAGGAATAACACCGAGCGGTGAAATGGATCGACTGTCTGGTTAAATTCAGCGCGTAAAGCGTAATAAGCCGCGGCCAGATTAAATTCTGGCTTGAAATAATGTTTGGCTGCGTGAATAAATCGTTGTGCGTCTTGTTTGATTGTATTGAATAGATTGATCAGGTCGTGGTTTTTATCAATCAACAAATATTCGTCAAAATCGAGGTTTAAAAAAACCGAACCGCCTCCGACAAAGGGTTCAATCAGTCTGGTATGTGTTTGCTTCGGTATCAGTCGTCTGATGTCGCCAACCAGCTTCTTTTTTCCGCCCGCCCACTTTAGCGCTGAACGCATTAGCGTTGGGCTTTGTTGTTTCGCCACTCACTACCTCAGCTTTATTATTGTGATTTTTTGCTAGTTAGGGATCGCAGCGCAAACCTACTAAAGCGCATTTGCAATGCGTGCAGAATTGTAACGAGCTGAGCTAGAAACGCCAAGGACTTATGGCGTTGTTAGGTTAATTTCTTGACGCACTTGTTGAACTGATTTAACAAAAGGCTGAAGATTTTGCAGCTCTAGGGGTAATTGCGAGATTGCTTGCCTTGCCACATCCAGACTTGGATAAAATTGTTGGTATAACAGTACCCACCAATCACCACCAAACCGAATGGTTTGATACTGCCAGTAAGCGTTGCTGGGCGCTACATTACCTTTAATCTCGTCAATGCTCTGCACATCATGCATGGCTGACAACTGGATCACATATTCCCCAGCATGTCGTGCCAATAAGGCTGGGAAAGCTGAATCAACAGCGCTTATCGAGGCTGGGGTAGGCGTGTGTTCAACCACGCCATCAGACTGAGCTACCGCCTCAATGGCCTTATTATCGAGAGGTAAAACCGGCGACGCAGACATGGAGAATATTTCAACGTTTGGTGTTGGAACAGGTTCAGCAGCTACAGCCATGTTGTCAGGTCTAGATGACGTTTCGTTTATTCTTTCAGATCCAAAGCTGCCAACTTCTAAGGTCTTGCTGGCATTTTCATCGACTTTATTGATGGCGCTTTGCCAGTCAGTGACCAAAGGGTCAGGACTCGAAAGCGTTTTTTCTACGACGACATTTTGCTCCTGCTGAACATCAATCTGTGATCCTGCAACTGCTGTTTTACCTTGAGCATTCACCCTTGGCTCATCTATTGGTTGAGGTTCTAGTATTTCACCATCGGCCGGCGCTAACGGTTTAGCTGTTGATGCACTGGGGCTATTGGTCGTGCTGTTTAAGTAATACTCGGTGAGCTGTTCAGCGTACAAATAAGCCAGCATCCCAGTAAATATAGCGATGAATAATGCAGATAAGCTGCCAAGCAGCCATTTTCTTTGGCTTAGCGGCTTTGCAGACACTGGCTTTTCGCCCCGTTGCTGCATGCGCTGGGCAAATTGTTTGCGTTTGGCCAAAATCATTTTATCCAGTTCAGAGCCAGCGGCATGTTGCAAAGCTTGAATGGCTTCGGCACTGTTAAGTAACACGGGCTTTTCACCTGATCTGCTAGTTAGACTACTCTTAGCTGACTTCGCCCAGGATTCATCCGCAAATAACAGCACATTGAGCAATTGTTTATTGTTGGCAAAGCGACTTTGCAGTACAACTTCCCATAGTTCTTTGAGCAGTTGTTTAGGTAAGTTTTCTGCTTTACTGATGCTGATCAAAACGGGGCCATCATGCTGATTAAGTGGCACCAATAATTGATTTAAGGGCAGTGAAAAATTGACGCGCTCATGTGCACTTACAAGCTGTCGGTATATTTTTTCTCGGTAGCTCGCTAAGGGCGTGGTGGTGCTTGCACTGAGTATGGCCACTTCAACATTATCGGTTTGTTCGGTTAAAAAGGCATTGAGGACTTGTGATTGGCGCGCACCACTGCCACACACAAAGATTAATTGTGAGGAGAAACTGACTAGATACTCGACTCGCTTCTGTAGGTCTGATGCTGCCATAAAAATCTCGTGCTCAAAATGTTACATATTGCTGATAAAGCAATACCCTTCACACTAAGCAAGAATGGCGCGCAGCACCTCGTCAGGAATATCACTGGTGACTTTAGCTGAGCCAATGCCAGTGGGGATGACAAAATTAAGTTGTCCAGCTTGGACTTTTTTGTCGTGCCGCATGTGCTGCATAAAACGGTCGTAGTTCATCTCTGTTGGCGCGCTGGTGGGTAAATCGAAGCGTTCCAATAAAAGTTGAATACGTCGGTTTTCTGACGATTGCAGCCAATTCATCTTAGTTGCTACGGTACTAGCAAGAACAATGCCTGCTGCAACGGCTTCGCCATGTAACCAATTACCATAACCTTGCTCAGCCTCAATGGCGTGGCCAAAGGTATGGCCAAGATTTAACAAAGCACGAAGCCCAGACTCTCTCTCATCCAAAGAGACTATTTCAGCCTTGATGGCACAACAACGAGCAATCATGTATTGCAGAGCGTCGGGCTGTTTGGCGCTGATTGCTGCGACACTCTCCTCTAACCAAGTAAAAAACGCTGCATCGTAGATCACCCCATATTTGATCACCTCTGCCATACCTGCGGAAAATTCTCTTTCAGGTAGGGTGTTAAGGGTAGTGGAATCGATACACACCACCTTGGGTTGATAGAAAGCACCTATCATATTTTTCCCAAGGGGATGATTGACGGCCGTTTTGCCGCCAACAGATGAGTCAACTTGTGCCAGTAAGGTTGTTGGAATTTGAATAAACGGCATACCGCGCTGAAAGCTTGCTGCGACAAAACCTGTTAAGTCTCCCACTACACCGCCGCCAAGTGCGATGAGTGTTGTATCTCGTGCAGCTGACATGCTGAGTAACTGAGAAATAATGCTTTCAAACGTATGCAGATTTTTGTGTGCTTCACCGTCAGGAATGACAATTTTTTGTACCTTACAGCCACCGAGAGCGTTGAGCAAAGTCGGGTAATAAAGCGGCTCGACCACATCGTTCGTGACCACCACCACATTGGCTGTTTTTAGAAAGGGTTTGAGTAAATCAGTTTGACTGAGTAAATCAGCCTGAATAAAAATGGGGTAGCTACGCTCACCCAACTCAACGTTTAGTGTTGTCATAAGCGCAGCCCTCGAACTAACAATGGTAATGATTAAAGACCGATTTTCTCAATAATTTGGTTTGCCACAGCACGGGCACTTTGGTCGTCGGTATCAACCACATAATCTGCCGCATCTTCATACATCGGATTGCGTTCTTCTGCCAGACGTCGCAAAACGCTCTCAGGATCATCGTTTTGCAATAATGGACGGCGTTTGTCACGCTGGGTTCTGGCAACTTGTTTATCAATAGTAGTTTGCAGGTAAACTACAATACCGCGCGCTGACAGCCTGTTGCGTACCGCTTTGCTAACAACTGAACCACCGCCTGTGGCTAATACGATGCCTTGTTTATCGGTTAATTCGTTGATGATGTTTTCTTCACGAATGCGAAAGCCCTCTTCTCCTTCGAGGTCGAATATCCAAGCAATGTCAGCACCTGTGCGCTTTTCAATTTCTTGGTCGGAGTCATAGAATTCTAGATGGAGTTCATCTGCAAGGTGTCTACCAATGGTGCTTTTACCTGCGCCCATGGGACCTATTAAGAAGATATTACGTTTTTCAGCCATGTTATGCTTTATTCACAATTATGTTTATTTAGGGGCTAGAGATGGTTTGTGCGGCTACCCTAATATGGATTAACCAGACCTCGTTTAAATTTCGAGGGCGCGATTATCTCAGTTTTAGCGTGAAATTTGCAAGCTTTGTTAAACTAGATACAAAAAAGCTGCCTAATCATACGCTTAGGCAGCTTTTTCAGGTGCTGAAGAAAAGGTTTCTCCTTCGTCAGCGCAGATTATTTGACGCGCAGACTGTCCGTCAGGATCTTTGGTGTAACAAATATCAGTAGTTCACGTTTTTCACTGATAACAGAGGTATTTTTAAACAAATGTCCAAGCACCGGTAAATCTCCTAAGAGTGGCACCTTCGATACGTCATCTGCGGTAGTTTGTTGAAATATACCGCCCAGTACGATGGTTTCACCATTTTCAACTAGCACTTGTGTGCTGATTTCTTGGGTATCAATGGCAACCGCTGGCCCCGTAGAGGTTGAGACAGTTTCACCGCGTGTATCTTGTGTGACAACTAAATCAAGGATGATCCGGTTATCAGGTGTGATATGCGGTGTAACTTTTAAGCTTAATACCGCTTTTTTGAATTCCACCGACGTTGCGCCACTAGATGTAGATTGCACGTAAGGGATTTCTGTACCTTGTTCGATATAGGCTTCGTGTTGATTGGCCACAGTAATGCGTGGACTGGCAATGACTTCGCCTTTATTTTCTGATTCTAGGGCCGACAATTCCAAGTCCAAAATAGTCCCATCAACTAGTCTTGCAACTTGCAAACCGATGCGTCCTGCTGGGTTGGCGACGGGTAAGTTAACGTTCAAACGGTCGGCCAAAGCAGGGATAGTGCCGCCAGCAATAGTTTCAGCGCCATTTAAAGAACCAGAAATACCATTGTCATCTTGACGGTCACTGAAACCCCAACGTACACCCAATTGCTCGCCTGCGTTGTCACGCACAGTCACCATTCTTGACTCAATCAGCACTTGCTTAATGGGGATATCCAAAGCCGTTACCAGTGCTTTTGCTTCGTCAATAGAGGCTTGTGTATCCCGTAACAATAATGTGTTGGTGCGCTCATCTACTGCCACTGTGCCACGTGGAGTCAGTATTGTGTTGTCTGCATTTTTTAAAATAACCGCCATTTCTGATGCTTTTGCATAGTTGATCTGAACATTGGTTGAGATCAACGGAGCCAATTCGGCAACCTGTTGTTTTGCCTGCAGCTGCTGTGTTTCACGAGCGGTCAGTTCTTCTGTTGGTGCAATGAGTAATATATTGCCCTCTAAACGTTTATCGAGACCTTTAATTTTCAAGATCATGTCTAATGCTTGATCCCAAGGCACGCCAGACAGACTGATGGTGACGTTACCCGTGACCGTGTCGGTGGTGACTAAGTTGAAACCATTTACCTGCGCAATGATTTGCAGAACTTGGCGTACTGGCACATCTTGAAAATCTAAGGATATTGGCGCCCCCGCAAAATTCTGTGCCGCTGCACTGCTGTCTGTTGCGGTCGCTTTTTCGATATCGATGACCAAGGTGTTATTGTCTTTCAGATGCAAAAACGTGATTTTGTCTTGCAAGGCAAACTCTACTCGGCTGGATTTGTCGCCTTGGAAGGTTTCTACCTGACTAACAGGCGTAGCAAAATCGAGCACGTCAAGTTTATACAGCTGCCCTTCGGCTAGTTTGGTAGCCGGCAAGGACAAAATTAACTTGGCGTTTTTTTGTGCTAGCTGCAGTTGAAAATTGCTGTTGTCGAAGGTCAAGGTGGTTTGCGCCGCACCATTGGCCAAACGCTTGAACTGAATATCGGTGAGCGTTGAGGTGTACATCTCAGCCGCTTTCGCCTCTGGATCAACCAGTGCAACTTGAGATTCTTGACCAATCGCACTCCAGGTGAAAAGCAATACAGCTGAGCCAAAAAGCCAATACAAAATAGGATTGGTACGGTTAAGTTTTTTGTTAAAAATGTAGCGCTCAGACATTATTTTCTCCTGCCTTCGAAAGCATGGTGAGAGTAGCTTGCTTTTTCTGCCAACAGCCAGCACCATCGGGCAGCATTTCAGTAAACGAAACTGTGCCGTTATTGATATTATTAATTTGACCAAAGAACAATCCCAAATGGTTGCCTACCGTCGCTTTGAACAAACTCCCGGTATTAGATTGTATTAAAGCCCATTTTTTGCCATTTGATGTAAACACGCCGGTAACGGATAACGCATCAATACCAAACTTTTCTAATGGCTCTTTAGCCCGCTTGAAATCAGGTTGTGCACAATTCGGTTGTGATGCCACCTGCACTTCTACCCCCATGTTGCGAGGATGTTGAAAAGGACTGCGTAATTCTTGGGCAGAATAGACAAACAATGGTTTGCTGCTGAACTCAGGATAGGGTTCAATACTGACCGGCGTGGTTTGTTTTACTTCGGCGACAAAAACTTGTAAATCATCGACCTTTGCTTCACATCCACACAACAATGCTACTAATGACGTTAATGCTAAGACTCTCATATTATTTGCGCCCCTGCTGACTTGCCAAACTTTGCGCAGTCGACACATCATTCATCCCAGTACGGTACGTTTTGGCCTGTACTTTGAGTTTTAATGTGTTCGCTTCTTGGGTGATTTCAAAATCATGCACAGTAACAATGCGCGGTAAACCGGCAATCTCTGAGGCAAATTGCCCGAAGTTATGATACCCGCCAGTCACTTCCATCTGAATGGGCAGCTCAGTGTAAAATTCCTTAGGCACTTCCTGCTGCCAGTTTAACAACCTGAACGTTAAGCCTGCAGAGGTGCCAACCAAGGTGATGTCGTCGAGTAGGCCTGGTGTTTCATTGCTGGTAGGCAAGGACTTCAGCATCGATGAAAAGTCCGATTGCAAACGGGCCAATTGCTCTTCATAGGCATTCAAATTAACCGCAATGCGATACTTGGTTTGATAGTTAGCTTTTAACTCAACCTCACGTTGCTGGGCTGCTTCTAAGATGGGTAGCTTATCTTTAACTAAACCGTAGTAGCCACCAACTAAACCGATAATCGCCACAAAGGCCGCCACCACAGTTTTAACTTCAAAGGGCCATACCGCTACCTGTTCAAAGTCGAGATCGTTAATTTCTTTGAGTTTATTGACATCAAATTTCATGGTTTGCTCGCCCCCTCTGGTGCAGAGAAATCAGGCGCAACACTTGGGTTAATGGTGAAAGTCAATTTGAAATCACTGACAGCTTCTAGGGCTGAGGTATCCGCCTTTATCGACGACAACTCGCCACTACTGAAAACCTCTGACTGTTCTAATTGGCGCATGAAGTCAGCGAGGCGGTTGTTTGACTCACTCACCCCTAAGATCTCAATGTGATTGCCATGGCGTTTAAAACTGCGAAATGATAAGCCAGGTGGTACCAATTTCACTAGTTCATCCAATACTCTAGGCACAGCATTACGGCTGGCTTCAAGTTGTTCGATTAAAGCCATTCTTTGTTCGATGGCCTGTTTGTCCTTCTTGATGTCTTTTATTTTTTCAATTTGCGCATCAAGCACCGTGATTTGAGTTTCTACATATTGATTGCGGAAATTTTGATTGCCAATCAAGGTTTCAACAATGGTGCCTACGCCAAACATCAAACCAAAACCGACAATCGCAATACCAGCCAACATGGTCAGGTATTGGCGTTTTTGTTCCGCCCGCTGACTATCACGCCAGGGCAATAAATTTATATGTGCCATGAACTAAAACTCCTACTCGCTAGTCCGGCGGCAATCGCCAATTGCGGTGCAAAATGCGCAATCGAATTTTGCGGCACACCATCGCTGAGTTGCATCTCGGCAAAAGGATTAAACAGTTCGACACCTATGCCCAAGTCGCTGGCTAAATCTTCACAAATACTGGCCACATGACACACACCGCCACATATTGAAATGGCCGTAGGGCGTTGCGCGCCAGTTGCACTTATATACACCTGTAATGCGCGATTGATATGTTGCTGTAAATTGGCCAGAAAAACAGGGTAGGAGTCGAGCTTCCAGTTATCAGGCAGGGTGTTGTTTTGCAACTGCTGTTCAATCAAGGCGCGCTCTTGATTGTATAACATCACTAAGTCTTGAATTAAGCTGTCGAGGCCGAAACTGTGGTCTTTGGTGTAGACCACCGAGCCATTTTTTACTGCACACAGTTGCAGGTAGGTCGCACCAATGTTTAGGCAGTAATGCGTAGTATCATCTGCTGGTGCACCAAAACGGCTAAAGGCTGCAGCTAAGGCGTAGTTCTCTACGTCGACTATTTTGGCTTCGTAACCCACTTCACCAAGCAGCGTAATGCGGCGATCGATAATATCTTTGTGTACAGCACTTAATAAGACTTCGACTTTGTTATTGCTGGTTTCTGCTGAACCCACTTCTTCAAAATCAATGTAAACTTCTTCCAAGGGATAGGGGATTAAGCTATCGGCCTCCAATTGAATACGGCTTTCCAATTCATAATCCGTGAGGCCGGGATCCATGTAAACAATCTTATTCAGCACCGTGGAGCCCGATACGGCAATGGCAACGCTTTTGTTTTTCGATTTCAACGAGGCCTTTATTTTTTTCAAGGCTTGACTAACCGCCTCAAAATCTTTGATTTCGCGTTCAGCAAAGGCATTGCCTATGATGGGCTCGCAAGCGTAGGCCTGCAAAGTGTAACGGCCATTGGACTGTTCAAGTACTACCGCCTTGACAAAGCGTGACCCGATATCCAAACCGATCATTTGTTGGGTTTTCTTTTTAAATAGGTTTTTCAACACATTACATTCCGCAACAATAAATTAATCATTTCGCCAGCATTATTACTTAAAAAATTGTAATTAATGGATCTGATAAGCGTACATAGGTATAAAATGTAAGTCATTTTTTTGATGACACCTTGGTATCCTGAACCTGTGAAGTATATAAAACCAGCCATTATCAGCATTATTGCCTTGTCTTTATTAGGCCTAGCCCTTGTGTTAGGTACCTATTTTTATATCCGTTCCGATTTGCCCAGTGTTGACGTATTAAAAGATGTACGTCTGCAAACCCCTATGCGCATTTATACACAAGATGGTCATCTCATTTCTCAGTATGGCGTAAAAAGACGCATCCCACTAAATTTGTCGGAAGTGCCACCTAAACTCATCGAGGCGGTCTTAGCCACTGAAGATAGCCGGTTTTACGATCATCCCGGTGTAGATCCTATCGGCATGCTACGCGCATTGGTTAATTTAGTTTTAACTGGCGAGAAAGGACAGGGCGGCAGTACCTTAACCATGCAGATGGCCCGTGACTTTTTTCTAACGCGAGATAAAACCTATATTCGCAAAATTCGCGAAATAATCATCGCTTGGCACATGGAACAGCTTCTGAGTAAAGATGAAATATTAGAATTGTATTTGAATAAAGTCGAATTAGGTCATCGCGCCTTCGGATTTGGCGCGGCAGCACAAGTCTATTACGGGAAAACCCTCAACGAACTTACACTGGCACAAATCGCCACCCTTGCTGGTTTGCCACAAGCACCATCGGTACTGAATCCTATCAGTCGCCCAGACCGTGCAGTAGTCAGAAGACGTATCGTCCTGTTGCGGATGTTGGACGAGGGTTACATCACACAAAGCGAATTTGACGAAGCCGTGAATCAACCTATTACCGCGGTAAAACATGGCGCCGAAATTGAGTTAGACGCCCCGTATCTGGCCGATTTGATTTACAACGAAATGATTGAAATTTATGGCAAAGAGGAAGCCGAAACCGGGGGATATCAAGTATTTGCCACTGTTCCCTCGGCCTTGCAGGTGGCGGCGCAAAAAGCAGTACAACGTAACTTACACGACTATGATGAACGACATGGCTACCATGGACCCGTAAGACAGCTATGGGGAGGTAAAGATAAAACAGCAAAACCTGCCAGCGACGAGATAAGTAGTCAGCCACAAAACGCTTGGTCAGAGCAACAGATGTTAACTTTGCTAAATGATTTCCCCACCTATGAAACGCTGCATGCTGCCATCGTGGTTGAGGTGAATGAGTCAGATATCAAAGTATTTGATAAAGATGGCGTGTATCGCACTATCGATTGGGATGGGCTAGATTGGGCTCGCCCGTTTATCAACGATAACAAACAAGGCCCTGAACCCAAACAGGCCAGTGATATTGTGCAAGCGGGAGCCTTAATACTGATCAGACAACGTGAAGATGATCAGCATTGGCAATTGGCGCAATATCCGCAAGCTAGTGGCGCGCTGGTCGCCCTAAATCCGCATAATGGTGCCGTGCAATCAGTTGTCGGTGGCTACAGTTTTTATCAAAGTCAGTTCAATCGTGCCACGCAGGCAAAGCGCCAAGTAGGTTCAAACATTAAACCGTTTATCTACTCCGCGGCATTGGAGCATGGTTATACTTTGGCGAGTATCATCAATGACGCACCCATTACACAATGGGAAGCGGGCACTGGTACCGCATGGCGACCAGAGAACTCGCCACCAGAATATGATGGACCAATTCGCTTACGTGTTGCCTTGACCAAGTCTAAAAACGTCGTGTCAGTGCGCTTGGTCAGAGCCTTGGGGCTCGACAAGATTATTCAACACCTTAGTCAGTTTGGCTTTGATAAACGTGACATACCAAACGATGAAACCGTGGCCTTGGGCTCTGGGTCGCACACGCCACTAGAAGTGGTAACGGCCATGGCGACCATCGCTAATGGCGGTTTTTTAATTCAACCGCATTTTATTCAACGTATCGAAGATGATTACGGCAAGGTGCTGTGGGAAGCCGATCCACTATGGGCCTGTGATCCTTGCGAAGACACAACGGCATCTTCGCCCAATACGCACACTGACGCCGAAGCTTTATTGGCGGCAGAGTTTGGCGTGCTGCCCACGAGCCATCATAAACCTGTGGCGAAACGTTCGGCACCTCGTGTTATCAGCGCAGAAAATGCTTATTTGGTGGCTGAAATGATGCATTCGGCGGTGAGCATTAATGGCGCTTGGGACAATCGAGGCACCGGATGGCGCACTGCCTTACTCTTACAGCGCGACGATGTAGCCGGCAAAACCGGCACAACCAATGACGTGCGCGATACCTGGTTTAGTGGTTTCACACCCGATCTCGTGGCCACTACATGGGTTGGCTTTGACGACAACAACCGTCGTCTGGGACGAGCCAGTCGGAATCAGAACCTAGTGAATAAAAATCCGGAAAAATTTAATTACATTGGTAACGCCATGGCCGAAACCGAATCTGGTGCGGTGGCAGCACAACCCGCTTGGATAAGGTTTATGCAAGTTGCCTTAAACGGGGTTGCTGAAAAGTCTATGCCCATGCCGACAGATTTGGTCACCGTAAGGATCGACAAAAACACTGGCAAGTTAACTGAGCGCGCAGACAAAACCGCCATGTTTGAATACTTTGTGGAGGGCACCGAGCCACAAGTGTATGTCGCTGAAAGTGAAATCAAAGAGAGCAATAACGGCGTAGACGAGTCTACTCATTCGGCGGAAGAGATTTTCTAAGTATTTCACATTATTTGCGAAAGGTCGGAGCAATGCCTCGCATAAACATGTCTATACTAGCGCGATTATTTTCTGGCAGTCTGAAATTACGGGCTGCCGCTTACCTTTTAACCCAACGTCAGCCTGACAGGACTAGATTACAATGACCGATAAAGCAGCTAAAAATGCTTTGTACATTCCCCATTCCGGCCCCTCTTTATTAGAAACACCTCTTCTCAATAAGGGCAGTGCATTCAGTGCATCAGAGCGTGTGAATTTTAACCTCACAGGTTTGATCCCACCACGTTATGAGACCATAGAAGAACAGGTCGAGCGCGCCTACATGCAGTACTCCAGTTTTGTAGCACCCATAAACAAACATATTTATCTACGTGCCATCCAAGATAATAACGAAACCTTGTTCTATCGCCTGATTCAGCAACATATTGATGAGATGATGCCCATCATCTATACCCCTACTGTAGGGGATGCGTGTGAGCAGTTTTCAGATATTTACCGCAGTTCCCGCGGTTTGTTTATTTCCTATTCAGAACGTCATCAAATGGACGATATTTTGCGCAATGCCACCAAACGCAAGGTCAAGGTCATTGTGGTAACCGATGGTGAGCGTATTTTAGGTTTGGGCGATCAAGGCATTGGTGGAATGGGGATCCCGATTGGTAAGTTATCCCTCTACACAGCCTGCGGTGGCATTAGCCCAGCCTATACCTTACCTGTCATGTTAGATGTGGGTACTAATAATGAAAAACTGCTTGCAGACCCAATGTATATGGGGGCAAGACATAAACGTATCGGCCAAGCAGAATACGACGAATTTGTTGACATGTTTATGACCGCAGTGCAAAGGCGCTGGCCAGAAGTCATGATCCAATTTGAAGATTTTGCGCAACCCAATGCCATGCCCATTCTCGAACGTTATCGTCATTCGGTGTGCTGTTTCAACGATGATATTCAGGGCACAGCCGCCGTTACGGTGGGCAGTATCATGGCGGCCTGTCAATCCAAACAAAGCTTATTGTCATTGCAAACCATTGTATTTGTGGGGGCCGGTTCAGCGGGTTGTGGTATTGCTGAACAAATTATCAAACAGATGTGTAATGAGGGCATCAGTGACGCCCAGGCCCGTACGCAAGTGCTGATGGTCGACCGCTTTGGTTTGTTGACCCAAGGAATGAGCGGTTTACGTGACTTCCAGGAACGCTTGTGTCAAACAACTCAAGCTACCCAAGACTGGCAAATAAGTGGTGAATACCCCAGTTTGTTAGAGGTGATAGAGCACGCTAAACCAACAGTACTTATTGGTGTCTCTGGCCAAGCAGGTTTGTTCACCGAACAAGTCATCCGTAGCATGAAGCAGCATTGTCATTTGCCGATTATATTCCCCTTGAGCAATCCCTCTCGCCAAGTAGAGGCTACACCTCAGCAAGTTATCGAATGGACAGACGGCGAGGTTATTATTGCCACGGGTAGCCCCTTTAAGCCTGTAACGTATAAAGGAAAGATCTACCCCATTGCGCAATGTAACAACAGTTATATCTTCCCCGGTATTGGTTTAGGGGTAATCGCTGCCAAAGCACGCCTAGTGAGCGATGAAATGTTAATGGCCACCAGCCGCGCTTTAGCGGACGCCAGTCCATTGATAAAAAATAGCGAGGGTGCCTTGCTCCCGCCATTGCGGGATGTTGCCAAGCTGAGTAAAAAAATTGCTTTTGATGTGGCTAAAATTGCTATGGCGCAAGGCTTGGCCTTGGATATTTCTGACGAACTATTGTTAGAACGGATTGAAAAGAACTTCTGGTTACCAGAGTACCGCCCATATAAGCGAGTGAGTATTTAAGCGGCCATTCGCTAAATAATCTTGGCTGTGCCTGTAGGCGAGAGCGTGATAACCACGTAAAGTATTAGCATGTTTCGACAGGCTAAAAAACCGGTGTTTCAGACCAGCTCCACGTCACGTTTTTCAGTGTTTAAGCGAGTAACCTTAGCCCTAACGACGGTGCTTTTGTTACTCGTGCTTAGCGCATATTGGTTGCGTAACACATTGGCGATAGCCGTAATTGAGTGGCAGGGCGCCGACCAGCAAATCAGCGCTGAGTGTTTAGATTTTGATTTGGATTGGCATTTGAATGTGTCGGTCAGAAAAGCCTGTCTTCTGACGCCTTACGCCAAAATTACCCTGCACAACGCCGTATGGCTGCGCACGGCACAAGACTTGTCTATTGAACAAGTTCAAATTACCCACAAAGTTGGCAAGCAAAGTAAGCTGAGCGACGATACAGGTTCCAGCCCAAGCTTCACACCTCTGCCTGAAATTTTGCCCACTTTCTACATCAAATCTTTGCAGGTGACATCACCTTACTTTGCAAAAACCCTAGATCTTGAAATTCGCTTCAATCAGCAGCAAGAATTGAGTCTGAGTGGCGCAATTAACGCTCAATTACACTGGGTCGATAATGCCATCCGGGCCAAGGTAAGATGGACCTTGGCAGAGGTGTTTGCTGTGGTGCCACAGTTGCAAGCACTGCGCCAGCAGCATGCTTCAGTGCTAAGCGATGAGGTATTAAATGCGGCGAGTTTTGTTACTGATCTTGGCTTCGACGGTCGACAAGTCAGCAGCACAAGTTTCATTCAGTTCAATCAATTATTGGCTCTCAACAACTGTGCCATGCACCTAGACACACAGGGCCGCGTTGACTTGAATGTTGATATACAAAACCCAGCGTTTCCAAGTCAGTTGGATCTCAGTCAACTCAATACACTTGTCGACATCCAGAGATGTGAAGCCGTAGCCAAGCAATACAATAACTGGCCTATCACACGTTTTAAGCTGTCAGTACCCCAGCCTATAATTGCAGAAACAGGGTTAATAGACATCCCCACTATCCTTGTTCAGTGGGATAATCCAGAGGGTAAAGAGCTAGGCAGTAGTGTTACCTTGAGCCAGACCAAAGTCGCCGCAGATGCAAACTTCACCACCGATTTAGCTTGGCAACTGGATCAACACTTACTGCCACAAAATTACCTGCAAGGCTCGGTGGCGGTGCGGGGCAGTGCTCAGGTAAATCTGAAACTGCCAGCGGGTGGCGAGCCTCTTAGTTGGCAAATTCTGCAGGGACGGGCAGCGTTTGATGTTAGCAATTTGCAGACAGCGATGGGCAAGTTAACCCGCGCGGGCAGTGAGTTTGAATTTTCGGCAAGCAACAGCGCAGGCCTGCAATTAACGGCTTCTAACACCATCACTAACGTCGTGGCAGGTAAGCTCACACTTGGTAAGTGGCAAAGTCAGGTAGATGCCAATATCGACCCTCAACTCCTGCTTAAAATAACCAGCAAACACACGATTCAAGATCTGAGTTACCAAGACGGGGCGAGTAAAACCATAACAGCAAACCTTGATTCTGAATTACAAGCACTGCGCAGTGACGATGGTCAACAGCAGTGGACTGCACAAGATCTAAAAGCACAATTTACCATACAAACTCAGCACGCCCAATATCAGCAAAACGCTGTGCAGGGCTTGCAAAGCAAGGGCACGTTAGAAGGGGCTAGCTTGGATGATCTGCGCATCCACGTGTCGACTCAGGTAGAAAAAGTAGTGGGCAACAACTGGCAACTCACGGGATTGCTTAACCAACTTCGCTTCAATATTGAAAAATGGCAGCAGATTTATGTTCAAGGAAAGACCAGTATTAACAGTGCGCAATACACTATCGCTAAAAGTACTGACACAAAAATGGCCAGTCAAAAGGCGCAAAAAATTCGCCTAAGCGACCTAAGCGTCAATCATCAAGGACAACTGCACACAGATTTGACGGTCAGCCAGAGTACTCATGACGTCCATCTTTTATCTGGCACACATGTGCAACTTAAACAGGACAAGCGTCGCGTGCAGCTACAAATGGAAGACCAAGACGTCGCTAAATTCCAAACCGTGATCAAACAAGTATTACCAGAATTAGTATTGAGTTCGGGTGAGTTGTCGGCAACGCTCACCACAAACCTTGAGGCTGATTTGCAAGTGGCAGGCAATGTTGCGTTAAAAAACCTCGGCGGTTCTTATGCTACCACCTTGTTTAGTGGTGTGCAGGGAGAGGGGCCTTTTCGGTTTAATTCAGGTGGCCTTCAGTTTGCTAGCACTACACTGCGCATCAACAGTGTCAACGGCGGCATTCCCATCGACAATTTACAGGTCACATTGCAAGGCACCAACAACCAAATTTTACTTGAGCATGGCCAAGGTGAACTATTAGGTGGACGTTTTGCCCTCAACAATTTGTGGTTAGATGCACGGGAACAACAATTTGACATCAGTTTAACTGATCTCGACTTAGCCAAAATCGTGGCCTTGCAAGACCAACCCGGCATCAAAGTTACCGGCTCGATTGGTGGTAAAATGCCAGTCAATACCAATCCACAAGGTATCAATATTGAAAATGGGCGAGTAGTGAGTAATGGAGGGGGAACCTTGAGTATTAAGGGCAATCCAGCCTTCGACAGCATCAAAGGGCAGCAAAAAGAATTGGCATTTTTAGAAAACTTTACGTTTAGCCAATTGAGTAGCCAAGTCAGCTTAAAACCCGATGGTTTGATGAACTTAAATTTTGCCTTTGCGGGCATTAATTCAGATAAAAAACAAGCGGTTAACTTTAACTATAGCCATCAAGAGAATCTCTTTGCCTTATTACAAACCCTCAATGTTGCGAGGGGCATTCAGGACAAAATTGAACAATCTATCACCCAAGGGGGTAAGCAGTGAAAAACGTCGTTATTGCGTCAACCGTGGCTTTATTGGTCGCCTGTACCCACACGGTACAGGTAGAGACCAAAGAGCCTATTACCATCAACATCAATGTAAAAATTGATCACGAAATCCGCGTCAAAGTGGACAAAGAACTAGACAGTGTATTCAGCGCAGACAGTAATTTATTTTAGTTAGCAGGATAGGATGAAAAGTATGAAAAGTATGAAACATAACTACTTAGTGAAAATTTTGGGCGCAGCATTGTTGTTGGTCTCTAGTGTGGTCAGTGCCATTGACTTAGACAGTGCCAAACAACAGGGTTTGGTGGGAGAAAAAGATAACGGTTATTTAGGCATAGTGGTGGAACGCAATGACGTGCAACAACTCGTCAACTACATCAATAACAAACGTAAAGATATCTACCGCGATCTTGCCAATAAAAACAATCTCACCCTTGAGCAAGTTGAAAAACTCGCCGCTCAGAAGGCCTATGATAAAACCCTAAGTGGCAATTATCTGTGGGTAAATGGTGAGTGGCAGAAGAAATAAACAAGTCAGGGGGGGAATAACAAGGCTGATATCAACGATATTGCAGATGCCAGCCTTGCAAACTAACAAAAAGTAAGCCCTTACACTTTAAAACGCCCTACGTTTCGATTTAAGCCTTTGGCGAGTTTGGAAATATTAGCTGACACGGTATTTGTTTGTTGAGCCAATTGTTCGCTTTCATTCGACAAGCCATTCAGTAGGACAATCGTGCGATTGATATCATCTACCACTTCACTTTGTTGTTCTGTTGCCGTGGCTATTTGAAAAATGATGCCAGAGGTGTTGTTGACGGAAACACTCACCACATTTAAAGCGTCATGTAAGTGTTTTGACATATTCACTACGCCATCGACTTGGCTAGACCCAGTGGTGATGGCATTTACCGCCTCATCCACGCCTTTTTCTAAACCAGCGATCATCGTTTGAATATCTTCCGTAGATTTTTGCGTGCGACTTGCCAAAGTTCTGACTTCGTCGGCTACTACGGCAAAACCGCGCCCTTGCTCCCCCGCTCGCGCGGCTTCAATGGCGGCATTTAATGCAAGTAAATTTGTTTGATCAGCAATGGATCGAATCACGTCCAGAACTTGCACAATTTGGCTCGACTCTTGGGCCAGTTTGGCAATCACTTCTTTGGCATGGGAGATAGCCTTGGATAACTGATTAATATTTTCCACCGACTCATCAACGACTTGGGTGGATAACTTGGTATTTTGTTTGACCGCTTCCGTTTCAGTTTGAGCGGTTTGCGAACTGCGTGCGATGTCATGAATAGCTTGACCCAGTTGGTTTAGCGCATCGGAAATTTGGTGTAGGTTCGTTGACTGATTGTGTGAAATGCTTTGGTTTTGTTGTGAGGTGCTATCCAAATCAGTCACCGTTTTATTCAAGGTAGCGGCATCGTCTTTAATGGCGACAATCAGTATTTGTAATTTTGCCATTAAACCATTGAAGGTTGTGGCCAGCGTGGCTAGTTCATCTTTACCTTTATCGTCCAAACGAGAGCGCAAATCACCCTCACCATCACTGATAGTTTTAATTACATCATTTAATTCAAATACTCGTGTTGTGACGAGTTTTGGTCCAAATACTACGCTGGCACAACACACTACCAAGGCGAGAATTATTAATAGGATTAACATGAGTTGATTACTGGCGCTTTCATCCGATGCTTGTTTATTTATCAAATCTGCGACTTCACGCACTTTGTCGCCCATCACATCATAATTGCCACGTAATGTTTCAAAGTCATTCATCACCTCCGCGCTCAATAAATTCGTCGCTGCGGCAAGATCACCGCTGTCGGCGACAACAAATACCCGTTTTGCAGAACTCAGCCAACGATTGTAATCAGCATCAAAAGAGCGAATAGCTTGATCAATCTCAGGAAAATCCTTCATTAATCCTCTAGCTTTATTCATCCTATCAAGGGCTTGTTTAGCATTCTCATTAAAGCTGGCTACATCGTCGCTGTTGGATCGTTGATCGCGGTTTTTCGTCAGCAGATAGTTTTGACTGGCGGTCAAGGCTTGGTACAAGTCACGATCAGCGTTTAAGGTCAAATCTACGGCGTTTAAAAAAGAATTTGAGAGATCTTCAATTTGTTGATTTAGTTTACTGGTTGACCACAAACTGATGATGCTAATCAGGATTAACATGACGGTAATAGAAAACAAAGGAATTGCGAATTTGAAGCGGATTGATAAGTCATTAATCTTCACTGATACAGCCCCTTAACTTAGGTATTGGATAAATACTTTGTCGCACACAGTACAATTTATTCGTCTCTACCGTAGTAGACGAATATTGCATAAAGCGTAGAACAAGAATTTTTTTTTGGTTAACTGGCATGCAAATTATCGTCTAGGCTAGAGCGCTGACTGAACGTTAAAACTTATGCAAGGTGTGTCATGTAAAATAGGCTGGGTATTGTACGCTGATAGAGGCTCACAACTTACCAGTAAACGATATCACAACGTGTTGGCTAGCGAAGGAATGGGGGCGGATAGGGGCGATGTTGGTGCATGTTTGAATAATTCATAAGTTGAGCAATTCTTCGGCAACTTAAACCATGGTTAGTTGTTGAAAGTACCGCAGCCTAATCGTGAGAATATGTGAAATGATGTGATCGAATATATGCGTTATTGCAACTTAGAATGACTTCATTCCGCTAACGCTGATATGTACCCAGTAAAGTATTAATTTCGATTTCACCTGCAGCATACTCGATAGAAATCGCCTACTCACACCATTGCCTCCTCATACACTTTTTCAACCTCGGTAAACTTAGTTACGCTTTCTAGGCGAGTTAAGGTTGTGAGTTTCATCGAGTTCTTCATTGGGATTTGTGGCACGTTGGTTACCGACCTTAGCAGCAAAAGCGGTTTGCCTAGCTCAAATAAATAATATAAATCAGCAGAGCTTGATTGCTTGCCCGCTTGATCTTCGGTAATGGTGTAGCGTGGTAACACAGTGACTCGTTTAACCGGCCAAATTTTGTCAATTTGCTTGGTTGAACTTTGGGTGTCAGATGTAGACGCCAACGCTAAATAGCGAATTTCCTCGGCAATATGCTGCTTAAATTTCTGCAAAAACGTAATTTGCGGCAGGTGATACCACTGCGCTGTACCTTGCTCAAATTTTTCAAAGTAGCCATTATCACGGCCGCGTTGCCCACCTAATGCCACTGTCATCGTCAAATCAGGGTAAAGTACTTGGCGCATACCGAAATAGGGTATGCGTGCAGCTTCTTGCACATAGAGTCTTTCCGCCATGCGGGACACTGGATACTTAGCCTGATTGCCTTGACCTGTTTGGGTATTCGGCGCTGTGCCAATTTGGTTTTGCAAAAACTCTAGCAACCACTGGTGACCGGAATAACCACTTCCAGCTTGGCTAGAACCAGTTTGACTAGGTTCGTTTTGGCTGGGCTCATTTGGGCTAGGCCTATTCTGACTGGGTAATAATGCAAACGCGCCAATACCCACTTCTTCTATCGCGGCCGCGTAGGGGTTTTGTTTTGTGCTTTGGTCAAAAAAGCCTGGGTATAAAGCAAACGCACCAAAAACAGGGCGGCTTTTTTTGACGGGTTGGCCTGCGATTGTACTCGATGGCGACTTAGACAAGCGGGGCTCAGATAAACGAATCAAGGCGTCTCGATAACGGTGCATTTGGTTAATGGCATCGTCTGGTACGTAATCAGTACTTTCAATATCTTCATTGCTGTCATCAAAGCGGTTTTTATCGGTTTTAATGCGGTATTTGGCATCAAATAACCAAATAAACTGCTTCTCTTCTGATGGTCCTGAGTCTGAAGTTGCGCTTTTAGGCAGTGTCACTTCCAACACAATATCCGGCTTTTGGCTCACTAGATACGAACGTATTTTACCTGTTTTATTGAAAATCGGTTCATGAGCCAGTCTTGCCGTTACACCATCAGTACGCTTAAAACGAAAAGCGCCACGCATGCCATCTTCTCGAAAACTGTACTCAAAAAAATCATTTGGTTTTAACTCTGCCGCACCGTTTTCCGCCAACTCAAAACCAAGGTCGTGCTCTAAAATCTGTTTCAAACACAAAAAGCACCATACTTCATAAATCTCAGCCACCGACTTCATTGAAATGCTCGACTGATTGCCAAACACATCTAAATAAAATTTCAGCTCCTGCCAAACACGATATACCGCGCTATAACCGGTTTTTTGCTGAAGCACTAACGACTCACGGTTTAACCCTGTGTATGCGCCAACCTCTTTTAAAAAACTTTGGCCTAACACTTTTTGCAGCGGCTGTTGCCAACTATGCAGCTCATTTAAAAACGAATCCGACAACCGTTGCCGTTCTGGTGCTTGGTTACTTTGCCTAAGCTTTTGTTCAAACTCCGCTAATTGCCGCTTGCTTTTACTCACCGCCATTTTGATAAAGCGATTTTCAGGGGTATCGACACTCAGTTGCTTTTTTTCAACCGCATAGCGCTTATCGTACTGGCCATTCGCAAAATCTTGCTTAACTTGCTCGGCTAACTTATGCGGCAAACGGCCTTTTAATTTAGCCGCTTTAATATTGGCCACCGTCGGTTGTAAGCGGCTATGGGGTGCAGCACAAATCACTTTTAAGCCTTGCTCAAAGCGCTCCCTTAACGCGGCAAAATTAGCCAACCACATCAGTGGAAAATGCCCGCGTTGCTGGCTAGTCGCTGCGTCTTGTTCTGTAAGTTCAACCAAACTAAAGCGCCAAAGGGGGTAAACCTTATCAATAGCTTGGTACATGGCGGGCAAGTCTTGGTGCAGTGCCATTTTGGTTGGCAGCACTTCAAAGGCAATGTGCTGGTTGCACAGGACTAAGGACACCCTCGTTGCACATTATGATTTTTAAGAAATTCGAAGCCCTGATATTTCTGAAAAGCTAATAAATATAGGCTATTTAGGATGTTTGGAGATATAGTCATTAGTTCATCAAAAACACTATTGGATATTTTCCCTTTTCCAGTCTCCAATACGGCATCTTCAATTACACGAGGTAGTACAGCGCATAATTTCTCAAAGGCATTTTTCTCACCAGTAACAATTTCATAAAATTTATCAACTGACATTCTACGTATGTTTTTGTTAGACATTGTTTCCCCGTCAAGACTAATTTTCCAAGCTTTATCTTGACTTCCTTTTGCGATCACTTCTACTAAGTAACAAGTTGCTTCATCATCCCTGAGTATTTTACTTTGCATTTTTATATAGGTCTTCTGTGAGGAAGCAGAGTTCATCGTATTGTGTTTGTTTTTCATTTCCACATATATCTTCCTTGATTCGTTTATCACATCAAAGCCCTGCTCTGGAACTTCCCACCCTTTAAAATATTTAAAAATATTTTGATGAAAATAACCAATATGATTGGTATTAGATTTATCTATTTGCCTGATAGCTTCAGACTCAATAATATCCTCAATTGTTTTACCATAAACCTTTGAGTCAAAGGTTAATTTTATAGGGTCAATTAAATTACTATTAAAATCTTTTAAGTTTATTTCAAACCTATCCTTTCCAACGGTTTCCAACACGTGATGAAGAATGTCATCATCAGAAATAAAGCTCAAATCATACTTTCCATTACTCATCTCTGTTCCTTTTTTCAATATCATTCAATAGACGAATTAAAGATCTTCCTAATGCACAAGCCATATTAACTGGAACAGCATTCCCTATTTGCTTGTAGACTGCTGTCATAGGGCCTTTAAACTCCCAATTGTCGGGAAATGTTTGTATTCGAGCATATTCTCTAATTTTCAATGGTCTTGTGTATAAAGGATGACAACGCTCTGTTTGCTTTTGTGCTGGTGCACATGTAAGTGTCAAACTTGGTTCATCTAGAGATAACCTGCGAGCCATTCCTGTTTTACCACCTCCAAGAAAATAGCTGCCTTTCATGTATTCTCGCTGTAATTCCTGTGGGAGATTTTTCCAATATCCACCTTGAGGCACAAGCTCCATTATTTCTTTTTTCCTTAGCGGGTATTCCTGGCCAGGTGATACAGGAACATCTTCATCATATAGAGCGCCCTTATAGAAAGCATCCCTTAGTGTCATAATTTTTTTGTAAGAAGATGGCCAGTTGTAGTTAACACCGTTAAGCAAATCTTTCCTTATGCAAACCAATATCAATCTTTCACGCTTCTGCGGCACTTTATAAAATATTGCCTTTAAT
>Ga0210026_1000036_pt1 | contig 176080 bp, 207 predicted proteins | sample CryGeymeta201509_FD_183977 | JGI IMG/M metagenome (GOLD analysis project Ga0210026, IMG submission 183977) | Groundwater microbial communities from Crystal Geyser aquifers in Utah, USA - Crystal Geyser metaG 2015-09 (SPAdes) (version 2) | ecosystem: Environmental > Aquatic > Deep subsurface >...
CTTACGAAAAGAAAAAGACAGGAAAGTCCATTTTTTAAGTGTCATGGAGGAAAAAAGACAAAAAAATACTAAGAACAAGTCTTAGTATTTTTTAAATGCCTATTGCTAACTTAAGAATTCATTAGTTAGGGAGGGACTTGCGTCCATAGGCATAATTATTTTATACACCATATTCAATATCTATGCAATATTAGTCGTCATTTACTCTATTGTTTATTTCGCTAAAAACAGGTATCTTTCTTGTAAATAACAATTAAATAAAAAGATATGGTTGAAGAGAAAACTACCTTAGTTAGCGAAATAGGAGCTAATCTCCTTAAGAAAGAAATTGTATTCACGGTACCTGATTCATTTGATCATGAGAGTCAATTAGATCTGTTTCAGAAGAAAGTAGAAAATCTACCCACTACTTACTTTTATAGTGAACACTTGAAGAGTAAGAACTTTTTAAAAGTAAGTGATAGGTTTATTCCTAAAAAAAGCTATAAAATCGAAATCTTAGAAATTAAAAAAGATGTAATAAGTGAAGCGTGTATTAATTTCCTTCTTTCACAAAATGCTCTTCTTGTTGGCGCGCAGGGTTTAACAATACTGTTTGAATACCATCCAGAGATATTTATCAAAGGAAAATTTATTGTTTCTTTTGATAGAAGAGAATCTCTTTACACGGACATTAGTGGTTCTATTTGGGTACCCTATGCAGAAAGGGATTTGAATAACATGTATCAATTTGATGTAGGATACTTTGAAGGATTCTGGGATAATGAATTTACTATTCTATGTGTTACTGAATTAATGTAACAGCAAAAACACCTTTATAAGGTGTTTTTTATATATATGAGGTATTATGGTTGATATATGAACAATGAAACCGTACATCTCGCAGGAGGCTGTTTTTGGGGGCTTCAGGAGCTCCTTAGAAAGCAAAAAGGGGTATTACATACCGATGTTGGATACTGTGGTGGTACAAATACCAATCCAAGATATGAATTTCATCCAGGTCATGCTGAAACTGTGCGTGTTAGCTATGATCCAAGTGTTATTAGCTACAAAGAGCTCTTATTATATTTCTTTAGTATTCATAACCCTACAACACTTAACAAGCAGGGAAATGATACTGGGAGTTCATATCGTTCAACGATATTTATACAAAATGAAGAACAGAAAAATATTGCTAATGAGGTTATCAATATTGTTAATGATTCTGGTAAATGGAAAGACAGGGTAGTTACAACACTTGAACCATTTCATATTTTCTATCTTGCAGAAGAAGAACACCAAGACTATCTTCAAAAGCATCCATATGGATATACTTGTCACCAAATATATGTTGATAGATATTGATTCATGTAACTAGTATGATATACTTCATCGTGCATGGACCAAGATCTTACAACAATGATCAAAGAAAATAACAGGCTTTTACATGAGCTTGTTGAAAGGGAACAGGAAAATCAAAAAAAGATTGATAGAGTTCATAGCATAATTCGAGGTGATTTCATTGCAAAAATTGTATATCGTGTAATTATCATACTTGTTACTCTTGGAGCATTTGTAGCACTTCGCCCATATGTTCAAAGTATGTATGAAAGTTATACGAATCTTGTTTCTCAAGTTAATTCAACAAGCTCATTGTTGAATAACCCTCAAGCAATTTTTGAAATTGATAAGGTAGAGAAAAATAGTCTTTGGAAAACATTACTTCCGTTTGATTAGTATATTATGCTCAGGTAGCTCAGTTGGTTAGAGCACTGGTTTGAAGCACCAGGTGTCGGCAGTTCGAGTCTGCCCCTGAGCACATAACAAAAAACACCATATGGTGTTTTTTATTTTATCCTTAATCTAGCTTGTCTATTTCGATCAACTAAAGGTAGGGTAAGGGTAAGTAATCCATGCTCTTCATGAGCTTCTGCTAATTCAATATCAACCTCTTCTGGAAGACTGATAACTCGCTCAAATGCACCCCAGTATAATTCTTCAAAGTATACTTCTTGAATACCTGACGCATCACTTTGACGTGAACCTTCGATAATTACCTGATCACGTGTTAAGGTGATATCAATTTCAGATTTTTGGATTCCAGCTACCATTGTTTTTATCACAATCGCTGATGAAGTTTGATACATATCAATTGATAGTTCACCAACTTCTTCTTCGTAACTACTTGAATCATTGTCTTGTTCTTCTTCATCATGAAGTGCTACTTCATCGATATCTTCATATTGATCTTCAAAAGTATCAAACTCTTCTTCGTTGTTAAACTTTATACTTCCTGTTAATTTTTCAAAAAATGATTTTTTATTTCCCATGGTGTTAGTGATTAACGTTTCTTACACGTTCGAATAATGCAATGATTCCTATGGTAATAACCCAAAGAATTCCTAGGGTGACTAGTCCGTCAATTGCTACATACTTAATTATAAAGTAGTTGAAAATCGTGTGCAATATAGTAACGATAATGAGACCCATAACTACAAAAAGTAAACGTACACTTTTCTTTTTGTAAAATACAAATCCAAGAATAATACCTAAGATTGCAGCAAGTACTGCGTGAAGTATTGATGCCCCCAAGAACCTTAAAGTACCTGTTTGAATGATAAATGAAATATCATTTTGTAGTGATGGATTAAGGAGAAAGAGAATATTTTCCATCATAGCAAAACCTAGGGCACCAGTAATTAGATAAATTGCATAATCAATTGGTTCATCTAAATATGATGAATTAAAATCAATGAGATATACAACACTAAATTTAATAAGTTCTTCAAATAGTGCAAAGATAAATATTTTTTCTGTTCCAACGATACCAAGCACATCAACCCATTTTCCAAATGGTAGTATCAAAAACACAGAAAGCACTCCAGCAAAGAAAGTAAGTGCAAGAAGGCCTTTTGGTTCTGGTTGAAACCTATCTTCTCTGAGCCAAAACATGAGCCAGATAATGGTAGGTATAATACCAGAAATCAAAGCAACCCAAATAACTTCTTTAGTTAATCCAGTAATGATCTCAGGCATATTAATATTGTGGCCATTGTTCTACCATAAGAAGAACTTTTTCTTCTTGAGTATGATCAATTGATTGCCAAACTTCTTCAGTGATAAATGGCATGAATGGATGTAGTCCACGAAGAACATCTTTGAGAATAATCATAAGTAGTTTCTTACGTGACGCACGTTCTTCCTCTGTTCCACCAGAGAAAACATCTTTTGATTGTTCGAGAATCTCATCTGCAATTCTATGCCATGCATATGCATATAGCTTTTCTCCTACAAGATAATATTTATGTAATTTCATCTCTTCAGTTATTTCTTTAAAGAAATCTTGATGTTCGGTAAATAGTTTTTCATCTGCCATTGTTAAGCTACTTGCAGAACTATATCCCTCACATTCAGATAGGACATATCGAGTAACATTCCATAGCTTGTTAGCAAACTTAGAATATGCTTTTACCTTGTTGTCATCCAAATTAACATCATTTCCTGGACCGTTACCAACAATCATACCCATACGAAGTGCATCTGTTCCAAAACGTTCAGATACCTCAAGGGGATCGATAATATTACCTAATGATTTTGACATTTTTCTTCCCTGAGCATCGCGAATTAATCCATGTAAATATACTGTTTTGAAAGGAACATCACCAAGATGGTAAAGACTCATCAAAATCATACGTGCAACCCAAAAGAAAAGTATGTCGTGACCTGTTTCAAGAACTGATGTTGGGTGATATGTAGATAAGTCTTGAGTATTTTCTGGCCAACCTAGGGTTGAAAATGTCCACAATCCTGATGAAAACCAAGTGTCTAAGGTATCTTCATCTTGAACCCATCCTTCACCTAAAGGAGCCTTAGGTCCAACGAACATTTCATCACCTCTGTACCATACAGGCACACGATGACCATACCAAATTTGTCGTGATATGTTCCACGGTCGAAGCTTGTTGATCCAATCGTAATATACACGTTCAAATCGTTCAGGAAGGATATCAATAGATCCTTGCTGTACGACCTGAAGCATTACTTCCTTTAAGGTAACCATTTGTCCTTGTGAGATACCTTGAATATTATTGGTCTTAAATGCAAAAGGTTTTTCTGTATTAATCCACCATTGAAGTTTTGGAAGTGGTTCAATAATCCCTCCGGTTCTCTCAGCTGTTGAAACGTTTTGAATAGTTTCAACCTCTTCTTGAAGTAAATTATTTTCCTTCAACCATGCAACTACTTTTTCACGTGCTTCTTCAACTTTTAGATCATCTAGAAGATCACCGCAATTTTCCATCTTTGCAAATTCATTGATTACTTGCTTGTAGGGAAGGCTGTTCCTCTGTGCTATGTCCCAGTCAGCTTGTGAGTGTGCTGGAGTTACCCCTAAAGCACCTGTTCCGAATTCAGGATCAACTTGATCATCAGCAACCACCTTTAATGTAAGTTTTGATCCACAAAAATCAACAAGATATTCATTTCCAATATATGATTGATATCTTTCATCATCTGGGTGAACTGCTATTGCTGTATCACCAACCTTTGTTTCAGGTCGTGTGGTTGAAATACTAATCGGACACTCTTTTGCATATGCAAATGTGTACAGTGTTGAAGTTCGTTGAATGTGTACTACCTCATCATCTGATATTACCGTTTGACCTTTTGGATCCCAGTTAACTATTCGATAGTCACGGTAGATAAGGCCATCGTTGTACATATTAGTAAATGCTGTATATACCGCATGTTGACGTTGTTCATCTAAAGTAAATGCTTCGCGTGACCAATCAATACTTGCTCCCATATTTTTAATTTGATTGATAATTGTTTTCTGGGAATCAAGAGCGAATGCTTCAACTTGTTTTAAGAATTCATCACGACCAAGATCATGTTTACGTATCTTGTCTTTTGCAAGTATTTTTTCAACCTTAGATTGTGTTGCAATAGCCGCATGATCAGTACCTGGTATCCACAAAGTCTTCTTACCAAGCATACGTTGAAAACGCACCATAGTGTCTTCAATAGCAAGCATTGAAGCGTGTCCTGTATGCAAAGTACCTGTTACGTTAGGAGGAGGAAGGACAATTGAAAATGATTCAGCTTGTTCATTAATCAAGCCATCATGAATCATTGTATCCGGATTAGAATAATTATATGTATCCCAAAGTTCTCGTATCTTTGGTTCAGTTAACTTAGGATCATATGGTGAAAGAAACTTCTCATGCATGTCATTGATAGTATCACGTAGTATCTACTTTGTTTAGTCTGATATTTTAAGGTTTGCAATTGCTTTTAGATCAGATGCGTTGATATATTTCTGTGTTTTTGTGTACTCTTGTAATACCGCAACACTTGCAATCATAAGACTGTTATCACCACAAAGTTCAAGAGAAGGAACCTTTAACTGAACATCACTGCATTCATTTGATATGAGGTGTTCAAAAGATTCACGAATGTAGGTATTTGCAGATACACCACCTGCAATGATAAGGGTATGAGCATGGTATTGAAGTAATGCTTTTTTTGTTTTCTGTACAAGTACCTCTGTAACTGCGTGCTGAAATTCACGTGCGATCGATGCTTTCATATCATTATCCAAAAGATTCTCTTCAGAGAGTTTTTCGATAAGGTATCTGCAGGCAGTTTTTAATCCAGAAAAAGAAAAAGAGTAATTGTCACTATGTAGCATAGGGCGAGGTAACGTTACTCGTTCGTGCTCTTTACCAATACTTGCTAAACGAGAAAGTTCAGGTCCACCTGGATAGGGAAGACCAAGCATTCGAGCAACCTTGTCGAAGGCTTCACCAACAGCATCATCTAAAGTGTCACCAATAATGTCATATGCCCCCCATTGTTCTGAAACAATTAATTGTGTGTGCCCACCTGATATTAACAGAGAAAGGATTGGAAACTGAATATCAGCTATATTCACCATTGCATTTTCTGTACCTGGAAGATGACTTTTTAACACAACAGATGATACGTGACCTTCCATATGATTTACCGGAATCAAAGGTATGTTCCATACTATACTCAAAGCACGTGCAAAATTAACTCCAACCCAAAGAGCAGGAGCAAGACCAGGACCTTGAGTCACAACAATGGCATCTATATTTGGAATAGAACTTTCTTTCAAGAAGTTTTTAAACATTTCAAAAAGTTCAGGTTCACGTTCAAGTATTATCTCTATATCTGAAAGATTAGTTGTAAGCTTTGCTTTTTCTTCAAGGTTAGCTTCTTTAAGTGCTTGTATTAATAGCGGTACGAGATTTCTTGAATGTTCACGTTTTGCCATAGCAGGGAATACTCCTCCATATGCTTGATGAATATTTATTTGAGAGATTACAAGATTACTATGAATATATAACTCAGTGGCTGAGTTTTTTGTTTCAACAATACTTATCGCTGTTTCGTCACAACTTGTTTCAATAGCAAGGTAAATCATATTAATATCATAGATGTCATGGTTTTTAATGCAAACATTTTTAATATTATGTATAGTGACATAAATCAATGAAATTAATACTATGGCAAAAACATTAACTAGAGAAGAATACCTAAGAGAATTTAGGAAAAGAGCAAAAGCTATTAACGAATCAAGAGAAACAGCATTAACTTTTTTCAAAGAAATTGGGGTACTTAGCTCAACAGGTAAAATTAGTAAAAATTACAAGAATTTGAACAGAAATCCAGTTCGGTAAATTAAAGACCTATATTTGAAATAGGTCTTTTAAAATTAGTGATAGATATCATACTTCTTAGTGAAAGAGTGTTACACTATACCTATGAATGCACCAGAACAATATGTAAATTGGATTAAACCATCATTTGCACCACCTTCATGGATCTTTGGACCCGTATGGGCTGTTTTATATATTCTCATTGCTATTTCATATGGATACGTTGCTTACCTTTGGTATCAAGGGAAAATAGGATTTATGGTTGCATTACCTTTTATACTGAACCTATTAACAAACTTCATGTTTAGTTATTTTCAGTTTAGCTTAGGTAATTTATGGCTAGCGAGTATTGATATTATCCTTGTTCTTGCAACCTTAATATGGGCAGTAGTGGTTATTTATCCATATGTTCCTTGGGTGAGTTATCTTAATATTCCATATGTGCTTTGGGTAAGTTTTGCAAGTATTCTACAAATTTCAATTCTGGTACTTAATGGCTAAAAAATTATAGTTTAACTTCTTGTTGTTAATGAAACTTGTTTCTAGGTATATCAAACAGAGTGCTATTTGATATACTCTATGTATGAACAAAGAATTAATACAATCAATAGAAGTTACAGGTAAAATAATTAACAATTGGCTTCCATTAAAAATTCAGTATGACCATACACCTGGTACTGTTGTGTGTATAGCAGTTAATGGTACAGCAAAATATCTCAAGTCTTTTGGTTTTTCTGATACCGAAAAGAAAATTGAAATGAATGTAAATGCTCAGTTTCGCATTGCTTCAATGTCAAAGATGTTTACTGCAGTTGCTATCTTACAACTTCAAGAGAAAGGGAAGTTACGTCTTGATGATATGGTTATTGAATATATCTCTTGGTTTAAGGGAAAGAATATGAAAACAGACTTATCAAATGTGACAATTCGACAATTGCTCTCACATAGTTCTGGGATTTTTCGTGATGGTGCAGAACAGCAGTGGGTAGATGATATGTTTCCAATGAAATTGGATAAGGCTGTTTCTCCAAAAACTATCGTATTTGATAACGGAACAACCATGAAATATTCTAATTATGGTTATGCTCTTTTAGGTCTGATTATCGAAAAGGTTTCAGGTACCAGTTACGAGAAATATGTTACTGAAGAAATTATCACGCCACTTAAACTCAAAAATACCTTACCTGATTTACCAAATGAAATACCAAAGGAACTTGCAAGGGGGTATAAGCGTTGGACTCCTGACCTTATTATTCGTGAGTTAGAGCCAAATATTAAGGCAAATAGCTACGCTTCTGCAACAGGTTTTATCTCTACCGCAAAAGATTTAGCTCTATTCCTGTCTTCATTACATCCAGATGCAAAAAAGAGTGTGTTAGGTAGAGAATCAAGAAAAACAATGCAACAGGTTCAAAGTATTATCGATAACAATCAGATGTATGGATTAGGTCTTAGTCTTGAAAACATTTCAGGGCAACAGACATATGGACACGGAGGAGGGTTTGCAGGTTACGTGACTAAAGCCATTACTCACAAGAAGGATAACATGCAGGTTATCGTATTAACAAATACTCAATCTAGAACAGCAGGGGTTGTGAGCTCTAGCATATTGAAACTTATCTATACCCTTAAAGGAATGGACGCTACAAGATATATCAAAGATGATCCATACTCAGGAATATATAGAAACAGATGGGTTGATTGGGTACATATATTAATAGGTGACAGTTTAATTGGATTTTCTGCCTCTGAAAACAGTCCCGTTGATACCTGTACAATGTACACAAAGAAAAAAGAACATACTTATATAAATGGAGAGGGTGCTGGTTTTGGTGATGCTGGGGAACATATTATATTCAAGGATATACAAAATGGAAAAGCACAGAATATTAAATCAGATGGTGGTGATATGAGACGGATTGATTTTTAGAATCAACAATTTAGCAAACAAAAACTGCCTATTGGCAGTTTTTGTTTATTTATCTTGGTGACCCCACGGAGAATCGAACTCCGATTTCCAGGATGAAAACCTGATGTCCTAACCGTTAGACGATGGGGCCAGTGTATCCGTTTGGATAACGAATGAGAGTATACCATATGCTCTTTGGTATGCAATATCTAATGACTTTCTCACCTTGCTGTGATATCATATTAAATATATAAGCCTGCTTACCAAGGCTTTATTTATTATATGGACAATACAGAAATAATCATATTAGCAGCAGGAAAGGGAACTCGCATGAATGCAGATGTTCCAAAGGTTCTTGTAGAACTCAACGGAACCCCTATGATCTCATACGTTCTTGATGCTGTACGTACCACAGGAGCCACAAAGCCACTAATTGTTGTTGGATACGAAGCTCAACAGATAAAAGACTACTGTGGTTTTGAATATCTGTATGTTCATCAAGAGGAACAAAAGGGAACAGGGCATGCTGTACTTCAAGTAAAAGATTTCCTTATGGAATCAACAAAACGTGTTGTTGTGGTATATGGGGATCAACCTTTTGTAAAATCAGAAACATTAAATGATCTTGCAGAGTCACTTAAAGATAATGCAAAGATTGTAATCGCAACAGCTGTGATTCAGGACCCTGATCTATTTGAAAAACAATTTTCTCGTTTTGGAAGAATTGTAAGAGATGCTAACGGAAATATTACCGCAATTGTTGAAGCAAAGGATGCAACAGAAGAGGAGCTTGATATTAAAGAGGTAAACGTAGGGTTCATGGCTTTTGAAAAAGATTGGGCCTTTAATCATCTATCACAGTTGAAGAATGATAACGCACAAGATGAGTATTATCTCACTGATCTTGTAAAAGTAGCTTTCTTAGAAAACATTCCAATTCATTCAGTTCAAATGAGTGAGAAGGAAGCATTAGGTGCAAATACTCAAGAACAACTAAGAGTAATGGAAGAATACATGGAACGATAAAAAGCACGGAAGTGCTTTTTATTATGCCTTGAGATATTTGTAAATATCTTCAAGTGCCTTTACGGCATCACCAGCTGATATGTTGTTTTGATGATATCGTACATCAGTTACATCACCCGCAGCCCAGATACCTAGTTGTGAGGTTCTTTGGGTATATGGATCAGCAACTATCTGATTGTATTTGTTTAGTTCAACTAAATCAGCAACAATATGTGAATTTGGTATTTGTCCAATTTCAACAAAAATTCCTGAAACAGCTAACGTATGCTCTTCGTTTGTTTTCAAATCTACATACTTCAGTCCATCAACGAATTTCTCACCAGTTACTTCAATAGTTTGTGCATTCACTATACCTTTCATGTTTTCATGACTTAGTACTTTTTGTACGGTGATAGGGTCTGCTTTAAATACCTCTGACTGTTGAAGAAGTGTTACTGACTTACAGTACGCAAGAAGCTGTGCTGCAGATTCAAATCCTGCATTTCCTCCACCGATAACAGCAACATCCATACCTGAAAACAAAGGTCCATCACATGAAGCACAGTAGGTAAGTCCTTTATGTTCAAGACGGTCAGCTCCATGAGCATCAATTTTTCTTCTTGAGCTTCCAGATACCACAAGAACTGTTTTTGTCGTATGTTCATTTCCTTCAGAATCTATTACTACATAAAAATCTTCATTTTCTTTCTTCTGTACACTAGCTACTTTTAGTCCTTTTTTTAAGGTAAGTGATTGATTGTCCTCATAGTATTTAAGGTGATCTTCAAATGATTTTGCAAGATCACTTCCTGATATTTCAGGAGTACCAATCCAGTTGTAAATGGTTTCAGATACAACAGATTGACCTCCAAAATCTTCTGCGATGATAAGGGTGATTAATTTTTTTCGAGCCGCATATACTCCTGCTGCAGTTCCAGCAGGGCCAGCTCCGATAATGATAAGGTCGTACATATAATATTGTTGTTACGTACTGATAATTATACTTTCGTATGCTTCGAGTATATCGTAACTCATGATATTTACTAGATTGTTGACATATACGTATATTATACATATAATATATTTGAAAGGTTATATCTCTGACCATAACTAGAGAATATTTAAAAAATAAATATTATGTGTTTAGTACTGTGCCACAAAAAGCCACACATTGAAGAGCTTACTGAGCTTTACGTTATCAGAGAATTGGAGGGTGAATATAACCTGACAATTCAATACAAGTTTATCAATGAATCTGAATTGCCAGGTATGTTGAAGCAATTTCCAAATGCAATTGTTCTTGGTATGGGTGATTCAGAATTTGATGAGCATCCAAGAAATGGAAAGAAAAAAGAAGCAGAAAGTTCAATAGAGCTGTTTGCTAAAAAATTTGGAGTACTAATAGAAACCAGAGAGTTTGGTGGCATTATGCATTATGCAAAAATTAATGACACTAAAGGATCAACGATTCTTTTGGAACTAGGAAACATTGTCAAAGAGTTCTTTAAGAACTCAGAAGTTGATAAGGTTACCGTTAATTGGTTCTTTGATTACATGGACAAAGATCTTCAAATTCTTCGTTCATATACGGAAGATGAATTGAAAAGCTTGTACCTAACATCAGAAAATTCTTTACGCATCAGCGCTAGAGAATATGACGCTCAATTCAGAGCAGATGTGAAGCGTGAACATAAGAATCGATATGATTCAATTGTTATCCCAACATTACATAGTTTCAACACTCTTGTGGCTGTACGAATTGCAAAAGCATACGGAAAAGATCTTGGCATTTCCAAAAATACTAAGATTAAATTCATCGATACAAAAAACTATCGTGTACGAAAAGGTGAATTAGCAATCGGTTTTGGTAATGGTGAATTCTCAACATTTCCAGCAGAAAAAATGTTACAAGTTTGTAACATCAAACATGATTTCTATAACAAATTTTATGTACTGATGGAATATTTGCGATCTGTAAATTTAAGAAATGGCTATCATCAATATGAATTTGCTTCGATGTATATTCGAAGACAGCTTCAAACAAATGAAAATCTATTTCTAGGGTTATGGGACACCTACAAATGGGGTAGCCGCATTATCGATCTCTATATCAAAAAGCAACAACATTTCATTGCGGCAAAAAATGAGCTTGGAAAACTTCTAAAAGAAAAAAAGGCTTATTTTGCAAAGGTTAATGGAATGAAGGTGCTTACCGTTCATTCATACAATGAAGTTGAAATGGTAAACACTGCTTTTGCAAAAAATGGATTTCAATGTGACGTTGTTATCGCAAAGAATCTAAGAGGGAATATGGTCATCTTATTCAAAGATGAGGCCAAAAGAAGATTCAATGTTCCGGGTATTGTAAAGTCAATTCGAAAAGCAGAAATGCTTAAGCGAGGAATTAGTATTCAAGATGATAGGTACTGGCTACTTTATTCAGAAGGTATACTTGATGAAGTACCCTGGTGGTTTTATGACAAAAAAACTGGTGGTATCTTTAACGGTTCTAGAACGAGAACAGATATAGAGCCAACGGTTATATCTGTAAACAAAGTGTTAGGAATTCTAAAATTGAACAAAAAGTAACAATAAGGCAGTTGTAGATATACAGCTGCCTTTTATTTTTCCTAAAAAGTAGATATACTAAAAAAAACAATAGACATGAAGAAAAATAAAATAATTCTAAGTAGAAAAAAGGTTCTGTTTAAACCAAACCTTAGTAATACAAGAGAAAATATTTTGTATAAAAAGCTACCTGTTAATTTCACCTTGGCACAAAAGGGAAGGTGCTATACCGCTTTACATACTCGCTTTAGAGTAAGTAAAAAGAATTATATCAACATATTTATCTACGGTAGAAAGAAAACTCTTAAATCATTAAAGGAAAATACATTTCTTACCGGTGAATTAGTAATCATCGAAACGTGCTTACACGATAGTATTCACTTTTTCGTAGATGTACCTGATGAAAAGAATCTACCTATTTTAAGACTTGTTTATGATGACTTTGTCATTCCTCAAAAAGAAAAGTTCATACAGATAGTACCACCTCAAGGAGGAAACATTCTCCTTGAGAAAATAAAAAAAGCTGTTTAATACAGCTTTTTTCTATTTCTTTCCTCTTCTTAGAAATGCAGGAACTGCCGACCAGTCATCTACATCATCAATTTCTTCGATTTCCTCAATTTCTTCAATTTCTTTTCGAGCCTCAGCTCTTACTATTGGTTGTTCACGTGGCTCTTCACGTCTCACTTGTGGAGCTGGAGAAGAAACTTGTTTCTTCTGAATAATCCCATCAAATCCAGTTGCAATAACAGTAACTTTGATTTCACCTTTCTTCAAACTATCATCATGAATAGTTCCGAAGATTACACGTGCATTTGAATCAATTGATTCAGTAATAGTTGTTGCGATGTCATTTACCTCACTCATTGTTACATCATCACCACCAGATATTGCAAAGAGTACTCCCTTAGCACCATCAACTTCAATATCTAGTAGAGGTGAATTAATAGCCATATTTGCAGCCTCAGCAGCTCTGTTTTCACCTGAAGCTTTACCAATTCCCATAAATGCTGATCCAGCATCACGTAGAATGGTTTGAATATCAGCATAATCAATGTTGATAATTCCAGGAGTTGTAATTAGCTCAGAAATACTTTCAACTGCCTGTTTAAGGATGTTGTCAGAAATAGTGAATGCTTCTTTGAAGCTCATTTCTTTTCCTGCAATAGCTAGTAGCTTGTCATTTGGAATAGTGATAAGTGCATCAACTTCTTTTTCTAATGCTTCAATACCAGCTTCTGCAATTCTTCTTCGTTGTTCACCTTCAAATCCAAAAGGTTTTGTGACTACTCCAACGGTAAGAATTCCTTCTTCCTTTGCTATACGTGCAATAACAGGAGAAGCACCAGTTCCGGTTCCTCCTCCCATACCTGCAGCAATGAAAACCATATCAGCACCTTTGATTGCTTCTTGGATTTCAGCTTTAGTTTCTTCAGCAGCGGATTGTCCTACTTCAGGATTCATTCCTGATCCAAGACCCTTTGTTAGGTTCTTTCCAATATGGATTTTTCTATCAGCATTTGAATGATGTAAATCTTGGGTATCGGTATTTACCGCAATGAATTCAACACCATTAATTTTTGATGAGATCATGTGATTGATGGCATTTCCACCACTTCCTCCAGCTCCGATAACTTTAATTCGTGCGAAGGTTTCAATTTCAGGGTTTAGTTTAGGCATAGTATATTTTTCTTATGTAATATGTTTGGTATTGTACCAAACCAATGGACAGTAGCAAGAGCTACACGGTTAATTGACAATTTATGGTCTTAGTTGGGAGATAAAATAACGTACTTTCTTTTTCAAAGAAGCAAGTGAAAAAATGGATTCTGATATTTCATCTGGCCCATCAAGAGAACACAAACCGTAGGCTATTGAAAATTTAGGGCTGATAAACTTCTTTTGTTTCTTCTGGGAATCTTGTACCTCGATACGAACCAAGGTAGAAGGAATACGAAGCATTGAACGTCCAAGCTCAGCAATACCTTCTGCCAGTGAGCCACTACCTGTCCAAAATGCTCCAGCTGGTAGTAACCTATTCTTCCGAATGCTTTTAAGATGCTGTTCAACTGACTCTACAATATCGATAATACGAGCATTTCTAATTTCCTCAACTCTCTTCTTAGGGTGGTTGTTATTTTCACCATGCTTCACAGAACGAGCCTCTTCAATTGGAATTTGCAATCCAAGAGCAAGATCATTGGTAATATCATTTGATCCTAGTGGAATAACTTTAAGAGAGGTAAGGATGCCATGTTCATAGGTACTTACCTGGGTAGTTTCTGAACCAATATTGATAAGTACAGCACCTTGTTTTCGCTGATCATTATTAAGAGAATAGGATGCATCTGCAAGTGGAGCAGCAACAATATCCTCAATATTAATACCAACAGCTTCGATCACCGAGACAAGTGAATCAAAATGGTGTTCAGGAATTGTTACTAAAATTATTTTAGCTTCAATGCTTGATCCAAACATACCAACAGGACTTCCAAGTACATCTCTTCCATCTACTTTATAACTAATAGGGATAACATGGAGAATCTTCTTATTCGGATACTTATCAGAAAAAAGTGTCTCAGCTTTTCCAACAACATCACTAAGATCTTGTGATGAAAGCTCAGATTCTTTTTTCTTAAGAATAATATTTGTTCGGACATATTGTGATGCCAAACCAATACCACCAATGGAAAAAGAAGCAGACTCAAGTTTTCTCTTTGATTTTCTTTCAAATTCTTTGACAGCTACCTTTAATGCCTCAGTACATTGAGCAATATCACGTATATATCCTCTATCAATACCAAAGGAAGGTGTAAGAGATGTATGACTGATAGAAATATCCTTTCCCTCAAAAATCTCACATCCAACGATTGCGATGTGACCTGTTCCGATATCAATAGAAGTTTGGTAAGTGTTGTTCATAGGGAAGACTAGCTAAATGTTACCTTGTTTAGGTAATATTGCTCTTGCTCATCCATTTTATCACTGTGTTCCATTCCTTTCAAATGCAAGCATGCATGAATGAATAGAAACATAACATGTTGATGGTAATGATGTCCGTATTTTTTTGCTTCAGACCGAGCCTTTAAGAGGGTAATAATAATTTCTCCTTCTTGCTCCTCTAAAGGAAAAGCTAAAACATTCACTGGATCATCTTTTTTCTTCCAGTCTTTATGAAGCTGAATTGAATCATGTATAGTAGGGAAGGTAAGAGACAGTAGGTACTCTTTTCCGAGAATATCGTTTTTTATAGCAAGAAAAGGCAGGTTTGGAATCCCGCCTTTTGTCATTCTGGTGATCGTGAAGTTTTTAAACTCCTTGATCTCCATATATTATCGTCGTGAACGCTTATCAGTAACAAGTCCCATTTTTTCTTTGAGCTCGTACTCATTTCGCTTTTCAATCTTGTTTAGTGCATTTTGCTTCTTTTTGAAATCAGAATCTGCACGTTCAAAATATCGAAGTGAGCGTTTTTTTCTTAGTACTCCAGAAATTTTTATCTTTCGAGAAAATTTTCGAAGTAATCCAAGTGCGTTGTCATTTTTTGACTTTTTAATATCTACATTAGTTGCCATATGTACCGGGATATTATCACAGGCTTGATATACGAGCAAGTCACTATACGTGAATATGAACCTTCTTCTGTGCACCAAGTTCAGAAACCACCTCTCTTAACATAAGGTATTGCTTACTTGATCCCCAATGCTTAGGTTCAAATTTAATGTATATGGTAATGAGTGCTTCTTGTTTTGTTGTTCCTGGACCTACTGAAATACTTGGATCAAATACATTAAACAATTTCTCATACTGAAAAAATGATCTTTTAAGAGTATTTTTTTTAATAGGAATTGATATTTCAACAAGGGTTTGAAATGGTGGTAGGTTGTATTTCTTTCTCTCTTTGAGTTCTCTTTTAACAAAGTCTTGAAGCATTCCTGTTTCAATAATATCAACATGAGTTAAGAGATCCTTTCTATCTTGGATATAGGTGGTTTCCTTTGTTTTTTCAGCAATAGTTGTAAGAAGATATATCAGTTGTTCTTCGGTATCATAGCTCACACTCGAGAGTAGTGATGCAAAACTTGTAACAACTGAAATATCAACCTCATCAATCTCAAATACCGCTTTAGATGTTCCAACGATAATCAAAGGTGCATTACCTTGATAGTGTTTGATGTATTCATTCCTATCTTTGGTAGTCTTCATTTCCATTGCGTCATAGCAAATAACTTGTGCATGCGGAAAATCAATAGCTAATAAATCAGCTAGCTGTGATGTTCCTATACCCATGCGTACAAGTGAGACACCTTTACAAAACTGACAGGTATCAAAGGCTTGAATCTTCTCACCTGTCTTTACACAAACATATACCAGTTCTTGCTTCTGTGTTACTTGGTTTTTTTGTATGAATAGACTATATGGTTTACCTGATTGTGGTGATACTGCAAGATTACCACATTCACTACATACCATGTGGGGTGCTTGACCTTTTTTAGGTGCATACACAAAAACTTTTTTTTGATGCGAAACTGCCTCTTTAATAGCGGTATAGCTTTCATGGTGAAGTGGATGAAATCCTTGCTTTACATGACGTAATTCTTTAATTCTCTCTGATTCAGTTTGCTTCGATGGTCCAATTGAATATCTAAGAAGTGAAATCTTTTTAGTATCAAACATCTTTTGAGAACAAGGATCAATGGCATGCATTTCACCTTTCTGTTCTCTAGACCAACTTTTGAGATCTACCATGCTATCAGCATAGGTACAGTTACTGTGCATGTGGTAAGCAAGGCGTTCAACAACTTTACGAATATCTACATATGGTTGTGCAACATCACGTTGGTAATATGGAGAGCTACTTTGGTGAATTATGTACTCACTAATATTTTTAGGAAACAATGCAAGAGCTGAATAGGTTCCAATAACAATTGAACCTTCATCTGATGAGTACAGAGTATTAATGAGAGTCATAAGTGCACTTGATCGCAATTTTCCATGAACAAGGTACGATCGTTCTTCAATACCTTTTGTTACCAATGAAAACACCTTCTGAGCTTCAATAACGGTTGGGCATATGATGATAAGGGATTGTTTTTTTCCAAGTGCTTCACGAGCCTTAGTTTTGTAATACCGCATCCTGTCATCATTTTTCTGCTGAAGTATATATAATTCAGGAACTACCTCTTTTGAAGAAAAATCTTGCTTTGGTATAGAAATTTCAGAAAAATTCTTAATCATTGCTTTTGGACATAGCGATTGTATAAGAGAACTCATACTACATAGATATAGATCTGAAATTTCACTCGCCATTGAAAGAAATGCTTCTGAAAATATTTGTGTTCGATGAATTTTCGATATATTCCTTATCTGAAACGAAGAGTTACGAAGTAATGATTTCATCTCCATTGCAGATCTCTTTGCAACAACTAAAGCAGGTACCTCTTTGTTACGAAGAGGTACTGAAACTAAAGAACCTAAAGCTACATCCTTTGCAGAAAAATAGCTGAGGTGATCTTGGGGCAATAGTTGTGACAGGGGAATAACATCAAGAATATACATGGATACAAGTGTACGAGCTATTATCAAATATCGCAATATTAAAACACCTTTTACGGTGTTTTAAATTTCCTTTATCACTTCAATATCTGCTCCAATTGAATTAAGTCGTTCTACAATATTTTCATAACCACGTTTAATTGAGTATACGTTCCTTAGAATAGAACGTCCCTCAATACCAAGCATAGTTACCATGATCATGGTTGAAGGGCGAAGTGCTGGAGGACAAATAACTTCACCTGGTGAAAGGTTAAAGCCTCCTTCAATAAATACACGGTGTTGATCAGCAAGTCGTATTTGAGCACCAAGTCTATTTAACTGTGTGAAATAGATAGCTCTATTCTCCCACATCCAATCATGGATAAGAGTAGTTCCTTTTGCTTTCAGTGCCACAGGAACGAAGAAGGGAAGGTTGTCAGTATTTATTCCAGGATATGGAGTTGCATGAATCTTGTCGGTAAGTGCATGCATACTGTGAGGTGGTAATACGGTAATATCAACAAGTTCTGTCTTCTTGTTCTTTGATTTGTAACGTATTGATTGATTAATATTTACTCCCATTTTTTCCAACTTAAGTAATTCAAGTTTAAGGAAATCAATAGGGCATCGTTCGATGGTAAGTTTTGAATTAGTTGCAATAGCAGCTGAGATAAACATCATTGATTCAATAGGATCTTCACTATTATGATGTTCAATATTTACATTAATATCTTTTACCCCATGAACGATGAGTTTCAAGGTACCAATTCCTTCAATTTTCACTCCCATTTTTTGAAGTAGAAAACAAACATCCTGAACCATGTAATTTTGTTGTGCAAAATGAATTGTCGTAGGTCCTGGAATTCCAGCAGCTGCAATTACAATATTTTCTGTAGCCGTATCTGAAGCTTCGTACATGACAATTTCTGCAGGCTTTAACTTCAATCTTTCAACAAGGTATCCAGTAGATTGTGTGGTGATATTCATACCAAGTGACTCAAGACCATGTTTATGTGCAGCAATAGTTCGTTCTCCCATTTTACAACCTCCTGCAGTAGGGATTTTAAATGACTTCATGTGGTGAACAAGTGAACCAATACACATAAGGAACGAACGTACGGTTTGTGCAGACTTCTTGTTTAGCTTATCAAAGTTATATCTCTTTGGTGGTGTTATTCTAATTGAATTCTTTGCAATCCATTCCACATCAACTCCCATACTTTCAAATATTTCAATGAATCGAAATACCTCTTGAATTCGAGGAATACCATGTAAGGTAGTCACTCCTTTGTTCAACAAGCTAGCACTCATCATCCCCATAGCACCGTTCTTTGATGTGTTTGTAGCGATAGTTCCTGAAAGCTTCTTCCCACCGTTGATGATAAAATCGTCTCGTTCTTCTCTTCGAAGTTTAATGAGTTGGTGATCAAGAGCATCACCAATTTTAATAAGTTCTTGTGTTGAAAAATTCAAGCCACCTTTTTCCATTCGTGCAACAGCACTTTGTGTCGTTTCTAGAATTTCTGCAAACTGTGCTTGCGTAAGGCCCTTTTCCTTTCGAAGCAACTTAATGAAATCACCAATCTCTTTTTGTTGTCTGTTTATTGTTTCAGTATTCATAGCTAAGTATTTGTTATCAAATATAGCGTATATGATATATCTTTTAGTATATTAAAGTCAAATTATATATGTAGATAAGCTGTATATATCAAAAAAGTGTTCAAAATGCTCGTTGTTCTTTTCAGGCTTCGTGATAGTATTTTGGTATATGGGAATGTTTTCAAAAAAACTAGGAATTGATCTTGGAACAACAAATATCTTGGTATATGTACCAGGAAAAGGAGTTATCTTAGACGAACCATCAGTGGTTGCTGTTTCAATACAAGATAACAGGGTACTTGCCATTGGTTCTGAAGCAAAGCAAATGATCGGACGTACTCCTGATGATATTGTTGCATATCGACCAATGAAAGATGGAGTTATCGCTGACTACCGAGTAACTGAAAAAATGCTCCGTTACTATTTTCAAAAAGCACTTGGACCATGGAACTTCATCAAACCTGATGTATTACTTTCTGTTCCAGCTGGAATTACCTCAACAGAGAGAAGGGCAGTTATTGAAGCAGCAATGAAAGCAGGAGCAAGGAATGCATATGTAGTGAAAGAGCCAATTCTTGCTGCTATTGGAGCTGGAATTACTATCCAACAACCAAACGGTTACATGATTATCGATATTGGAGGAGGTACCATTGATGTTGCTGTTATCTCACTTGGAGGAATTGTTGCCTCAAATTCTGTAAAGTGTGCAGGAAGAAAAATTGATGATTCAATTATCGACTTCATGAAGAAATCGTACAACTTAGCTATTGGTGATAGGACAGCTGAGAAGATAAAGATAAAGATTGGATCTGCGTTACCACTTGATGATGAACTTGAAGTTGTGGTAAAGGGAAGAGATTACATTACAGGATTACCTCGATCAGTTAAAATTTCAACTAATGAGATAACAAAAGCTATTGATTCTGAGTTAAAAACAATGATTCAAGCAATCAAGGATGTTCTTGCAGAAGTTCCCCCTGAATTAGCTTCAGATATCATTGATAACGGAATTACCCTAACTGGAGGAACATCACAACTGAGAAATCTTGATGAACTTATATACAGAAGAACAGGAGTTCAAGCATTTCTAGTTGATGATCCACTGTTTTGTGTTGCTCGAGGAACAGGAATTGCTCTTGAACACCTCGATACTTACAAGAAAGCAATCATCAGTAAATAGCAAGGTCAAACCTTGCTATTTTTGATACACTAAAGATATGAATCTATCAAAGCATGTAGAAAAATGGAAACCAAATCACCATAGCTATGGAATATCAAGTACTTTTCTAAAGAGTGCTGATTTAAGAAAGATGCTTCCTCAGGATATTGATTATTGTTATGAATCAGATCAAGACACTTGTAAAATAGATGAGGTACGAAGAATACGTAATTTACAAAGTGAACGAACTGACGGCGTTTCAGTTTTTATTATTTCCTGTACTCATATTACCCATGAAGCTCAAAATGCACTGTTGAAGATTTTAGAAGAACCAAGTTCTCATACCTATTTCTATTTAATCTACCCTCAAATTGAACAGCTATTGATAACCTTACAGTCACGTCTTGAGGTGCTTGAATATACACAGATTCAATCTGAAGATGGAATTATTGAACCCTCAGCATTTATCGCAATGTCTCTTGATGAACGTTTTAGTTACATCAAAGAAATCACTGACAAGAAACATGAGCCATTATTACAAAAGAAAGATGTACTTCATCTTTGCTATCATCTTGAACAACACTTCAGTAGTACAAAAAACTATCAAGGACTTAAGACAGTATATGAAGCTCGTACCATGCTTCTTTCAAGTAGTGCATCGCTTAAAATGATTCTTGATATGGTTGCTGTATATTGTTCGTAATGTATACTTGAAACATATGAATTTTGACTTTAACAACACACAACGAGCTCTTAATCAGGCTATTGAATATCTTAAACAAGAATACTTACAAATATCAACAGGGAGAGCTAATCCTAGTCTTCTTGATGGTATCTATATCGAGACATATGGAACAAGGCAGCCAATTAAAAACATTGCATCTATCACCCTTGAAGATGCACGTACTCTTAAAGTAACTCCGTGGGAAAAGAATCAAATTCAAACTATTGAAAAGGCACTTCATGAATCTCATCTTCCTTTTTCAATATCAGTTGCTGATTCTGGAATTAGAGTTCATATTCCACAACTTACTGAAGAATCAAAGAAGTCTTTAGTTAAATTGGTAAAGGAAAAACTCGAAGACGCACGAGTAAAAGTACGAAACGCTCGGCAAGAAACAATGAAAGAAATTGATGCTTCAGAATCAAGTGAAGATGAAAAGAAGAGGAATAAGGAAATACTTCAGAAGCATACAGATGAAGCGAATAAGAATTTAGAAGAAGTTTTTGAGAAGAAAGAAGCTGATATAATGAAAGTGTAGTATGAATATCCTAATATTTATTATAGTTTTAGGAACACTCATATTTGTTCATGAACTAGGACACTTTCTCTTTGCAAAACTTTTTAACATACGAGTTGATGAGTTTGGATTTGGATATCCACCTAAAGCACTTACACTCGGTTACTTTAAAGAAACAAAAATTACACTTAACTGGATTCCTTTCGGAGGGTTTGTAAGAATTCATGGTGAAGATGGTGATGGAAAAGAATCACATGATTCACTTGTTTCAAAATCTAAGCCAAAGCAATTTCTCGTAATGGCAGGAGGTATTATCTTCAACATTATATTCGCTTGGATATTACTTTCCTCAAGCTATATGCTTGGAATTCAAAGTTCAGTAGATTCTGCACCCGATGGTTATGTGTTTGAAAACACAGCATTGACGGTGACTTCTGTGTCACCAGAATCTCCAGCCTCACTTGCTGGATTGTTACCAGGTGATGCTGTTCTTGAATATCAAAGTCCTGATACACAGGTTTTTGTAGAAGATGAAGGAACAGAAGTATTTAGTAACTTCATCAATGAAGCTGGATCTAAGGGTCACAGTGTTGATATTGCAGTACTGAGAGATGAACGTATTGAAAAAATCTCACTTATTCCAGAAGAGGGAATTATTGAAAATCGATTTGGAATTGGTGTAGGGATAGATCAAATTGGTGAAGTTCGACTCGGATTTTTTAATGCTCTGTATCACGGACTTATCAATACCTTTGTGTTCCTTGGGGCAATCACTGAAGGATTCATTAGTTTAATTTCTGGTTCAGTTCCACTTGATGCTGTTTCTGGTCCTGTTGGAATTGTAAGTCAGGTTGGTCAGGCTAGCTCTCTTGGACTTACTTATCTACTTGGATTCACGGCGCTATTGTCACTTAATCTTGCGGTACTCAATGCCTTTCCATTTCCAGCACTAGATGGTGGAAAAATTGTAGTTATTGGTATTGAATCAGTACTTAAAAAACCACTTCCTGTTCAAGCAGTAAACTGGGTGAATGCGATTGGATTCATTATCCTTATCCTGTTTATGATTGTCATAACCATTAAAGATATTTTTGTACTGATATAAAACAAGCAGAAATGCTTGTTTTATATTACCCACATCATGTTACAATTCCAACATGAAACTAAGGGAAATCTTACATAATATTGAGACACTTCAGGTTATTGGAAGTACAGATATGTTCATTTCTGAATTAAGTATTGATTCAAGAAATATTACACAGGGTAACCTTTTTTTTGCAATACCTGGAACTGAAGTAGATGGGCATACATATATTCAGCAAGCAATACAACAAGGTGCTTTAGCTATTGTGTGTGAAGTACTTCCTGAACAACTAACTCCTTCTGTTTGCTATATTCAAGTATCACATACGTCATCGGTGGTAGGGATAATGGCATCTACCTTCTTTGGAAATCCAACTCAAGAACTAACCGTAATTGGTGTTACTGGTACCAATGGAAAAACAAGTATTGCGTACTCTTTATATCACGCACTTCTTTTACAAAAGAAAGAAGTAGCTCTTTTTTCTACCATCTCAAATATTCTCAATGGAGAGGTGTTTCAAGCGGGACACACCACAGAAGATGCTATTTCTCTACAAAGACATATGAGGCAAGTAGCAGATGGTGGGGCAAAATTCGTTTGTATGGAAGTTTCTTCACATGCATTGGAGCAGGGAAGAGTACAGGGTGTTGATTTCGATATTGCCTTGTACACCAACCTAACACAAGACCATCTTGACTATCACCATACGATGGAAGCATATGCCAAGGCAAAAAAGAAATTTTTCGATATGCTTAAACCCTCTTCAGTTGCGATTGTGAATGCTGATGACTCATATGCAGAGTATATGGTTGAAGAAACCAAGGCATCGATTAAGTACTACGGAATGACCAATGGGGAATATCGTATATCATCTCCTGAGTTAGAAATGACACAATCATCATGGATGATTCAAGATACTCGCGTTGTGAGTAAGCATATTGGATTATTCAATGTATATAATCAGACCTGTGTATATGCAGTACTTGATACTCTTGGATTTGAAGATGCAGATAAAACTCTTTCAATGATACCAGGTATACCTGGACGAATGGAGATGGTAAGTTCAGCTGAAAAAGGTATTACTGGAATTGTTGATTATGCACACACTCCTGATGCCTTGAAAAAAGTCTTAGAAACAATTTCACTTGTTCCACATAGAAAGATTATTACCATATTTGGTTGTGGTGGTGACAGAGAAAGGGAAAAAAGACCTCAGATGGCAAGAATTGCAGAAGAACTGAGCGATATTGTGATCGTAACAAGTGATAATCCGAGAACTGAAGATCAGAATCAAATTTTCAGTGATATTGAAAAGGGATTCACAAAATCAGCAACAGAGCACGCAGTTATTACCGAAAGAAATGAAGCTATCAAGCGAGGTGTTCAAATTGCACAAGAAGGTGATGTTATCCTTATTGCAGGAAAAGGACATGAAAATTATCAGATAATAGGGACAAGTAGATTTCCTTTTAATGATAAAGAAATTCTACAATCACTACTATCATGAGAATAGGTTTTTTTGATTCGGGACTTGGTGGTCTTTTGGTAATGGAACATTGTATTAAACAAAAGCCCCATCATGAGTATGTTTTTTTAGGTGATACGAAGTATCTTCCATATGGACCACGATCAACTGAAGAAATAATTGAATATTCATTTCCATGTATTACCTTTCTTCTTGAACATCAACAATGTGACCTTGTTATCATTGCTTGTAATACCATTAGTGTCCGAGCTGTAAAACAGTTCCAAGAAAAATATCCACAGTACCGTGATATGGTTATTGGTATTGATATACCTACACTTTCATACCTAAGAAATATTGATAGTGAAGAGGTACTTACCATATCAACCATACAAACTAAGGAGTCAGGTAGGTACAGCTCTTTTAGTAAAGAGGTGATTGCTATGCCTGGATTAGTTGAACTTATCGAAAATTCACAAAAAGAAACTGCTATGCATATGTGTGATGATGTTCTTGCACATCATCATGAGATAGCTAATCTTTTTCTTGGCTGTACGCACTATCTTTGGTTGTGCGATGATCTTAAGGAAAAATACCCTGATATACATATCATCAGGCAAGATGAAATTGTTTGCGAATTAATCCCTGACATACAGAAAGATAAATTCAATGTTGAATATTTTTTAACTTCGCATATTGATGAGTATATAAAAAAATACCAGAAAGATTTTAAACTGGTATTTATACCTCGATAAGTTGATGAGTGTATTGATATACATCACCAGCACCTGCAGATACAATAACATAATGTTCATTGTATTTTTTTATAATCTTCGAAACGAGATGCTCTGGTTGCGTTACTTGTTCAACACTAATTCCAGCTTTAAGTAAATCATCAAAAAGAAGAAACGCTTCATCTTTCAAATACTCTTCTCTTGCTCTGTATGTTTCAAGAAGATACAAATGATTAACTTGTGATAGCGCACTAACAAAACCTTCTTTTAAATCTCTTGTACGTGAGTAAAGATGTGGTTCAAAGAGCATTACAATATGCTTTTCAGGAAACATCTCTCTTAACGCATCACACAGAAGGTGAAGACCTTCTGGGTTATGAGCATAATCATCATATACAACAGCACCATTTTTAGTAACTCCTAGATATTGAAATCTTCTAAATGCGCCTTTAAATGAATGTGAAAGATATCTCTTTGATTCTTCAATATCAAGGGAAAGAGCCTCCATTATTGAAAGAGCTGCACATGCGTTATATTTGTTATGCTCTCCTGGAACTGAAACCGTAATACCATCTAAGTATTTTGTATAGTCAATGATTTTCATACCTAAGCTCTTTGCTTCTTGAATAACAGAAGATAGGTTTGGATCATTAACATTACATACAAGAATTCCATTACCCTTTGTATTACGCACAAAGGAAATAAATGAATCTTGGATATCAGCTAAATCTGAAAAATAGTCTAGATGATCTTCAGTAATATTAGTAACTACCAGAATATTATGGTGAATGTTAAGAAATGAATCTTTGTATTCACAAGCTTCGGTAACAAGAATTGTATCATTCCCTTGAAGAAAATTACTTGAAAACTTCTGTGATACCTCTCCAATAATTGCTGTTGGATGAAGATCATGATGTTCTAGTAATTCAGAAATCATAGTTGTAGTGGTTGTTTTTCCATTGGTACCTGAAACAGCAATTGAAAATGGAACCGATTTACTTACCATACCAAGTGCTTCTGGATAGCTAAGTTCTTTAATATCAAGACTACGAGCTTTTAGCCGTTCAGGATCATTTTCAGAAACAGCTGGGCTGTAGATAAGTAAATCAATATCCTTTGATATTAATGACGGGTTACTTCCAATGTATACAAGAGCCCCCTTATCAATTAAGAGTGCTGTTTGTTTGGATGCTTGTAAATCAGAACCTGAAACTTGAGTACCGTGTGCAAGATAGTACTGAGCCAGTGAAGATACACCAACCCCTCCTGCACCAACTAGGTGTACATGCTTTACTTGAATTCTTTCGTTCATACAAAACAGTATACCAAAGATTAGTAGTTTTTTAGATATTGTTTTACCTTCTGAACAAATTGATCATTTCTTTCGTATTCATTCTTAAATAAACCAAAAGATGCAGCTGCTGGTGAGAGGATGATAATATCACCATCATTAGCCTGCCTTAAAGCAAGATTGCATGCTGTACTCATACTCAATGCTCTTGTATATGAGGTGTATGAAGTAGGTAATGCATCACAGATTTTATCTGTTGCTTTTCCAGGGAAAAGAAACACGTAACTTACATGTTTCGCTATATATTCTGCAAACTGAGTGTAATGAAATTCCTTATCAGATCCACCAGCTATTAGAATTATCTTTTTATCAGGATACTGGTCCTTCAAAGAACGCAGAGATTCAATGGTTGAATCAGGTGTAGTTGAATTGTTATCATTAAAGAATAGTAACCCTCGTTTTTTACTTGTGCCTAAAAATTCAAATCTTCCACTAACACCTGAAAACAGGGTAAGTCCTTCTTTAATATACCGAGAAGAAATACCAAGACATCGTCCTACTTCAAAGGATAAAGAAATGTTTTTCATGTTATGGCTTCCAAAAATCATGTATTCCCATGATTTCGGAAGATTATCTAAATCTGCTAAATGTTCTTCAGACTTAATCTCATTAGAATAATATTTTGTGATAGCATCTTTTGCATTCTGAGAGTAGACAAGTTTTCCATTGCTATCTTGGTATTGGAAAATAGCAGCCTTGTCATTAAAGTACTCTTGCATTGAACCATTGTAATAGTTCATATGATCCTCAAAGAAACTGGTGAAAATAGCAATGTCTGGTGAATATCCAATAGTATGCAGTCCTTGTAACTGCCATGAATCAAGTTCAGCAAGGATAATATCACCATCTTTAATTTTTTTGAGGATAGGGAGATTTGCAACACCACGTATATTTCCAGCTAGGTGGTATCTTAAACCAGCTGCCTTAAGGATTGATTCAACCATTGCGGTTGTTGTTGATTTTCCTTTAGTACCGGTAATTCCAATAACTTGTACCTTATCAAATTTCAATTCCTTTAGTATCTTCACTAAGAGTGCAAATGACATAAATGTAGGTACTCCATCTAATTGAGCAGCTTTTAAGTATTTATTATCTTTTGGAATTCCAGCTGCATGTAACACAAGGTCACGATTTCTAAAATCAGCTACCTTATGTTTTTCCAAGGTATATGAAATATTCTTATATACCTTAAGGTTTTTAATAGAAGGGCTAAGTGTTTGTTTCGTACGAAGATCAGTTGCAATGATATCTGCACCACATGATGCCATGAAAGCAATATCTCCAACTCCGCGCCCAAGTAAACCAATTCCCATTGCGGTTATTTTTTTTCCTTGGAAGTATTCTTGATACTGCGCTTTTTTCATAAAATAAAGTGTACTGTTTTCGTATCAAAAAAACAAGAATACTTTTTTTTGATATACTACATGACATATGAACGTTATTGATTTCCACAACAAATATATTAATGAACATGGATTGAAAGTATGTACTGATTCAAGAAATGTAGAACCAGGTTCTGTATTTTTTGCTCTAAGAGGTGACTCATTTAATGGAAATGATTTTGCCGTGCAAGCTCTTTCAAATGGCTGTATTGCAGCGGTTGTTGATGACCCACTTATTCAGCATGAACGTTGTATTTTAGTTAGTGATGTTCTTTCTTTCCTTACTGAACTTGCACGCTACCATCGAAGGACGGTAAATATTCCTGTAATTGGTATAACTGGAAGTAATGGAAAAACAACAACAAAGGAACTTATTTGTGCAGCGTTATCAAAACAAAAAAAAGTAATCGCAACGATAGGAAATTTGAATAATCATATTGGTGTTCCTCTTACTTTGTTGCGAATTACCTCAGATACTGACATTGCAGTTATTGAGATGGGTGCGAATAAGATAGGGGATATTAAAGAGTTATGTGAAATTGCAGAACCTACCGCAGGTATCATTACTAATATTGGTAAAGCACACTTGGGATATTTTGGTGGTATTGGAGGTGTTATTGAAGCAAAAACAGAGATGTACCGTTTTCTACAAGAACGTGATGGTCATATATTTGTAAATGCATCAGATGATCTTTTGTTGAAATACGCAGGAGCACTTGAAAAGACTCTTTATGGACCAAAGGTTCACAATGAGTTTAGGGTGATTTCAAAAGAAACAGTCCCATATGTTTCAGTGTCTTGGGGGTATAATCAAGAAATCAAAACACAGCTAACTGGTGAGTATAACGTTGAAAATATTGCATGTGCTATTGCCGTTGCTATGTATTTCAACGTACGGAATGATCTAATCAAAGAAGGTATTGAATCATATCACCCACATAACAATCGCTCAGAAATTACCGAAACACCATTTGGAAATACTATTATAAAAGATTTTTATAATGCGAATTCAAGCAGTATGAATGTTGCGATATCAAACGCAGCGCATATAAAAAAGGAAAACCAAGTACTTATCCTTATTCTTGCTGATATGTTTGAGCTAGGAGAATTCTCAGAAGAAGAACATCAAATAGTAGCGAGGCACGCAATGAGTGTACAACCAGACAGACTTATCCTTATCGGAAAAGATTTTTATAAAGTTCCAATCACAGCTGAAAAATATTTAAGTACTGAGGATTGTATTAAAGCACTACAAGATCAAATAATAACAAACAGTTTGATACTTATTAAAGGATCAAATGGAATGCATCTTGGCAAAATACTACAAGAGGTTAATCTGTAGATATGAATGTACTTACACATGAATCACTAAATATACCCACTTCACCAGGGGTGTATTTTTTCATGAAAAATGATGAAGTTCTATACATTGGAAAGGCTACTAATTTAAAGCAAAGAACAAGAAGCTATTTTAATCCAACTCTCATGGAAACAAGGGGACCAATCATTGTGAAAATGGTAGAAGAAGCAACTAGTATAACTCATACAGTAACCGACTCTGTACTAGAAGCACTTCTCCTTGAATCATATTTAATTAAGAAACACCAACCCGCTTACAATTCAAAGGAAAAGGATGACAAAAGTTATAACTATGTAGTTATAACAAAAGAAGACCTTCCTCGTGTTTATCCTGTAAGAAAAAGAGAATTAGATATTCTCATTGGAAGAAAGCAGGAACTTCTTCATGTCTTTGGTCCATTTCCCCAAGGAAATGTTTTAAGAACCGCATTACAAATACTTAGAAAAATATTTCCATTTTATGGAAAGAAAGGTGTTGGTAGTTATTCTCACGAATTCTATGAACAACTAGGTCTTGAGCCTGACGGAACTTCAACATTGAAGGAAGCATATCAGGAAAACATTGCATTGCTTGCACTATTCTTTCAAGGAAAGAAGGCACAAATAATTAGTACCTTGAAAAAGAAAATGATGGAGCATGCAAAGAAACTTGCTTTTGAACAAGCGCAAACAATTAAGAAGCAAATATATGCTCTTGAACATATTCATGATATTGCTCTTATGAAAAGAGATTTTGAACTAGGAACTGATATTTCAATGACGAGAATAGAGGCATATGACATTGCCCACATGCAAGGGCAAGATATGGTTGGGGTGATGGTGGTACATAACGGAAGAGAAATTAGTAATCAAGATCATCGTATTTTTTCTGTACGTTCGGTAAGTAGTTCAAATGATCCTCTTGCTTTACGTGAAGTACTCACTCGAAGACTCGCTCATACCAATTGGCCATATCCTTCACTCATCGTTGTAGATGGGGGGAATATTCAAAAACGTTCCATTGAAAAGGTACTTAAAGAACATGACCTAAGTATCCCTGTTGTTTCTGTTGTAAAAGATGATCGTCATAAAGCAAAGGGTATCTTAGGACAACGTAAAATTATTGAAAAGTATCAGTATGAGATTTTGAATATACATGCTGAATCACATCGTTTTGCCATCAATGCACACAAAAGAAAAAGGAATAAAAGATTTTTAGATTCATAGGGTGGTATACTGTTTTTGTTATCAATAATCATAGTCAAAAAAATAGCGACTATACAAACATATGAAAACAATATTTGAAAACATACAAGAATCAATTCTTGAAGCAGGAAAACGACTATCACTAGATGAACGTATCATTAAGCAAATAACCACTCCACATAAGATAATCGAGGATACGGTTAATGTTCCTAGTATTGGAGACGTTGATATTTATAGGGTTCAATTTAACAATGTATTGGGTCCATACAAAGGTGGAATTCGATTTCACCCAGAGGTAAATATAGATGAGGTAAAAGCTCTTTCTATCACCATGATGCTTAAATGCTCACTTGTAGGTATTCCTTTAGGTGGGGCAAAAGGAGGGGCTTCAATAGATGCAAAAAAACTTTCGCAAGTGCAATTAGAATCAGTATCTCGTGCATGGATACAATCAATGCATACATATCTTGGGGTAGATAAGGACATTCCTGCTCCTGATGTGAATACAAATGGTCAGATTATGGCTTGGATGCTTGATGAATACGAAGTCATTAATCAAAGGTCAGAGCCAGGTATGATTACAGGAAAACCACTTTCCTTAGGTGGTTCAGAAGGAAGAGTTACTGCAACCTCTCAAGGAGGTGTTCATGTACTTCTTGCAACACTTGAAATGCTTCCATTAAAAGAAACTACTCGAAAGGTAATAGTTCAAGGTTTTGGAAATGTAGGTTCCTTTGCTGCAACAATGCTTCATGATCTAGGATTTAGTATCGTAGGTATATCAGATAGTTCAGGCGCACTGTATTGTGAACAGGGAATTGATCCTTATGCAATTTTAAAGGTAAAAGAAAACAAGGAATCTCTTGAAAACTGGGCGCAAGATCAAGAAGGAATTATATACATATCTAATGATGAATTGCTCATTCAAACATGTGACATCCTTATTCCAGCTGCTTTAGAAGGAGTTATCACCGAAAAGAATGCAGGTACCATTAAGGCAAGTCATATTCTTGAACTTGCAAACAACCCAACAACCAAAGAAGCTGATGCTATCTTGAAGGAGAGGGGTGTAGTAGTAATTCCAGATTTCTTAGCAAATGCAGGTGGTGTTAGTGTAAGTTACTTCGAATGGGTTCAAAATAGACAGCAATACTATTGGAAAATAGATAGGGTACATGAAGAACTCAAAGAAATCATGACAAAAGCAACAAATAGGGTACTTGCGTATTCAATTAAGAATACACTAACCCTTCGTGAAGCTGCAATTGATCTTGCAATATCTCGTATTGCAGAGGCAAGTATCCTAAGAGGAAGATAAAATGCGGTTCAACCGTTTTTTTATTTGAAAAAAAAGGTACAATGCGAACCATGGAAAATAAAACGGTATTACGATTTGAAAATGTAACCTTTAAATATAGTGAAATACACACTATTTTAGATGAGGTGAATTTCTCTATTAAACGTGGATCAAAGATTACCCTTATGGGACAAAACGGTGCTGGAAAATCATCGCTCTTTAGTATGATCATGGGAGAAAGAGAAGTTAATGAGGGAAGCATTCATATTGCACATGGAAGTACTATTGCTATTGCAAGACAGGTAATTCCAAAGGAACAGCTTTCACTTACGCTTCGAGATTTCTTCCAAGCTCAATTTGATGAAACAATTTACAACATTGATCCAAAGATTGATGAGGTATTAGAAACAGTAAACCTGAAAGCAGATAAAGAGTCATTAATATCATCTTTTTCTGGAGGCCAACAAGCACGAATACTTCTTGCGTCTGCGTTGATTAAGAAACCTGATATTCTTCTTCTTGATGAGCCAACTAACAATCTAGATCATAGTGGGATTACTCATCTTACTGATTTTCTAGTTAACTATGACAAGACGGTAATCGTGATTTCACACGATGCTGATTTCCTTAATGAATTTTCAACAGGTGTTTTGTATTTAGATATTTTCACCAAAAAAATTGAACTATATGTCGGAAACTATTTTGATGTAGTTGAACAAATAGGAGCACGAGTACTCAAAGAGAAAAGAAAAAATGCACAGCTTGAAAAAACAATTCAGCAGAAGAAGGATAAGGCGAACTTCTTTGCAAACAAGGGAGGAAGATTACGTGCTTTAGCAAAACAGATGAGAGAGGATGTTGAGGAGTTTGAGGATAACAAGGTTGATGTACGTAAGGAAGATAAAACCATTCGTAAATTTCATATACCAAACCAACAAGAAGTAACAGGAACTCTCATGCGTATAAGTTCATACACACGTATGAACAAAGGTAAAGAAGAACGAAAAGATGCTTCCATTGATATCAAAAAGAATCATCACTTAAGAATCATCGGACCAAATGGAATAGGGAAAACTACTTTATTAGAGAAAATTGCACGTGCTGAAGATCAAGGAATCACACTTCACGAAAAGGTAAAAATTGGCTACTACCGACAAGATTTTAGAGGTCTTGATATGAATAAAACAGTGTACAGTGAACTTGCATCAGTCATGCCTAGACTCGATGAACAAAAACTTAGATCAGTAGCCTCTGGCTTTCTAATAGGAAGTGAGTTGATAAACAACACTATTGGTACTCTTTCTGAAGGTCAAAAAGGTCTTGTTGCATTTGCTCAACTTGTTTTACTTGAACCTGGACTATTGGTACTTGATGAGCCAACCAATCACATTAACTTTAGACACCTACCTGTTATCGCAGACGCTCTTGATGCATATGAAGGAGGTATGATCATCATCTCCCACGATGAAGAATTTATGGAATCAGTAAGGATTGATGAGATATTTGATCTTGAAAAATAAAAAGCATGCAGAAAGCATGCTTTTTTACAATAACGATGTCTTCTTTTTCCAGACTTCTTCGTTGTATAGATTTTCAATTTTCTCGATACGATCTTTTAAATATTGATCACATCTTGTTTTTTCATTTTCAATCTCCTCCTTGTTCTTTCTGTAGAAATCAATAGCTGATTCCTCCCATTTTCTTAGTGAAATCTGATAAATAATAACAATAGCAACGATGCCAAAGATAGAAATATAAAACAACAGAGTAACTACCAGACTAACAAGTTTACCTGAGTTCAACTCATCTACTAATGAGATGAGAAAGATTCCAAAGAATAGTACTGACAGGTATATTAAGACTGATGCAGTCAATATCTTCTCTGCTTTCAAATCTTCAAAGAGTGCGGTGATTTCTTTACTTAGCTCCATAAATAATATTTTTTTAAAGTTTCTTAAATAAATTAAACCATATATAAAAGATATCCACAAGTATGTAATTCATATATCTTTTTATTCCTTTTCATGATATTCTCTAATTAGATTTTGAGACAAGAGCCGTAAAGAGTATTTTTTTGGGTATTTGAGTTGAAGGATCGTTAAACGAAATAATATAAGAAATATAATGAATGACCGACAAATGTTCCGAGGAAATTGGACATGTGCAGAATGTTCTGCAGATATTAATGAACTACCATTCCAACCAAAAAGTGGGGATGGTCTAAAATGTAACAAGTGTATGCGTTCTACTCGACCAGAACGTGTAATGATCGAAGGAAACTGGGGATGTAAAGATTGTGGAACATCAATCACACAACTTCCATTTACTCCTGAAGATGATAGCAATGTTACTTGTAGAGATTGTCATATGAAAAACAAACCTGCACGACCAGCACGACCAGAACGAAGAATGTTCAGAGGTGATTGGGAATGTAAGGACTGTGGTTCTGACATCAACGAACTACCATTTGAACCTCGTGACCCATCTTCAGTTAGCTGTCGAGATTGTCACAGTAAATAAAAAAACACCGTATGGTGTTTTTTTATTATCCCTTTAGAACTTCTGGATCAGCAAACACTGCATCTGCAAAGTTCCAAAATGCCTCATTACCAGCCTCTTGCCCTATACAGATAGAAGCACGAGCAGCAGGTTCTGCCTGAGGATGGAAATCAAGTGGTAAGTGTCGATATACCCATTTCACATTTGGGAATTCAGCAACCACCTTTTCAAGTTCTGGGTGAACTCGAGCACAGAATGGACATTCAAAATCAGAATATTCAAAGATAGTTATAGGTGCATTTGCATCACCTTTAAAGAAATCTCTTTCTGCATCAAATGGTCTTATATCAGCACCTTGTGGAACAGCATCAATTTCATCTTGTCGTAAGTCACCTGAAGTTGCTCTGGTAAGGATATCTGCAAAGGCTTCAAATGGATATGCTCCTGGTAGGGAAACAAGAGTTCCATCTTCAGTTTGAATAACATTGAAAGGTGTTCCTTGTCCACCTAATCGTCCAGCTTCTGCAACTTCTTCTTGAACACGATTAGCAACTTCTTCTGATTCAAAACAAGTATTAAAAGTATTCTTTCTAATTCCATATTCTTTTGCTTGTGCTAAGTAGAAAGCATCAGGCCCTGTTGCTTCTGGTTGCTTATGTGCTCCTGAAGCAATCAGAAATACTGATAGTACGGTTCCAATAGCACCAAGTGCCAAGGCAATATTAATTTTTTGGTTATTTGTTATCTTCATATACTTGCTATTCTATCAACATCACAGTAATCAGTACATTGTCAGTATCTAAAATACTCAGTAGAATAAATAAAAAACAAAGAATGAGTTCAAAAACACTATTCATTAATTCATGGGAGTATGAAAAAATGAAAAACTACGAAAGTATGTCATGTGGAATACAACTTCCATGTATTGAAAGTACAACTCAGATGGTTAGATATGCAACTATCCAAATGAATAGAGAGTTACAGTTAGCATTTATAAGTGAGCTTGATATATTGATTAATATATTTCATTACTGTAATAGAGCTATAGCAAAAGTGTACCCTAATACTTCTGACTACACTGTTTCTGATAAAAATAGGTTCATTAGTGATAACGCATCTTTCTTTCGAAAGGTTAGATCAGTGGGTAAGGAAGGTTACACTATTCTTTTAGGGCATGAAGTTCTGTATATTGAAAACAATATAGATACATCTATTACTTTACAGGAAAATGAGATTCTCATTATTCCGAGGATCGTACATAGTTCTTCTCCTAAATTTATTATTTCACGATAAAGCCTGAATATCTTTAGGCTTTTTCTTATGACATATCATGATATTCTATACATATGCTTAACTATCTTTATTCACTAATGAAACAGAAGAAATTCTCTTTGATTTTAATTTTTCTAATATCAGCAGTAGTATTATTACTCGTTCCTCAATGGCAGGTGATTGTACGAACACTTTCACTTTTTGATTTTTTCTCAACTGAAATGCTTTCATCCTTATGGTATTTTTTAAAGACTGCATTTCTTTCCATGAATGCTCTTGCACAAATTATTTTTATAGGAACAAGTATATTGTTAAGTCTAAATATTATTCTCCTTATTAAATATATTCAGGTGTATCGTAAATTGTTAAATGTTCAATCTACTGGACTAAGTGCTTTCGGTCTCATTGCAGCAGTATTCACCACAGGATGTCTGTCATGTAGCGTTATATTCATTGCTCCTTTGATAAGTATTTTTGGAGTTTCAACAGGCCTTTTTATATCAAATAACTCACAAATCATTGCATTTCTTGCTTTGATAAGTATTGGATTTTCTTGTTTTCTCTTACTAAAGAAAATAACTGATCCTCAAGTTTGTAATACCAACTATGTCTAATCTTAATGAATTACAAAAAGAAATCGAAAACTATGAAGCTATGATGCTTCATAGTGATTTTTGGGATAACAAGGAAGAGGCTCAGCGTATTATAAAAAGAATAAGTGAACTTAAAAATGAAATCGAAGGGGATAAGAAATACGATAAAGGTAACGCTATCATTAACATCTATGCAGGTGCAGGAGGGGATGATGCTGAAGATTTTGTTCGAATACTATTTGAAATGTATCAATCTTTCATTACCAAGAAAAATTTAATTCTTAATATTCTTGATAGTTCACCAAACACGATTAATGGATTTAGAAGTATATCTTTTGAAATACTTGGGAAAAACTCATATGCACTCCTTAAAGATGAGTCAGGGGTACATCGATTGGTAAGAAAGTCACCTTTTAACAACAAAGGAAAGCGTCAAACATCGTTTGCTCTTGTTGAGGTACTACCTGAAGTAAGTCCTACTGATTTCAATTTAGAAGAATCATCCCTTGAAGTCTCTTTTGCACGTTCAGGAGGAGCTGGAGGGCAAAATGTAAATAAGCGAGAAACTGCTGTAAGAATGGTACATCCACAAACAGGTATCTCTGTATTTATTTCAGAGGGTAGGACACAAGAGTCAAATAGAAGACGTGCACTTGATATTATGCGAGCAAAGCTGTTTTCAAAACACCTTGAAGATGAAGAAAAGAAGAGTAAAGGTCTAAGTATCGGAGACAAAGTAAGCATTGAGTGGGGTCAACAAATGAGATCTTACGTATTTGATCCCTATCAAATGGTAAAAGATCACAAGAAAGATGTAGAAACGAACAAGGTAGATGCTGTATTACAAGGGGATTTAGAAATATTTGTAAGCTAATTTTAATTTGTGATAAAATAACAAACATATGATTGACTTTAAAAATTTATCGAAGACGTATCGTTCTGAAAAGGCATCGCTTCACGATATCAACTTATCAATAAAGGAAGGGGAATTTGTTACCTTAGTTGGGCACTCAGGTGCTGGAAAAACTACTCTAACAAAACTACTTCTTGGTGAAGAAACACCTTCATCAGGAAGTATATTCTTTGATGGTATTGATATATTTTCTCTAAAACAAAGAGATATTCCGAGATATCGTCAAAGAATTGGTGTTGTGTTTCAAGATTACAAACTTTTGAAAAATAAAACCGTATTTGAAAACATAGCTTTTGCAATGGAAATGATAGGGAAAGATGATGAATCTATCGCAAAAGATGTTCCAAATGCTCTTGAGCTAGTAGGCTTAGCTGACAAAGAAGATTCATTTCCTGATGAACTATCAGGTGGTGAACAACAAAGACTTGCTATTGCACGAGCAATTATTAATCAACCTGATTTATTAATCGCTGACGAACCAACTGACTCACTTGATGTTGAAAATGTAAAAGCAGTAGTTCAAATACTAAAAAAGATTAATGAATTAGGAACAACTGTTATCTTAGCTACTCACAACCCAGATGTGGTTAAGCAGCTTGATGATCGTATTGTCATTTTAGAACATGGTCGTATCCTTAAAGATACCCTTAAAAACAAAAAATAATATGTCTATAACTATTGATATAAAAAGAATATTGCATGAAGGATGGGTTTCATTTAAACGAAATAACATTGTTTCATTTGCATCGGTTGTTGTGATGACCATGTCTATGCTTGTGTTAAGTGGAGTACTTTTCCTTAATGCAATTCTTGGATTTTCACTAAATCAACTCGAAGAACGAGTAGATGTGAATATTTATTTCTATCCTGATACACCAGAAGAAGAAATAATAACTCTTGCAGGTTCTATTGAAGAACTTCCTGAAGTACGTGATGTAACTTATATTTCAAGAGATGAAGCTTTTGAAAACTTCCAATTACGTCATGCAAGTGACCCTCTTATCCAGCGATCACTTGATGAGCTAGGTGGAAATCCTTTAGGGGCATCATTGAATGTTCGTGCCTTTGACTCAACAACCTATGAATCTATTGTAAAAAGTATTGAATCACAGCCAGTTGTTGCAAATGCGAATTTCGTAGAAAGAATTAACTATTACGATAACAAAGGACTTATCGAACGTCTCAATGAATTCAGTTCAATTGCTCAAACTGTTGCTTATGCTATTACCATGTTTGTTGCAGGAATTGCTGTGTTGGTAATTATCAGCACCATTAGAATTGCTATTTTCTCATCAAGAAATGATATCGTGGTTAAAAGATTAGTTGGTGCTGAACATAGATACATTAGAGGACCTTTTCTTGTGCAAGGTGCAATATATGGGATCATTGGTTCAATCCTAACCTTACTTGCCTTGTTTCCAATCACCTCATGGATTGGAAAATACACAGAAAGTTTCTTTGGTGGAATGGATATTTCTTCATATTTTATGACAAATATTTTCCAAATATTCTTTATCCTTCTTGCTGTTGCTGTTCTTTTAGGAATGCTTGCAAGTGCATTGTCGATAAAAAAATATTTAAAGGTGTAATATATAAAAAACAATACTATGAAGTATTGTTTTTTATATGATTGAGAAATTAAGAATTTGAAATATAATGAATGAGTTGAAAGCTCATATGATTCTTGAGATTGCATCAACTTAAAGTTATAATAATAAAAAACAAAGTTATGGAACAAGCACCAAAAAAACAAGAAGAGAGTAACAATCCTTTTGGTTTAACAAAAGAGGAATTGGATGATTTGTATAACGATGACCCAAAAGATTTTATGAAAGGACAGCATTAATTTATATTGCCGTCCTTTTTGTTTAGCTATGTGTAGGTTATAATACCCACATATGAGATCAAAAGGATTTACCTTAATTGAATTACTCGTAGTTGTTGCAATCATTGGAATATTGGCAACCGTGGTATTAGCATCATTAGGAAGTGCACGAGAGAAAGCTCGTGATGCGAAACGACATGCTGATATTAGAACGATAAAAAATCAACTTGAACTCTACTATCTCGACAACGGAAGATATCCTACTTTTGGATGGAGAAGCAGTAGTAGTCAAGCGGAATGGACATCGTTTAGCAATGCTCTTGGCATTTCTGCACCTGTTGATCCGGTTAATACGGGAGCACCTGCAAATGGAGGAGCTTCAACTGGATTTACCTATTCATACTATGGTGCAGGATTCGGGTGTGACGGACAATGGTATATGTTGGTATACAAGCTTGAAAGTGATCCTAACCCTGTAAGTCCAGGAGTAAAGAGATGTGATGCTCCGACCTCACCATTTAATTATACTGGAGGTTCAAGAATCACTACTGGAGTGAATAATATTCTCGATTAATGGTTAGAAGAAAAAGTCTGGTAATAACCAGACTTTTTTTGTGGACCCGACAGGACTCGAACCTGCCACCTCCTCAGTGCAAGTGAGGCGCTCTAGCCAGATGAGCTACGGGCCCAGATCGTTAGTTTAAAGAATTAATTAATTAAACTAACTGATTCTCTAAAGAACAACTGCGAGCATTATAAACAACTCAATAAAATATGCAAGATTGTCTTTTATTTTTCTAAATAATAAGTACACTCATAACTATGAAAGATCAAACATTCTATATCTACGGAAGAAAACCAATTGAAGAGCAGTTATTGCATAATCATGAAAATATACTTCGTATCTTTATTTCGGATAAGGTACATGCAAACGAGGAAGACATTAATCAGATAAAAGCATTTTCTAAACAAAAGAGAATTCCTTTTAACACAGTTTCTTTGAAAAAAATTGCAAGCCATGTAGGTGATGTAAATGATCAAGGTATTATTGCACTACTTAAGAAACCAAATTATAAAGATCTTCAAGAATGGTTAGATGCTCTTGAGATCGGAAAGAATCAAGCAGTACTTGTTCTTGATCATATTGAAGATACTCATAACTTTGGCGCTATTCTAAGAACAGCATCAGCTGTAGGAGTAACAGGGGTAATTGTAGCCAAAGATAGACAAGCTCCATTGAATGCAACAGTATTTAAAACATCAGCAGGAGCAGCAACAAAAATTCCAGTAATTCAAGTATCAAATATAAATCAAAGTATTAAACGTTTACAAGAAAACAAGTTTTGGGTTGCAGCTGTTGATATGCCTGAATCTAAAAAAGATATTATCTGGGAACATAGTTTCAATACACCTATGGCCTTTGTAGTAGGTTCTGAAGGAAAGGGTGTTTCTGAAAGAACTAAAGAAATATGTGATTTTACCGTTGGCTTACCACTTTCAAATGATGTTGAATCACTAAACGTATCAGTTGCTACAGCAGCAGTACTTTTTGAATGGAAACGACAGAATCAATAATATAGATATGATATACTATTGATATGATAGAACAGGCACAAAATATTTTAAACATATCAATTATTTGGCTACAAGAGGATGGAATCCATGTCTTTAGCATTCTTCTTATTACTTGGCTTATCTCAAAAGTACTTCATGTATTGGTGAGTAAAGCGGTACGTAGATTGGTACCTGGTGATAGTTTTCATTTACCATCGGAAGAAGAAAAGAGGGAAAATACTCTTATCTCAATCATTCAAGGATTCTTAAGTATATTTATTTGGGTAGCAGCGTTTGTATACATCCTATATAAGTTTGGAGTACCTATTGCACCTCTAGTTACAGGAGCTGGTATTGTGGGAGTCGCTCTTGGATTTGGTTCACAGTCTTTAGTACGTGATATTATCGCTGGTATATTTATCATCGCGGAAAACCAATTCAGAATAGGAGATGTGGTTGATTTGGGTGGATACACAGGAACAGTAGAAGGAATGACTCTTCGTGTTACAAGATTACGTCAACTAGACGGAACGATTCACTTCGTACCTAATGGAGAAATTAAAATCGCATCGAATAAGTCAAAAGATTATTCAATGGTAGATCTTAAGGTTCACGTAGGATATAACACCGAAATTGATTTTCTTGAACAGGTAATCAATGACGTTGGTTTGACACTAAGTTTAGATGAAAACTTCAAAGATCATATTATTGAGCCCCCACAATTTCTACGAATTGATGACTTATCTGATTACTCAGTTACTGTTCGTATACTTGGAAAAGTATATCCAAAGCATCAGTTTCTTGTTGCCGGAGAATTAAGAAAACGCTTAAAGCAAGCTTTTGAAAAAAACAACATTGATATTCCATATCCAACTCGAATCGTTCATAATATTACTGATGAAGTACCTAAGAAAGTTCTTAAAAGAAAAGTAACGAAGAAAAAATAATGATTAACCAAGAAAAAAAAGTAGCATTATCTGGAGTACAGCCTACAGGTAGGCCTCATATTGGAAATTACTTTGGAGCAATGAAGCAATTTGTTGATTTACAAAATAAATATCAATTATATATCTTCATTGCTGATTATCATGCACTAACAACAGTACATGATGCATCAGTATTACAGCATCAAATTAATAACCTGATTCTTGACTATCTTGCAATTGGTCTTGATCCTGAGAAGGTAGTTATCTATCGACAGGTTGATGTACCTGAACTCACTGAACTTGCATGGATTTTTTCAACCTTAGTAACCATTCCTTGGTTGGAGAGAGCGCATGCGTATAAGGATAAGACAGCAAAAGGTCTTGAAGCAAATGTAGGACTTTTTACCTATCCAATCCTTATGGCTGCTGATATTCTTCTTCCTAATGCTGATATTGTTCCTGTTGGAAAAGATCAGATTCAGCATGTTGAAATGGCACGAGAAATAGCAAGAAAATTCAATAGTGAATTTGGTGATTTATTCAAAGAACCACAAGAACTTGTAAAGGAAGGGGTTGAGACTGTTGTAGGTACTGATGGACAAAAGATGTCTAAATCATATAAGAATACTATTCCTCTATTTGGAACTGATGCTGAGATAAAGAAAGCAATTATGGGAATTGTAACTGATAGTAAAAACCCAGAAGACATCAAAGATCCAGAATCATGTAATGTTTTTGCACTCCATAAACTTATCACACCTGAACCACAGCTATCTGAAATACGAGAAAAATATGAGAAGGGTGGTTTAGGATACGGTGACTCTAAGAAAATGCTTCTTGATAACTACATTGCATATATTTCTGATATGCGAGAGAAAAGAGAATACTATGAAAAAAATCCTGGTATTGTTAGACAAATTCTAGATGAAGGAGCAAGTGTAATGAAAAAAGTTGCAAAGGAACGTATGAAAGACGTTAGATTAAAAGTAGGGTTAACTATCAGTTAATATGAAATCAAACTGGATTAAACACGTTGTTCCGATTCTTGCATTTACCGCAGGTATCATCATTAGCTCAATTGGAGGTATTATGACCTTAAGTTCAGCTCTTGAACTAAGTTTTTTCAAACAAGATAGATATAGTTATATATCTGAAGAAGAATGTAAATTTCAAAAAGAAGTTGAACTTCCTGTACAAGAAATTGAAAAATGTATGGAAGAAAGAAGAGAACAAGAAACTGAAAGATTTAAGGAGGATAAGAAGAGAGATATTGTTGATGGAATCTCATTTCTTGTAGTTGGTGGAATACTGCTTTTGTCTTTTAGAAAAAGGGCATTAGGATAAAGATCTGGTTTCTCAGGTCTTTTTTTATGGTAGGATATTCATACCAGTGAAGCACTGACAATGCTGAGGTACATTCAACAATACGAGCGCTTATTCACTAAGAATCAGGGTGGCACCGCGGTAATATATCGTCCCTGAGTTAACCGATTTTACATATATGAAAAGAACATTAATACGTGACCTAAGTAGTCACAAAAATGAAGAAGTGCAGATTAATGCATGGGTAGCTGTACGAAGAGATCAAGGGAAAATGGCTTTTTTTGATTTCAGAGATGTAACAGGAACTGTTCAAGGGGTAGTTTTTGGAAAACCAGAAGTACTTGAAATTGCAAAAACACTTAGACCTGAGTGGGTTGTTTCAATACAAGGTATGATCAATCCACGTCCTGAGAATATGATAAAGCAAGATGTACTTAATGGTGATATTGAAATTGAAATAACTAATATTGAAATTCTAAATAAGGCAGAAACACCAGCCTTTGAAATTACAGAATCAACCCAAGATATCAATGAAGAAGTAAGGTTGAAGAATAGGTATTTGGATTTACGTACATCACGAATGAACAAGAATTTAACGATGCGTCACAAAGTTGCAAAACTTTGTAGAGATCACTTAGATTCACTTGGTTTTCTAGAGATTGAAACACCTATACTTACTAAATCAACACCTGAGGGTGCTCGTGATTACGTAGTTCCATCTCGACTATCACCTCATCAATTCTATGCACTCCCACAATCTCCTCAGCAGTATAAGCAATTACTTATGTCATCTGGAGTAGAGAGATATTTCCAATTTGCTCGATGTATGAGAGATGAAGATTTACGTGGCGATAGACAGCCTGAGTTCACGCAACTGGATATGGAAATTTCTTTTGCAAGCCAAGAAGATATTATGAATATCAATGAACAGTTGCTCATCCACATTGTGGAGAAACTCTATCCAGAAAAAAGAATTCAACAGATTCCTTTTCCTAGAATTAGTTACAAAGAAGCAATGGATACCTATGGAAACGACCGGCCTGATATCAGAGAAGACACCACTGATGAAAATCTTTTAGCATTTTGTTGGGTTGTAGATTTTCCTTTCTTTGAAAAAACGGCTACCTCAGATGATCCACAAGCGCAAGGAGAATGGACATTTACCCACAACCCATTTTCATTAGCTGTACCAGAACATGTTGAAAATCTAAGAGCGAAGAAAAATATTGCAGATATTATCGCGGCACAATATGACATTGTTCTTAATGGATTTGAGATTGGAGGTGGTTCAATTCGAGCTCATAACCCTGAAATTTTAAGGTCAATTCTTGAAATTCTTGGTCATGAAACTAAAAACATTGAAGAAAATTTTGGTCATATGCTTCAAGCACTTGGATCAGGAACCCCTCCACACGGCGGAATTGCATGGGGATTTGACAGATTAATGATGATTCTGCAAAACGAAAAGACTATCCGTGAAGTTATTGCATTCCCAAAAAATGGGGAAGGAAGAGATCCTATGATGGAAGCTCCTTCATCAATATCAGCACAGCAACTCAATGAACTACATATCTCATTGAGTAAGATTCAAAGCTCATAGAGCTTTTTTTCTTGCCCTATATCATATACAATCATTTCATTGTAGGGTAACAAGAGATTCTGTATATGGATAAGCTAATTGAAATTTCAATAAAAAAATATTTCGAGTTGAGAAAATTTAGAGTAAAAGGGTGGCTACACAGTCAGGTGGATACTCAAGAATTTATCATTCAAGAACTAATATCTGAGGCTCTTTCTACTCAATTTGGAAAGGAACATGCATTTGTAAATATTGATTCAATTGCAACATACCAGAAACTGGTACCTGTTAGGAATCACACTGAGCTTCTTCCGTACATTGAAGATATGATGCAAGGTAAGAAGGATATCCTTTGGCCTGGAACCGTTACTATGTTTTCAAAATCTTCAGGAACTACAAGTTCAGTAAGTAAATACATACCGGTAAGTAGGGAATCATTACATGAGAATAACTATAAGGCGGGAAGAGACTTATATGCAATCATTAGCACCATCTATCCAGAGTTAACCATCTTTAGTGATGAAGGGTCAGTTCTTGGAATTACAGGGAGCTTTGAGGAACGAGAAGATGGTATGAAGGTAGGTGATGTTTCAGCAATCATTGCCTCTGAACTTCCATCTATGTTTCAAGAAAGAAGAAAACCTTCTCTTGAAGTTGCGCTTATGAAAAACTGGGATGAAAAAATCCAAGCAATAATAGATGAGTGTGTTTCTTTAAATATTACACATCTTTCTGGTGTTCCCACCTGGTTTATCCCTCTTTTCAATGAGCTTCAGAAACAACATCCATATCAAACCCTACGAGATATATGGCCTAATTTACAGCTATTTATTCATGGTGCTGTTTCTTTTAAACCATATGAGGAACGTTTTCATAAGTTACTACCTTTTGACGATATGAAGTACATCGAAGTATATAACGCATCTGAAGGTTTTTTTGCGATACAAGATACTGAAACAAAGAAAGGAGAGATGCTCCTTCTTACCGATCATGGTGTTTTTTATGAATTCATCAATTTCCATGAATATCAAAAGGGAACAAGAGATGCTATATGGCTTAACTCTGTTGAAATAGGTGTTCCGTATGCACTCATTATATCTACAAATGCAGGTCTATGGCGGTATGATCTTGGGGATGTCATTGAATTTACCTCATTAAAACCATATAGAATACGTATTGTTGGACGTACAAAGACTTGTTTGAATCTTTGTGGGGAAGAACTTATGGAAGGGAATACTGACATGGCTCTTCAAGAACTTTCTAAATCTTTTGGTGTTAATATTGAAGACTATACGGTAACAGCACTAGAATCTGGAAACAGTACTATTGGACATCATCAGTGGATTATAGAAACGGAAGAGATATTGAATATCGATGAATTTAGAACTGCCCTTGATATAAAATTAAGATCATTGAACTCGGACTATGATGCAAAAAGAACTGGAAACCTTGCTTTAGGATTACTTGAACTTCAAGTAGTTCCCAAAGGTACTTTCATGAAATGGCTTGCTTCAAAAGGGAAATTAGGTGGGCAGCACAAGGTACCAAAACTATTAGCTGATAGGAAAATATATGACGAGATATTAAAAAGCAGTATGTAATATACTGCTTTTTAATATTCTAGTTACAGACAACTTTTGCATGCTACAATACAGCTATGAGTTTTGAGTTAACTATTCCTGAATTTACTGGACCTATTGAGGCTCTCCTTAATCTTATAGAAAAAAGAAAGCTTCCCATTAATGATGTATCCCTTGCTGAGATTACAGAAGAGTATTTAAACTATATATCTAGTCTTGATTCACATATTCCCATTTCACAAAGAATTCACTTTGTATACATTGCATCTACACTTACCCTTATTAAATCAAAATCTCTTCTTCCTTCACTTGAACTAACAGAATCAGAAGAAAGTGACGTTGAACAACTTAAACATCGTCTTGTGTTATATCAGCAATACCAGGAATTAGGTTTAGTTCTTGGAACTAAATTTAAAATGATACCTTCTTTCTTTTATCCTAAGCCAAAGAAAAAAGCTATTGTCTTTTCACCTCATGTTGATATTACACCAATAAATATGACGGAATTACTTAAGAATCTATATTCAGAAATTCCAGAAAAACCTAAAACAAAGCAAGAGGGATATGTAAAAATTGCTGTTCACATAGAAGAGCTTATGGATTCACTTATCGAAAGAGTTAAGGCTCAAGCAAGTATAAACTTTCAAACTTTCTTAAAACAAAAACAATTAGGGTATACTCAACCAAAGGAACAAAAGGTGGTTGCTGTGGTTGGATTCCTTGCTCTTCTTGAGGTAGTGCGTAACCACGGCCTTGCGGTATCACAAGAACATCTTTTTTCAGATATTAATATATATCAATAGCATTTATGAACACGTATCAACAAACAATTGAATCACTGCTTTTCTATGAAAATCAACCGGTAAGTTTTGCATGGCTTTCACGTCATCTTGGTATTAGTATTGTAAATACAAAAGAAGAAGTTGAAGGATTAATGAAATACTATGAGAACAGAGGAATTGAAATTCTTGTACACGACGACATGGTTTCCTTGGTAACTCATCGTTCTCAACAAAAAAAACTTCTTGAGTTAGAAGAACAAGAACAAGTGAAAGAGCTTTCTAAGCAAGCTCTTGAAACTTTAGCTATTATTGTATACAAGCAGGGAATAACCAAGGCAGAAATTGATTTTATACGAGGAGTAAACTCTGTATATATTCTTAGAAATCTCACCATAAGAGGTCTTATTGAAAAGAAACAGAACGCTGATGACAAGCGATCACCAAAGTACAGACCAACCTTAGATCTTCTTTCGTATTTAGGGATTGCACAAGTATCTGAACTACCTGAATATGAAATGCATACAAAAAAATTAGAAGCCTTGCAAGAAGATTTTTTACAAGAACAGCTCACTCTTAGTGAAGAGTAATATACATTATGGAAACACAACTTATTATCATACGGATTCTCATCCCTACAGTTAGTGCCTTCATTATTGGGATTACTACAACACCTCTATTCACACATATTTTTTATAAGTATAAGTTATGGAAAAGAAGTTCTCGAATAGATACACAAGTAAATCCTGACATGCTCAAGCAAGCAGGGGAAGTCATGGAAAAAATACATAACAAGGAAGAAACTAAAGTTCCACGTATTGGAGGAGTAATTGTATGGACTTCAGTAAGTCTTGTTGCATTAATTGGATATCTTCTTTATCTATTCATTCCAGAAGCACTTGATTTAAACTTTATTACAAGAAATCAAACACTTATTGCATTTGCTTCCTTGATAGTTGGTGCTGTTATTGGTCTCATTGATGATCTTTTACAAATTTTTGGTAATAAAAAGCAACTTGCCATTGGTATACCTAGAAAGATTAGAATTGCTTTAGTTGCAAGCTTAGGAATTCTTCAAGGTATGTGGTTTTTTGAAAAACTTGGTTATTCATATATCACTATACCTTTTGATCTTGGTATTCTTGAACTGGGAGTATTCTTTGTACCTTTATTTATGATTACTACTCTTGGACTGTTTTCAAGTTCTATTATTGATGGATTGGATGGTTTAGCAGCTGGTGTATTAGGTACTATTTTTACCACCTATGGATTTATTGGTGTTATTCAATATCAATACAGTATTGCAATCTTTTGTTTTGTTGTTGCAGGAGCGCTTCTTGCATTTTTATGGTTTAACATACCTCCGGCTCGATTTTATTTAGGAGAAACAGGAATACTCTCACTTACACTTCCTCTTGCAGTAATTATATTCCTAACCAATACCCTAGTTGAATTTATTATTATTGGTCTGCCACTAATCATTACTTCACTTTCTTCAATTATTCAGATAGTTGCTCGAAGGTATTTTAACAAAAGGGTATTTAAACTAGCACCTCTTCACCACCACTTTGAAGCAATTGGATGGGGTCGACCTAAGATTACTATGAGGTATTGGGTGTTTTCAATCATCTGTTCTGCAATTGGAATTATTGTTGTTATCATTGGATAAATTATGAAAAAACTTAGAAAAAAAAAGGTTGATATAAAACTTCTAACCATTATATTTCTGTTACTTGCAATTGGTCTTATCACCTATATTTCAACGTCACTCTCAATCTTTACCGAGGACAAGGATCAATTTTGGTCCTTGATCATTAGGCATGTTGGTTTAGGAGTTATTGGTGGAGGTATTGCGATGTATGTAACCAGTCACATTGACTATAGTCACTGGAAAAAATATTCACTTCATGTATTCATCCTATCAGTTCTTGCAACTGCTTTAGTATTTATTCCAGGGCTTGGATTCTCTCATGGTGGAGCAACACGTTGGTTGAGTTTAGGATTCATTACACTGCAACCTGCAGAGTTTTTGAAGTTAGGAACGATTCTTTTCTTTAGTGCATGGCTAGCAAAACACAAAGACCGTATATCAACATTTAAGTTTGGTTTACTACCATTTCTTGGAATAGTTGGTATTGCTTTTGCTACCCTTATTCCACAACCAGACACAGGAACAATGGCACTTATTGGTCTTGTTTGTTTTCTTTTATATTTCATGCGAGGAGCTTCATGGAAGCATATTGGAGTTGTTATTTTTTGTTTTTTTGTTTTTGCAGGTGCATATGCAGCGGTAAATCCACACGTTATTGATAGAATTGAAACCTTTGCTAATCCTTCAAGAGATCCATATGGAGCATCATACCAAGTACAGCAATCTAAAATTGCTATTGGTTCAGGGAAGCTGTATGGAAGAGGTTTAGGACAGAGTGTACATAAATTTGGACCATATCTTCCTGAATCAAATTCTGACTCTATCTTTGCAGTATTTGCAGAAGAATTTGGTTTTTTGGGAACTTCTTTACTAGTAGTACTTTACTCGATATTTACTTTCTTTGGGGTAAGAATTGCACGCCTTGCACCAACAAGTTTTGGACAAAATATTACCATTGGAATTATATTCTTAATTACCATTCAAGTATTTTTCAATATTGCTGCTATTTCAGGTTTAGTACCGTTATCTGGTTTACCCCTTATCTTTATGAGTCATGGCGGTTCAGCATTATTTATCAGCCTTGCTCAACTTGGTATTGTTCTTAACGTCTCTCGGTATATTAAAACTCCACGTAAGGTGGTGAAATAGTGTATACTATACGAGTATGAAAGTTGTATTTACTGGAGGAGGAACTGGAGGTCATTTCTATCCTATTATCGCAGTTGCTGAACAATTAAACGACATAATTGATAAGGAAAACATTGCTGATGTTGAGCTTTATTATTTTGCCGACAAACCTTTTGACCCTGAACTTTTGAAAGAAAATAGTTTGAAGTTCGTGAAAATACGAGCAGGGAAGTTACGCACATATTTTTCAATGGAAAATATTGCCGATGCAATATCAACAGGTATTGGAATTATTGAAGCATTCTTTGCCTTATTCTCAATCTTTCCTGATGTTATCTTTTCAAAAGGTGGCTATGTTGCTTTTCCAACGATGGTTGCAGCAAAGATATTAAAAATTCCTGTAATTATTCATGAATCTGATTCAGTGCCAGGAAGAGTTAATATTTGGTCGTCCAAGTTTGCAAAAAGAATTGCTATCTCATACAAGCAAGATGTTGATTATTTTGATGCAAAGAAGGTAGTGCATACAGGGCAACCTATTCGAGCTGATTTTGAGAGCAAAATTACTGAAGGAGCTCATTCTTTTCTTGAGCTGTCTCCTGATATTCCAACCATTTGGATTCTAGGAGGTTCACAAGGTTCACAAACGATTAACAGTGTTGTAAGTAGCACCTTAAAACAGCTACTACCTAAGTATCAAATCATTCATCAAACGGGTGAAAATAATTACGATACTATCAAACTGTTAACTGAAGCTACTTTAGAGGATGAATTGTACAAGAATAGGTATAAGATATATCCTCACTTAAATTATCTTTCAATGAAAATGGCCGCTGGAGTTTCTGATATTGTTATCTCACGAGCAGGATCAACTATCTTTGAAATTGCCAACTGGAGAATCCCTTCGATTATCATTCCATTAGGTTCAGCACATAAAAATCATCAGTTGAAAAATGCATACAATTACTCAAGAGAGGGTGCTTGTACGGTTATCGAAGAAAATAATCTTTCTGATGATCAATTGATATTCGAAATTAATAGAATATATGACAATCAAGAGGTAAAGGAAAAAATGATTGCTGGAGCTATTGCTTTTGATATCCCTGATGCTGCAAAAAAAATTGCAGAAGAGATTGCGAGCATTGGACTTACCCACGAAGAAGAGTACTAAAAGATTGCTATGGTATGCAGTCTTTTTTTTTGCTACACTTTTCGCATGAATAACTCAATGATAACAACAAGGATGGCTCCTTCACCAACAGGTAATTTTCACATTGGTGGAGTAAGAACAGCTCTCTTCAATTACTTTTATGCAAAACAGCATGGAGGTACTTTTATTATTAGAAGTGAAGACACTGACAAGGAGCGTTCTAAACCAGAATATGAGCAAAATATGCTTGATGTTCTTAAGTGGTTAGAGATTGATTTTGATGCCTTCTATCGCCAATCTGAACGTACCGAAATATATCAAGATCACATTAAAATACTTATTGATTCTGGAAATGCATATGAAGCGGAAGAATCTAATGAAAATCCTGAATTAAAGGTGATTAGATTTAAAAACCCAAATACCATCATCACCTTCAACGATATAATTTTAGGAGATATTAGTTTTGATACTACTGAACTTGGTGATTTTGTTATTGCACGAAATATCACTACTCCTATTTATCACCTAACTGTTGTTGTTGATGATGCTTTGATGAACGTAAGTCATGTTATTAGAGGTCAGGAACATATTAACAACACAGCTAGACAGATATTGATTCTTGAGGCTATGGGATTCACAAGACCAAACTATGCACATATTCCACTTATCATGTCACCTCGTGGAGGAAAACTATCTAAACGTGATCCTGAAGTTATTCCTACCTTAGAGTACAAGGATCAAGGAATTCTGAAAGATGCATTCATTAATTTTCTTTCATATATCGGATGGAATCCAGGTGATGATGTAGAAATTATGAAACCAGAAGAAATCCTCAAAGCATTTAGTTTGGATAAGGTACAAAAAAGTGGAGGGGTATTCAATATTGAAAAACTATATTGGATGAACAAACAATACTTGAATATGCTTTCTGATGAAGAGTTTGTTAACTATCTTGAACCGGTTAAGGAAGATATAGAACAACTTAAGGGATATAATACAGAAATATTTTCAAGAGTTACCCCTGTGATAAGAGAGCGTATTGAAGCATATAAAGATATTCACGAAATGATTAAACAAGGTGACCTTGAATACTATTTCAATACTCCACTCATTCAAAATGAATCGCTCGTATGGAAACAAGAGAGTCTTGAAGATGCAATGAGACATCTCAAAAAGGTTCACCATGATTTAGATTCTTTTGAGGGTACCTGGGACAAAGAAACACTCAAAGAGCTATTGTTCCCATATGCTGAAGAACAGGGAAAGGGGAGCGTTTTATGGCCTCTGAGATACACACTGTGTGGGAAAGAGAAGTCACCTGATCCATTTACTCTTCTTGAAATACTAGGAAAGGAAGAATCATTGCAAAGAATACTTAAGGTAATACAGAAGTAGTAGTCAATTTGATATAACAGTACACACAGTGATACAATAGCGAAGATGAAACATCTTCGCTATTTTGTAATATTATCTTTCCTTTTGGTAACCCCAGTATTTGCTCAGCAAACTGAAATTTCTCAAATCGAACAACGAATTGAAGAACGAAATCAAGAAAAAAAGAAACTTGAGGCGCAGGCACTTGAACTCAGAAGACAGCTTGAAAATGTTGGAAATGAAAAAAGTTTAGTATCCAAGGAACTTTCTCAAATTGCAGCAGAAAGAAAATCACTTGAAAATGAAATAGCTCAGACACAGAATGAGATTGAAAAGATAAAGCTTGAAGCAAAGAGATCTGAATCATTGATTCGTACTTACTCACAAAAAATTAGTAATAATACGTCAACATTAGGAGCATTGATTCGTTCTTTTGCATCTTCTAATTTGCAATCAGATTTTGAACTTTTTCTTTCATCACAAAAGCTGTCTGACATCCTAATGAAAAGAGATGCATATATTCGTCTACAACGACCAATCATTGAGACAACATCTGAACTTGAGTTCAATAGAGTTCTTGCATATGAGTCAACACAGCAACTACGTTCACAAGAGGAAAATTTAGCAGTTGAGCAGAATATTTTAGGTGATCAAAAAGAGATTGTTGTGGTAAAGGAAATAGAGAAAGATCAAATACTTAATCAGGTTAAAAACAAAGAACAGGGAGTTCAAACAACACTACAAAAGACACTTCAAATGATCAGTCAACTTGATCAAGAAGTTAGAAATTTTGAATCAACTATTTCTTTTTTACTTGATTCATCAAAACTTCCAAAGAAAGGTTCTTCTGTTCTACGATGGCCTCTTGATTATGTACTCATCACTCAGCGTTTTGGAAAAACAGTTTCTTCAGAACGTTTGTATGTTTCAGGATCACACAGCGGTATGGACTTCAGAGCATCTGTTGGTACTCCTGTGTATGCAACTGCAGCTGGAATAGTACGAGGAGTTGGAGACACTGATCTTACTTGTCCTAAGGCATCTTTTGGAAAATGGGTATTCATCGAACACAAAGGTATTGGACTTTCAAGTACGTCAGGCCATCTTTCGAAGATTGTAGCGGTTGAAGGTCAAAAGGTTAAAGCTGGTGATGTTATCGGATACACTGGAAATACTGGTCGAAGTACAGCACCACATCTTCACCTAACAATTTATGCAACATCAGGTGTTAACGGGGAAGAAGGGGTTCGTATTACAGACAGACCAAGTGCTGCTTGTTCTGGTAAAAGTTACCGTATGCCACTTGCACCTACCGCAGCATACCTTGATCCAATTGACTACCTACCACCTGCAACAGCATCAATGTTCAAACATCCATCACTTGCAAGCTAGTGTATTTCAAGTGATACTATACATATGAAATATATCCGAAAACAAGCTGGATTTATCAAGTGGATTATTATTGGTTTTGTTGTTTTAGTACTCGTGTCATATTTTTACGATTTTAGTGTGAAAGAGGCAGTTGAAGACGAAACAACACAGGAAAACATTGAATACATCACATCAAACGCAGAAAGTTTTTGGGATAAAAATCTTAATGATGCAGCCATCTATCTTTGGAATGATGTATTTGTTGATCTTATCTGGGGAAGTTTCATTGCAAATATGGAACGAATCAAAGATGGACAACCTACTGACTTTGAAAACAATGCTCCAGGTGTTTCATCAACAGGGAACATAACAAACCCACCTATTGGAAAAACAGAAGTATAACTTCTGTTTTTTCTTTTCAGGTTGATAAAAAGAAAGTAGTATAGGTAAAAACAATAATCTTTTTAAAACTACATAATATGATACAAAAACCTAAGTTTCAAAGAAGAAACATGAAAGAAAAGGTTTTTTGGGAATCTATAGACATGATTGTTAATAGGTATTTCAAAAAACGAAAGAAAGTAGGAGGCGTATGGATTAAAATCAAAGCCTTCATTTTATTATTATTTATATCAACTCTTTATTTATCAATTGTCAATTACGGAGAGGCAATGGGATTCAGTGTTATTTTCCTTTATTTTTTTCTTGGAATATTTCTTACTTCCTACAGCATGAACGTTATGCACGAGGGAAGTCATAGAACCTTTTCAAGTAACAAGTGGTTGAATAAACTAGCTGCTTCATCAAATATATTTATCGTAGGAGGTAATCCAAAAAATTGGGATGTTGAACATAACATGTTACATCACCCCTTCACCAATATTGTTGGTGTAGACGATGATATATCGTCTGGAAATGCGGTACTTAGATTCACTAAGTACATTGAGATGAAGTTTTTGCATCGATTCCAAAAGTATCCGGTATATATTTTTATGATATATAGTTTGCTTACACTAAATTGGTTTTTCGCAACTGATATTGTGCAAACAAAAAGATATCTGGCGTATCAGAAAACTGGTTTAATTAGAGGATATTATACAAATAAATATACAGCGGGGAGCTTAGTTATTTTGTATAAATTAATAGCACTTACAATTTGGATTGCTATTCCTATTTTGGTTGGTATACCAGTTAAGATAACAATTGTTTCTTTCTTTTTTATGCATTTAGTTATGGGAACTATTTTGGCCCATATATTTCAACCAGCTCATATTAATGAGTATGCGTTGGAATTTAAAAATAGTTCTGATTTAAGTACTAAAATGCATCAACTAAGAACAAGCATCGATTATGGTATAAAAAATAGATTTCTTACTGAATTTTCTGGTGGTTTAAATTATCAAAAAGCTCATCATATTTTTCCTAATATCACTCATCAACACTATGGAGTGCTCACGAGGATAATAAAAATTAAGTATGCTGAATTTTACAAAGATAATCCATATCCTGAGTTTGAATCTCTAATGAAGGCTATAGCAGGGAACTATTCATACTTAAAAGAAAACAGTATCTCAACAAAAGAATTACTCACCACATAGGTGAATACAGACGATCAACATACATTTTGGTTGTCTTTTTTATGTGGTTGTAATATAATATTCATATATGCAATCAAAAGGATTCACTCTTATAGAACTACTGGTAGTAGTAGCAATCATTGGAATATTGGCAACGGTGGTTTTAGCGTCGCTAGGATCTGCACGTACTAAAGCAAAAGATGCAGCAGTAAAAGCGGCATTGAAGAACATGCAGGTTCAAGCAGAGCTAGAGTATACTACTGATTACAATACTATCTGTAATGATGGAAGTGTGAGTTTCAAAATATTTTTACAAGCTCTCACGAATAGTACAAGATCAAGTTTTTGTGTTGATAGCAATTCGCGTGCATATGCTAACGCTAGTGGAATTAGTAGTATCACCACAGGTGGCCTTAATACTTCGGTAAATCAATGGTCAGCATCAGTTGGTATTAGTGGAAATAAATGGTTTTGTGTTGATTCACTTGGAGTAGCTCGTGAATATTCAACTAATCCTGCAAGTGAAACTAGGAAATCTTGTGAGTAGAAAAAACAAGGGTTAGTCCTTGTTTTTTTTAATATTAAATAGATTCTTGCTAAATTTTACAAAGATAATCCATAATTAATGTTATTGAAAAACCAAAAGTCTTCTGACAGTATTTAATATTTTTCAATTTTCTTTTTAAATGAAAGGGGATTATTAAACAGAAACCAACTAGCTTATTTTTACAGAACTTTTCTGTGATACAATATATTAATATGAAATCAAAAGGATTCACTCTTATCGAACTACTTGTAGTAGTGGCAATCATCGGAATACTTGCAACAGTGGTATTAGCATCACTAGGATCTGCACGAGACAAGGCAAGAGAAGCAAAGAATCAATCTAATCTTAGAGAAATTGGTAAATTAATCACAGTTGCTAAAATAAATACTGATCAAAGTATTTACAATCTCGTACCTACTTTGGGAACTTGTGGAAATGCTTGTTATTGCGGAACAAATGGGATGGGAGATGCTGGTTGCAGAACTCAATGGGAGACAATCATTAATGCAGTTGCAGTTGCTGCAGGGGAGACTGGGGCTCCTTCAGGGTTATATACTGATCCTTGGGGTCTACCATATGCAATTGACCCTAACGAAGGAGTAGGTGGTTCGAACTATTGTGCTAGTGATTGGCTCTATAGTTCAATGGGATCTGGATCTATTAATGCACCACGTGGTGCACCATGGCGACGCGATATATTAAATCAAGATTTAGGTCGTTGTTAAGCGCGCACATAAAGTTAATACATAAATAACATCACGAAGGTGATGTTATTTATAAAGTATAATAACGTCGCACAATATATCTTTTGCGACACTATATCGAAAAAAATATAAACAACCAGTCTTGGTTGTTATAATGTACAGGTCTTATCAAATGTTGCGCCAGAACCACTTATTCCTCTTGTTGTTCCTTCAGTAATATTTCCAAGTGAATCAACACAATACCAAACATTAGAATGCAGGTATACAGTCATTGCCCAAATGCTTCCATTAGAATCAGCTCCAATTGCTCCAATTGGAGTAAGTGAACTTCCTGGATGACCATAATGTAAATCTATATCTGAGTAACAATGTGCTGTTGCTGGCCCTACCTTAGCTGTTGCTAATACATTTCTAAACATGATTCCTGTAGTTGATGTCGTTGAGCAAAGATTATTATAATTACCTGTATAATCAACTTCTGCTTGAAGTACAATTTGATTAAGCCCTGATCTAATCCGTGCATCACGTGCACGATCTCGTGCGCTTCCAAATGATGCAAGTACAACGGTTGCTAGTATTCCAATGATGGCTACTACTACCAGTAATTCAATTAAGGTGAATCCTTTTGATTTCATATATTAAGAATTATATCATATAAAAAAACACATTATAGTGTTTTTTAACATGTTTTATCTGTTGGTGTTGAAACAGGATTAATTGGTCTTACACCATTTACTGTTGTAATTGCATTTCCAAGAGAATCTACACAGAACCAAGTATTATCACTTAACCCTACAGTTGCTGCCCAAAGTGAGCCATTAGCATCAGCACCGGCACCACCTGTCCCTGAATTTGAAGGAAGACTTTGCGCTGGTTTGGAACCTCCCACGAATCCATTCTCATCAATACATACAATATTCCAGGTTAAAATTTGAGTTGAATCTATGTATGCTTGCTTGAACATCTCACCACTTGGTGTACCTGGTGTACCTTGATCACAAATATTATTATAATTTCCATTTTCAAGATACTGTATTTCAGCTTGAACTCTCATTTGATTGAGGGTTGATTTAATTCGTGCATCACGTGCACGATCTCGTGCGCTTCCAAGTGATGCTAACACTACCGTTGCTAGTATTCCAATGATAGCAACAACTACGAGTAATTCAATGAGGGTGAATCCTTTAGGCTTCATATTAATATGATATATGAGATTAAGTTGTTTACCAAGTGCAGGTTGATATATTGGTTACAGTTAATGAGTATCTATAATAGTCACCGCTAGTTGCATTTCCAATATTAACGTGATTACAAAGATAACTTTGATCACCAAAGACACTCTCTCTGAATCCTGCTCTTGAATAGAAGGAACTACTTGTACTAATAGGTCCATTTTCAATAGAAGCCCATGCAGACAAAATATATGCATCACCATCACTTGCATACATATAACATGCATTAGAAGGAGATATATTTCTTGCATAATCATACCCTGCACCACTTGGATTTTGTGGTAACGATGAAATATATCCACCTGATACTAGATTAGGAATCCAATTTGAAGTTTTTAAGTCTGGCGCTATTGCTGATGCACCAGTACAAGTAAGATCCATATATGTTGTATTCAAAGAACCAGTACTTGGATAACTTCCATTATCAAGGAAATATAATTCAAGTGCAGTTTGTATGTTTTTCATATCAGCCATTCTCCTTGCATCTCTCGCTCTACTTCGTGCACTTCCTAACGATGCCAATACCACAGTGGCTAGTATTCCAATGATGGCAACAACTACGAGTAATTCAATGAGGGTGAATCCTTTTGATTTCATAAATAGATTATATAAGAATATGAGTATCTATAAAAGCAATAACTAATCTCCGCATTTGAAATCATAATTTGTAGTAGCTCCACCTGAGCTAACCGTCCTACTTGATGAGATGATTGAGTTTCCAAGAGAATCTACACAGAACCACTGACCATCATTCATCTTTATAGTAGCAAACCACACACTTCCACTTGGATTTGAGGATAAAGAATCACCTAGAATCATAGTAGATGATAAAGCAACATTAGCTATACCTCTTCTATATTGATTAGTAGTTGTACACCAGCCACTATTTCCGCCATCAACACCTGAAGGGTCTGGTCCGTTCAAAAAAGCATCTTCATACATCTTCCCTGGCTTAGTTAAGGGATCACATAAACCATTGTAGCTGTTAGTCTCTAAATACACTATTTCAGCTGCTGTCTTCATCTGAGTAAGCGTAGCTTTAATTTTCGCATCTCTTGCTCTGCTTCGTGCGCTTCCTAATGATGCTAATACCACAGTGGCTAATATTCCAATAATAGCTACTACTACCAGTAATTCAATTAAGGTGAATCCTTTTGATTTCATAAACATTAGTATATCAAAAAAGCTGTACTCTTGTAATACAGCTTATATCCCCTCTATCACCACAGTAAGAATAGCTTTGTTTCCATGGTGTTCGAGCATAACAGAATGTTCACCAGCATGCTTTAGCTGAACTTTTATTGGAAAGTATTCATTAGATATATTAATCTTACATTGATCATATACTGCTTTAATAATTTCCTTTGCACCTAGCGCATGATACAAGGAACCAGAGAGATTAAGTTTCTCTTTTATGATCACCACTTCCCCATTAAGTTTTTTCAAATTTTCATAAGCTGTGATTTTTTCCTTTTTTTCTTTATCTTGCAAAGCTTTTTCTTTAGTCTGGAACTCATTGATAATCTTAGGAGTTGCAACGACTGCTTTCTTCTGTGGAATGAGTGAATTGGTTGCATACCCATCTGATACTTCAACAATCTCCCCTACTCTTCCTACCTTTTTTACATGTTGTGTTAATAAGACTTTCATAGACTAATTAATATTTCCTGTGGTTAAATAATTAATTGCTGCTTCAAATTGTAAATCTTGTTCAGTATTTACATCATGATTGATAGTATATTCAGGTATAATACCTACCCCATCAATATGCTTCCCTTTTGGTGTTAACCATTTAGCAATAGTAATTTTTAGTGATGTCTGATTTGGAAGTTTTATTAATTCCTGAACAGACCCTTTTCCAAAACTTGTTTCACCTATTAGCGTTGCAACTTCATGTTCACCTAAAGCAGCTGCTACAATCTCAGAAGCAGAAGCAGATCCTTCGTTGATTAAGACAACCATAGAAAATTCAATATCTGAAAGTAAGTTAAATCCTGAACTTCTATATTTTTGAGAGTCTCTTCCAGTATCACCAAAATCTTCAAGAACAATTACTTTCCCTTGGTCAAGGAAATAACTTGAGATATCAACTGCAGCATCAAGATACCCTCCTGGGTTATTCCTTAAATCAAGAATGAGTTTCTCTTTTCCAGAACGCTTGAAAGAAATTAATGCTTCCTTAAATTTGTCAGACGATGTTTCATTAAAATTATACAGACGAATAACAAAGATATTGTCTACTACTTCAGTATCTAATACAGGAACATCAACCACATCACGAACGACAGTGATTTTCATCTTATCTTCCTTTCCCTCTCTGAGTATAGTAAGGGTAACAGGGGTTCCCTTCTCCCCTCTAATGTTTGATATTGCTTCATTGAAAGTCATACCGATTACTTCAATGTCATCAACTTCAAGGATAATATCACCAGGGAGCAATCCTGCTTTTTGTGCTGGTGAGCCCTCAAGTGGTGCTATTACTATCAAAAGTCCTTTATGGACATTTAATTCAGCTCCAATACCTCCAAATTTTCCTGAGACAGTATCATTTAAAAACTTTGCCTCTTCTGGTTTCTGAAATGAGGTATAGTCATCACCATACGCTTTAGCTAAACCTTCAATAGCTCCATACATACGATTATCAACGCTTGGTGTATCAAATGCATATTTTTCATCTAAAATATTCCAAACTTGCCAAAACATATCAATATTGGCACGAGGAGTAGCATCTGATCCACGAGCTGCTTCAAGATATATTCTTCCAGAGGCAACACCTAAAAAAAATATTAAAACTGATGTTACTATCCTTATCGTCATTTTTGTTGATTTATTCATAATGATGTTCTTCATTTCTTAATCTCAAACTGTCAATTCTTCTATTTTCAGTTTCAGTATGTTCCACCTTGGTGTGATTCTGTGGTTTTCCTACCACCTTTCTTAGGTACCTTGAAAAGGTTCCATCAGGTTCTTCTGAAAACATATTTTTCTGTTTCATAATTCTAAGTGCGTTATATGTAATCAAAAATGCAGGAATAGTTACATATACGTACTCCCAAAATTCTGAAAGACCAATGAATGGGTATAGCAGAAGAATAACTCCTGAAATAATAATTGTTTTGATATTTTTTTTCATACCCCTAGTATATCAAAAAAACTCACTTTGTGAGTTTTTTTATCAACATGTTTTATCTGTAATACCTCCTGATATTCCTAATGGTCTTGATGTTGTAGTCGTAGTGTTACCAAGTGAATCAACACAGAACCAAGTGTTGTCACTTAAAGATATAGTTGCTGCCCACGTACTACCGTTTGGATCAGCAAGAAGGTGCGCAACATTTGTTTGCCTTATCATACTGGTTCCTGGTGGTTGACCAATATATTCATCATTCATGTCGTAGCATAGATTATTAATTCCATTTGCTGTTCCATTCTTAACAGCTGATAAGAATAATTCTGAAGCTTTCGAAGAAGTACTCGGAGCATTACCACAAACAGTGGTATAGTTTCCAACTTCAAGATAAAGAATTTCAGCTTGTACTTGCATTTGTTTTAGACTTGCCTTTACTGCTGCATCACGAGCTCTACTTCGTGCACTTCCTAAGGATGCAAGTACTACGGTCGCAAGTATCCCAATAATGGCAACAACTACCAGTAATTCAATGAGGGTGAATCCTTTTGATTTCATATATGGAAATTATATCATGTTAGGTACTTTTTTGAAATTCAAAAAACCTCTATTGAGGTTTTTTAAAATCCACAATAATTTTGTGATAAATTTACACACATTGAAAGTGCCCAGGTTCTTGCCCCTCCAACGTTGTCATCCCGCATTGGATCACTTGCTGTTACTGGTGCAGATAATATGTTATTAGGCTGATGAAGCATTACTTTGTACCCTCCTACTCCACCCATGTAATACCACGTTGAATCTGCTGTTGTACCACGATCCATTCTTAAGGCTGGGATATAATTTGGAGCTAAATTAGGTATCCAACCATTTGATCCTGAAGCTTGATTACAAGTAGGAGTGCTTGTGTGACCTGCAATACACCATGAACTAGTAACAGGATAGCTATTGTTATCCATGTAATACAATTCAAGCGCACTTCTCAGTTGAGCAAAATGAGATCTCATTGCTTGATCTCTTGCCTTATCACGTGCACTTCCTAATGATGCTAACACTACGGTCGCAAGTATCCCAATAATGGCAACAACTACCAGTAATTCAATTAGGGTGAATCCTTTTGATTTCATATCTATAAGTATATCAAATAGTATCTAAATTACTCTATCAACCACAAACACAAATTCTCCTTTCATTTTCTCAGGGTACTCTGTGAAATATTCCAATACCTCTTTTGGTGTTCCCTGTACCTTTTGTTCATACATTTTTGTAAGTTCACGAGCAACGCATAATTGACGTGTACTTAGTTTTAGATCAAGAGATAAATATTCAAGAGTCTTCATTGCCCTGTGTGGTGATTCATAAAATATGGCGATACTGGTATGATCTGCAATTTCTTGAAAAAATGTTTCTCTTCCCTTTTTGTGAGGAACAAAACCAAAGAATCTAAAATCATTACCAGAAAAACCAGTACATACCAATGCTGAGATAAGTGCTGTTGCTCCTGGAATTGGAACGATATTTAATGTACTACCAAAATGAGCACGTAAATCTGAAACTAACTTTACCCCTGGATCAGAGATCACTGGTGTCCCTGCATCTGAAACAAGTGCGAAGGTTTTCCCTTCTTCAATTCTTCTGATAATACTTAACGATGCAGTGTCAGAAGAATGTGCATGATAACTTTCACGAGGAGTATCAATACCATAGTGATCACATAATTTTCTTGTCACTCGTGTATCTTCACAAAGAATGGTATCTACCTGTTTTAATATATCAATAGCTCTAAAACTGATATCACCTAGGTTACCAATTGGGGTTGAAACAATATAAAATGGAGTGTCCATTATTATTCAACTTCAGTTGCAACCAATGATACCGTTATCGATACGGTGTCATCGATAATCGCATCTCCAAGGTTGTCAAAAATTGAACCTGATCCATATTCAATACCAAAATCAGTTCTATCAATATCAAAACTTGATTCAATAACTAGTGATTCATTAACTTCCATTAATTGTACTGGAACTTGAATTTCTTGAGTTACATCAAGAAGAGTAAGTTGTCCAAAGAGAACACCATTTTCAATAGTATTAATAACAAACTGAGCTTCTGGATATTCCTCTACTTTTAGGAAGTCATTACTCTTCAAGTGTTCATCAAGAACCTCTGAATCACTTGTTATTGAAGTCATATCAATTACTAGTGAACCTGATAAATCACTAAGGAGTTCTCCTTGAACAAGGGTAAGAAATCCAATATGTTCACCACCTGGTTTTGTACCTCTCCATGAGATCACTGACTCTTCAACACTAAAAACTAAATCACCATTAATTGATGAAAAATCTTGCTGTGTTGCTAATGGATCTGATGAATAATCCTGATTGCTAAGTCGTTCATTTCTTTCTACCACTGACGCTAAACCTACTACTAACAATAATAAAATAATAACTAAAAATATTTTTTTCATACGCGTATAGTATATAGATTTTATTTAACTTCCTCAACTTCAACTTCAATAATTTTTCCCTTCTTAAAACTCTCTGTTGTCTTATCAACTACCCTATCACTTATTGATCTCATTATCTTTCGTATTTTTATATAAAAGATGATTGAAATGATAAGAATGATGATTCCAAAGAAGAAAAATATTTGAAATAACCACCAACCAATAACAAAACCAAGGAAAAAATTAATAATCAATCCAATAACAACCAAAATAAACCAAGTAATTGCATACCCTTCAACAAAAGCTAAAGAAAGATTTCCAAAGAAACTTTTAGGATTTTCAAACCCCTCTTTTGCCTGTGAGGTAATGTCTATAATCTTAAATATTTGCATGTACCAAGTATACAATAATTTATTTTTTCTGTAGCTATGGTAATATTTCTTGCATGCCCAGATGGTGGAACTGGTATACACACATGGTTGAGGGCCATGGCTCCTAGAGCATGCGGGTTCGAACCCCGCTTTGGGCACAAAAAAAGAGCATATGCTCTTTTTATATTGTATTTAATTACCACCCGCACATAGTTCATTACCAGCATGCCACCATGCACCGCCCGTTCCTGTGTATTTATTCTTGCAATATACAGGAAGCTGTCCGACTTCATACCAATTACTATACCCACCATCATTTAAAGCAAGCGAAGTATTGTTTGAAGAAATAAGACCAATACCAATTCCATAAGTCTGATTATTATCTACTGTAGTAGAATTGTAGGCGAATATACCACCTGTTATAGCCTGACTCCATAGCCTATCATTAAAATCAATTTTCATATATGGAGCAAGTAAATTTTCTAAATTTCTAAGTTCTACTCTATCACTTGTTTGATACGTAGTAGTTCCCCATGATGTTGTCCCTTCCTCTGGATATCTACCATTATCGAGATAATACATTTCAAGAGCATTTTGTAATTCCTTAACTATAGCTAGACGCTTTGCATCTTCAGCACTTGTTCGTGCACTTCCTAATGATGCTAGTACCACCGTTGCAAGTATTCCAATGATGGCTACTACCACAAGTAGCTCAATTAAGGTGAATCCTTTTGATTTCATATGTGATAAGTATATCATAGCTAAAATATTTCTTGCATGCCCAGATGGTGGAACTGGTATATACACATGGTTAAGGGCCATGGCTCCTAGAGCATGCGGGTTCGAACCCCGCTTTGGGCAGAAAAAAAATCTCTATGATGAGCATTTTATATATACTAACAAGTCTTATCACTACCAGAAATGGTTGTTCCTGAACTAAGTTCAATTGCTGCTCCATTTCCATCAACACAGAACCATCCTCCCGCAAGAAGGGGTGCATTTGCTGCCCAAAAACTTCCATTTGAGTCAGAACCACTACTTGGATACAACAAGAAAGTAATTCCATCATTTGTCTGATCATGCTGAAATGAATCTACACAATATGAGCGCACATTCTTCCTCCCTAAAGCTATTGCTTCTCTCCACATAGTACCACCGGTGGTACCCGAATCACATAACGAATTTAGATTTTCATCTTGGATTGCAGCTTGAGTTCTTAATTGATTTAGCAAAGCTTTTATCTTTACATCTCGTGCCTTGTCACGTGCACTTCCTAACGATGCTAACACTACGGTCGCAAGTATTCCAATGATGGCAACTACTACAAGTAATTCAATTAGAGTGAATCCTTTTGATTTCATATGCGATAAGTATATCATAGCTAGAATATTTTTTTTACATACATTTCAGCTAATTCATCAGCATATTCTTGTGTTGTTGCTTCAGTATATATCCTGATAATTGGTTCAGTATTAGATGCTCTTAACTGTACCCACGAATCTTCAAAAGTGATTTTTACTCCATCTTGTGTATCTAAAACCCCTTCTTGAATATTATCTACTATTCTTTGATATGTTTCTTGTACATTTACTCCTTCAAGAGTTACGCTTTTCTTACTCATATAGTATGAAGGATATGTTTTTGAAAGCTCAAGTAAGGTGGTATCACGTTCTGCAAGTAAGGTAAGGACAAGTGCAATACCAACTAAGGCATCACGACCATAATGTAGCTCTGGATATATTACCCCTCCTGAACCTTCACCTCCGATAACAGCATGAACTTCTTTCATTTTTTCAACGACATTTTTCTCACCTACCTTGCTTTGAAAAATATTCATTCCATACCTTTTTGATATATCTGAACTTGCCTGTGATGATGACACATTAGTTACTACAGAACCTTTTGTATGCGAAAGAACTATATCAGCTGCAGAAACGAGGGTTCTTTCTTCTCCGAACATAGTTCCATCTTCACAAACAAGTACTAATCGATCTACATCTGGATCTACTGATATTCCAAATGATATATTATCTTTTGCAACCTCCTCTTTGAGCTGTGTAAGATTCTTCTCAAGTGGTTCAGGTGCATGGGCAAAATTTCCATCAGGAATATCATTGATACCACGATATGTTACCCCCAAAGCATCAAGCAATATTGGTACAGCAATAGCTCCTACTGAATTGATAGGATCAAATACTACTGAAAAATTCTTTGATGCAATGAGTTTTTGATTAACAATATCAAGTGCAAGTATTTTTTTTACATGAACATTAATAGCATCAGGATACGGTGACACTGAACCTAGGTGTTCAGTATCACAATATTCAATATTTCCTTCAGAAATATTTGAAAGTATTTCCTTTCCCTCTTCATCTGAAAGAAATTCACCTTCGTGATTCAACATCTTAATACCATTATATTCTTTCGGATTATGACTTGCTGTAATGATAATTCCTCCTTGTGCTTTCATATCAACCACGGCCATAGCTAAGGTAGGTGTTGGTACCAATCCAGCATTAATAACATTAATTCCCTGTGCACAAAGAGTATGCATGATTAGTTGAGAAATACCTTCTCCACTTTGTCGTGCATCTCTCCCTATCACAATCGTAGGATGTTGATATTTACTATTCACAAAAGAACCATAGCCTGACGCAAACTTTACTACATCAATAGGGGTTAAATTTTCTCCTGCCTTCCCTCCTATAGTTCCTCGAATTCCAGAAATTGAACTGATAATCATATTATTTTCGTATTAATGGAATTGATATTCCAAAGTATTCAAGAACAGAAAGAAGTATATAAAAAGCTAAGGCTTCATCAATGTGTCCGACAACAGGAAGAACATCGGGTAATATTTCAGCGAAACCAAAGCTAAAGTTAAGAAGATATGTGACTGATATAACTCCTAATACAATATATAACATTGTGCGTAATGATAACTTGTTTTTCATACAGTCATTATACTATGAACGAAGCTTATACGAAGCATTAGGATATATCTTTGTTAGATCATCATGAACCTCCTTTGCAAAAGCTGGAGCATGATATCGTCCATACAGTACCAAATAGTGATTCATATTTCCCCATTCCTTTTGTGGAACAATTTCCATTAAATCTCTTTCAATTGATGTTGGAGAATATGGAGGATCAACAAGATCGAACTTTTTACTTATACGAATAGCATGGGTATCAATAGCGATTCCCTCATGTATATTGTACAAGTTAGAAAGAATAACATTTGCAGTTTTTCTTCCAACTCCAGGGATAGTGATGAGTTCTTTCATACTCTTTGGTACTTCACCATTGAATTGAGTTAATACTACCTGTGCTGCTTTGATAATATTCTGTGCTTTGTTTCTATAAAAACCAGTAGAGAAAATATCTTGTTCAAAAATCTTTTGCTTTGCTTGTGCATAATCTTCAATATGCGGATATTTCTTAAATAGCTTTTGAGTTACAATATTCACCCTCTTATCAGTACACTGTGCAGAAAGAACAACAGCAACAAGAAATTCAAAATGGGTTGTATAGTTTAATTCTGATTTTGGATGTGGGAACATTTTCTTAAATACCTTTAGCATTTTTTTCATACGTTCTGTCCGTTCTCTTTTCTTCGCTTCTCTCATATACAAAGAGTAGCATATGTTTCTTTCAGGTAATATAAATAACTCATATGTATGAGTTATTTATATTACACCTGATGGTTATAATTAGTGATTAGACCATCTTCAAGATATATTACCCTGTCACAATATTTTGTGTATTCAGATTCATGAGTAACCATAACAATGGTTTGTCCTTGCTTATGCAAATCACGAAGCACTTCAATAACGGCTTCAGAAGAAGATGAATCAAGGTTTGCAGTAGGTTCATCTGCAAAGAGAATGGTAGGATTTTGAGCGACAGCACGAGCAATTGATACTCGTTGTTGTTCTCCTCCTGAAAGTTGATTTGGTCTGTTGTCATACTTCCCTTCCATTCCAATTTCAGTTAAAACTTCTCTTGCTCGTTTGTATGCTTTCTCTTCAGGTATTCCTTGCATAAGCATAGGAATTGCAATATTTTCAACTGAACTTAATTCTGGAACGAGCGCATAGTCTTGAAATACATAACCCAACTGGTTTAATCTAAAAGTTGTTCTTCCAGATTCAGTTAAGTTAAGAATATCAGTTCCATCAACAATAATTGATCCAGAGCTTGGAATATCAAGAAGACTTATTTGATACATGAAAGTAGATTTTCCAGCACCTGACTTTCCCATAATAGCTAAGAATTCACCTGAAGCTACATCAAGATCAATTCCTTTAAGAACGGGAGTTTCAACATTTCCATTTACATAGGTTTTAACTAATCCTCGCACCTTAATTATTGCATTTTGTAATTCTTTATTGGTGTTCATATTATCGTTGCAAAATACTATCAAGAGTATTTTTTCGTACTATTAATCGAGCAGGTAGGAATCCTGCAATCATGGTAACAAGTAACAAGATACTTGCTCGAACAAGTGTTGCAGGAACCTTAGCTACAAGGATTCCATCTGAAAATGGGAAATCAATTGGATTAGCAGCAAAGAACGGAACGAGCATTCCATACACTACAAGAAGACCAATACCAATACCAATTAAAGCATAGAATACTGCTTGGATAAGGTAGGCGGTTTCAATAGCCCCTTCTGAAATTCCAATTCCCTTTAAAATACCAATGAACTTTCTTCTCGTTAAGGCATTGATATAGATAACAATGAATATAGTAATAGATGAAACTACAATTCCGATAAAACCAATCATGTTTCCAAGGAGTCCGAAAGTTTGTTGAACATCACTTAGAAATTTAGGAATTGATTCTGTTGCTGTTCTAACTTTTGCATACCTATCAAATCCATACTGAAGAGCTATATTTTTAAATGCATCTTCAGTTACACTTCCATCATGCTTCACAGCAATTTCACTTGCTTGTAAACTTTTTTCACCACTAATTCTTCGATAATCTTGTTCTGTGATAAATATTGCAGATGATAGTTCACCTACTTTTGAATCTAGAATTCCTTTTACGATAAATTCTGTAGTTTGACCAGGATCAGTGTTTCCCTCAACGAGTGCCTGATCACGTCCGATACCTTCAAGAGGATTACCTTGTAGAGTAATCCTTACTGGTTTCCCTACCTCTACGTTAACAAGAGGTTCAAACAAATCAGCAAATCCAGAGTATTCAGCAAGAAGCGTTGATCCGATCAAGACATACCCTGATTCATCAGAAGAAAGCATATCTCCTTCGATAAGGAAGGTTGATATATTAGTTGTTTTCTCTTCATCTTCAGGATTAATAGCATACGCATTAATACTTAAACTTTCAGCAGCTTCAGTATAGTCATCTCTAAATACATAGCCTGCTTCAACCGTTGATCCAATAGAATATCGTACACTGTAACTTTCTACTTCCGGAATAGTATCCAAAACTCGAATAACATCTTGGGTATCAGTAATTTTTTCTTCATTTGGTAATGTTGTTAAATATAGATCTCCAGTGAAGTGTTCACGATTCTGTTCAAACGAACCTTCAGTAAGTCCTACAAGAATTCCAGGAATAACTACCAAAGAAAGGAATGTCAGAGTCATTATTGAAATAATAAGAAGAGTAATCCATATGTTTCCCCTTCTAATTTGACGCCTTGCAAGAAAAGAACCTACCTTTACAAAACGAAAATATTTTTCAAATGCTTTGTAGGCTTTCATATTAGATTGATGGTCGAATGATTACATCTCCCTCTTGCAAACCAGAAGTGATTTCAACTAAGCCATCATTTCCTTCAAAACCTAGTTCAACTAAAACTTCTGTAACTTCACTATCTTTTCTAAGCATTGCATATGACTTAGTTTCCTTTGAAATTATATAATGTTTAGGAATAGCAATAACTCCTTCCTTTTTCTCTGAAGTTATCTTTCCCTTCGCATTCATTCCAACACGAATCCGTGGATCCTGATCATTTAAAACAACCGTTGTTGCGTACACTGGTACACCATCAACAATAGTATCGATAATATCAATTTCTTTTACAGTTCCTTCAAAAGACTCATTAGGATATGCATCAAGCATTACCTCAACGGTGTCACCTTCTGCAATCTTGTTAATGTAGATTTCAGGGATATTTAAGTTAAGCTCTCGTACCTCACTACCAAACATGGTAACTACTCCTTGGTACGCAGAAACAATTTGCCCTACTTCAAGAGTATTTTTTGCAACAATACCATCAAAAGGTGCAACAATTTTTCCATCATTCAACTGAGCAGCTACTGCATTTACCTGTGCTCGTGCCTGTTGAATTTGTGCCTGACTTCGTGAAATATCAGAAGATCCTCCAGAAACTCTATTTAATTGATTTTGTGCAGAAGTAATTACCTGCGTACGGGTAGCAAGTGCATTTTCATAACTAGCTAATCTACTTACGTAGGTAGATGATCTTTTATTCGGTACAGGAACAATCCATGTAGTATTGTTGTAATTTGTATCTGGATCAAACTTGATGAATAATCCTTCATTACCAAGTAATCCAGGTTGGTACTCATATGCTTCATAGGTACCATTCTCTAAACCACTGAGTCTAAAAGAGTATCCAGATGCAGTACTTGAAGAATATACATTAAGGATATATTCACCTTCTCTGTTTCCAAAGAATGTTCCTGAAATTGTTGGACTTACCATATTCCTCTTATTTCCATCTTGAATATATGCTTGTAGATCTGATGAGAGATAAGTTTGGTATGCTCCCTCAACAAGTTCATCCTGTTGTGCTTTTATTGTTTCAAAATCACTCTGAGTATTCACTAACTCAGACCCTGTATCAACTTCAGTCACAATTTGACTAGCACGAGCTTGGATAAGGTTTGCTTGTAGTTGATTCTGATCAATTCGTGCAATTACTTGCCCTTTATTTATCTTTTCACCTTCTTTGAAAAAGATGTCAGATACCCTTCCTGATGTTGCAAAACCAAGTTCAACCCTTGAGTCAACGTCAATGGTTCCAGCTAGGATAATTGCATCAGCAACATCTTGTTTTACTACTGTATATGTAGTAATGTCCCCCTCCTTATTATTCCTAAGAAAAATAACGAGAATTAAAAATACTACTACAGCAATTGCATAGTATTTTTTCTTTATATTCTTTAATCTTTGTATCATAATTCTCGTATTATACCCCAAATAGCTCTAAGTACCATGCATCATATCGATTACATGCAGCTGAAGGTACTGGGTAGTCATATTCGATAAAATCAGTATTGGCATAGCGGTACACCCCATCTGAAGATAGCTCCATTGGACCAAAACCAAAGAGTAATCCAATATCTGTTAATCGCACAAAACGCTCTTCCGTACCCGTCTGTCCTTCAGCAAAAAAGGTATATTCACCGGTTATAATATCATCTTCAGGAAGAAGTGTTCCAACATAGCTTCCGGAACTTGCATCAACACCATATGGGAAATATCCTAGATACCCTTCAACACTCATATCACTGAAAATATCAAAACGTGCAAAAGAATATGAATAACCTAAATCACCTTCAAGAAGTTCTTTTTGTGCATAGCAACGAGTATCGATACGTTGTGGTCCAACTACCGAAACAGCTAATGGTTCTGATCTATTGGTAAGAATAAAAGCTCCTACGCTAATACCTAAGACAAGAATAACAATGAGAATATTTTTCATATAGCGACATTGTACCATGAGAAAAAAGCAGATTAATCTGCTTTTTGTAGTGCAATGCCAATCATTATTGGAACTTCGTTGCAAGGCTTTCCCTCTTGATGCCAATTATCACAAAAACTTAAGTACTGTAATTTAGGAACTGAATTTTCATGTAATATAGATATTTTTTCTTCAATATCATGGTGACAAAGAATAAAGAATAACTTTTCTTTCTCTATACTATTCCAAAGTAATGGAATCATCTTACATGAACCTGAACTTTTTTTACCCAAGAAAACAATTATTCTTTTGTACTGATGTTGGTTGTGTAATAGTTTTTGATATACCAGATCACTAAGCAATACTGATGATGGATCTTTGGGATTAAAAATATTATCAAAGCACGCAACATGCTTTTGTATCTTTTTTGGTACCCTTATTTTGTTATAAGAAACGAGTGCATTCATACGTATGTAATTTTAATTTTGTTCATGTTAGGACAAAAAAATAAATAAAAAATAAAAACCACAAAGTGGTTTTTATTTCCTCTGACCTCGCTTTCCGAGTCGAATTCTATTTAACTCTTTATTCATTAGTTTTTGGTAGTTAACTCCACCAAATACTTCTTTGTTTTCTTTTGCTTCTTCAGCTAGTGCCTGTGCTTTTTGATAAGCTTCTTCTGCTCGTTTTACATCAATAGCAAGGGCATCTTCAGAACGACTTGAAAGAACAACCACTTCGTTTTCCTGTTTTTTTTCAAGTACTCCTCCTGCAACAGTAAAATATGAAGGTTCACCTTTTACCCTGATCATAATTTCTCCAGTTGCTAGGGTTGTTACTAAAGGAATATGATTTTTAAGAATGGTAATTTCTCCTGATGTAGTAGTTGCGGTTACTTGATCTACTTCACCTGAAAATATTTCTCCAAGTGGAGTGAGAATGGTAAGTTTCAAACTCATAGGCCTATGCTTGTGCCTGTGCTTCTTCGTAGGCCTTAACTACTTCTTGGATAGAACCCTTAAGATAGAAAGAGTTTTCATCTATGTAGTCATACTTCCCTTCTAATATCTCTTTAAATGATTGAACGGTATCTGCAGCTTTTACATAAGTTCCTTGCATACCAGTAAATTGTTCTGCAACAAAGAAAGGTTGAGAAAGGAACTTTTGGATTTTTCGAGCACGTGCAACGGTCAACTTATCATCATCTGAAAGTTCATCCATTCCTAAAATAGCAATAATATCTTGAAGATCTTTGTATTTTTGAAGAACTCCCTGCACATCTCGTGCAACCTTGTAATGATCTTCTCCAACTACAAGTGGATCAAGAACGGTTGATGTTGATTCAAGGGGATCAACTGCAGGATAAATTCCAATTTCAGCAAGACTACGGTTTAATGAAACCGTAGAGTCCAAGTGCGTGAAGGTATTTGCTGGTGCAGGATCAGTAAAGTCATCAGCAGGTACATACACAGCCTGAACTGAAGTAATTGATCCTCTACTTGTTGAAGTAATTCGCTCTTGAAGAGCTCCCATTTCTGAAGCAAGAGTTGGTTGATACCCTACTGCTGATGGAATACGTCCAAGAAGTGCTGAAATTTCTGATCCAGCTTGAGTGAATCGGAAAATATTATCAACGAAGAGAAGAAGATCTTTCCCCTCTTTATCTCGAAAGTGCTCAGCCATAGTTAGGGCAGAAAGAGCAACTCGAGCTCGAGCTCCTGGTGGTTCATTCATTTGACCAAACACCAGTGCTGTCTTTTCTAATACTCCTGCTTCTTCCATTTCCTTGTACAAGTCGTTTCCTTCACGAGTTCGTTCTCCAACTCCAGCAAACATAGAGTAACCTCCATGTTCTTTTGCAATGTTGTTAATGAGCTCTTGGATGATAACGGTCTTTCCAACTCCAGCTCCTCCAAAAAGTCCAACCTTTCCTCCCTTCAAGAAAGGACAAATGAGGTCAATAACCTTAATTCCTGTTTCAAGAATTTCTGTTTCTGTTGATTGATCCTTAAATTCTGGTGAAGGACGGTGAATTGGTGAACGCTCTGCTTTAGGTGCTTCCTTATTATCAATTGGATCTCCGGTAACATTGAACATACGTCCAAGTACTGCATTTCCAACAGGTACTGATATAGGAGCTCCGGTATCAATAACTTCTTGTCCACGGGTAAGACCATCGGTACTGTCCATAGCGATGGTACGAACTTCTTTGGCACCAACGTGTTGTTGTACTTCTAGGGTAATATTCTTTCCATCTAGTACTACCGTTAACGCTTGGTAGATAGGAGGAAGTTCCCCACTGAAGTGTACGTCAATCACGGGTCCAATGATTTGTGTAATTGTTCCTGTTTGTTTACTCATAATATTAATTAGATACGGCGGATGATCCTCCTACTATTTCGGCGATCTCCTGGGTAATAGCTGCCTGTCGGGCACGGTTATAGTTAATCTTTAAATCTTCAAGAAGTTCTCCCGCATTATCAGAAGCATTCTTCATTGCTGTTACACGAGAACTATGTTCTGATGCAATTGAATCAAGAAGTACCTGATACACAATAGTCATAAGCATACGAGGTACCATAGAATCAAGAACTTCTTGTTCTGATGGTTCAAACTGATACTCAGCATATCTCGCAATTGATGACTCTTCATTGTTAAGGTGAAGTGCTTTTCTTGAATCTTCAAGTGACAGTGGAATCAATGAAAGAACTCTAGGATTGAAAGAAATAGATGAAAGAAACTGAGTATAGCAAGCTACCACTGATTCATACTGATTATCAACCTCAAATTGTTCGTAGATAGTGTGCATAATGGCACGTACCTCACTTGAGCTAAAATATTCTGAATGATTAGTGAAACTAGCTATTGTTTTTAAGTTATTTCTCCAAGCAATTTTTGATGCCTGTTTTCCCACAGCAATAACTTCTATTTCAACATCTGAATGTTCCTTAACATATAGACTTACCTGCTTAGAAACATTCATATTGTATCCTCCACAAAGCCCCTTATTTGAAGCAACAACAAGCATTAATACTTTTCTTGCTCCCTGTATTACTCTTTTTTCAAGGTAAGGATGACTCAAATTCCTATGCTTATGTAGATTCTCAAGAAGAGCAAGAGAATGATCTGCATAGGCATCTGATGCATTATGTTTTTCAACTGATTTCTTCATCTTTGATACTGAAATCATTTCCATCGCTTTTGTTATCTTCTCGATATTCTTCACCGACTGCATTTTCTGTTTAATTGTTTTGGTTTGAACTGCCATAACATTAGACAGTGAAAGTTTCGTTGTATTGCGTTACGGCATCAACGATACCTTTCTGGATGTCATCTGACCATCCTTTGTTAATTTCTTCTAGAAGTGATGATTTTGAAGATGAAAGGAATGAATATAATCCTTTTTCCCATGATCCAATATCATCAATACTAATACTTTCAAGCATCCTGTTATTCAATGCATAGATTGAAACTACCTGATGTGCCATTGAAATTGGTTGGTACTGTCCTTGCTTTAATAGTTCAGTTGACTTAGCACCATGATTCAAAATCTTCTTTGTTTGTGGATCAAGATCAGAATCAAACTGTGCGAATGATTCAAGCTCTCGATACTGAGCCAAAGCCAGCTTCATTGGTCCGGCTGTCTTTTTCATTGCCTTTGTTTGTGCAGCACCTCCAACTCGAGAAACAGAAAGTCCAACGTTAATAGCTGGTCTGATACCTTTATTGAATAATCCTGCTTCAAGGAAAATTTGTCCGTCAGTAATTGAAATTACGTTTGTTGGAATGTATGCGGATACATCTCCTCCTTGTGTTTCAATGATAGGGAGTGCTGTAATTGATCCTCCTCCATTTTCCGCATTTAGTCGACATGCTCGCTCAAGAAGTCGAGAGTGAAGATAAAATACATCTCCAGGATATGCTTCACGTCCTGGTGGTCGTCGTAGTAGAAGTGAAATTTCTCGATATGCTGCAGCGTGTTTGGTAAGGTCATCATATACCACAAGTACATCTTCCCCTTTATCCAAAAAGTATTCAGCAATAGCTACTCCTGAATATGGTGCGATGTATTGAAGTGCAGAACTGTCAGAAGCTCCAGCAAGTACTACGGTTGTATATTCCATAGCTCCTGCTTCTTGAAGCTTTTGTACTGCTCGCATAATTTTTGACTTTTTCTGTCCAATAGCTACATACACACATTTAATATTCTGTCCTTTTTGATTGATAATAGTATCAATAGCAACAGCTGTTTTTCCTGTTTGTCGATCACCAATGATAAGTTCTCGTTGTCCTCTTCCAACTGGAACAAGCGCATCGATTACTTTGATACCAGTTTGTAGAGGTACTGATACTGGTTCACGAGTCATTACTCCTGGAGCAACACGTTCGATAAGTTGATCTACATTAGTTTTGATATCACCTTTTCCATCAATAGGATTAGCTAGTGGATCAACCACTCTTCCAATAATAGCGTCACCTACAGGAACAGAAAGAATTTTTCCTGTTCGCTTTGCTGTATCCCCTTCTTTAATACCAAGGTAGTCTCCAAGGATAATTACCCCAACAGTATCTGCTTCTAGGTTCAAAGCAACTCCAATAGCGCCATCATTAAATGAGACCATTTCAGATGCCTGACACTGTGAAAGACCAGAGATACGAGCAACTCCGTCTGCAATTGATTGAACTGTTCCGAATTCAGTTATTTCTACCTGAGATTCAAATCCTTCAATTTGTTCTTGAATTTTTTTTACCAGTGTTTCTGTATTCATACGTAATTTATTGTGTTAATGCTCTTCTCATTGCTAGTACATCATGATCAAGTGATCCATCATAAAGTGATCCTTGGTATGAAGCTGTAAATGAACCAAGCATATGTTCATCTACTTTTTTTTCTAAAACAATTTCATCTGGTGCGCCTACTACCTCTTTGACATACCCAAGTTGTTCCTCTGAAAGTGGATATCGAGAAACGATACGCAGAGTATTGAAATTATCCTGCTGTTCTTTCCTTAAAACAACATGCTTTAAAATCTGAGGAAGTAAGGTGATAAGGTTTTTTTCTGATAAGTAAGTAAAAAATGAATCAACTTTTTTGTCAGCATGATCACCTTTTGCAAGTTGTTCCAGTACACGAGCTAAGTGTTCAGATGTTGCCATACTATTTCTGTACTGAGCTTACATTCTGCAAATGCTTTAATGCCCTATTCGTTAACTCTTGGTCACGTTTCTGATCAACCTCTTCCTTTAAGAGTTTAGTAACCCCCATTGAAACCAATGACGCCGTTTTAGAAATCAATGCTTGCTCCATGTCTTCTTGTTCTTTTTGTAATGCTTGTTTAGCACGGATATGCACTTCATGTGCTTCTTTTTCTGCTTGCTTTGTTGCGTTTGTGATAAGTTCATCACCACTATCTTTTGCTTTTGCAACAATGATATTAGCTTCCTGCTTTGAAGTTTTGATAATCGTATCAGCTTCTTCTTGAGCTTGGGTTAATACCGCTTCAGACTCTTTTGCCTTCTTAACTCCTTCTTCTATCGTTGATTTTCTTTGTTCCAGAATATCTGAAACAGGACCAAAAACCCATGTTTTGAGAATGAAGTAAATAAGGACAAAGCTAACAAAGTTAGAAAGTGCTACCTGCCAATCAAATCCAATATTGCTAAGGACTTCCATATACAGGTACGAAAAGATTAGATAAGGAAGAACGCTACCAATGCGTAAATCGCTGCAGACTCAACAAGAGCTACTCCAACAATCATACGAGTAAAGATAGTTCCTGCCATTTCTGGGTTTCGTCCCATTGCTTCTAATGCCTTTCCTACCAAGTATCCTTCTCCAATACTTGATCCAAACATTGAAAAGGTAGCTAAACCTTTTGCAATATATCGTGCTGCTTCTTCTGTCATATAAATAAATAGTTAAAATAAATAGTGATTAATGAGTTGAATTAATATCTGCTGATTCCTCAGCTTTTGGTTTTAGGGTAAGTGAGTAATATACAGAAACTAAAGCCGCGAAAACGAAACCTTGAAGTATTCCTGTGAAGTTACTCATAACAGCCCAAATAGTTGGGAGACCCCATGCAAATGCACCCATGATAATAATGGCAAGTACCTGCCCTGCATATACGTTTCCAAATAATCGAAATGAAAGTGAAACTACTTTTGCAATTTCTCCGATGATGTCTAACACCCCTACAAAGAATTCAATAAATCCAATGAATCCATCCATGAGGCTCTTTTTAAATCCATCAACGATTCCTTTAAAATTAAAGAACTTACCAAGATATCCTAATACCCCCCATTCTTGAATTGCTACCAAGTTCAGTACCACAACCGCTGCCAATGAAACACCAAAAGCGGTGTTGAAATCAGAGGTTGGGGTTCGAAAAACAGCAACTCCGTTATACGTAATATCAGTAAGTCCTGGAATGATTGCAATTACGTTAGCAACTGCAAAATATACAAGGATGGTTGTGATAAGGGGTAAAATACGTTGTGCATGGAAGCGATCATTAGTAATTTGCTGAATCAAATCGGTCATTGATTCATACACCATTTCAATCATTGATTGAAATTTACCAGGAACCAATGAAAATTTAGGTACCAATACTAATCCCACAAATGAAAAAAGAAGTGCGATAAGTAGTACCATGAGTGTTGAATTTGCAATACCAAAATCACCCATTGAAAATACGATTTCAGGTTGAATAGGTGTTAAATTTCTTGTGATGCTTGTGAATCCCATATATTAATTCTTTAATGCTTCTTGTTTTTTAAGTTCACGAATTTGTTCTTCTAATTCTCGTACCTTTTTATCCACCTTTCGATAGAGTCGGATAACAAAAAACCATGAAATGATAAAAGCGACAGGAATAGTATATACCAAAGGAACATCAAAAAGATGTCCAATTCCTATCGCTAGTGCTACTGGAATACCAAAAATTAAGGCAATAGTAATTGCTAATTTTCCAATTTTCTCAGCATATGCATCTCTTTCTTTTTCAAGTTCATGTAACTTCATACAAAGAAGATTTCTCTTTATGTAAAGAGAAGCACTGTAATACACAATGCCGAGGCTAGTGTAACATACCTATATCCCTCGGCAACAAGATATTATTATTTGAGCATAGAGAATAAGTAAATCAACTCATGATATAATTTGACGTTTTCTAATATTATTGTAATTTAGGTTTAAACACTAAAACAAAATATCACATGGAAAAACACTTATCTGAAGTTGATACCCTTCTTATCGAAACGTATCTCAACAATGGCATGGTACAGAAAGCAATTAGTCTGGGATATCAGCCAGATGAAAGAATTTTGAAAATACTAGAAGCAAAAGCTATAAATGACTTTGAGCTTTCTGACTGTAATTTAAATACCTACTTTCAGTCTTTTTTTAATGTTGCTGAAAAGCAACAGAAATATTTTCAAAATTTAAAATCATATCTTCAAAAAGAAAGACTTTATGAATATTTTTTTCTTGATGAGATTAACAAGCATCTGAATGAAAAAGAAGCTCTTGCTATCAAGAAAAGTATATCCAAACGTATTAGAGCCTCTTATAATTCAGCTGAATCATTAATTCAAGAAATTGCAGAAGTAGCTAATTCCGGAAAAACACTAGATATTGATTTTATAAAAAAATATGAAAATATTCTTAATCCAAGAGATTATGCATTCTCCTTACTTATCTTAGGTAACTATGCTGAATCAGAAATTTTTTATCAAATTTCAGGATCAAAGACTGTCCCTATGAGTGAAGTTGATTCAGCTACAAAATTATTGTATGAATATTATGATTTTGAGACTGCACGAAAAATAATATTTGCATCAGGAAGTATGTCTCGTCTTAAATTTTTACTTTCTAAAGTAATTGTTGAGAGTAATCAAGTTGCTGATATTGAACGTACTATTGCGAGCAATATTATTGAACTTGAAAATAGAATATAAAAAAACTCCTTTTTAAAGGAGTTTTTATTTTTAGCAGGTTTTATCAGCCCCAGCTGAAGAATGCCCTAATAGCGGACCAGGTGTAATAACTAAGGTACCTGTTGAATCTATACATATATGTTCGGTTGTGTTTAATGCAATAGAAACAGCCCAAGGAGACCCGTTCGAATCACTACCTGCAAATCCATTTGCAGGTGTTATATTCAAGCTACTATTATCTGTATATCTAAACGTTGAACTATCGTAACACCTACTTCTTAAGCTTCCTCCTATAGTAACCAGCGAATTCTGTACTGCTGATTCAAACATTTTTCCAAATTGACCACTATTACAGATCCCATCGTAGTCACCATCATACTGAAGTTCAGCTTGTGCACGCATCTGAGAGACAATCTGCTTTATCGCTGCATCTTTAGATTGCGTGCGTGCACTTCCAAGTGATGCTAATACCACTGTTGCAAGTATTCCAATAATGGCTACCACTACCAATAATTCAATTAAGGTAAATCCTTTAGATTTCATATAGTTATTGTAACAAGAAAGCATGTATTCAACAAAAAAATATCTACTGCATAGATATTTTTTTGTTGAAGACTATTCTGTTGAGCTATTTGCAATTTGATAATATAGCTCAGTACCACCAAGCCACATGATTTTTCCGCAACCATTCCTATCACCTTGTGGGTTAGTCCCATCAAAAGCGGTATCAAGAAAATCACGACCTTTTGTTGCCTCAGTCACATTAGGAAACACAATACGGAGTTGAACACCTGCTGTCCGAACGCCACTTTGTACACATCCTTCTGGTTTAACTTGACCACTATTGTTATATACAATAGAAACTCCAGGGACTCCTGTATCAAGGGATGCTAATTTTGTTGCAAGTGATGATGGTAAGTTGGCTGTTGTCCACCAACTTAAAACTGATGCCTGTTCTATATATAAATCTGTTTCAGCTGATTTTATAGTCGAAAGTAGTTTTGTGTATTGTGCACGTTCACGAGCTGAACCTAAGCTAGCTAATACCACTGTTGCAAGTATTCCAATAATGGCAACCACTACCAATAATTCAATTAAGGTAAATCCTTTAGATTTCATATTTTGCATTGTAGCAAAGAAAAAAGCCTTATAAAAGGCTTTAGTAGTGCGCATGCTAGGACTTGAACCTAGGACCTCGTCATTATCAGTGACGCGCTCTAACCACCTGAGCTACACGCGCAATACCAAGGAGTATATCAAAAGGAAATGAATGTGCAATATATTTATACTAAAACAGACAAGCTACTCTTCATTTTCTAGTTCACTCTGTTTTTGTAAAATTACATCAACAATTTTTTCAAATCCACCAGCTAAAATACCCTCAATATTTGACCAGGATTCTTTTATCCTGTGATCAGTAATTCGGTCTTGGGGAAAGTTATATGTTCTAATCTTTTCAGAACGATCTCCAGTTCCAATTTGTTTACGTTTCTTTTCAGCATAGTTTGCTTGTTCTTCTTCATCCTTCATTTGCTGAAGTTTTGATTTAAGAATAGATAATGCATTTTCTTTGTTCTTCAGCTGAGTTCTTTGAGCTGTTGAACGTACATCAATTCCTGTTGGTTTGTGAATTACTCGTACAGCTGTTTCTACCTTGTTTACATTTTGACCTCCAGCTCCACCTGAACGAGAAGTTTCAAATTCAAGATCTGCATCGTTAAGTTCGATGGTTGTTCGCTTAAACAATGGCATAACAGCAATTTGTATTGTCGAAGTATGGATTCTTCCCTGTTTTTCAGTAGCTGGAATTCTCTGAACTCTATGTACTCCAGTTTCCCATTGTAACTTTTGATATACATCAGGTCCCTTTACCTCAAATGAAGCTTCTTTGTATCCACCAATTGAATTAACAGAGGTATCAACAATCTCCCATGCCCATCCTTTAATTTCAGCATATTTTTCATACATAAGAGCCATTTCACCTGCAAACAGTGCGGCTTCATCACCCCCTGCTCCTGCTCGTATTTCAAGAATTACTTCTGTTGGTGATTCCTTTTCTGCATTCTCTTCTTTGGTGATAATTTCTAGGGCTTGTGTAAGATATGAATCAATTTGAAATTCAAGAGTTTTAATTTCCTCTTGAGCAAGATCCATCATTTCAGGATCTTCTGCCATACTCTTAGTTTCTTCAAGTTTTCTTGAAAGCTCAACAATCTGTGTAGCAAAAAACATGGTTGTTGGATTTGATTTTACTTTTTCTAGTTGTTCTTCAAAAGTCATATAGGTATACCGTATCATATATGAAAAATACCGCTTGGTGAAGACAAAGCGGTATCTATTTAATACATTGCTACCACCTTTTGATTTGGTAGCTTTAAAACTGAAGTGAAATATTTTAGTACTATTTCAATTTTCTTAATGTGCTGTGATAAGGTATCCCAATCATCTACCTTATATGCAATATATTTCCCTGGATTTTCTATCCAAAAGAATGGTTTTCCATGAAGAAGCATAAAATGTGCGTAATATTCTTTAACAAAAAATCCATTGTTCTCAAGAACATACTCTTCGATATAGTACATATTTAAGCGTTGCTTTGATTGAAAGAAAAGAATCTTATCAAGCCCTCCTTCAGTAATTCTTTGAAATCCAGAATTGTTTGAGGTATTGAAAAACAATGTTTTACTTTTTAATATTGAATCTGCTTTAATATATTGATCAAAGCGATCAAGTTGATATTCAAAGCTAGCTGAAGCAAGCTTATCTCCTATTTTATGAACTTGAGCAAACAGTACATATGGGAAAAAGACAAAGAGTGTGAGTAATTTATTCATAGTATTTAGTTTTAGTGTTATTCAATATAACTATTATCTATTTATGAAAAAATGTAAATAAAAAACACCATGCGGTGTTTTTTATGAAGCAGCTTCTGCTCGCTTTCGGAACTTTTCAGCTCGTCCTGCAGTATCTAATCGCTTCTCAGCTCCTGTGTAGAATGGGTGTGATGCTGAAGAAATTTCTACCTGTATTACTGGGTATTCTTTTCCATCTTCCCATTTTTTTGTTTCCTCTGAAGGCATTGTTGAAGAAATAAGAAAATCTTCTCCGCTTGCGTTATCGTGGAAAATAACTTTTCTGTAATCTTGTGGGTGAATATCGCTTTTCATAATGATTGTTATACTATCACACCATTATCAGATTGCAATAACTAATCTCTTTCAAGAATATCAATAGATGTTTGAATGGTAGCTGCCTTCTTCATTACGTTATCTCCATATGCATATACGGAACATGATCCATAGTATCTACATGCTGCATTGTGTTCAGCAGAGTATGTTTGAGCAGCACCTCCCAAATCACGTACGAATACAGCTGTTGCCATAACTGCGTGTTGTGGATTCCAAGGGTTTGCAACAGTAGCTCCAAGATATGAACGAACTCGTGCTTCAACGCTCATCCATGTATTAGGGATAAATTGGGTGTATCCCATAGCACCTCCATATCCATATGGAGCACCGTTGATGATAGCAACACAAGAAATTGGTGTTGTTTGCCAATCACGACCCAATGAACCTGTAATTTTCTTGAAGTTTTCAAAGTTACCAGGAACCATATTTCTCACTGATGGATTTCCTGTACTAATATATACCCCCTCTCCAGTTTCACCATTTCGAAGATTACATCCTCCAACATTTCTTCCAAATCCAGTTTCTTGCTGCATGATAGCCATAATAAATGCAGTACGTACCCCTGTTTTTTCAGAAGCAAATTTTGCATAATCATACGCCTCTCCAAATGAGATTGAACGTTGATTAATACCAGATCCTTGGAATGAAATTAAGCGATCTCTAATTGCCTTTGCTTCTTGTTCACGTTGTTGTTTTAGTGTTGCAAAGTTTGCTTCCTTTTGCTGGCTTATCGTTAAAGCAACATCTCTGTCTTTCTTCTGAACAGCAATCTTGTTGCGTTCTAGTTCAAGAGAGTACTTCTCATTATCCTCTTGTTCTTTTTTCTTTTCTAAGGATGATTTCTCGTTGTATATACTTACCTTAAGGTCATCAATGATATTAAATGAATCAGAGAGTGATCGTTGTACATTACTATATCGAGGAAGGTCCTCATAGAAATCAGAAATATTACGTGAACTTAAAATCACTTCAAACAAGGTTGCATCATCAATCTCAACTCTTCTTCTCATGATTCTTTCAAGTGATTGTTTTTCACGTTCTAGACGTTCATTTAATGCGTTAAGGCTTTTTTCCTTTCTTGTAATATCAGAACGAATTTCAGAAATAAGTGAATTCTTTTTATTAATCTCAGTTGCTGTTTTATTTATCTCAGTACTTAATTTTGAAATTTCCCCAGAAATAGTTTGTTGGGTTTTAGTTTCTTCATTAATATTGCTATTAATTCTTTTAATTTCCTCGTCAATTCTCTTCAATTCAGCTTGGCATTCTGCTTCTGTTTTACATTGTGCGAAAACATCAGAAGGAATTCCTGAGGTCAAGAAAAGAATACTTACGAATATTATAGCGACTTTTGTTATTGTATTTTGCATGGTCACTAGTATACCAAATCTTTGCATGAGTTAAAATGGTTGCATTATCAGGTTAAGTCGTTATAATCTCGATATTATGACTGAACTAAATGTAAGTAAAAGAGATGCTCAAATGAGCCTCAAGGCTCTACGAGCTGAAGGAAGAACTCCAGGTATTTGTTATGGAGCTGGTTTTGAAAATACTCCAGTATCATTCGACCAAGGTGAATTCCGAAAGGTATATAAGAAGGCAGGTACTTCATCAGTAGTTGAACTCACTGGTGACCTTAAAGGACAACAGTGTTTTATCCAAGATATGCAAGTACATGTAGTTTCTGGAGAAGTTCTGCATGTTGATTTCAAAATTGTTGCTCAAGGAGAAACTACTGAAGTTACTGTACCAATTGAAACAGTAGGAGAAGCTGAAGCAGTAACTAAGAAACAAGGAATTCTAAATCAATCAATTCATGAAGTACAATTGGAAGCTATTCCATCTAAGGTACCTTCAGTTATTACGGTAAATGTTGAATCACTTAACGTAGGAGACAGTATTAGAATTTCAGATTTAGTTATTCCTGAAGGAGTTACTATCTTAGAAGATGCTGATGCTGTGGTGGTAAGTATTTCTGGTCTTTCAGAAGAATCAGAAGAATCAAACGGGCCAACTCTTGAAGAAGTTCTTGCTGACCCAAAGGCAGTTAAAGAATAACAAAAAAACAACCATATTATGGTTGTTTTTTTGTTATCGCACCTCCCAGTGCATATTTAGCATTGCATCATATATTCGTTGCATTGCTTCATCAATATCAACATCTTCAAGAGTACGTTCATGTGATTGAAATACTATTGAATATGCATACGATGTCTTTTCATCTTTTGTAAAAGTATCAAAAAGGAAATGCTTAATTGCATATGAAGAGGACGCTTGGGTAATTACCCTCAATACCTCATCTGATGAAACAGAGCTTGGTACCCATACTGATATATCTCTTGTACTGTATGGAAATACAGAAATTTCGAAGAATCTTGCATTATCTTGATAACTTTCAAAATCAAAAACATTTCCATATTCTTGAATATCTAAAGCTGAACTAAGTTTAGAAAGTGAGAATGAAAGTGTGGAATCCTGAATGTTTGCATGAATATCCATACCCAGCTCCTTTTCCATTTCAGACACAATATCTTGTAGCTGCTGTTTTACTGATCCATATTTTTTTGTTGCCTTCTTGTCTACATTTTCAATGCAAATTGAAAGGCGAGTATCTTCACCTTGCTTTGTATATACTTTTCCAATTTCAAATACAGCTATTCTATTTTGATTGAAGTATGAAGCATTTTTGGCATTCTTTTCTGTTGCTTCACGGAGTTTTGTTTCAATATCAACTCTCAGTGCTTGTTTATCCTTCCCTATTGGATTCTTTACCTTAAGTTCACCTTCAGGAACAAAGGTGTAGGTGTATAGTTCTGAAAATCCACGTTCGATAAGGATATTTCTTAAAGTATGTGCAAGATATGTTAATGGATGAATACGTGGCTCAGTCACAATACTATCAATTGATTTACTTTGAATATTATAATACCCATACCATCTTCCAATTTCTTCGATCAAATCTTCTTTAGTATTTAGATCAAGTCGGTATACATGAGGAGTAACTAATATCTCTGAATCTCTTAGTTGATATGATAGGTTGAATCGATCAAACAAGGTAAGAATCTCATCTTTTGAAATGTTCAATCCAAGAACTTTTTCAACATCAGATGGTAAAAGAACTATTTCTTTCACGTGATCTTCAAATGAACATACTTTTTGAATACTACTGAATGTGGTTTCATCATTTCCTGCAATCTCATTAAGAAGAGTTGTGACGTTAGGTAGTACTTCATCGATAAGGTTTGGATGAATCTCATTTTCAAATCGTTTTGATGAATCGGTATATATCTTATGACGACGAGCACTTATTCTTGTTGATACTGGATTGAAATTTGCTACTTCAACAAGAATATCCTTTGTATCAAAAGTTACTTCAGCTCTTGCTCCACCTTTTACTCCTGCAAGTGCAAGTACTCCAACCTCATCTGCAATGACTAAATCATCTTCAGTGAGCTCAAGTTCTTCTTGTGACAAGGTAATCATCTTTTCACCAGGTTCTGCATTACGAACGACAATTGAACCTACAACCTTATGAGCATCAAAAGCATGAAGTGGTTGCCCTAAATCAAACATTATATAGTTTGTAGCATCAACAATATTATTAATACTTCTTTGCCCAATTGATTCAAGGTAATCTTTCAACCATTGTGGTGATTCTTTTACCGTCACACCTTTTACTAACATCAACGTATAGGCTCTACAATTAATACTATTCTCTACGTTTAATAAAGGAGACTCTTCGGTTCGTACTAAGATATCTTCTTGGTATCTGTGTTCGCGTGCTTCTAAGTTTAATAACCCTATTAACTCATAAGCTATACCCCTATGAGACAAACAGTCATGTGCTCTGTTGGGCAGAACATCAATATCAAGAACATCGTCATTGAGTATTTCCTCAATTTCAAAAGCATGCAGCATTAAGGTATCTGCAAGTTGATGAATATCAGGTAATGGAGTTGTTGTGTAGCTTTGTAGCCAAGTTCGTGAGAATTTCATATTAATTTATTGAATCGTGAAGTTTAAGGTCTCCTTGGTACATAAGGCGAATATCTTGTATTCCATACTTCATCATAGTTAGACGATCAATACCAACACCAAAGGCAAAACCTGTGTATTTAGATGAATCAATACCAACATTTTCTAGAACTTGCGGATGAACCATTCCAGCACCTAACACCTCCATCCACGTATCTGAAAATTTAAGATCAATTTCGATACCCGGTTCAACAAAAGGAAAATATCCAGGCCTGAATCTAAATTCAATGTCTCTTCCATAGAATTCTTTTAAGAAGGTTTCAAGGGTACCTTTAAGGTGTGCAAGTGAGACTCCCTCACCTACTACTAACCCTTCAACTTGATGAAACTGCGTCTCATGAGTCCTATCAGTTGCTTCCTGTCTAAATACTTTTCCTGGTGCTATCACTTTAAGAGGAAGTGCTCTTCCCTCTTTAACAAATTGTTCCATGTAACGAATCTGTACACTTGAGGTATGGGTACGCAGTACCCTTTGTGAATCATCATCAATAAAAAAAGTATCTTGCATATCACGAGCAGGATGATCTTTCGGAACATTTAAAGCATCGAAGTTGTACCACTGATCTTCGACATGTGGCCCGTTTGCAATTTCAAAACCCATATCAACAAAAATCTTGTTGATCTTTCGAATGGTTTGAGTAAGTGGATGTAGTTTTCCTTTGTTTTCCATGATATGGAGTGTACCTGAAAATTGTCTGTTGATAAATAGATTGACATATTTATAAAATGTATTCATAATATATATGAACCTTTAAAACTAAAAGTTATGAATTCAACAGTAGCTTACAAAAAAGATCTTTTCGTTGGAATGTTATTCCTTATCGCAGGAATATATTTCATGCTTTCAATGGCAACTCGTATGATTACCTCATATGAACCCGAAGAAATAACATTAACGGGAAATATATTTCCCTCACTGCTTGTCTCATTATTTTCAATTTTGCTTATAATATTTGGACTTAAAAATATTACTAACCAAAGAAAATATATTGTCTTTGCATCAATTTTTATATATTTAGTATATCTAGGATTGTGCTACGTATAGAATTAATTACACAAAAAACTCTTTCATTGAAAGAGTTTTTTTATATCATTTCCTTGAACAATTCAGCGAGAACCTGAGGGTTCCCTGATCCTCTGGTTTCCTTCATAGCCTGCCCTACAAAGAATTTCATAAGGGTATCCTTTCCTTCTTTGAAATCTTGAGCTTGCTTCTGATTTTCATCAATGATTTTTTGTACTACTTGTTTTAATGAATCAATATCGTTATCTTGTTTCAATCCCATTGTTTCTGCAATTTCCTCTGGATTTCCGCCTTCATTGATAAGAATTGGAAGAATATCCTTTGCTCCTCTTGAATTGATATCACCTTTTGAAATCATAGATATTAATGAAGAAAATGATTCTGGATTTAAGGTAGTAAATACATCTTCTTTTCCTTGTTTCATAATCCCAGCTATATCTGAGGTAATGTAATTTGAAGCAATTGGTACTTGATCCTTCGGTAACATGTTTGAAACTTTTTCAAAAAACAATGAGGCATTCATGTCGTTGATATAAAACTCAATATCCTCATCTTTAATACCAAATTCATTCGCATACCTTTCTCTTTTTTCTTTAGGTAGTTCAGGAAGACCTTTTTTAATATCTTCAAGATTAAACAAACTATGTAAATAGAGTTTTGGTAAATCTGGTTCAGGAAAATACCGATAGTCTTTTGCATTTTCTTTAGAACGTTGAGAAAAAGTTGATTGATTTTGATCGTTCCAACCTCGTGTCTCTTGAACAAGGGTTCCTCCACTTTCTAGTACTTCGATTTGTCGTTGTATTTCGTAGCTTGCTGCTTTTGCTGCAGCAGAAATTGAACCTATATTCTTTACCTCTACCTTTGTTCCTAGTTCTTCTGTTTTTGAAACAGAAAGATTCACTTCAACTCTCATTTGACCCTTTTCAATATTAGCATCACTTGCTCCTAGATATCGAAGTAACAATTGGAGTTCACGAGCAAAGACAACAATATCTTCAGGGGTATGAAGTACTGGCTCAGTTACCAATTCCATAAGAGGGGCACCAGCTCGATTGTAGTCCACAAGTGACATAGTATCGAAATGTTTTGAAGTTGCCGTGTCTTCTTCTAGGTGAATGCGAGTTAGCGCGAAACCTGCAACAGAACCACCTGAAACAATTGGATATTTATATTGTGAGATTTGATATCCTTTTGGAATATCAGGATAGAAGTAATTCTTCCTATCAAACTCAGTAAAATCAGCGATGTTTCCACCTACTGCAAGACCAATTCGTACCATATGTTCAAGTGCTTTTTTGTTAATGGTAGGTAGTGTTCCTGGGTGAGCAAGGTCAACTGGGGAAATATAAATATTTGGTTGTGCAGTATCTGAAATATCAACCGTATTTAGCGATCGTGAAAACATCTTTGTTTTCGTCTTCAAGTGAACGTGAATTTCAAGCCCTATTGTTGCTCTGTATCCTTTGGTATCCATGCTGGTGATTGTATCGCTATTAGTAAATTCTGTCACGAAAAAACAACCCTTAGGCTGTTTCTTTTTCTAGAATATTCAATAGCTTTTCCTTAAATACCTTTATCGAATCATCATCGTATGCACTGATGGTATATATATCTCCTTGATATACTGAAGATAGCTTTTGTATAGCTTCTTGTACCATATCCGAATCAACCAAGTCAGTTTTACTCAACAGAAGTATTTCTTTTTTTGAAGCTAAGTTAGCATCATATGCTTCAAGTTCATTTCTAATTTCTTGATACGCAGAAACAACATCCTCAGTATCAAGACCGATAACATGAACAAGAATATTGGTACGTGAAAGATGTTTAAGGAATTTGTATCCCAAACCTTTTCCTTCTGAGGCTCCTTTGATAAGTCCAGGAATATCAGCAAGGATATATGATCCTAATGCACCTAAGTGCGGTTCTAAGGTAGTGAAGTGATATGCCCCAACCTTTGATTTTGCATTCGTAAGTGAATTAAGTAAGGTTGACTTACCTGCAGAAGGAAGACCGACAAAACCAGCATCTGCAAACAATCTTAATTCAGCATGAAAGGTTCCACCTTCCCCTAAAGTACCTGGAGTCCATTCATATGGTGTGGTATTTGTAGATGATTTAAAATGTTCATTCCCTAATCCATTGCGACCACCTTTAAGGATAAGTATTTTTTCTTCAGTATCAACAATTTCAAATTGTTCACCAGTATCTTTGTTGGTAAGGACTGTTCCACGTGGAAATCTAAGCGTAAGGCTTTCACCATTTGCTCCTTCTTTTCCTAGGTTTCCTCCTGGTTCACCATGCTGTGCCTGGAATTTTTTAGTAAATCGATAGTACTCAAGATAAGCTAAGTCATCTATGGCCTGTGCATAGACATCTCCCCCTCTTCCACCATCTCCCCCACCAGGACCTGCCATTGGTTTAAATTTTTCTTGTCTCCATCGAACAACACCATCTCCCCCATTTCCTGCGTTGATTTCTAATTGTACTTCATCTATAAATGCCATATATCTCTACTGTAACAAAAAAGAGCAAGTTAGGAAGCTTTTTCTATCGTACTGCTTGCTCTGCAAGTTTCCAAGCTCCTTCTTTGCTCTTTGCAACGGCCATGAATAGCGCATTGTGACAAAATAGTGCATCATCAACACCTGATATTTCTTGTAATTCTTCATTTCTCTTTCCAGCCCATGCTTCTGGAAGTGAAGTTCTATTTTCAAATGAACAAGCCTCTTTTCGTAAAGCCAATGCCTTCCAATTAGTATTACTCTTACAAATTACAAACTGAACTTCCTTATGTGATTCTAAAACCTGCATCAGCGATCCAATAGTTACATGGTATGGAACCTCAAGAATATCTTTCCTTTGTGCTTTGGTATATATATCTTCGATAAGTTCAACCATTTCAAGACGATGATGGGCTTTCTCAATTTCACGTTTCAAGACATCACTAAAAAAAGAAACGAGGTCCATAAAATTACGGTACTGTTTTTCTGTTTCCCCTGCTTCCTTCCAGGTACACTGGTAGGCAGATACAATACCGTGAATACCGTAGTCATACAATCCACATTCAGTTGATTCAGAAATTGATACTCCGTTATCAATAGCGTCAATTGGTTGTACTAATCGCCTATCAATATCATCAACAATCTCTTGATTACCACATAAATCAAAACCATAGGTCATCCATACCAAACCAAACGATGCATATGGAATACCATTTTCTCTTTTTCCAGCTCCTTTGCTTTGGTGATGATCAAAACGTTTTGTTTCAATATCATACACACCTCCAACATCTACTACAATATCAGCACCATCAATGTCAGACTGATCACGTGTTCGAATAATGCGAACCTTCTTTCCTTGTTGTTTAAAATACAGTAACAGCGTTACACATGCAAAAATATCATCAGCATGAAATGAACCATTGTGTGTTGCTATTGTTATCGGTCGAGAAAAAAACATATATACAGTATATCAAATGAATGAACTATGTAAAAAATCACCTCAATTAGGTGATTTTTTCGATAAGCCAATTAGCAAAGGTCATGATAACTGCTCCGATAAGTGCAGCAGTAAAGCTTGCTACACTGAAGCCATCGATAACTGAGGCAACGAACCAAAACAGAAACACATTTACTAATAAACCAAAAAGGCCAAAGCTAATAAGGTTTAATGGAAGTGTGATAATTCGTAGTATTGGTTTTACCGCAATGTTAATAAATGAGAAGAGAACAGCTGCAATAATTGCTGATCGAAATCCTCCAATGCTAATACCTGAAACTAATTCAGGGAGCAGATAATATACAACAAGTGATAATCCAATAAGTTGTAAAATAAATTTCTTCATACTATTTAAGTAGCTCAGAAACAATAGCATTCACCATTGATCCATCTGCCTTTCCTTTCAGCTCTGTCATCAATGCTCCAATGAGTTTTCCTTTTTCTGAAGCATCAGTAATTCCAAGTTCTTCTATCTTTACTGTAATAACAGCTCGAACTTCATCTTCTGGCATTAGTTCAGGTAAAAACTTTTCAAGAATTGCTAATTCCTCTTTTTCGTCTGATGCAAGCTCCTCTCTTCCTGCTTCTTCGAACTGTGCAATTGAATCTTTTCTTCTCTTTGCTTCTCTTGTGATAACAACAAGTGCTTGATCATCTGTTAGCATATCTGTTGGCATCTTCCCTGAAGCAACTAATTCATTAGTAAACGCAGACATTAATCCTCGTAAGGTCATAACTGCAGTTGTTTCTTTTGCACGCATCGCGTCTTTCATTTGTTCTTTAATTTGTTCTTGTAGTGTCATATGCTTTAAAGTGTATAGTGCTTTCCTATTCATTTCAAGTAGCTCCTGTTGACTTTGTGGTAATAAAATAATTAAATTAAAAAAACTAAAATACTATACGCATGAAAAGAATATTTCCTCTTACCTGTTTTATTCTCTTATTACTATCTTGTAATAAAGATACCAAGAGAAGCTTTAGCTATTCAGAAGATAATTATAACTCTGATAGAAAGATGATTATCAATGATGCATGTTTACCACCTTCGTTAAAAAACATGTATATCAATTTGATTGATTCAGTGTTCTGGGAGAACAGAGCATATCAATCAAGAAAAATTGATATTCCAACATTGCATAGCGATGTATATCAAAAGCACAAAGAGAAATGGTCCAAATCTTCTATTGAACTTATCCTAGAAGATATAGACTATTCAAATGATATACTCATACTTTCATTTGAAAGCGAAGATATTTACATTAATCTTTCATCTGAAGATAGAGCATGTGGTGAAATTGAAAAAATTCTCTTACACCGTTACATTCTTTATGAGATTTTTAAAGAAAGAAACAATTCTTTAAAAAAAATATTTAAACATAGCAATGATCTATATCTTCTGATATAGATCATTTTTTGGTACACTTTAGATATGAACCATACCCTTATTTTCATAGATACTGAAACAACCGGTGCAGGAAAAGATGATACCCTTATCCAAGTAGCGTACAGAACAACTGATGGAGTTGATGTTAATGAACTCTACAAACCAAATATGAAGATTAGCATTTCTGCAATGGCGGTACATCATATTACCGAAGCAATGGTTGCAGGAAAACCAATGTTCAAAGGAAGTAAAGAAGCAATTGATCTACAGAAACGTTTTTCATCAGGACAGATATTTGTTGCACACAATGCTCCTTTTGATGTCAACATGATTGAGAAAGAGGGTCTTAAGGTAGGAAAAGTAATTGATACTTTGAAAGTTGCACGACATCTTGATCCTAAAGGAAGTATCGAATCATATTCTCTTCAGTATCTTCGTTACCTTCTTGGTATTGATGTTGAAGCAACTGCCCATGATGCGTGGGGGGATATTTTAGTACTTGAACAACTCTTTTTCAGAATGTTAAAAAAGATGGTAGAAGATACCAACTGCTCAAGTGAAGAAGCAATTGAAAAGATGATACGTATTTCAGAGGAACCAATACTCTATCGAAGCTTTAATTTTGGAAAATATCGAGGTGAAAATCTAGAAAACATTGCAAAAAATGATCCAGGATATCTCAAGTGGCTGCTTACTCAAAAAGAACAGGATCCTGATGGTCCAGATGAGGATTGGATTCATACCCTAAAACACTACCTTCACCTGTAGTGTTTTTTTACGGTATACTATACCCATGGAAATCATATTACTTATTATTGGTATTGGAATTATCATACTCCTTACTTGGCTTATTTTAGAAATGAAAAAGCATCAGAAGCCAAAAGAAAATAGCGAAGCTATGGGTCTTTTGCTACAACAGATGAATCAACTTCGTGACAGTCTTGATGAACAAGTGTCTCGATCGAGTAAAAATATGTCACAGGTGGTACAAGATCAGTTCAACCAATCACAAAAATTGGTACAACAGATTAATACCCAAGTTAATCAGCAGTTACAAAATGTAACAAAAGAAGTTGCAGAAACTAAAGAGACAAACAAGCAGGTTTTTGAACTAGCAGGTCAGCTCAAAGATCTTGAGAAGGTGTTAAAAAATCAAAAGAATCGTGGAACCTTAGGAGAAATGGGTCTTGAACTAATTCTTTCAAATATTCTCTCTCCTACAAACTATCAACTACAGTATGGATTTAATGATGGGAAGATTGTTGATGCAGTTATCTATACTGAACAGGATAAGTTTATCCCTGTTGATGCAAAGTTTTCAATGGACAATTACAGAAGATTAATGGATGAAACTGATGAACAAAGAAAAATTGAACTTGAAAGAGATTTCAAAAATGATTTGAAGAAGCGTATTGATGAAACAGCACAGTACATTAGGCCAAGTGAAGGAACTCTTCCTTTTGCCTTTATGTTCATTCCAGCAGAAGGTATTTACTATGACTTATTAATCAACCAAGTGGGTTCAGTAAAGGCAAATACACGAAACCTTATTGACTACGCATACAATGACAAAAAGGTAATTATCGTATCACCTACTACCTTCAGTGCTTACCTTCAATCAGTACTCTATGGATTCAAAGCATTTCAAATTGAAAAATCAGCAGTAGAGATTCAAAAAAATGTTGAGAAATTAGGGAGACACCTAAAAGCATATCAAGAACTCTATGAGAAAATTGGTAATACCTTAGGAAGTACGGTGAATCACTACAACAAAGCATCAAGTGAACTTAAAAAAATTGATAAGGATGTAACAAAAATAACAGGAAGTTCACCTGAATTAGAAAATGATATCCTTTCTCTTCCGTTTAGAGAAAGCTAGTTTATACTAGCTTTTTTTGTTATGTGTTGTATGATAAACAGTAAATTTAAAAACATAACAGATGAAAAAATTAATAATTATTATCATGAGTTTAGGTACAATGTACCTTCATGGTCAGCAAACAAGATATTACAAGAAAAATGGCAAGATTTACTTGAATCAACATTATCGTAAACAAGTACAGGTGCACGTTAATGTTAATGTTGTCTCTCCGGTAAGAAGAGTTTCTTACTCTCAGTATCATAGAGGTGCTGATTTTTCTAACCCATTGAATGCCAGTATTGCATTCAATGGAGGTTCACAGTATTTCTTTGACCCACCTGTTCGTATATTTAGACGTAACATATCATATTACGGAGCTGATTTTTCTAACCCATGGAATGCCACATTGGCATTTAACGGGGGATCGCAGTATTTCTTTCATTCACCCCTTCCCTACAGAATATTTAGAAGGAGGTATTAATATCAAAAAGCATGAATTCATTCATGCTTTTTTTAATTGAAAAGATTACATAATATTATATGATACTCACATTGGCCCCATCGTCTAACGGTTAGGACATCAGGTTCTCATCCTGGAAATCGGAGTTCGATTCTCCGTGGGGTCACAAACAAGATACCGAGAAGCATCTTACCTGCAGGATGGTTTGAAAAAGGGTGGTTGGCAAACTTCAAATCTCGAATAACATACTTGTCGAGCATATCGATTATCTCTCCTGCTTCGAGCATGTTACGGCTCAATCTGTCAGGGTGCCATGCGATAATTCCATCAAGTTCATCATCGCTAATTCTCTGCAACATCTTTCTGAAAAGAGGGCGAATACCTGAGACTTTTGTCGATCCGCTTTTCCTGATGATGTTTTCCTCTAAAAAAACAATGCGGTGTTTCTGTGCAGTGAGCTTACATTCAGCTAGTTGATCATCAATAGATTGAACTTGTTTTGTGTCTTCTTCTGTAGACTTTCTAACATAAATTGCATACCTCAGATTTGCAGGTTCAATATCAGCAATCGGCTTGTTTTGTTGCTGTAGGATCGCTGTTGGTTGCTGTACGGTTGTTATTTGATCTAAGAGGTTCACATATACATTTTAACTTTTTTGGCCCAACTTTTAATAGCTTTACAGGTATCTACAGCATCAAACTGTTGACAACAACTTGTAGCAAGAATATACTAATTTAGTCCTTGATGAAGTATTGGTATCTTTTGATATCGATCACAGACACTGAATACAAATCTCCCAAATTGTATTTTAATCTGCAACACCCCACCAAGGGTGTTTATTAATTTTTTGGTATCTAGTCGGATATCGAAAATAAGTAGAATAAAAATTATATGTCAATTAAAAATCACCCGAATGCAGGGAAGCTCCTCTCTTCTTTGCGAAACACGGGTTATGATAGCAATTACACTGCTATTGAGGATATCATCGATAACTCTATCGATGCAGGTGCTAGAAACGTAAACGTAGCGATTAATACAGTCGATAAAGACGTTCGTATCATCATTGCTGATAATGGATCAGGAATGCCTGAAGATGTGCTTGACCAAGCTCTAAAACTTGGTTCAGCAACTCAAAAAGATGAAATGTCTGATCTTGGTAAGTACGGTATGGGACTCTGTACCGCATCAATATCAATGGCGAAAAGTTTGCAAGTTATTACAAAGCAAGCAAACGGCGACTATCTTTATAGTTCCCAAGACCTCGATGAAGTTGTAGAAACAGACGAGTTTATCAAAGAACTACGAAAGGCTAACAAAGAAGAAATTGCCTTGTTCAAAGATCATGTAAACGATGATCACGGTACTGTGGTCGTGTTGAGTAAAACAGACCGTCTAACAAATACAAATCCAACAATCTTTGCAAACAACCTTGCTAAAGATATGGGGCGTATCTACAGAAAGTTTATTGAGGTAGGAATTGTAATATCAGTAAACAATAAGAAAGTACCAGCTACTGATCCACTGATGACTGATGTTGAAGGTACTCAGATTTATTCTGATGAAGAATACGAGGTACCTTCTCGAAACGGTAAGGAAAAGATCAGAGTGAAGTTGGCAATTCTTCCTGATGTAAATGAAACACTTGAAAGTGAAATGAAGATGAACATTCGCTCACAGGGGTTTTATGTTATTAGAAACAATCGAGAAATAGCGAACGGAGAAACCCTAGACGTGTTTAAGAAGCACAACGACTTTAACCGTCTTAGAATTGAGCTGTCTTTTACTTCAAACCTAGATAATGAAATGGGAGTTCGATTTACAAAGAACGGTGTCTACCCAAATCAAGCCATAGGCGACTTCTTGAAGCAAGAAATCGGTGGACAGATAACATCAATAAGAAAGATGTTTATCAAATCACAGAAGGCTGATAAGTCCCAAGAGATAGATCACAGCGAGTCTGCAGAAGTAATTGCAAAAAAATCAAAGCTTCTTATTACTCCTGAAAAAGTGATCGAGAGACGTGAACCAAGAACCAACACTTCAGATCGACCAGTTAAGCCTGAAAATGACGAGCCTAGAACAAGAAACCCTAAAGAGACGAAACTATCTCCCGCAGGACTAGGTGCAAGGTTTGAAACCCTTTCAATGGGGCGAGAAGGCTCTATGTACGATTGTTACCAAGAAGGTAAGGTTATCGTCATACAGTGGAATGTAGATCACCCTTTCTACGAGAAAATAGTTCTTGTGAATAAGGATCGAAAAGACATTACTGCAGGTATAGACTTTTTGATCTATGCTCTTGCTTCCGCTGAGCTGAAGACTACAAACGATGACAATAGTGAGCTTATTAGCACTATTAAATCTATTATGTCTTCAAATCTGAGAGCTTTGCTTTCTTAAAGTAATTATTAAAATTGGGAGTAAAAATCCCCTACTTTGTGAGGCAGTTTTTTATTATCTAGTTCCTATTTCCTGAATATACTTTGAGTCTATTTCACTTCGCCAAATAATAGAAACCCCTGAGTACATTTTTGAGATATTTGGTGTTTTATTTGAAAGAAGTATTTGAACTTCCTGAGCGTGCGGAACACCAATAGCTTTAGCAAGACCCTCAGCATAGGTTTTTGACTTAGCCAGAAGGACAAACCGAGGTAAATGAAAACTAAGTAGACTCGAAGGTCTCCAATGAGAAGAAGCATCTGTAGAATTAATAACTTTTGACTCACCCTTCAGAAAAAGAAAGATGCTTTGCCGAGCTATAATCTTTGCTCACATCTAGTTCTCATACCACGCTTTACGTTAATACTTTTGTTGTCATTTTCGAGTTTTGCCTGACTACAAAGGATCATTAGCAGAAACTTATCACTGGGTGAATTGGTAAAAGTCTGACCGAATGTTTTGATCTGAATTAGCTTCTTTTGGTCCATTCTATCTACCAGTTTTCCAAGATCTCCTGCATTACGAGAAAGCCTATCTGGTGCCCATGTAATGATTCCATTAAACAGCCCGGTATCAATATCTTTTACAATTTCTTCAAATACAGGTCGTTGGCTTGATTCCATTGCAGAATGAGACTCTTTACGTATCTCGGTGATAGTAAGTTTCTCTCGTTCGGCAATCTGAAGCATTTCTTTAATCTGTGAATCAATAGACAGTGCTTGCTTTTCATCACCTTCGGTGGATTTTCTAGCATATAAAAAATATTTTAATGGTATTTCTTCCATGTATATATTAATGCCAGAGATTACTAGGTTTGCTAAGCATAATTATGATATACTGTCATTACTTTCATCGAGAGTGTAGCGAGAGATGTAACTCTATGACCTACCAGCAACCTATGACTTGTCACAAGGTGCTCCATTTACAGCTGATGACCCAAAACTCAGAGATATCGATGAAAGTATATTATTCAATTAATATACTTTTATTTTTTATGAAAACAAAACTTAACTATGAAAATTACGAAACGCTATTAGATTACTGGAAAGACACCCAAGGAAAAGTGCCTCTAGCGATGATACATAGCATTCAACAACTTCAAAAGAAACATAATCTGGATTTCCAAGCAGCTTACAAAATATTACGAGAGAACAAAGTAATCATTGAAATCAACTAATATGAGCACCCAAATATACAAGCCTTCATACACCGCGGAATACGTATCACCAAAACATCCAGACAAGATGTGTGATCGTATATCAGATGCAATATTAGAAAAATTTATTGCTCAGGATTCACATAGTCGTGTTGCAGTCGAGACACTCGGTGGTCATGGCAAGGTATTCATTGTTGGTGAAGTCACTAGCACGGGAACTATTACACAATTGCAATACGAACAAATAGTCGCAGATATCACAGGCTTTGATACCTATGATGTCATAGTACACATTGTTCAGCAATCACCTGAAATAGCACATGGTGTAGACACAGGGGGTGCAGGAGATCAAGGAATTGTTATAGGATATGCTTGTAATCATAATGAGGAAATGATTCCTCAAGAATTTTATCTTGCAAAATCATTATGTAATTACTTATATGAGAAATATCCAGTAGATGGAAAAACTCAAGTTACCATTAACCATAAGCACGAGATCACACATATTGTTGCGAGTTTTCAGGGAACGCAAACACAACAGCTCACGGAAGATATTATCCAGTGGTTAACAGATAAGAAATCATTAGTTGATGATATTAAATTATTAGTTAATCCAGCTGGAGAATGGAATATTGGTGGTTTCGAAGCTGACGCAGGACTGACAGGTCGTAAGATTGTTATTGATCAATATGGCCCACGAGTACCTGTTGGTGGCGGTGCATTCTCCGGTAAAGACTGGACTAAGGTTGACCGTAGTGGATCCAAATATGCACAGCATATCGCTCAACAATTACTACAAAAACACAATGCAAACGAAGTTCGCATAGAGCTCGCCTACGCTATAGGAATTCCAGAACCAGTTCAGAAAATTGCTTATGTAAATTTAGTTCCACATGAAATTAAAGATTATAATTGTGATATGAAAGATATTTATGAGTTTATTAAGATCTACTGATATACTATCAGTGTTACATGGTAATTTATTAGTTAATTATTATAAAAATATGAACAATTTAACCAACAAAACAGTACTAGCATTATCACTTATTGCTTCAATAATTTTGAGTCATGTACGTACGCAACCATTTATACAGGGAACCTCTTTTGTATACGCAACTCCGCAAATTATTATAACTACGGCACTTGCAATACTAGGTTTAACTCTTTTTCTAAATTATCTCCTTATTGATTTCGTTAAAGGTAAAAAAATTCTTCCTTTTGTGGTACCTATTGTCATTCTAGTAATTATTTCACTCTTTGCCACACAATTCTTCTGGTATTACCCAACATACTTTTCTGCTAATATGGTTTTTTTTCCAGAAGAATTTGCTGGTTCACTTATACTTGTGGCGAGTTTAGTATTGATAATATTCAGTGTATATAAGACAAGCCTGAGTCTCAAAGTTTCAAATAAAAAAACAGTCTAGGGTGTTTTTTTATTTTTTAATTTTATTTAAAGTTATACTTTTCAAGTTCAGACATTACTTCTTCCTGTATTTCTAACTGTTCTTTTAAATAGTTAATAAGCTGTTTTTGTATTTCTATTTTATTAATACAAGATGACTCTACACAACTCAAACAAAGATTTCACGGGGATCTTATTGATTTTACCAAAGATTTGTTTAAAGAGGTTGAGTTCGATGTTTTTCATGAGAATGTATTAAGAGGTTTTAACTACCATGAGTATGATTTTGACGTAAATCTAAAAGCAAGTACATTCAAAGAGTTAGCTGAACTTGTTCAGGTTTTGATGATAGTTCCTGATGAGTTATATTACTCAAAAATTGATCAGGTAATTCAACTTCTTGAAAAGAAACTTGGAAAGCCAGAATTCCCTATACAGCAAAAAATGTTGATTATAGAAAAGAAAATTAATTAGATAACAACCCTCAACCGTAAGTTTGAGGGTTTTTTATTTAAGAAAATTATTCTTAATTCCAATAAGATTGGCCTTTTGTTATTAGAGCTTAAGAGGGGTTATCCATTATTACAGAACAATCGGCATACTGCATATATCTAATATGATAAAATATAAATATATGGAAAATTACTTTAAAAATGAAAACAATAGCGCTATTAGAATGAAAGTTGAATTGCAAAAAAAAATTACTTTTGCAAAAGAACATGCTTTATCTCAAGAAGAATATGAACAAGGTATGAAAAATAAGTTTGAACTTAGAGATATTGAAAATAAACAAGACTTAACAACTGATGAAATCAAGTACCTTGTTTCACTTCAACATAAAATAAACGAAGCCACTGTAGAAGCTGAAAATCTATTTGAGTTTAGGCATGCAATGGAAATACTAGGGTTTAAACATGAGACCATCATTTATGCTCTCAGCCATGAAAATGCTCACGGAAACAAAGCAGAGCAATTAGGAGCAACACACATTGGTTATCGATTTATTTTGGTCAATACACCGGAAGGATTAGGGGTACAGCCGCAAACAAGCATTTATATTCCTGATGAGTTGGATGAAAAAGTTAAGAATAATACCTTGGTACAAATCATTAAGGCCCCAGAAGAATATGGGGGTGAGATGTCAGAAGGGGATCTGCGAGATTTAGATTATTTGAATAGTAACAAATAACTAATCTCACAAGAGGGCTAGAATTTTCAAATCAAAGTTTTTTTGTCTATCTTTATATATGCTTAGGTATATACTTGGTATATTACTAATACATCATAATATATACATGAATACAAAAACATCACTCATTATCCTTGGACTTATTGCAGCATCAGTTGTTGCCTTTCTTATTCTTGATCCTGAAAACCAAACAATAGATCCAACAATTGATAATTCAGATACGGTAGGTGAAGAAATAGAAGTTGAAGTACCTGAAGACAATCAATATGCTGAACCAGAAGAAGGAGATGAGGAGACCTCTGATCCAATTCCTGAAGATCCAGCATTCCCTACAACAGGATTTGAACCAACTAATTAATATTATAAAAACCACTAACGTAGTGGTTTTTATAATATTAAAAATTATATTTTTGTTGAAAACACCACCAATCTCAATTCATGTGATTCTATTATTGGATTCCAAGAACCACCACATGTAATGAGATTTAAATGTGCTAACCCATCATCCGATGAAAACACTTCCTCCGTGTCTGCATCTAAAGGATATCGCTTAATATTGTGTACCAAAAAAGAGATAGTTTCTTCATCACTGTTTTTAACTTCTATGGTATCTCCAATAGCTACATCCCTTAAGTTTGTAAACACAGCATGGGGATTATTTTCCCAATTAACATGACCTGCTAACACAGCGCTACCTACATCCCCTGGATGAGCTCCAAACTTATACCAACCAACATTTTCTGGAATCAGTGGAACACCCATTTCTTTATCTGAAACACCAACGAGTTCAATTTGTGCCCTTATTTCAATACTATCGATATGAAGTTCTACTGGGATAACAATGTCTTGTACATACAGTTCTTCTCGAATAACTGGCTCTACAAAAATTTCTACAGGATCAACGGGTTGTTCATTTGAAAAAATATTAGATGAAAATATGATAAATATACAAATACTACCGAGCATTAAAAAAAATATTAATTTTATAATATTATTCACGATTATATTGTTCGATCCGTTATTCCTGTATGCAAGATATTCTCGTTTCGATAAGTTTGAATCATTAACCAAGCATACGCTTAAGTAGAGAATATGATAGGTAAATACTGCTACGAGAATTTGATTAAAATATCTATTAAAAATACCACAACATATGTTGTGGTATTTATATATCCAGTTATCTCACCGTAATACCAGGAATAAGTTTTGCTTCCTGTGTTACCGTGAATTCAAATGGTAATTTGTGATTAATCAAAAGATGACTTTCTGCCAATAAATGAGCAAAGGAACTCTGTGTCATTTCAACAAGACTTCCCTCTCTTGGCGTAAATTCAATAGTTCCAGATTCTGTAAGATTGATTAATGAACATGAACAATCACAGTTATGATCAAGTATCCTTCCTGTATGTTTAGAAAATACTGATTGAATGTACATCATCATTTTATAGCATTTGGGAATAGCGTGTAATACACTATCAACGATACCATAATGATGTGGTAGTGAATCAGCTTCTTTTAAGATACTTCGACTTGCTTCTGGATCTTCACGCACCGCAAGGTGTGCAAATGAATTCCATACAAGATTAGGTACCCTATCACCAAAATAATCTGAACATTCCTGCAATGCAGTAAGTGCATTTACCTTAAGTTCATAAAAATCATCTTCTTCATCAATGTAAAAACGTTTTGAAGAAAATGGAGTCATGAACCCCTTTGCAAGAGCTGATAAAAAGGCTCTTCCATTATTTATCCAAAGCTCATTTTTGGTTCTAAAGAGCCAAGCCTTGTATGACCAAGCTCTTTGAATTAAATCAGGATGTTCCCATCCGGTATTAAATAATTTTTTCCAACTAGCAATGGTTGATAAGTCATTTACCATTACCTCAATACTAGGAACTTCAAGATAGTGAAGTTCCATGGTTATTCCTGATAACTCACAATTTTTACACATATATATTATATTTTTAAAGAACTGACAGGAATATCCCTGCCTGTAGATTTTAGTGAGAACGACCGAAGAACTACTAAAATCTACAGCCAGGGACATTGCTATTTATTTTCAAATTCCCTATTTCGCCTAAACTTTTCCATAGTACGGTTAAGACGATTGTTGTTATTTACCTCCTGTGCCTTTGCAAGCACCTTCATTACTTCAGAAGACCATTGAGGAATGATACTTCCTGGATTTCTTTTTACCCCTGGAAAATCAGGTAAACAAGCGATTGGCTCTTCACCTAAGGTGTCGATTATAAAATCAATATCCTCTTGTGACTGAATTTTGTTTCCTACAAAAACATAAGGTGTTTGATAGAAATCCATCAACTTAGCAATTTGTTTTGCTGTCTTTATACTATGAAGTGCAGGTTCACACACAATAATTCCAACATCAATTCCGGTAACAATTCCAGTACTTACCCCATCAGCACCCGCCTTTTCATCAACTACCACATACTCATTTTCGCCTAACTCAAGCAAGGGCAGATATATCTTAAGTGGGGTTGTGAGGCTATGACTACATGATTGCCCATACAATACGGTATCAGTCTGAGGTCCAGCAATCATGACTTTCATCCCATCATCCCGGTTAAAACAAAAGCCTTTAGTTATGTCATCCATTAACGATAGTGAAAAACGTTTAGGTATTTCTGCTTGGAATACCCTGTCATATTTTTCATCATCAGAAAGCCCAAGATACCTTGTAATTTCTTTCAAGCTAGACCCAAAATATTTAACATCGCTTGGGATTTCTCCATTAAATAAATTATAGCTAAGGTCCATATTGTGATCAGCATCAATGGCAAGTACCTTCATTTCTTTTTCAGAATGCAAATACAATGCAATCTGGGTTGCAACTGATGATTTACCACTTCCACCTTTTCCTAAGAAACCTAAAATCATACAAGTTTTGTATCAGAACAATCTCCACATAAGCCACGGACAAGCATATCTGAAATCATTATCCGACGATTATCAGTAAAAATAGGTACATCCAACTCTTGAACTACATCACAGTCATTACAGATAAAATGTCCGTGTCCATGTGAAGAAAGTTCATATCTAACGTTGTTTTTTCCCATGACAACCTTCTTCAATATCCCCTCATCGCACATAGCTTCAACATTTCTATAAATAGATGCAAAATGTGCTTCAGGAACTTTTGCATGGATTTCTGACAAATTCAAAAGGTGATTATTTCTCAGTACTTCAGTTATTATTTTCTTATACTCATTTCCTCTCATAAGTAACAATATACAGTAACTATTTCTTTTTGCAAACAGTTTGCAAAAAGAAATAGTTACTAATTAAAAAAACAATACTATCGTATTGTTTTTTTAATATCAGAAGCAAGTTGTGAAAGTTCATCTAAATTAGCATCTGGTCCTGGTCCTGAAGACATCCAACCCTCGAAGGTATCAAACCAAAAGGTTTTATCGGTATCATATGATCTCCATTGTTTTTTAAGTTCTGAAGTACCGTGCATAGGGAAAAGTTTTACATGAGCATGGTCTACCCCCAATCCTTCTGTAATAACCCCTACTCTTCCTACATCAGGAAAATAGTTTTTAAGTATTTTTGAAACTTCTTTTGAAGCAATCATTAATTCACTAAGATCATTATGTTCGAGTTCCATTACATCGCTTGAAAGATGTTGCTTTGGTAGTACCACAGTGAATCCTAAAGTATTTGGATTAATTGAAAGCATCGCAAGATGTGTTTCATTTTCCCAAAAAATTCCTGGGCTTGAAATGGTTTTATCTACAATCTTGCAAAAAATACAGGTGTTCATATGAATAAGTATACCACTATCTATCAGGTGGAATATTGTAGTAGTTAATGAGGTATTGTGAGATATCTCTAAATGGTTCAAGAAGTGTTTGAGATGCATACCTTACATTTTTAGGATGTACTGTATACAGGAACACTAAAAATCTTGGTTCATATGCAGGAAAATATCCAAAAAATGAATGCAAATTCCTATCAGTATAGTACCCACCATTTGGTGCTGGAATCTGGGCAGTACCTGTTTTTGCAGCAATAGCATAGTTTGGAATACCTGCCTTCCCATTGTTATAGCTATCAAAAGCATTTACCAGCATTCGTGAAATATCTTCTGTTGTTTGCTCTGTTAACACTTGATTTCCCTCTTTGACATCAATTTTCTTTGAAAGCCCACTTGGATATTTAATATGATCTACCACTTTAGGGGTTACTGTTTTCCCATTATTTGCAAGTGCTGTTAATGCCTTAGTTAATGTCATAGGTGACATAGCAATTCCCTGTCCAAAAGACATGTTTGCAAATTCAATATCACGATTACTCTTTAGGTTACTTGTTATTCCAGTTACATCATTTGGCAAATCAATTCCACTTGCTTCGGTAAGTCCATACTTCTGGAAATATGATCTGAAATCATCACGTGTTCCTTGTTTATATATATGTACCATTCCGGTATTTAAGGATTGTGAAAGTATCTCTTGAATATCAACTTGACCCCTTCCCTTTTTGTCAAAGTTATAAATAGTATGAGGGCCAACAACCACTGAACCTGTATCATTATATCTAGTACTTTCATTGATATCTCCTTCATTCCATACTTGTGCAATTACCAATGGTTTAATAACAGAACCCATTTCATATACGTTCTCAACTAATGGATTCCTGAAAAAGCTAGTTGAAGAATTTGAAAAATCATTTGGATCAAAACTAGGGGTTGCACCTAATGCATAAATATCACCAGTTTTTGGATCTATGATAATTCCACCAACAAGTTCTGATGACCATTTTTCACGAATATCAGAAAGCATGCTTTCAAGATAAATTTGTACCTGTGGTTCAATGGTGGTTACAATATCACCTTCAAGTACACTTCCAGTCGTTACAATATCTTGCACACCATGGAAAATACGTGCAAAGAAATTAGTATATAGATCCTTGTTATTTCGTACTAGAACCGACTCATATTCTCTTTCAAGACCATACCGTCCTCCATATTCATCCCCCTTGTATGCCAAAAGTCCAATCACATGAGAAGCAACCGTATTCAAAGGATATACACGCCACTTATCACTCCATAACTGAACTTTCTTTCCTAGTTTCTTTTTAAGTAGCTGTGATTCTTCTGAACTTAGTTTCCCTACTATTTCAGCATAGGTTCGTGAACTACTTGCAAGGGCGATAAATTCATCTCTCGTTTGTTCAATGTCAACGACACTAGTAATTTCAGTATAGAGAAATTCAGGGTCAGTTGTTTTTGAAGGATCTATGGTTAACTTATACCCTCTCTTCTGCCCTGCAGCTGTGGTTAAACCACCTTCTTTGTCTTGAAAGTATATATCCCCACGTTCAAAAGAGTTATAACTAGCAGAAACATATTGGTTATCCGCTTCTTCTCTGAAGGCACTTCCATGTACCACTTGAATAGAAAAAAGATTAGCGATAAGGATAAGGGAAACTAAAGGCATTGCTAAGTAAAATACCCATCGCATACGAACTAAAAAGATTTTGTCATGTATATTCATCGTAGCTACAGTATACCAAAAAAAACTAACCAAGATTGGTTAGTTTCTGTAGGCAACAAGAGTTGTTTGGTTCACATGTGCAAAACTTATTTCATTTGATTCGATGAATCCTTCTTCAATTGCATGGTTCAGTGAAAGTTCATTTACCATGGTGTAGTAGGTACTTTCAAGTGACGCTAGTTCTGTTCGTAGCTCCTGAACATTTTGATTTTTAATCTTTGCATCTGAAACATTTACCGTAGTGCTTGCAATTGCAAAAAAATAGAGAACAAAAAGTATGGCAATACCAATAGTAAGTGAGCGCACTATTTTCCTTGGATTGTAGATGTAGGTTTTCATATTTTTTCAATAATTCTTAATTTGGCACTACGTGAACGCCTATTTGCTAATAATTCATCTTGACCTGCAATGATTGGTTTTTTTGTTACCAAGATTGCTTCTCCCTTATTCTTTAAGTCTCTAAAATACAGTTTTACAATTCGATCCTCGATACTGTGAAATGAAATAACTGCCATTCTTCCACCTTTGTTTAATTTCTTGAAAGATTCAGCAAGACCAATTTTCAATACTTCCATCTCGTTATTAACGGTAATTCGAAGCGCCTGAAAACTTTTAGTCGCTGGGTGAATTCTTCCATTTCGATATGAAGCAGGAACAGCTTCGCTTATGATATGTGCTAATTGTTTTGTACTTACAATAGCTTCAACTTCTCTTGCTTCTACAATCTTCTGAGCAATTCTCCTTGCATACTTTTCTTCACCATACCCAACAAGAATATCGATGATATGCTCCTCTTCCCATTCATTTACAATGTCATATGCAGTGAATGTAGCTTTGCTTGGATCATCAGATAAAGTCATTAAAAGTGGACCATCTTCATTAAATGAAAATCCTCGTTCTGCTTTTTCAAATTGATTACTTGACCATCCAAGATCAAATAGAATCTTATCAATGGAACGTAGTTCCATTTCATTAAGAACCTCAGCAATTTCATGAAAACTTCTATTCACTAAACTCACCTGGCACTTTGCATGTTTCAAACGTTCATTTGAAATATCTAATGCGGATTGATCTAAATCAAATCCGATAAATACTCCTGAGTCTGAAAGTTTTTCAATGATGTGTGAGGCATGTCCTCCACCATTAACGGTTGCATCAACTACGATATCTGAAGGTGAAAGATCAAGTCCTTCTAAAACTTCAGAGGTAAGAACTGAAAGATGAACTGACATAACTAAATCATTCCAATGTCACCAAGTTTTTCAGCTAAAGCATCTGCTTTCTTTTCAACTTGAGATTGATAATCAGTCCATACCGTTTCATCCCAAAGTTCACAACGATTACCAATTCCAGCAACAATAACTTTTGAAGATAGTGAAGCGAAGTCTTTAAGAAAATCAGGAACTAATATTCTTCCCGCATTATCGATATCAACCTCAACAGCACCTCCTAGGATAAAACGATTGAAAGCTCTCGTGTCTGCTTGTCCCATCGATAATTCTCCTAATTTTTCAGAAAAGTTTTTCCATTCTTTTAATGAATACACAAAAACACAGGTATCTAAACCTCGGGTAAGAATTACCTTCTTTCCTAACTCTTTACGAAATTTTGAAGGTAATGAAAGCCTTTTTTTCGTATCGAGAGTATGTGTGTGTTCACCGATAAGCATAAAAATATTTGAGTCGTTTCCAATAGATTGGATCGTATCTCTGATCAACAAGTGATCTCGCGAATTTGACTTCATTACTAACAACCAGTTCTCTACACCATAGAGCCATCTGTTAATAATGAATCCTTATGGTTTGAAATGATAGATAGCAGTGAAACAAGAGATTGTTACATGATATGCTTCACTGATATCTACCACTTCATCCCACTTTTATAGTACCTTATCCCACAATACTCTGCAATATACCAAGACTTTTCGTGTGGAAAACATAAAAGAGGTATACTTAGGCATATGAGCGTACCAAAAGTAATAGTAATCGGAGGACCAACAGCAACAGGAAAAACTGATATTGCTATAGAACTAGCTTTGCTTTTTAACGGAGAAATAATCAATGCAGATAGTCGTCAAGTGTATACAGGTCTTGATATTGGATCCGCAAAGGTAACAAAAGAAGAGATGAAAGGTGTGCCCCACCATCTCCTTGATATTGCAAACCCTGCAACAGAAGTGTTTTCAGTGGCAGAGTTTAAGAAAGAAGCACAGATTGTAATTGAAGATATTCTTCATAGAAAAAAGATTCCTATCATCTGTGGTGGTACAGGTTTTTATATAGATACACTTGTATACAATCAACACCTTCCAGAAATCAAAGCAAATGAAATACTTCGAAAAGAACTTGAAACATACAACACTGAGGAACTGTACAGAATGATTAATGATCGTGATCCAAGACGAGCACAAGATATTGATCCTCATAACAAAGTTCGCCTTATTCGTTCACTTGAAATTATTGATGCTCTAGGTGAGGTTCCAGAAACATCAACAGAATCAATATATGATCTGTTGTATGTTTGTCTTGAACTTGATAAGGAAACACATATCAAATATATAGAGAAAAGAATTAATAGCAGGATGGAACAAGGGATGCTCAATGAGGTAATTAGTCTTCATAAACAAGGAGTAAGTTACGAAACTCTTGAGCGATTTGGTTTAGAATATCGATACCTTGCATACATACTTCAGGGCAAGATGTCACCAAAAGATGCTTTGCATGAACTGTTTGTGAGAACAAAGAAATTTGTGAAAAGACAGTACACATGGTTCAGGAAGAATAAAGATATCCTTTGGTTTCATCCAATAGAACAAAAAGAAGAGCTGATAAACACTGTCCATTCTTTTTTGAATAAACAGTGATACAATCATATTTATATGGATATCATTAGTTTTTTTTCTGAATATAAATCAGTTATCGTTATTGGACATGCTATTTCAGCAGCTATTGGATTAGGGGCTGCCAGTGTTTCTGATGTTCTTTTCTTCAAGTTCCTTGAAGATGGAAACATTACCAAAACAGAAACACCTATCTTGGACATTATGACAAAAATCATGTGGGTTGCTATTTACCTATTAATTGCAACTGGAATTATGCTCTTTTTAAGTGATCCTCAAGGATATCTACAATCATCAAAGTTTATTGTGAAGATGTTCATTGTATTAATCATTGCTGTTAACGGGACCATTATGACAAAGTATCTGCACAAGAATATGCAAAAGATTACCTTCACTACAGCCTCTCACAGAAGAGTAAAAAGGATTGCCTTTGCTACAGGAGCTATTTCAATTGCTTCTTGGTATCTCTCATTTGTTCTAGGATCAGTACGCTCTATTCCTTTCACGGTATCAACAGGATTACTCTTATATGGACTAGTACTCTTCTTTGGAATTATTATTTCTCAATTAATATATTTCAGAGTTCAAAAGAGGTTTTTGAGAAAATAACATCCCGTTAGGGATGTTATTTTATATTCATAAGTATCACTTACTCTTTCAATAATCGATATCCTTCAAACAGAGAGTCATATATGAAAGATGTAAGAGGAATATTGTTTCCTTTAACTTGTGACTCTTCTAAATAATTATAATAAGCGATTTTCTTTTCCTTTTGGATTAAAACTGGAGCAAGATTGTTCCTTAGTGCTAATATTAACATCAATAATCTACCTACCCTCCCATTTCCATCAGAAAACGGATGGATTTGCTCGAATTGTGCATGAGTCTGTGCAATATGATATACAAGATCTTCTGATGATGAATTATATATTTTTATAAAGTCTTTCATATTGTCTTCAATTTTTAGAGGATTTGAAGTAGCTACATGTGAGCCTGCAATACGTACCTTGTGCGTTCTGTACTGACCTGCATTATGCAAAATTCCATTCATTAAAATTTCATGAATTTTCTTAACAAATCCTTCGGTAATTTTTCCATCCTCATCTCGTATCCATCTCATCACAAAACCAAGTGCTCCTTGGTGATTTTTTGCTTCTTGATGTTCACGAACTGTCTTGTTTGGAATTGTTACATCGTCAAACAAAACTGCTTTTACCTCCGGTTCATTAAAGGTACTCCCCTCAATACTGTTAGTGTGGTAGGTCATCTCTAACAAAAATGAATCATATATGTCTTTGCGGGACATAATAAATCTAAAAGGATTGGTGTATTCTTTTTGTAAAACATCCAGTCTCTTCTTCTTAAGAATTAAAGATGAAGAGTTGATATCTAAATCTCCTACATATTCAATATACAAACTATCAATTTTTTTAAGAGCTTTCACTCTTGGTTCACTTTTATTGTTCAGCCAGCTATTTAAAGTAGGAAAAGAAACATCAAGCATCTGTGCAAGTTGAGTTTGTGTAACCTCTGCATACTTCTGAATGAATTGTAGTTTTTCTTGGAAATTCATAATAATACTATTATATCATAACTTTATAAAGTTTTGCAAACTTTATAAAGTTAGTCACACCTTGTTTTAGTAAAGATATATTTTCTCTATTGCAATACAAAAGAAAAAGTCCTCACAAATGAGGACTTTTAATATAGTGCGCCGAGAGGGATTCGAACCCCCGTAGACGATTGTCGCAGGATTTACAGTCCCGTGCATTTGACCGCTCTGCCATCGACGCATTGTTCGTTATGAACGGTTAGGAGTATATCACAGCTTTCTGATTTTCCTAGACCTACAAACTATTGATTTTTTTCTATTTGTGGGTAAGATACTGGGTATTATGTCACAAGATAATCTAATTACTCTATACAGCAAGGAAGCAAATGAGCATGTAACTACACGTATCAATAAAAAGAAATTTGCTAATGCTGAAAAGCTTTCATTGATGAAGTTTAGTAAGAAATTAAGAAAAAGAGTTTCTTTTATTCAAACAAAGAAATTATTCAAGAAAAAATAAAAAACGACATTTTGTCGTTTTTTATTTTTTGTGTATCATTGTACGACAGGGCGATTAGTTAAATGGTATAACTTCGGTCTCCAAAACCGACATTGGGAGTTCGATCCTCTCATCGCCCGCACAAAAAAACCTCTTAAGAGGTTTTTTTTGATGTCTTTCTCTTCATTGTTCGTGAAGGAATTACTTTTTTAATAACAATAGCAGAATCTTTTATATCTAAAGCTATTGCATCTCCCATTTTTATATTCTGCTTTACCATCTCAAGGGCGATAACATTCAGGATTTCATTTTGAATGATTCGTTTCAATGGTCGCGCACCATATTGTGGATCAAATCCTTTTTCAGCAAGATATGAAAGAACTTTTTTAGAATATTTAAAATCAAGTTCTTTTGCAGCAATCCGTTCTTCAACAATTGATAATTGTGAGGTTACGATATCAGTGATTACCTCTTTTGAAAGCGTATCAAAGACGATAATCTCATCTAGTCTATTAAGAAATTCTGGTCTAAAGAAATCCTTAAGCGATTCCATTACTTTCTTCTTTGTATTTACGTAGTTATCTTCACGTGAGTCATCGGTAAATCCAATTGATTGCATCTTTTGAATATGATTTGAACCAAGGTTTGATGTCATGATGATAATAGTGTTTTTGAAATCAACAACTCTTCCTTTTGCGTCAGTTAAACGACCATCATCAAGCACTTGGAGAAGGATATTAAATACTTCAGGGTGTGCTTTTTCAATCTCATCAAAAAGAACAACTGAATATGGCCTATGTCTTATTGATTCAGTAAATGTCCCTGATTCATTATGGCCAACATATCCAGGAGGCGATCCGATAAGTTTTGAAACTGAATGTTTCTCCATGAACTCAGACATATCCACACGAATTAATGCTTTTTCATCATCAAACATGAATTCAGTTAAGGCTTTAGTAAGCTCTGTTTTTCCAACTCCTGTTGGACCAAGGAAAATAAATGAACCAATAGGTCGTTTTGGATCTCCAATACCAACACGTGATCTTCGAATAGCATGTGAAATTTTTTCAATTGCTTCATCTTGACCTTTTACACGCTCCTTCAAATCTTCTTCCATGCGTGCCAGCTTTGAAGTTTCTTGTTCAAGCATTCGTGTTACCGGTACTCCCGTCCATTTTGCAACAACACTTGCAATATCTTCATCATTTACCTCTTCTCTTAAAATTCGATTATTCTTCTGGATACGTAATAATTTCTTATTCTCCTTTTGCATCTCCTTTTCGTTTACCGGTATCTTTCCGTAAATAATCTCTGCAACCTTTCCAAGATCCCCATCAAGTTGAGATTGTTCTGCTTCAAGTTTTAATGATTCTCGCTCCTCTTTTAATCGAGCAATGGTGGTCAAGATATGCTTTTCATTCATCCATTTCATTTCAAGCTCTCTTGTTCCCTCTTGAAGATCAGCAATTTCTTGATTGATTGAATTGATTCTTTCCTCTGCTTTTGTAATTCCCTTTTCAACATCTTTTGCAAGAGATTCTTTTTCAACTTCAAGTCGAGTAATCTTTCTATGTGCCTGTTCTAAAGGTTCTGGCTTATTCTCAAGTGATATTTTTAATGCAGATGCTGCTTCATCGATAAGATCAACTGCCTTATCTGGTAGATATCTATTGGTAATATATCGTGACGACAAAGTAACAGCTGAAACCAAAGCATCATCGGTAATTTGAACACCATGATATAACTCATACTTATGCTTCAACCCTCTTAAAATAGCAATAGCATCATCAATACTTGGTTCATTTACATATACTGGTTGGAAACGTCGTACAAGTGCTGGATCTTTTTCAAAATGTTTCTGGTATTCTCCTAAGGTAGTTGCACCGATAGCTCTGAATTCTCCTCGAGCAAGTGCTGGTTTAAGCATATTAGCAGCATCCATTGAACCTTCAGATGATCCTGCACCAATGATGGTGTGAATTTCATCAATGAACATTACAACCTTTCCTTCTGAAGCTTCAACTTCTTTCATAATTTTTTTAAGCCTATCTTCAAATTCCCCACGGTACTTTGTTCCTGCAAGGAGTAACCCAAGATCAAGTAACACAAGTTCCTTGTTCTTTAATGATTCAGGCACATCTCCTTTTGCCATACGTTGAGCAAGACCTTCCACAACTGCTGTTTTCCCTGTTCCTGGTTCACCGATAAGGATAGGGTTATTCTTTGTCCTTCGTGAAAGGATTTCGATAATACGCATAATTTCTTTATCCCTTCCAATTACAGGATCTAACTTATCCGCCTTTGCAAGTTCAGTTAGATTACGTGAAAACTTAGCAAGTGATCTAAATTGCTTGTTAAAACTTGAATCAATTTGCTTTTCCTCATCACGAACTTCTTCAAGTACCCTAAGTACTTTCTTTTTGTTTAGTGAAGCATCTTCTAAGATAGATTGTGTTGCATTTTCAACATCAAAGAGTGCTAAAAAAAGATGCTCAGTTGAAATAACTTCATCTTTCATTTCTTTTGATACTTTCATAGAACGTTCAAGAATCTGAGCTAGATCAGGAGTAACAAACATTTGAACAGATGCATTGAGTGTATCTTCGGTCATTTCACCTTCGATCTCATCTAATTCATCAAGTACGTGATTGGTGAAAATACTTGTGTCTATTTCTAGACGCTCAAGCAGTGAAATGATTAAACTATCATCTTGTACGATAAGTGCGGCAAGTAAGTGAATTGCATTTACATGATTTTGTCCTCTCTCGAGTGCAAGTTCATGAGCATGCTTAATTACTTGTTTCGCTTTTTTTGTAAAGTTATGAAATGGAGGCATGTATACAGTATATATCTAAGTTATGATTTTACAAGTTTTTCATTTTAGTGAAAAACTTGTAAAAAATTAAGAATACTTTGTTTGTGTTTCTGTCATTGAAGCAATGATGTCGTTAAGTGCAGTATGAAGGTCTTCAATATCTTCAAGGGTATTTCCCTTCCCTAGTGAAAAACGAATTGATCCTGTGTGTTCATCTCGAAGTGCTAATATCACATGTGAATCAGTATCCTCTCCTGAAGCACATGCTGATTTTACTGAGCATTCAATTCCTCTTGCATTCAATCGAAGAACAATTTCTTCACTTGATAGGTTTTTGAAACTTACATTCACAATATGCGGAAGTGATTCGTCTAATGGAGTATTAATAATAACATCAAAAGACTTTAATTTTTGTAAAAGAATATCTTTCAGTTTTTGTAAGCGTGTGAATTCTTGGGTATCGATATATGATATTGCTGTTTCTAAGCCAACAATGTACGGAACATTTTCAGTACCCGGATTCATTCCAAATTCTTGATCTCCTCCAAAAAATATTGGAGATATATCAACTCCACTTTTTATATACAAAGCTGCTATTTTTTTAGGTCCATATATTTTTGATCCTGAAATAGTTAGAGCATCAATACCTAATTGAGGAACTCCCATAGGAAGAAAATAGCAAGCCTGTACAGCATCAGTATGAACATATGGATATACCGTATCATTATGTTTCCTATGATGACGAACTGCTTTTGTAATACCTTTAATATCTTCAATACTTCCAATTTCTCCGTTTGCGTATGATATTGATACCAATATCGTTCTTTTACAAATTGCTTCTCTAAGTTCCTTTAATGATATTCTTCCATTCTGATCAACAGGAAGAAACACAATTTCAGCTTCAATATTATTCATTTGCTTGTAGATAGAACTATGTTCAATTGAAGAAGTAATTATCTTAGGAACACTTTCGGGATTCTTCTTTTTGTACGCTTTGATAATTCCATGAAGAACTAGATTGTTTGCCAAGGTAGCACCATCAAGAAAATATACTTCGCGTGGCCGTGCCTGAAGAAATGAAGCAACCGTATTTCTTGCTTGTTCAATGGCTTCTTTTGCCTTGTTAGCAGAAGAATATAATCCACCCGGATTATGAAATACTGAAGAGAAATATGGCATCATTGCGTCAGTTACTGAAGATAGCATCGGTGTTGTTGCAGCATGATCAAGATATATTTGTTTCATGTATCAAATAGTATCAATGAATATAGCAATATCAAGCATCTGCTTGAAAAATAAGTGGTATCAGATAGTATTGAGCTCATGGAAACACTACTACATTACAACCCAATGGTATTCTTTGGTATAACCTTAGTTCTTTTGGGATGGGTAGTGAAACTTAATCTGACCATAAAAAAATTAGTGAGAGGACGTACTGGTGAGTCTCTAGAATCAATAATTCTTGAAAATAACAAGGCTATTACTTCTATGATGAACACTCAAGAAAATCACAAGAAGTACATTATCGATCTACAACAAAATATTTTAAATACCATTCAAAATGTTGGTATTGTCAGATTCAAGGCATTAAATACTGGAGGAAATCAAAGTTTTGCAATCGCCTTAACAAACAAACACAAAGATGGTCTTGTACTATCTTCTCTGTATACCACCCAACATGTACAAGTGTTTGCAAAGCCAATTACTAATGGAACCTCGAACTTCACTTTAAGTGAAGAAGAGCAACAAGCATTAAACCAAGCACATCAATAATATGAGTACTCAATCAACAATCGAACGATCCCCTGTAGTTGCCGTTATGGGACACGTAGACCATGGAAAGTCTACCCTTCTTGATACCATCAGAAAAACTAATGTTGTTGATGGAGAAGCAGGAGGTATTACCCAACATCTATCTACCTATGAAGTAGAGGTGGGTGAGGATAAGAAAAGAATAACCTTCATAGATACTCCTGGTCATGCTGCATTTGATGAAATGCGACATCGTGGTGGAACGGTTGCTGATATCGCTATCCTTATCGTATCTGCTGAAGATGGTGTGAAAACTCAAACAAAGCATGCTATTGAAGTAATCAAAAAGAATAACATTCCTTTTATCGTTGCAATTAACAAGATTGATAAACCAAATGCACAACCAGAGAAGATTAAAACTGAACTATTAGAACATAGTATCTTTGTTGAAGGATATGGTGGTGATACACCTGTATGTATGATCTCTGCAAAGAAAGGTGATGGTATTGATGCACTTCTTGAAACATTACTTTTGGTAGCTGAAATAGAAGAAATGAAAGGAGATAAGGAAAAGCTTGCAACTGGATTTGTTATCGAAGCACACCGAGATCCGAAACAAGGAATTTCAGCAACTCTAGTTATTAAAAATGGATCTATTAAAAGAGGTCAGTATGTGGTTGTTGATGATACCATCACCCCTACTCGTATGCTTAGAGATTTTAAGGGTAATGACATTGAAGATGCATATTTTTCATCACCAATTCAATTGGTAGGTTTTGATAATCTACCTCCAATTGGAAGTACCTTTGCAACCTTTGAATCAAAAAAAGATGCTGAACAAGCGATTACTGAATTTTCAGAAATCAAACGTGAATTTGAAGAGGCTAAAGGAGTTATTCATGTTCCTGAAGGAGTTGCCCTTATCCCTATTGTTCTAAAAACTGATGTTTCTGGAACTGCAGAAGCTATCTGCGGTGAAATCAACAAGCTAACAAGTGAGGATGTAATATTCAAGGTAATCAAATCAGGAAGCGGAGATATTAATGAATCAGATGTAAAACTAGCCTTATCAGATGAGAGTACGGTTATTATTGGATTTCATGTGAACGAAGATCCAAAGATAAAAGGTCTCAATGAATATGAGGCTCTTCAAATAAAACACTTTGATATTATCTACAAACTTACCGAATATTTAGTGGAACTCCATGAAACAAGAAGGATAAAGAAAGAGGTAAAGACTGAGCAAGGACAAGTTCGTGTTCTTAAAGTTTTCTCTCATCAAAAAAATGTACAAGTAATTGGTGGAAAAGTAGTTTCAGGTGAAATTAAATTAGGTCACGATTTCATGATTACAAGAAAGCATGAAGACATAGGAAGAGGAATTATCACTGCACTACAAGAAGGAAAAATAGAAAAGCAACTAATTTCTTCTGGTAATGAATGTGGAATCATGATTACCTCGAAGGTTGAAATTAACGAGGGTGATACTTTAATTACCTTCATCAAAGAAATAAAATAATATGGCAACTCAACGACAAGAAAAAATGAATAAGGAGTTAGGTAAAATATTTGCTACCTTTATTGAACGAGAATCAAATAAGACATCACTCATTACGGTAACTCGTTGTGACATTGCTCCTAACTTCAAAAATATCATTGTATATCTTTCTGTACTACCAGTTGATAAGGAAGAACAGGTAATCTCTTTCATGAACCGAAGGAAATGGGATGCTCGTGATTATGTAAAAAAATCTCTTTCAATGAGAATTATCCCTTTTGTTGAATTCAGAATTGATTACGGAGAAAAGAATAGACAACGAATTGACCAGCTATTAAAAGACGTATAAGCTAGCAACAAGGTACCACATGTGGTACCCATTGGCGTGGTGGCGAAGTGGTAACGCTGCGGTCTGCAAAACCGCCATGCGCGGGTTCAATTCCCGCCCACGCCTCAAACAAAAAAACTACTCTAAAGTAGTTTTTTTAATTGGTATTCTATTTTTTTGATCGATACGCATTCCATGCAATGTTTTCTTTTAAAGAAAACTCAGTATACAAATCTCGATCCATTTCTTGATACTCTTCATATCCCTCTTTATCAACCTCAAGGTACTTCATATACCAATATTCTGTATCCTGAAGTATTTTAAATTCAGGAGATTTTTCAATTTGAATCCGTGCAGCAAAATCATTTTGTTCTCTAGCATCAAGCCAAAGAATATATTTTTCATAATGTTGTGCTCGGATTAAAGAAATGACACTATCCTTTTTTTGGATGTAGATATCAAAAGCACCTCGCTTTCGTTCATCATACTTTCTCCAGGCTAATGCTTTAATAGAATCATACTCATTAAATAATATTGTTTTAATATTATCAAAATCATCATAGGTAGCTACGGAAGACGTATCAATTGCTGATAAATATTCACCTTTTACCGGTGTAGTACTCTCCAATTTTTTAACAAGTTGGATAGGAGATTCTTGTGTTGTTTCTAATTCCTGTTTTTTTGAATTTTCACAAGAAAAGAATAATAAAGATAAGGAAACTGCGACTAATACTTTTTTCATTTTTTATGGTTTTAAATGTTTAGAATTAAAATAACACATATTAGTATACATGTAAAGTATTTATAGAGAAAATAAAAAACTCATTTAGAGTTTTTAATGGTGCCCAGGAGAGGACTTGAACCTCCACATCCGAAGATACTAGTTCCTAAGACTAGCGTGTATACCAATTTCACCACCTGGGCATATGAAGGTCACCATGACCATTTTCATATCGTATGTTACCACACGACGTGTCCGCCTGGTAGGATTTGAACCTACGACCGTCTGGTTAAGAGCCAGCTGCTCTACCAACTGAGCTACAGGCGGTAACAGGTTAAGATTATAATAGAATGAGGTTTTTACGCAAGGGTATTTCGTATTAAAAAAACGCTTTCTTAAGGGAAAGCGTTTAAAGGGTCAAAGGACCATATAACATTGTAAGTGACTAAGCGTCAGAGGACTCATCCAAGTCGCAGAAGCAAACGAGAACAAATTCAGAATGCCAAACTAAAACGAAGTGACCATATTCGAAATTCCATCGACCGTTCGAACCCCGCCGCATGCGTGGCACCCTGATGCTGTTATGGAATTTAGAAAGTGCTTTTTTTTCATCAAATGAAACCGTCCACTTGTTTATTGGGAAAATGTAAGATTGGTGTTCCTGAAGAAGTGTTTGTCCTTGAGCTCCAACTAATACATTACCTCGTTCAGCTTTCAGTCGGTTCAAACAGTCTTCGCTCTGGACTGCTTCCAAAATAGGAAACATTTTAATAGCGTAGGTTTTTCCTGGTACCAGTTTGCTGGTAACGTTGGCATGGTTTTTGCTCGTAAGTTGATCATCGTAGTAATTCGTTGATTTCAGTTTGCGAGTTTTCTTTCCAAAGGTGTCGATTTGTGTGTCATGGTTGTAATCGGGAGGTACCGTGAAGGTGTAATTAGGATCAAGAATATTAGCACCAAATCGTTTATCAACGATAGCATGCTTTTGCAGACTTTTTCCAAGGTCACTTTGTACCAGATTTCCAACTTTTAAAATTTGATCAGCTTCTGCTTTAGTAAGCTGTTGTTGATCCAATCCATCTTCCAATACTCTCAGAAGTTGCTTTCTTTGTCCTGATGTAATCATTTCTGTTATCATCTGTATCTATTTTATTGTAATGAACTACCCATATATGCTTTTTGCATATATATCGATTCAGATAAAATAATATAATATATAAATGTATATGTCAATATACTTAAACTTAACATACTTGAGACCTAGAGTACAAATTCAGTTGAAGTTATGGAACTTTGGTATACAATGTTTACCATGCCGAGATGGTGGAATCGGTAGACACGAGGGACTTAAAATCCCTTGCCTATCTTTGGCGTGCGGGTTCAATTCCCGCTCTCGGCACCAATAATAAAAGACCTATTGTTAGGTCTTTTATTATTGCAAAGTTCCTCCTCCAAAGATTCTAAAAGTATTTTGAATAACACCAACAAGGTACCAAACAGACATGATGACGAATAAACCAATAATCCCCCAGAATATTTGCTGTCTTTTTTCTTCTCGTGCATTACTATCCTCATTAGCACGAATGTATTGAATCACGGCTAGAATGATATAGATCAATGCAAGCATGATCATCATTGGAATAAGTGTATTTTGAAAGATGTTAGATAGAAAGCGTATTAACGACTTAATATCGTTTCCTGGAGCCTGAGCCCAAGCAAGTGAAGGTAACCATGCAGCTACACCTAATATCACTGTATACGCTATATTATTGAGTCGTGTTTTCATATAATTGTGGAAGTGTAGGTGATTGATTAAAAAATGTTTCTGTGAAAATAGAAGTTAAACCAAGGAAAGAAACCATAGCGAAAAGCGCTATAATCCCCCACAGCATCCTAGTTCTTCCCTTCGTACGTTTTTCCTTGTTATCTGCACTTCCGATAAATTCTACTACTCCCCAGATAAACCAAGAAAGAGCAAAAACAAACAAAAGTGGCATTACCGCATCTCCTAAAATATCAGATATGTCTGAAACCACGTCACGTAAGGTTCTTGTGCTTTGTTGTGCAAACGCAAGTGAAGAACCACCAATAAGGATAGACGTAATACCTATTTTTATATAATCAAAGTACTTCATATAGTTAGCCTCTTATAGCATTAATAGTTCCAACAATTGCCTCTGCGATGACATAGGCACCAAGAAGAATCGCAGCTCCTATGATTACCATAAGGAATGATTTTTTTGCATTGGTCAGAGCTTCAGGTTTTCCTTGTGCAGCGACAAACTGGAATCCTGTGAAGATAATAGCAATAGCAACTAGTGGAGTTCCTACGGTTAACACAATTCTCAGTATTTGTTGAACAAGATCAGGAAGTGTTTTTACCGTGGTATTGTTTCCTAATGGATTTACTAGTTTAATATTTGTTGACTGTCCACCATTATCAGTTTGGGATACAGGATTACCATTATCAGTTTGGGATACAGGATTACCATTATTTGTCTGGGGCTGAGCAGAAGCTAAGGTTGGAATTATAAAAGTAAACACAAATACCAGAAAAAGAAATTGAATGTTTTTTATTTTTTTCATATTTATATTATCACATCATTTTTATATATTACCAAGATATTGACAAATATAGTTATATATAATATAATAGTATAAACAACTTTAAAAATTAAAATATGAAGACAGCATTTAAATGGCTTATTGCCATATTCTCAATTATTTTTTGTATTGTAATGTTTATTGCAGTACGATACCTAACAAAACCACCTTCTGAAGAAAAAAATGAAAGTGTGGCTAAAATCATCCCATACAAACACTACGAAGAAAATAAAATATATATTTATCATCTGAGTTTTGAAAAAAAGGATGAGATTCAAGTAATTAATACCTTTGGTCATCATTTTCATCAAGATGCAGGAAAATATATTTCCTGCTTTAACTGGAAGACTGGTAATTCATTATGGATGGAAAATAAGAATACTCAAAGTGTATGGATGAGTGAGCAGGCACAAATTAAAAGAATTTGTAATCATACTGAACCACATAGAATATATATTTGGAGTAAAGCAGATATTTGTAACCACGAAAAACATTAATTATGGAGAAAGTAAAAACTGTTTACCTAATTGTAGGAGTCCTTTTAAGCTTTGGAGCATTTCCACTACTTGGGATTTTTTTAGACCTTGTATTCTTTGAAAGTTTCAGACCATTTACCTGGATATTATTTTTCTTAGGAATTATTTTATTCAAAAATTCTTTCAAGAAAATATCATCATCAGAGATTGGCGGTGCACTCATTTTTGGAGAATATATTAATGATCTTAATAAAGGTATAAACTATGTGTTTCTTGGTTTCCTGAATAACAGTATTGTTAGATTTCCAAATAAGGTGATCACCATGGATACCAAAACCCAAGAAGTAACGTACATTGATCACTCACATGATGAAAAAAGAGAATTAGATCCATTAGATTTGTTTTCTTACCCTTATGAAATTGATATTTCATTATCTGTAAAAATAGTAAATGCAGAAAATTTTTTTAGTAATACTGGTATCTATACTCTAGATATTGATTATGAATTTACAGGTAAATATTCATGGGAAAAGAATATTATAGCCAACATCAAATCAACTTTTGAAACGATTGGTTCTTTCCTAGGCTATCCTGAAATGAAGATAAAATCTGACTGGAATGAATATAAAATCAAGAAGGCAATTGAAAAACATGGTGATGATTTTCCAGATCACAAGGTATCTGAAACACTTCCGGAAACACTACGAAGTTTTGGAATCGAAATTACTGATATCAATACGACAGCATCACTTTCAAAAGATATGAGAGATATAGTTGCGAGTATTTACAAGAAAGATCAGGAAATGAAAGCGCGAAAAGTTGAAGCCTTAGCAAATTTGGAAATAGCTAAATTGCAAGCTACAGCTGAGGCAGAAAAAGAAGCGATACGTATGAAATTTCAACGTGAAATTCTCAAAGAAACGGTGGCTGATATGCTAGCAAATAGCGACGGGTCATTAACAAAAGCGATGGCAACTGAAAACGCAATGATCATTATGAATTCATTCAATGATGAACAAGTCTTCAGACTAAGCGGAACTGATGGAAACAACTTAAAAGCACTTGAATCCATGATTATCGCATACCTATCAAAAAATTCAGGTTCTAGCAAAAAGACTAAAAATTAAATCAAAAACCACAACATATGTTGTGGTTTTTTTAATTCCCAGAAAGCGTTCCAATATTAGATGAGTTTGGTTCAATACCCTTTACTCCAAGTGAATTGATAAGGAGTTGCATAATACCAAATACAGAAACCATGATAAACATACCAATAATACCCCAAAGCATATGTTGCTTTCCCTTTTCTAGTGATCCATCAGCTCCACCATCTTGCTTTGCTTTAAAGAAATTAAATAAACCATAAACAAACAAAACAAAAGCAACCACAAACATAAGAGAAATAAGTGGATTGAATACGAAACGATTAACCCGTGCCATAAGGGTACCAATACTTTGTGCTTCAGCTTGAGGGATAAGAATATAAGTAGTAATGAAATCTAACATACAGATATTGTACCAAGACAATGAAATAAAAAAAGAACCTGAGGTTCTTTTTTTATTAATTTAAGTTAACTCCTGGAATATTATCACGACCTACTTCTCCTCCTGATCCGATATTAAAGGTTGATTGGATAATTCCAACAAGTCCCCAGATTGAAAGGATAACGAATAGTCCGATAACTCCACGTACTACTACATCCTTTGCTGCTGACTTATCATCTCCAGTCTTTGCGATTACGAAGGTGATAACTCCATAAATGAAGTAGATCAATGCTGCAGTAATTAGAAGAGGGATAATAATTCGCATTAAGTTAGAAATGGTTCCAAGGATTCCAAATGCATTAGCTTGAGCTAAAGCAAATGATGGTACCGCTGCTAACGAAAAAGCGGTTAAGATTTTTTTCATCATGTGATTATGGTTAATATATAGATTGATAATAATCGATTATTAGTCTGATATGTAAAACATATCAAGACATACCCTTATTATATCATGTAAGAAAATAAGTTTACAAGTCAATATCAAGGAATTGCTCTGCAATACTTGTATCAACACCTAATGTTTTAAGGACTGATTGAACAACGAACCATGCTCCCATAATAATAATAATTCCTACCACTAAACTCGTCATGGCTCGCTTTGCAGCACTTCTTTTCGTATCACTACTTCCTGAAGTCATCAGTGAAAATCCTGCATAAGCGAAGACAATGGCAGCAATAGGAAGAATGAGGAAGAAGATATACTCAATGATTCTTTGAATAAGGCCAATGATATCAACTAAACCGCAAGCTCTACCGACCCCATTGGGATTTGAAAGTGTTTTAATATCATATCCACAATCCCCAGGAACGATTCCATTCTTAAGATTTTCTGGAACGGTGAATAAACCACCACCTCCATTATTAACCGTATCATTATCAGCAATACTCGAATCGGTGTCTGAAATTCTTCCTAAGTCCTCTACTTGAATTTCACTACCGTTATATTCAGTAACTAACTGATAGAAACCATTTCGTAGAGCGAGTTCAGGAACAGTAGATGGTAAAGAATAGCTACCTTTTTTTAATGGAACGGTACCTATAGGTGAACTTAACATTTCTCCATTTATTTCAGTTCGTACCAACATGCGTACCTGCTCTCCTTCCCTATCATCACTCACATTAACTTTTACATTAAAATATTTTCCACCCTTAATACTAGGATGATCAACAATACTTTTTTCAAAACTTAATATGTTTGTGGGAAGTAGATATCCTGGAACCTGTGGAAGTTGATATTTTCCATCACCTCCTGCATTAATTATTGTTCCATTCTTATCTGTAAAAAATACTTCATATGATAGGCCTGTCTTGAAGGTATGTGTAGCTAAATCACTCTTTTCAGCACAATTTGGATATAAAACGAGAAAACGCTCTCCATATGAGGCATCAAAGGTACAAAGATTAAATGTTTCAGAACCTGATGAAGCAGTAAGGAAAACCTCTTCTACTTTATTCCTTCGTGCGAGGTTTGAAAAATTTGGACCAGTGCTGAATGTATATAGCCACTTTCCCCTTCCATCCTTTTGAGTATTTTCAATTTTAGTAAATGATTCATCCCAAACTACACTTACCAATAAAGGTTCACTTGAACGTTGTTCAGATGATACGGTAATTACTCTGTTTGATTCAGAAGGGACTGTTGCTTGAGTATCACCTGCGGCATTTCTAAATTTGAAATACACATAGTTATCTTGGTTTGGTGAAGGAGTGAAATTATGTTGTTTCGTTTCGAAAGGAATAGCATCAGAACCTGCAACAGATACTTGAAATGAAACAATTTCAATATCACTATCATCGATAATATTATCATCTGATCCGATAAGTTGTATTTTTGAAGTACTTCCTGAAGCTACATCATGATCAGCTAAAAAATCATTTCCTTTAAAAATACCAAGAAGTTCATTTGTTTGTGTATAGAGAGTTACATTTTCAAGGTACGTAGAGCTTGTGGTTTGTGCATATGAGAATGAAGCAAAGAACATCAAACTCAGTACAAAAATATTTCTCATTATTTTAATTAATGTACTCATATTACTGGAATGCCTCTAAATTCTTATCCTTCACTGTTGTGTTAATAGTTTCTTCAAGGATAGTATTTAAGCTAGCGTGTGATCTAGTAATTGATTCAGAAATACTTAATGCTCCAGAATTAATACTTCGAATCATATTTTCAAATACATCTGATGTTCTTGTAGGCGCAGGATCAATCCATGCATCTGCGATGATTGCAGAGTTGTAGAAGACACTTAGATAAAGCTCTTCTGGTGTATTACCAAGTAACTCTTTTCGAGCAGGAACCATGTTGATTCTTTCAGAAAGCGGTTCAACAACAGCAGAAGAAGCAAGTACACCTGCTACCTGTACAGCTGCAGCTGGATTGTTACTTTGTTTACTTACTGCCATTGCTGTAAGGTATCCAAATGTTTGCTTATTCTTCGAATCTTTTAATTGTGGAAGAAAAGCTACCTGGAAGTTAAGATTTGGATTTTTTCTTCTAATATCTGTAAGTTCAGAAGAACGTCCGAAATACAGACCAAGGTCCCCAGCGATGAACATATCCTTTGAAAGTGGCATTGCTTCGTTCCAAGAATAATTACTGTTATCAACATTAGCAAATGAGGTATAAAATTGTAATGCTTCTTGAGTTCTTCGGGTTAAATCTTGACTCAATGCTAATGTTGATTGATATTTCCCTGAAGTAGAATCAATTCCAACAATCTGATTTCCATTTTGAAGCATAAGGATTGAAATCAATCCTTTTGCATCCTTGATATTTCGATAGGTACCAAGTGCTCCTCCTGAAATTGATATTTGCCCACTAACATCTGAAACCGTAGTTTGTGATGTATATGAAATTACATCATCCCAAATTTCAGGAACGTTAAGGATAAATGCTGAATCCATCAGATTCTTGTTGTAGTACATCACCATAGGATCAATAGCTAATGGTAAGGCAAGTATACCTGTATCAGTTAAAAATAAATTTGATGAACGAACATATCTATTTTCATAATCACGTCTAGGTAAATTAGCGTAAGGAATTTCAAAAATCTTATCCTTATTCCTCAAAATAGCCTCATGGGTCATGATAAATACATCTGGACCAACACCTGCTGCAATTGCATTCACCAAATCAAGTTCATACGTATCTGGATTTTGACTTTCATAACTAACAGTTAAATTCTTTGTCTTAGCCTGATCGATATATGGTTGCATGGTTGAAAAAGGAAGAGTTCCCCAAACTAAAATTGAACCTCGTGCTTCCGTTGTCGATTCACCAAGTTTAACTACTCCTGAGAATACTAACAAAGCAACAATTGCTCCGAAAATAAATATCCCCATTATTATATTTTGTAATCCTAATTGTTTCATAAAATTAATTCATATTTTTAAATGCGATAAATCCATAATGATGTTCACCTGCATTAAGTTGAGCATCAATGTTAAATCCAGATTCTTCTACTAATAATCTAGCTGTTTGTTCATTTACTACAGAGGCTTCAGCTGGACCAATATTTCCAAAAGACTCTGACCAATCTACAAGTACCAGTTCCCCTCCTGGAACAAGTACTCTATGTACTTCTTTTAATAGTTCCTTTTTATTCTCACAAAGAAACATTACATTTGCCACAACCACCATATGAACTGATTCAGAACGTAGTCTACTTCCACCAAGATCATCAATATCCCCCCAAATAGCATGTACATGTGATAATCCATCATGCTTTGCTTTCTTTGCTATATGTTCAACCATATTTTTTTGTACATCAATAGCATATACAGCAGCTTCACTGTTGCCCGCTACCCTTGAAGCAAGTAAAAAGGTATATGCTCCAGTACCTGCTCCAAAATCAGCTACCTTTTGGCCTGAGAATAGAGGAAGTTGTTCGACAATAATTCGTGGATCAGAAAAAGTATTCATACAAATAGTATACCAGTCATTGAAATAGAAAAAAACACCTTTCGGTGCTTTTTATATAATCGTAAATGAAGCAACTGAATCTCCCTCACGAAGTTTCATAATACGTACTCCCTGGGTTGCTCGTCCAAGTGATGAAACTGAATCAAGCGGTGTCCGTATTACCTGTGATTGTGCAGAAATTGCAAGAAGATCAGTGTCCTCTTTTACAACAACTTTTCCTCCGATAATAGTACCAGTTTTTTCAGTAACATTAAGAGTCTTTACTCCAGAACCACCTCGTGTTTGTACCTTGTATTCTGTGAGTACTGTTTTCTTTCCATATCCATTTTCAGTAAGGACAAACAGTTCTCCTTCTTCTCCTTGTTTGATAACCCCTACACCAACAATCATATCTTCTCCTTTGAGCTTCATACCTCTTACCCCACCTGCCGCTCGACCCATTGGTCTAATTTCAGATGAAAGTGTTCGTAATGACTGTCCCATTTGAGAAACGAAAATAATTTCATCATTCTCTTCAAGTAAACGAACTGAAAGAAGTTGGTCATCTTCTTTTAGATTTACAGCGACCATTCCATTTGAACGAACCTTTGCAAAGGCATCTGCTCTTACCTTCTTTACGGTACCCATTTTGGTAGTAAAGAATAATGAAAGTGAAGAAAGTTCTTTTTCTTTTGGTACAGGAAGAATTGAAGTAATCTTTTCATCTGCTTCAAGTGGAAGGAAATTCCTTACCGATTTACCTTTTGTACTTCTTTTACCTTCAGGAAGTTCGTACATTTTAGCTTGATACACTTTCCCCATATCAGAGAAGAATAGAATATTTGCATGCGAATCAGCGGTAAGTAGTTGAGTTACGATATCTTCATCTTTAGTATCAATATCAACAACACCAACACCTCCTCGTTTCTGTGATTTATATTCAGCAGGATCTGTTCTCTTTAGGTATCCATTTTCAGTAAATACAAGTGCGTATTCTTTTTGTGGAATAAGATCTTCATCACTAATAGAACCAACAGCATGTGGAATTACTCGAGTACGACGTTCATCTCCATATTTTTCTTTTATTTCAATCAACTCGTCTTTGATAACCTTAAGCATCTTAATTGGACTTGCAAGTAATTCTTTAAGTTCAGCAATAATGATTAGAATATTTGCTAATTCATCTTCAATCTTTTTTCTTTCAAGACCTGCAAGCTTTTGCAAACGCATTTCAAGAATAGCTGAAGCCTGTATTTCACTAAAATCAAACTTCTTCATTAAGTTAACTTTAGCGTCATGAGTATCTTTTGATTTTTTAATGATGGCGATTACTTCATCAATATGATCAAGAGCTTTGTTCAATCCCTCAAGGATATGTGCTCGTGCTTCTGCCTTTGCAAGATCAAATTCAGTACGACGTTTTACTACGACTTGTCTGTGTTCGATAAAATATTCAAGAATATCTTTTAGTCCTAATGTTTGTGGTACTCCGTCAACCAAAGCAACCATATTGAAGTTAAACTTTTGTTCTAAATCGGTATGTTTGTAGATATAGTTAAGAACCCTTTGTGGTTGTGCGCTACCTCGTAAATCAATTGCAATTCTAATATCTTTAGTTGACTCATCACGTAATCCAGAAATACCCTTGATTTTCTTGTCACGAACAAGATCAGCAATCTTCATGATGAGGTTTTGCTTATTCACCCTAAAAGGAATAGAGGTGATAATAATTTGAGTTGTTCCCTGCTTTCCTTCAACGATTTCAGCTTCCCCTCTACATACTACTCCTCCACGACCTGTCATGTATGCAGAAAGAATATCTTGATTGTTGTACACCAAACCTCCTAAAGGAAAATCAGGTCCCTTGATGTGTTCCATAAGGTCTTCTGCAGCTGTTTTTGGATTATCAATCAATGCAACCGTTGCATCTATCACCTCCCCTAGATTATGAGGAGGAATATTCGTTGCCATACCAACAGCAATTCCCAATCCTCCATTCAACAGAAGTGTTGGTACAGCGGTAGGTAGTACCGTAGGTTCCTGTTGTGAATCGTCGTAGTTTGGGACGAAATCAACAGTATCTTTTTCAATGTCACGCAACATTTCAGCAGTAACTTTTTGCATTTTTGCTTCGGTATACCTCATTGCTGCAGGTGAATCTCCATCAATTGATCCAAAGTTTCCTTGTCCCCATACCATTGGATATCGAGTAGAAAAATCCTGTGCTAAGTTTACCATTGCATCATATACAGAAGTGTCTCCATGAGGGTGGTATTTTCCAAGAACCTCTCCAACTACCGTTGCAGATTTTCTAAATTTTGAACTTGATTGTAGTCCTAAACCATTCATAGCAAAAAGAATACGTCGGTGAACAGGCTTTAACCCATCTCGTACATCAGGAAGCGCACGTGAAGTAATAACACTCATTGCATATGCAATGAATGATTCTTTCATTTCATCAGTAATATTGATGGGAACTATTCGATTATTATTTTCATTTTCCATAATTATTCATTAGTTTCTGTTATCACTTCTTCTTCCAATTCTTGGATTTGCTCTTGATTGAAAAAAGTTGGTGCTTCATTAAGAGACTCTGATATTGTATTTACCTGAGATCGTGTTTCTTGAAAAAATTCTTCAATGTTTGGTGTGGTATCTTGTATTTGAATTGCTGTTTCTTCCTGTGGTATAAGTGAGGTGAGAAGTAGCCAAATAGCTACAACAGCAAGTGTTGAAACACTAGCAAGAATCACAACAACTCTATGAGTATATTTTTCTCCTCTTTGTTTTACTTTTGCAATGTATTTTTTCATCTTACTGTTCTTTTAACACAACAAGCGTTCCTGTCATTTTTTCTAAATCACTTTTTTTGAAAACAAATTTTTCTTCAGCTTCTTTTGAAGAACCCATTTCTTTCATGAATGTTGCAAGACTTCCCTCGTCTCTTCCTGTTCCATAGTCTACAGGGATAATTGCAGCTGGAGAGAATATTTTAGTAACTTTTGCTGCTTGAGATGCTGACAAGGTACCATTTGAACCAATAGGAACAACAAGTACATCAACAACATCAGTAAATTCTTTGATTTGCTGATCAAGGGTTGGGTCTTCAAGATCCCCAATAAAACAGTAAGAGATGTCATCAATGGTTACGAAGTAAACGGTATTGATATATGAAGTATCTTCAATAAGTGCATTGGTACCGAAACCAGTAACCGTAACTCCTGAAATTTCATAACTTCCAGGACCATGAATGATGAAAGGTTCTGCATCTCCAAATTGTGCATTTTCTACTCCATTGTAATTTGGGTGCCTTACACTTACCAAACAAATATTTGATCCAAAACGTGTAGGTTTAATTCCAAGTGTATTATCTTTTGATATTGGGTTATATGCGAGTGTAAAATCACCTTGCTGTAACTTTAAAAATTGCTTTCCGTGGTACGTAATTATCATACAAGAAGTATATCACATTAGCTCTTAATCGCTAAGAATTATTTCATATTTCTTGCATTTTTAAGGAAAATAACTACTATTTAAATCATCCTGAATATTAAAAGCGGTTTGTAGGTAACCCTCTTGTTTGTAATACGAAAGAACACAGATATCAAGAGAACCATATGAACAACAGGACCGCGCTTTTTAGTGCGGATTTATATTTATATGTCACATATATTAGAACAGTTACTCATCAAAGATGAGACAAAAGCTCTTGAAGTTGGTCAATTAATTGAAGGTACCGTAATCAGCATTCAAGGAACAAAAGTGTTTGTTAATCTTGCTCCATATGGAACAGGAATTGTGTATGGAAAAGAATACCTTGCAGCACGAGATATCATCCGAAACCTTAACTCAGGTGATAGCGTAAGCGCAAAGGTAGTAGATCTAGAAAACAACGAAGGATATATTGAACTATCTATCCGAGAAGCAAAACAAGCACTTGTATGGTCAGAAGCTCAACAAGCAATGGAAGCTAAAACTAAACTAGAACTTGTAGTAAAAGAAGCTAACAAGGGAGGATTAATGCTAAATTGGCAAGGAGTTTCTGGATTCCTTCCTGCATCACAACTCAATGCTGAACACTATCCAAATGTAAAAGATGGAAGTAAGGATGCAATTGTAAATGAACTTAAAAAATTAGTTGGACAAAAGCTAAGCGTTTCAATCCTTTCAGTAAATCCTAAAGAAGGAAAACTTATCTTCTCTGAAACAGGTGAGAAATCCAACAACCACCAGAAAGCTATTCCTTCACAATACAAAGTTGGAGACATCATCGAATGTGAAGTTACTGGAATCGTTGACTTTGGTATCTTCCTTAAACTAGAAGATGGTGTTGAAGGTCTTGTACACATTTCAGAAATGGCATGGAGCCTTGTTGAGAATCCTAGAACCCTCTACAAAGTTGGGGATATGGTAAAAGCTAAAATTATTGAAATTAAAGATGGAAAAATTTCATTTTCAATTAAAACACTTAGCGCAAACCCTTGGACTACTGTTGCTGGAAAGTATGAAGTAGGTCAAGACGTAAGCGGAGTGGTAATTAAGCACAACAAGCACGGAGCTCTTGTTTCAATCGAACAAGGTGTTGCTGGTCTTGTTCACATCTCTGAATTTGAATCAGAAAAAGATCTAAAATCTAGCCTACAACTAGGACAATCATATTCATTTAGTATTACACTATTTGAACCACAAGATGAAAAGCTAACTCTTGGTTTCAAGAAAGAAGCGTAAATAAAAAGCCTTATTTAAGGCTTTTTATTATATTCATTCATTGTTTTTTCGATTCCAAAAGTACAAAGAGAATGAATAATATCTTGAACTCTAGGAACGAGAGTAATGATATGTTCATATTCTTTTTGTTCAAAGTTCCCTAAAACTGGTGGCTTTCTTTGAATTCCATCTATTAATTGTGCGATACCAATTCTGACACGAACAAACTCTGGAGTACCAAGGTGTTTAATAATAGAGGAAACTCCATTATGTCCTCCAGTCCCCCTGTTATATGAGATTCTAATTGTTCCTAATGGTAAATCAATATCATCATAGAGAACGATAAGTTGGGTATGATTAAAGGAAACATCTCTTTTTACAATACCATCGATACATAGACCTGAATTATTCATATATGTATCAGGAAGAATAATTGCGAGTTTTCCATCGACACTAATTCTCCCCTTTACATACTTGTCGTATTCCCAAGTACTATATATTTTTTCTAATAGTATCCACGCAACATTATGTCTCGTATGTGCATACTTCTCAGTAGGATTTCCAAGTCCAATAAGATAATAGTTCATGATAATAGTATACATAAAAAACAGAGCTTAGCTCTGTTTTAATATATCAGCCATTCTTCGATATGTTGAAGGACCAGCTAGACCATCTGCTTCAAGACCCTCTTTCTCTTGGAATTCTTTTACTCGTTTAAGAGTTCCTGGACCATACTGATTATCAACTCCTGCTTGCTCATCAAGATAGATGTTTAGGAATTTTTGTACGGTTCCAACACGTGTTCCACGACTTCCTTCTTTCATGAAGATGTTATCAACGATTAAGTCTTCAAGTTCTTCAAGGGTCTTTTGGTCTTCAGCAGATAATGGTGTTTGAGTATTAACCGCTGGTTCTGTAGTTTCAGCAGGAGTTTCATTTGATACTGGTTCTACGATTTCAATAGGTTCAGTATTTTCAATATCTACGACAGCAACCGTCTCTTCACTTTGATAAGTAATTCCACGGTCAAGTGTAGCAAAGGCCCAATATCCTCCAAATGCAAGGAATGCAACAAGTGCAAAAGTGGTAAGTTGAAATTTTAATTCGTTCATATACCAAGTAGTATAGCAAAATCTTTGGGTTCGTTACAAGTCTTTTACATGATTGTCTTTTTAATACACTTTGGTAGTATAAAACCTATGACATTAATTAGTATTTTACCAACATTACTTGTTATCGTTTCAGTACTCCTTATCATCGCTATTCTCGCTCAGCAATCAGAAGAATCACTAGGTGGTGCATTTGGAGGAAGTGATAATATTGATACCGTTACCAAAACAAGAAGAGGTTCTGAAAAGTTCCTATTTAACGCAACCATTATACTTGCGATATTATTCACTGCTATCTCAATCGCTCTATTGCTTGTCTAGGAGCGTTTTTTATTTACCATATATGTATATGAAAAAAATTTTCAATAAACAGAATTTAAGCATTCTTTTGATTGTTGCAGCCCTATTGCTAGTTATTGGCCTATACAACAAAGTATTTACCACTGAAGTAAGAAGTTTTGGTGGAACCTTTACTGAAGGAATGGTTGGGACCCCTCGATTTATCAATCCAGTTCTTGCTCTTTCAAATGGCGATAGAGACCTAACAGAACTTACCTTCTCATCATTAATAGATATTGATCAAGAAGGAACTATTTCATATGAACTTGCAAGTAGTCTTGAAATTTCGTCAAACCAGAAACAATATACATTGAGCATTCACCCACAGGCAAGATTTAGTGACGGAACACCTGTCACTGCTGATGATATTGTATTCACGATTCAAAAGATACAAAGTCCTTTTATCAAAAGTCCTCTGTTTAACAAATGGTCAGGAGTTGAGGTTGAAGCAATAGATGTAAAGGAAGTTCGATTTACTCTTAGTCAACCATATGCTGATTTTATCTACAATCTAAATATTGGGGTTCTCCCAAAGCATCTCTGGAAAGATGTTTCAGATGAGGAGTTTAGTTTCAATACCTTAAATATTAATCCTGTTAGTTCAGGATACTATCACGTACAAAAAGTACTATTCAAAGGAAATGGTGTTCCTTCTGAATTTCAACTTACCAGTAATCAGTATAGCCACCAAAAACCATATATTTCAGATATTATCGTCAAACTATATGAAAACCCAGATGATCTTCTTAAGGCATACAAGCAAGGAGCGATTCAAGGAGCATATGGATTAAGCATTCCAGATCTTGATAGGGTAAGAGAAAAAAATATCCAAACAGGAACTCTTCCGCGAACTTTTGGAATATTTTTCAATACAGAGAATAATAAATCTTTGTTAGATACCCAAACAAGAATTGCTCTTTCTTCAGCAATTAATAGAGAGATGATTGTTAATGAAGTCTTTTCAGGATATGCAAAATCAGTTGATAATCCTTTAGGATTAGATTCAACAACAGAATATAGTAAGGAAAAAGCTCAAGAGTTACTTGAAAAAGCTGGATGGAAAAAAAATACTGAAGGGCAATATATAAAATCAATTGCAGGAAATAATACTCCTTTAACTTTTTCATTAGCTGTTCCTGATATCAAAGAAGTACAGGATGTTGCTCGTATTATTATTGAAAACTTAAGTGAAATAGGTGTTTGGGTAAATATTATTACCTATGAAGAAGCTGAATTAAATAATGAAGTAATTAGATCACGATCATATGACGCTCTTCTTTTTGGATATGTCCTTGAAAAACCTTCAGATACTTTTGCTTTCTGGCATTCTTCACAACAAAATGATCCGGGTCTTAACATCAGTATGTATAGTGATATTAACGTTGATTCACGTCTCATTAATATCCGTACCAAGCAAGATCGTGAAGAAGACATTAAGAAGTTTAATGAACTATGGCTTGAAGATATGCCTGCAATATTCCTGTACACCCCATTGTATGTATATCTAGCACCAGACCATTTCACCCTACCTGCAAACCTTGCACACCGATCTGAAAGATTCAATGAGGTTAATGAGTGGTATCTAAAAACACGTCATGTTTGGAATTTCCTCATCAAAGACTAATATGCATGAACTACGTATTGAAAAACATTTAGGTGATATGGGTCTTCTCTCACGAAGAGAAGCAAAAGCACAGCTTGCTTCTGGAAATATATTAGTTAATGGAAGACAAGCTGAACCAGGTCAAAAAATTAATCCACAAAAAGATGTAGTAAGTTTTACCAAAGCAGTGGTAAAAAAGCAGGAAGAAAAAAATACGGTTGCGGTATACAAACCTCGTGGAGTAATATCATCACATGATACTGATAGAGGAAAAAATATCTTCGATGTATTTCCTCAGTACAAGCATCTTCACACGGTTGGAAGATTAGATAAAGACAGTGAAGGACTTATCCTTCTTTCTAATGATGGATTAATCACCAGAGCTGTTACTAATAATCAGCATCTTATCGAAAAAGAATATACGGTAACCGTAAGAGAGCGTGTTCTTCCTTGGATGACCCAGAAAATGTCAGAAGGTATGGAATTAGACGATGGGTGGACACTACCTGCACAAGCATGGAAAACAGGTACTCATTCTTTCAATATTATCTTAAAAGAAGGAAAAAAACACCAAATACGAAGAATGGCTAATGAGTGTAAACTCACCATTGAATCGTTAAACAGAATTCGCGTTCATACTATTTCAAGCATAGGGATGATGCCTGGTAATGTAAAAAAAATAGCACCAGAGCTACTTGAGGAAATTAAAAGAATAGGAACAAAAAAAAGCGCGTAGCGCTTTTTTATTTGTCTGATGCTGTTTCAAAATCTAAACTATTTTCTTGTTCGATTTCAAATGATTTCACCATTCCATTTATATCAACGTTATATGTTCCTGCAGGTAACGATGTTACATTCAAAGTAATATTACGCTCATAAGGAACCAATGCTTCGGTACATACTTCCCCTTCTGTATACGTAGTTAGGCTCACATAGAAATCCTTTCCTTCTCGAAGAATAACTGGCTGATTAAGATAGGTACATCCATTTATTAATTCACCTGAAACTCGTAAGGTTACTTGTACTGGAAAACCTTCAGATACAATTACGTCAGCAGCTGAAATAGGTGCATTAGGTCCTAAGATAGGCATTCCCCTATCATCATAAGTAACATCTTCAGATAGTTCTCCTGAAACCTCAAGTACTCGAGTACTATCAAGGTCATCAACAATATTTGAATTACTTGATCCCCAAATAAACCAAGCAGCCAAACCGAGAACAATTACTCCAACGATTATCCAAAGCAATGATCCATTTCCCTTTTCACTTTCTGGCTTGAATACTTCTCGCTGATTATCAAATGAATTCATATTATTATTTTCATTCATATTATAGTTATTAGTTAATCTTATAATACACATATTATACCACAAAATTATTCAAAATATTAACTATTGAAAATATCTCTTGAATATACTAGTATACTCATGTCGCCATCGTAGCTCAGTCGGTAGAGCGCATCCATGGTAAGGATGAGGTCCGCGGTTCAATCCCGCGCGTTGGCTCAATTTTTAATCTCAAAATAGCAGAATTTTCACGTGGATATTGAAACTCAAAAGATTAAGAAATCATTATCCAAGAAACTTACCATTGAGTTGTTTCTGATATACTTATAAGCATGGAAGAACACAATGTATATGTATTTATTGATGCTTCAAATATATGGAATACCCAAAAAGCAAAAGGTATGTCTTTTGATTATCAAAAATTAACTGCATATCTAAAGAATGAACATCAAGCAAGTACAATAAAAATGTTCTATTTTACCGCCTATCCTAAAAATGAAACTCGATCTTATGATGTGAGTGGGAAACATGCATTTTATACTTATCTCAAAAAAGCACTTGGCTTTACTGTCCGAAAGAAACCTCTTAAGCAAATAAAAATAACAACAGAAGAAGGAGATGGAATTAAGGAGAAAGGAGATATGGATGTTGAACTGACACTCGATGTTATGCATAACAAAGACAACTTTAATACAGTATTACTGTTTACTGGAGATTCAGACTATATGGCTCTTATAAACTACCTAAGAAATGGTGGCAAAAAAGTATATGTCTATTCTTCTAAAAACAATGTTTCTAATGAACTGCGTACAGGTAGTGATGGATATAAAGATGTCCTGCATATACAAGAAGATATTTGGGGTAAAAAATTAAATTTCCGAAATCAAAAAGCAAAATAAAATCACCCCCTAACGGAGGTGATTCTAAGATGTAGTACCCTAACAGTGTAACAACCGCTAGATACATACATCATAATCTATTTATAGTAGTATGCAAGTAATTTTCAAGAAGATTCAACAAACTTACATATTCTAAAAAAATTAAATAATTATAATATAATATCAATATAACAAGCCAATTAGTCGGCACGATACGTTTTTTTTTAACAGGTCTTATCTACAGTAGGTAAAATACTAATAGGTCTTGTTGCATTAGTCGTCTCGGTATATGCGCCACTTGAATCAATGCAGACCCATATTCCACTATTTAAATAGATAGAGGCTGCCCAGCCATTTCCAGCACTATCAAGACCTGTTGCGTTAGGAGTCCATGTACCGGTACCTCCCGGTGTATTAGTGTAGTATCCATTCATGTCATAGCAGAAGTGACTAAACCCTGACAAGGTTCCACCTTTTTGTAGTGCAGATTCAAAAATAGCTAAGGTTGTTGATCCGTTATCGCAAATAGTATTCCAACTAGAGGTGCTAACATAATCAACTTCTGCCTGTGTTCGCATAGCATTCATTGAGGCTCTAATGGATGCATCTTTTGCTCTCGTTCGTGCGTTACCTAAAGATGCCAATACCACCGTTGCTAGTATTCCGATGATTGCTACAACTACCAGTAGTTCAATTAAGGTAAATCCTTTATCTTTCATATCTGAAATTATATCATACGCATAATAAAAAATACTTGTATTTTAAGAACATCATGATAAAATACTCCTCGTTGCACCGGTAGCTCAATCGGTTAGAGCACCCGCCTGTCACGCGGGAGGTTGCGAGTTCGAGTCTCGTCCGGTGCGCCATGAAAAATAGTATTGAATATGTTTTCAATACTATTTTTTTAATATCATATTGCCTGACTTATCAAATGTGATATCCTATAACACATTGTCGGGGTAGCTCAGACGGTTAGAGCGTAGGACTCATAAACCTAAGGTCGTGGGTTCAATTCCCACCCTCGACACACAAAAAAAACTGCATTTAAATGCAGTTTTTTTGTTACTTGTTGCGGGAGCTCGATTCGAACGAGCGTCTTCAGGTTATGAGCCTGATGAGATACCATTACTCCATCCCGCTTCATTTTGTATAGTAACGAAATAAAGCCTAAAGTCAAGAAAGGTACCCTGTTTCATACAAAATACCCTCATAAATTTTGTAAGCTTGGTATGCTTCTCTATGAGTTAAGGTGTATCGGGATCCCTCATGTGCTAAGGTATTTCTTAGATAGTGAACTTTCCATGCAGCATCAATCCATGGTGTTGATTGAGGAACCGTTTTAAGAACTTCTCCAAAACTTTGCCCTGTATACCCAAGACCACGTATCATATCTTCAAGCAGTGTATCTGCATCAATAATAGCTAGACGCCATAGCTGATTTTGATCTGACATAATAGCAGTAGTAATTTCCTTCCAATGTTTCATTCTTGAATTATCTACCGTTTTTTTACCCTGAGACACTACATGATTTTCAAAAACTTTTTCTTGCTCTTCTTTTATATTAGACAAAGCAGATGCACAAACAATAATTCCTGCTAAAAAGAGAACAGTAAGTATGTACCCAACAACTTGAGAAATTTGAAGTACATCAAAAAAACCAGAACTTACCTGATTAAATATTAACGATAATTGTTCTAGAGGTGATTCCATTATGCTTTAATTATAGCACGTTCAAATTCTTCAGAAATATCTAATAGTTTTTCTTCACAAAAAAGTGGTGCTACAAAATGCATACCAAAAGGTAGCCCTTCGTCATTCTTCCCTGAAGGAATTGATATGGCAGGATTTCCAGAAAGATTATACGGAACAGTGAAAATATCAGCCATGTACATTGATAGAGGGTCTTTCTTACTTCCGAATGAAAAGGCTACGGTTGGAGCTGTTGGTGTAGCAATAACATCAACCGTGTTAAATACTGCTGAAATATTTTTAGTAATTTCCAAACGGAGCGCTTGTGCTTTGTAATAGTATTCGTCATGGTATCCAGATGATAGTACATGAGTACCAAGCATTATTCTTCTTTTTACTTCATCCCCAAAGCCTTCACCTTTTGTTTGCTTATACAAATCAAGAAGATCACTTCCCTCTTTGCGTAATCCATATCGTATACCATCGAAACGAGCTAAATTTGATGAGGCTTCTGCTGGTTGAATAATATAATATACAGCAAGTGAATGTTCAATATTAGGGATATCAATATCAACGATTTCATACCCTAATGATTTCATAACTTCCAAAGATTCATTAAAGTTATCAATCACCTCCTGATCAACACCAGGTTGTTCTACAAGAAGTCGTGGTACACCAATTCGTTTGGTATTTTTTTTGTATTTCTCTGCATGTTCCATTCTGATAGGTAATGGAACACAAGTACTATCTAATTCGTCATAACCGCTGATTGCGGCATAAACAACACGTGCATCATCTACTGTTTTAGTAAGAGGTCCAATAACATCAAGAGAAGATGCTAGGGCCATAAGTCCATTTCTCGATACTGATCCATAGCTTGGCTTTAAACCAACAATTCCACAATATGATGCAGGTTGACGAATAGAACCACCAGTATCACTTCCAAGAGCATACACAGCCATATGACCGCTCACAGCTGCTGCTGAGCCCCCTGAAGAACCTCCAGGGACACGAGACACATCAAGAGGATTCTTTGTCTGTTGGTAGGCTGAGGTTTCTGTTGAAGAGCCCATAGCGAATTCATCCATATTTACCCTTCCTAAAATTACAGCTCCTTGATTTTGTAATTCCTTTGTTACAAAAGAATCATATACGGCTGTATATCCTTCAAGAATCTTAGAAGATGCTGATGCATGCTTACCCTTAATGAGAATATTATCTTTCATTGCCATAGGGATTCCAGATAACATTGAATTACTGTTACTTACCTTTTGTTCTGCATCAAAAAGCTCAAGATATGCTTGAATTTCGCCATCTTTTTCTGCTATGTTATTTCGATACTCTTTAGTGAGCTCATCTACTGTTATCCTTCCCTCCCTAAGTGCAGTATGGAGTTCTCGTATTGTCATGCTGTATATGTTCATAGTTACAAAATTTTAGGTACCTTTAAATATCCATCTTTAGAATCAGGTGCTTCTTTCAAAAGAAGATCAGTAAATTCTCCTGGTTCGTACGCTAGCTCATCTTCACGTACAACATTCGAAAGAACATAACTATCTTGACCACCTAAGGTTACATCAACCTGTGACAAGGTATCAATATATGACAGTACCCCATTGAAATCTTGAGCGTATGCCTCACATTCATCTGAAGATACTTCTAATCGAGCTAGCTCTGCTAATACCTGAATATCTTTATTAGTAATCATAATAATTAGTATATAGATAAGAAGTAAAAATAAAAGAGCTCAAATGAGCTCTTTACCTAATACTATCCCAAGTATTTCTGAACATTACCTCGTTGCAGGACAATCTCCCAAAGAACATGGTTGTCATATTTTCTTGCAAATTGAATAGCTTTACTTGCACTGAATTTTGTTATGTATAAATATACATCATCTCTGAATAATATTCTTTGCCATATCTTTAGGCAATCAATATCATTTGCATAATCAAGTGCTTTTTGGATAGACAATGATTTTAAAAGAACTTCAACATTGTCTCTTTTAAAGACAATGTTCCAAACATCATCACTATCTACTTCTTTTGCATTTTGAATAACTCTCTGTGGACTAATATCTTCTCTCATTAAAACTGCTTCCCAAGTGATAATATCATTAAGATATCTTGCACAAGATACAGCTTCGGCCAAGGAACAGAATTTAGCATTTCCTAAATACTTTCTTGCTAGCTCAACGGTAATTTTCATATTTTCTAATTTAATTGTTATATTTATTTTATTTATAATATAAATAAAATAGTATGTCAATATACTATGAGAGCATACTAAGGAATTGATCTATATCAATAATGCTTACATCAAGATCTTGTGCTTTTTGCTTTTTTGAACCTGCCTTTTCTCCTGCAAGGAGGTAGTTCGTTTGAGAAGAAACTGAACTCAACACGGATCCACCATTTTTCCTAATCATTTCTGAGAGCTCATCTCGTGAATATTCTTCAAAGGTACCAGTGATTACAAAAGAAATGTTAGCTAAAGAAGTCTGGGTCACTTTAACATATTGAATGTCTAAGATGGATAGTAATGAAAAATATTCAGTTATGTTTTCTTTCTGTGAAAACCACACCACAGTAGATTCTGCTGTTTTTCTACCTATTCCATGAAAACTCATCAACTCTTCAAGTGACATCTTTGGAAGGTCATTTGCTGAATCAATATGTTTAGCATAAATACGTGCCATTTCTTTTCCAACGAAACGTATCCCTAAAGAAAAGATGAAGGCATCGAAATCAACTTTCTTAGATTGTTCAATGGCTTCAAGCAAATTCATGCTTGCTTTCTCTTTGAATAAAGGAAGTTTAATAAGTTGTTCGTACTTAAGTGAATAAATGTCAGAAGCCTTTTTAATATAACTATGGGTATATAGTAATCGTACTAATTCTGAACCCATACCATCAATATTCATAGCTTGCTTTGAACAAAAGTGAATAAGGTTTTGGATTTTAACTTCATCATTATCTTCTCCATCAATTCTCCAAGTGAAAACACCAGATTGAGAAATCTCTTTCTTTGCATGTATACTATTTTTTCTAAGATACTCCTTTACGTTAAAGGGTTCAGTATTGTTTGGTCTGAGGTTTAATATAACCTTCTTAATTTTTGGGATAATATCACCTGATTTCTCAACAATCACGGTATCTCCAATTCGAGCATCTAAACGAATTATCTCACTTTCATTATGTAGTGTTGCTCTTGAAACTACAGAGCCGTCAATTAAAACTGGAGCTAATTCAGCAACAGGGGTAAGAATCCCTGTTCTTCCTATCTGAAGAACAATATCATTAATAGTTGTTGTCACTTCCACTGCTGGAAATTTGTAAGCAATAGCAAAGCGTGGTGCCTTTGCAGTAAAACCAAGTACCTTCACAGCTTTTTTTTCATTTACCTTTATCACCAAACCATCTATTCCAAATGCCTGGTGCTGACGTAATAGAACCCACTTCAAGTACCATGTTTGTATTTCTTCAAGGTCAGCAGTTACAAGGTATTCTTCGTTTACCTGAAATCCTTGATTCTTTAAGAACAGTAGTTCTTCTTCATGAGTTTCAAAATGTATACTTTCTGAGTCAAAGTCATAGCTAAACGACTGAAGCTTTCTTGAAGCAACTACACTTGTATCAAGTTGACGTAGCGTTCCTGCAGCTAAATTTCTTGGATTTGCGTAGGTAATTAATCCATTCTCTTCTTGTTGTTTATTAATGTGTTTGAAATCCTCCTTGCTAATCCATATTTCAGCAACTACAGAAAATGATGATTTTTCTGTGACGGTTAATGGAATACTTGGTATTGTTTTAATCTGTTCTGTTACTAATTCACCAACAGTACCATCACCACGTGTTGCAGCTGAAACTAACTTACCGTTGTCATAATCTAAAATTACCTTAAGACCATCGATTTTAAGTTCTGCAACATAAGTTATCGCTTTGTCTTCTTCTTTTTTAATCAAAGCATTATGAACTTTTGTTTCCCATTTTTGAAGTTCATCGTATCCAAATACATTATCAAAAGACCACTGTGAAAAGCGGTGTCTTTTTTTCTCAAAACCATCAAGGAGCATTCCCCCTACTCGAACGGTAGGTGAAAGCGGGTCTTTGTATTGAGGATATTGATTTTCTAGTGACAAGAGTTGTTGGTACAGCGTGTCATATGCTTCATCACTAATTTCACTCACATCTTGTCGATAATATAAATCAGCATGATACCGTAGCTCTTCTACTAGTTTTTTCATCTTCTGTTGTACCTCAATATCTTTCATGACTATAGCGCGGTATATTGCACGGTAAGACGACGTTCAAGTAAGGTGGGATCATCTATATCAGGAATATTTCCGTTACATGCATTGTAACCAACTGCCGTTACTCGAGTTTCAACAGTACTTAAAGAAGTTTCAGGATTTGCTGGATCTAAAAGAACCGGATTGTTTTTTTCAACAAAGACAAAGGAACAACCAGCATCAGCATCTAGATTTGCATAACGAAATCCAAAGGCATGAGCATATTGACCTCCCACAACTCCATACTTTGTAGAAGATATTGTCTGGGAATCACCTGAAGCATCAGTACCACAATTGAAATTAGTTACCGTTCCATCAACATCATATACCCTGAATTTAGTTTCACTAATTTGCCGACTAATATCCCAATACAATGCACACTCAAGACCACTATCAGCTGCATAAAATGCAACTTGTGATTCTCTTGAATATGAAGAGAGGACTGATTCTTTTTGAGCAATGCGGAAAATACCTGCTGACATAAGAAGAATAATGGTTGAAACAAGAATTGAGAAAAGGATAACAAAACCTTGCTGTTTTTTATTTGTGTTATTTATCGTCATAGTATTATCCCCAAAGAAGGAGGTTATCTTCTAATTCTACTAATTGATTATCCCATTCAACTGTTACTCGCACACGGATTTCATCAGTACTTAATTGATTAATATATACCTTTCGAACAAAAGGAGTAGCTAAACTTCCAGGGGCACGACTTGGTGAATCATTCTCATATCCTTCATTATCTGAAAAAAACACCGCACATGAAATACAACCAATAAGTGTTGGATTTACTCCGTTATAGTAAACGGCACATGTTTTGTTTTGATCTGCGTCACCTAGTTTGTTAAAACAACCCTCTGCAGAAAATATATTTGTACCTCCAAAAACTCCAATCCAACTATTGTCAGATCGCCCGGTAATTAATGCAGTATCTCTCATGTTTCTAATAGCTTCAAGAGATTCAATAGCTAAAAATTCTGCTGTTACCCTATCTGAGGACTGGTTTGAAGATTGTATTCCTCTTCCTGCCATCAATGTTAGTGCAGCCATCGCTACGGTAAAAATAAATACTGCGATAAGCATTTCAATAAGAGTAAATCCGCTATGTTTTTTTAGTGAAGGTTTCATATATATGTTTAAATATCTAAGTTACGTTGTGATACGAAAGTTTGAATAACAAAAGGGATTTGATTTTCGGTATCTTCACCACGAATATAGATAAATACTGAAGGTTGTTTATCATCATTTGGATTTGATCCAATAACTCGAAATAGTGCATTAGTAATACGTATTCCACCAACACTATTTACCATGGGTACAGTTTGGGTTACCCCATTAACACGCTGACTTCTACTTAAAAAACTTGTTGCATTTGAAGCGGTGTTAAACTGATAACGAATATTTCCTCTTCCAGGAGCTCCTTTTATGTTAAGAATTAAATCTCCAGAAGATGAAGTACTGTCTCTATAACTTTCTGTATTCGTCTCCCAAGAAGCCAGGTTACCTGCATAGTATGTATCTCCTAAACGTATATCACGAACCATACTTTCAATGGCAAAATGTAGATTTGAAATTACCGCACTCCTATTCTTTGAAACTTGGTATGAACGAGTAATTTGCAACAATGCTCCCATACCAGTGGTGATGATAATAGCAAAAATACTAATGGAAACCATTATTTCAATTAAGGTAAATCCTTTATTCTTTTGTTGTTTTGTTGTCATAATTAATCAATTAATGTTGGTTCAGTGACTTGAATAAGACCAATACTATCTACATAAATATAACTTGCCTCTTCTGCAGTTCCTCCAGGAATTCCAACAACAATAATCATAATATTTGGAGATACAAGAGATAAATCATTCCCATATACCAAGGCATCCGGGTATGGACGCCTAAAGGTCACGCCAACAATTTCATCATCATCAATCTCGTCTCCATTAGAAGGATTTACAAAACTACAGGTAGCATTGCTTCTTCGTATTCGAGGAACATTTCCATCATTCACAACACAAACTCTAAGAATCCTATTCTGCCCTGTTACGGTTAGAACATCAATAAGAGTATCAGAAGAACTGGTATATATGTTGCTACTATTATCTCCTTTTTGATATTGAGTTATGGTTTGTTGGCTGAAGTTAATTTCAACACCATAACGGGCATCAGTAGCTGTTAGGTTTGATGCTAAAGCTTCGTTAATTTGTGAGTTTGAAAATCCTGCACTTCCAATACCTTGATCAGACGCAGAAATACCAAACACCTGCATTTTCCTGAAAGCTAGTGCTACATCAGTAGCCAAGTTATTCCTATCAATTTGTCGACTGAAACCATTGAAATCGAAGAAAACAACACTACTCATAATTCCAAAAATGGAAATAATCACGATGAATTCAACTACTGAGAATCCTTTCTTCATTTGTTTTTTTTGAAAAATCATATAATTAAAATAAGCTGATATTGCTCAATATGGTAAACAGAGTTCCAGCAACAAGAAAAGGACCGAAGGGAATTTCTTGTTTCATTATACCTTCTTTAGCCTTACCTAACAATTTTATTTTCACTATCTTTTCGATAACAAGGAATGAGATAATTATAAGAGTACCCAACCAAAAAGAAACAAGTACTGCGGTAAATCCTTTAGCAAGACCAAGAAGAAATCCAATTCCAACCATAAGCTTTGGATCACCTAAGCCCATCATATTACCCTTTGAAAGTAGCCAAATAAGGAAAAAAGGAAGTGGTACCAGTACCCCAGCTAACACATCAATGAGTATTGGATATGAAAAACCAGTAAATATATAAATACCGTTATTAAAACCAAAATAAAACATTGAGAAGAAACTCAAAATTCCAAAAAGAAAAGATAATGAATCTGGTATTATCTTGTGCTTTAAATCATATATAAAAATAATACTGAGGATAGAAAAAAGAATCATTAAGAGTAATGTTCCTAATAAATATTCAGAGGTAAATGGAATAGCATACCCTGCAAAAAATGATCGAAGTGATATCACAAGAAAAACTAATCCCATAGATGCTTCAACAAGAAATGTTTCTTTAGGAATACGACTTGAACATCCTTTACACTTACCCTGCTGTGAAATGTATGACAGTAGAGGAACAAGTTCGTGCCATGATAATTTTTTTCCACAAGAAAAACATTGTGATCTTCCCTTTAGGGATTTTCCTGTATTGTACCTTAAAGATACAACGAGAATAAAGCTACCAACAATTGCTCCTAGTATGAGCGAGAAAAAGCTAATGAAGGTCAACATACTTAGCAGTTTTTAGCACTTCTAAAGTCATACACACCGTGACTTGAATCATTAGATCCATCAAAATCAACCTGTGAACCAGTACACGTATGTGCATACTTTCCTTCTTCATGAGCACAATCATGATCTTCACTGAGTAATGAATTGATAGTATACGATGAACCATTATAATTACCTTCAAGTGGTACTCCAACATGATATTCATAACAAGGGCCACCTGATCGAGTACTTAATCCAGCATAATAGTAACCATTAAAGGCACTTGAAATTGAATTTCCTAGATGGAAAGGAGGAACCGATGAATAGTACGGATTAACAGGGATTGCCTTCAGTACATTTCCAAGTGAAAATCCTGCGGGACAACCATTATTTGCTGAGAGAAGAAGAGTATTTGGATATTCACCACAACGAACCTTATACTCTTCTAAAGCAATTCGTATTTCTTGAACATGTGACGAGCGAACAGTATCTCTATTCGTTGCACGACTATCATCAATATTTACAATAACTAGGGTAAGAAATATCGCCATTACAGTAATAACAACCATAAGCTCTATTAAGGTAAATCCTTTTATATGTTTCATATTCATAAGTATATCAGGAAATTAAAAAAACTCTTAGAAAGAGTTTTTTTAATTAAGAACAAGTAGTATTAGTTGCTCCTTTTGCTGCAGACATAGGTCCACTGAATCCTGTTGAGTCAACACAGAATCCTGTAGCCCCAGTAACAGCTCCTGTTGGAAATCCTGCGTAATATGCATAAGCAGTAGCGCTCGCATCACAGTCAGGTGCTGTTCCTCCATTGTTTGTTACAGTAGCGTTAATAGCTGTAAGAGCTCCAACACAGGTACCAGCGGTTGCTCCCATGTAAGTATTTCCTTCTAAATACTTAATTTCCATCTCATTTTTTGCTTGTACTGCTGCAGCTTGAATAGCTGAAACTCTAGCTCGTGTTCTAGCGGTACCAAGTGAAGCTAGTACAACAGTAGCCAAAATACCGATGATTGCTACAACTACCAAAAGCTCAATTAAGGTAAATCCTTTTTCTTTCATAAAATAATAAAATAATTACGTAAAATGTATAATACGCTTAGCTAGAAATAAATCTCAAATAAGCTTTACCTATTATACCAGAAGTTGAAAAAAATAAAAGTAGTCAAACAAAAACTCTCCTAGGAGAGTTTTTATTTTCGTTACTATAGACAAGTAACATCAGATCCAGCAACCAAAGCTGCTGTAACTGGTCCAGAATATCCTGTTGAGTCAGCACAGAAACCTACTGCTGTTCCTACTGCTGCTTGGTATGGTGCGTAGTAAGCAAAACCGTTTACTGTTCCATTACATACTGGTGTTCCTCCATTTGAAGTAGCTGACGCATTGATTGAAGTCAATGTAGCACCACAAACGTTAGCTGTTGCACCTTGGTAAGTATTACCATTTAGGTAAAAAATTTCCATCTGTGTTTTAGCTTGTTGAACCGCTGCTTGAACTGCTGCGTTTCGTGCTCGTGATCGAGCTGATCCTAGTGAAGCTAGTACTACTGTTGCCAGAATACCAATAATCGCTACTACTACAAGCAACTCAATCAATGTAAATCCGTTCTTTTTCATGTATTAATATATATCAATTAAGTAAATAAATTAGGTAAACCTAAAATCGATTAATTTGTAACCGACAAGCAAACTCTTGTGAAGCAAGATAAGCTTGCCAATAGTATAACAAATAAAATAACAAAAAGCATCAACTATTGGATTCCTCCCGCAACGTTATAAATAGGGATCATAACTGACATTAGCAGTCCCCCTACCCCAACTCCAAGAAGTACAATCATTGCTGGTTCAATCAATCCAATTAAGGTATCTACTGCCCCTACTACTTCCCTACTGTAGAACTTAGCTAGAGTTTTAAGGATAGTACCAACTGATCCTGTTTCTTCTCCAACCTTAATCATTTGAACCATAATTTGGGGAATTTCTTGATGCTTATTAAACGCACTTGAGATGCTATTTCCTCCTTTTACTTCTTCTACAGCATCTCTTAAAATATCTCGATACACGCTATTACCAACGACATCACCTGAAATTTCTAAGGTACGTACCACAGGAATCCCAGAACTTAACATCGTATTCACGTTATCAGCAATACGTGCCAGATATATTTTCTTGAAAAGACCACCAAATCCTGGAATCTGAAGTTTTAGCTGATCAAAACGTGAACGACCACTTTCTGATTGCAATGCTCGCCAAATAAAGAAAGCAGCAATTACGATAAATACAAGAAGGAATAATCCATAATTAACAAAGAAATCTGAAAGAGCAATAACTATTTTAGTATAGAATGGAATTGCTTGACCTGATTCCTCGATAATACTTACCATCTGTGGAATAACTTTTGTAAGCATTAATATCATTACTGTAATAAACGTAAGAATAATGAATGAAGGATATACTAAAGCATTTTTTGTTTTAGAAGAAAGAGCATAACTTCTCTCCAAATATTCTGCAAGAAAAGTAAATGTTTCTGTTAGTTTTCCTGATTCTTCTCCAGCTCGTACCATGTTTACATAGAAATTAGAAAATACATGTGGTTGTTGTGCCATTGCTCCAGAAATAGAAGTTCCTCCTCGAATAGCTTCAGTAACTTGTGCAAGTGACCGCTGAATACTTCTATTTTCAGCATTTTGTCCAAGAAGTTCAAACGTTTTCACTGCAGAAACTCTTGCTTCAAACAATGTTGAGGCTTGCTTTGACATAAGCACAACATGCTTTTGAGGAACTCGATTGAAAAAAGGAAGATCATTTATGGCCTTCATAAATCCTTCACCTCCATCTTCAGCAATTGATACAACTATGTACTCACGTCGCTGAAGACTAGCAATTGCAATTTCACGACTTGCAGCTTCAATTTGACCTTTTTTCTCAGCTCCTAATTTGTCTACGGCTTTGTAATTAAATAACATAAAAATATTATAGCATTGAATCTAATAATTTAGGATTTAATGAATTTTGATAAGCATCATCAATACTGATATGCCCTGTTTGAACAAGTTCAATAAGGGATTTATTCATATCAACCATTCCATTTTCTTGACCTGTTTCAATAATCGTATCAATCTCATGAGTTCTTCCTTCTCTAATAAGGTTTGCAGTAGCCTTGTTGTTAATCATAAGTTCATAAGCTGGTACTAAACCACCTTTAGTATCAGGAATAAGTCGTTGAGAGAAAATAGCGATAAGTGAATTTGCTAACTGTGCTCGTACCTGTCCTTGTTGAGTTTCTGGAAAAGAATCAACAATTCGATCAATAGTTTGTGAAGCATTGTTTGTATGCAGGGTTGAAAGAACCAAGTGACCAGTTTCCGCAGCCGTTACCACTGTTGCAATTGTTTCTGGATTTCGCATTTCTCCTACCATGATTACATTTACATCTTGTCGAAAGATTGAGGAAAGTCCTGCTTCGAAGCTTTTTGTATCAAGACCAACTGTTCGTTGATGAATTATTGATTTTTTATCATGAAAAATATATTCGATAGGGTCTTCAATGGTTACAATATGCTCTTTACGTTCCTCATTAATTTGATTAATAATACTTGCAATAGTTGTTGATTTACCTTGTCCAACCGGACCAACTACAAGAATAAGTCCTTGTTCTCTTCGAGCTAACTCTTTCAATGATTCAGGAAGGTGTAATTCATCAATTGTTTTTACCTCTTGAATTACTCTGAAGGTTATACAAATTTTTCCTTGTTGAATGAATGCTGTTGATCGAAGACGGTGTTTTTCATAGGTATATGCAAAGTCAATTTCTTCTTTGTCCATAACTCTTTGCATATCTTTTTCTGAAACAATTGCCTTTAGAATTCCAAAGGTATCCTCATCAGATAATATATTCTTACTTTCAAGTGTGATAAGTTCTCCATTTACTCGCATTACAGGTTTTCTTCCAGCTGAGAGATGCAGATCAGAAGCATTTTCTCTAACAACAGTCATAAATAGTTGTTGTAGTAAATTTAAATATGTATTCATGGGTATATTATAAAACGTATAGTAGTTTAATACCAGCATAAGAATAAAAGAGCTTGAAAGCTCTTTTATAATTCATTGATTTCACTAAATGGTGTAAGTCCTTCAAGACCTTTAAGAATAGCTGCTTCTTTCAAGGTAATCATACCCTTCCTTCGAGCTGCTTCATAAATTTTTCGTTCAGTTGGATCAGTAAGGATAATTTCTTCAATTTCTTTATCCACCTTAAACATTTCAAGAACAGCTAGACGCCCCTTCATTCCTGAAGGATTATTAGTTGTAGGTTGAACATCATACAAATCTCCACTTAAATCATATTGACTTCTATATTCCTCAGGAAGATCAGCAAATTGCTTTTGAATCATCTGCTGTATACTTGCCTTATTCTCAATAGGAACTGCTGCACCGTCTGCAATTTGACGAACAAGACGCTGTGCCATTCCAAGAATTAAAGTTGGAGCAATAAGGTATGGATCAACTCCCATTTCAACCAAACGAGGAATAATACCAAATGATGAATTCGTGTGTAAAGTTGCAAATACCAAGTGCCCAGTAAGTGCAGCTTGAATTGCAAGGTTTGCTGTTTCACTATCTCGAATCTCCCCAACCATGATTACGTCAGGGTCTTGTCGAACAATTGAACGCAAACCAGTAGCGAAGGTATATCCAATTTCAGAATGAACTTGAGATTGGTTTACACCAGGGAATTGATACTCAACTGGATCTTCAAGAGATACTACGTTTTTAGTTTCTCGATCAACTTCTCCCATCATTGAATACAAAGTTGTTGTCTTTCCTGATCCAGTTGGTCCAGTGATAAGAATAAGACCATGAGGTCGAGCAATAGCCTCTCTGATAAGTCGATCATGTTCTTCTGAAAGACCTAATTCTGAGAGCTTCTTAATTCCCTTCTTTGAATCAAGAATACGAATTACCACCTTTTCACCAAAGAATGTTGGCATAATAGAAACACGGAAGTCAATCTTTCTCCCATCAATAGATGCAGGAAAACGACCGTCTTGTGGTTTTCGACGTTCGTCTAACTTCATTGTTTTAGTCATGATTTTAATACGCGCAATGACCGCACTGTGAATATTTTTAGGAACCTCAAGATATGTAGTTAATTGTCCATCTATTCTAAAACGAACACGTACTGCATCTCCTGTATGTTCAATATGAATATCTGAAGCACCTTTTTGTACAGCATGTTTAATAATAGCAGCAACCATCTTGGTTACAGGAGCATCTTCTGTAATCTTATTTGGATCATGCTTTTCTCCGTCGTCCTCATCACTCTCAGCATCTGATTCTACTTGGGCTACCGCATCAGCAACGTTTACATAATTATCCAATGCTTTTCCAATTTCACCGGTTAATCCAGAGAACTTTCCAAGTAGTTGATCAAAACCATACTCAGTTAGTACGTAAGTTTTAAATGCTGTCCCCTCTTCTGCAGTAATAAATTGAAGAACATTTTGAGCCTCAATGTTTCGTGGGTCAATCATTCCAATCATCAAAACACCATCTTGTTCACCAAAAGGAACCATTTGATATTGCCGAGCAACATCTTCTTGAAGTCTTTTTACATATTCTTCTGGTACCTTTTCGTAATCAATGTCATATTTCTCTACACCGTAATATGCACTTTTAGCTGCTAAGATATTTGCATCTGAAACACCGATATCCATGAGTACGCTTTCAATAGATTTTTCCTCTTTGGTTGAACGCTCCACAATCTCATCTATTTGATATCGATTGATAACCTCTCTATTAACAAGTAATTCTAGAAAATCCATAATATATCTATATCATACCAAAAAAAATAATTTAACGATATGTTCAATAATAAAACACCAAATCACATTGGTGTTTTATACTTCTAATCCTGCTTCAAAAAATTCTTCTACAATAGGATCTTCTACGATTATTTCTTCTACAACAGGCTCAATATCTTGAACTTCCTGAATGCTTACATCGTCAAATCCAATTGGTAGGAATGGGTTTGGTCGTCCAATACTTGTAGGTCGAGGAATAGTGAAACGAGTATCACGCAAATCTCTAAAAACTGGATTTTTAAAGATATCCTCTTTTAATTCAATATTTTGAATATTTGAAAGAATCCTAAGAATTTCTTGGTTTGCTAATTGTATTTCACCATCATCAACACTTCCTGTTTCTTCAAAAATAGAAAGTAACTGTCCAGCACTAACATCTTCTCCTGCTTCCTCGTTTATAAGAGAATATCCAACAAGAAGTGCAACTGCAACTAATAATCCGATAAGGATATTTTGAATTGTTTTTTTACTAGACATAATATTAAATGTTATCTTTTAGCCAATAAGTATCCAAGGAAAGATCAAATGAATACTCTCCGTTATCACTTGACGAGAAACCTACGCTCTTAATGTCAGTAATTCGAAGATTTCTCTCAAGATCTCTAAGAAAAGCAAAGAAATCATTGTATCCTCCAGTAAGATTAAAGTTTAGCGAAATGATTCCATAATCTCTTGAATCAACATCAACAAAACTTCCTGCTTCTGATGCTTCTCCTCCTTCTGAAGTAGTACCATCAGCTCCTTCCTGACCTTCCTTATCAGCACTTGCTGTTTGAATTTCAAGATTATATTGATCAGCAATTCCTTGAAGTTCTAAGATCAGTTTTACGTTATCAACACTTTCAGGAACCATTTTTTCAAGACGAGCCAAATCAGATTTAACTAGACTATCTCTTTTATCTAATAATTCATCTCTTATTGATTGAAGTTTTCGTGCATTAACCAAAACTCCTTCTAGTTCCACAGCCTTTGCCTGTAAATTTTTTATTTCTTTATACTGAGGTTGAACAACTAAAACAAAAGCTGCTATTGAACCCAGAATAATTATAATTGAAAGAATATTTCTCATAATACTATTGGTTAAACTCTACGTCACGGCCAGTTGGTAATACAGTGCTTTGATCTTCGATGATAGCGCTTTCAGTATCGATGGCCTCTACCTGCCCCTCTTGAGGTACTGGTTGAATATCTTGAAGTGATCGACCATATACCAATAATTCAGGATTAATACTAAAGGTTAGTGAAAATGAAATTCGATCAACATCTGTTCTACTAAAGTCAGAGAAGATTGGGTTTTGTATATACCTATTCTCTTCAAGAATATCTGATTGCTGTGCAATCGCTAAGTATCCTCGTGCAAGACCATCAGTAGTTACCGTTGGAACATCCTGTGAGAAATCAATATCAATACCTGAATATTGAATATCAGGAAGTGTTGTTTCAGCAAACGATTCAAAGAAATCAACAACGGCAACGTGATTTTCAAGCAGTTCTGTTGCAGCACGAAGTCTAATATCTAATTTCTTTAATTCAACAATAGTATTAGGTTCGAAAGCTTTCTCTGCTCTGTTTATCGATTCAATCTGATCTTTTACAACCGTTTCTAACCTAAGTTTATAGAGGAAAACCCCTATTACTGAAACAGCGGTGGTAATAAATAGTAAAACAGCAATAAGACCAACAAGTCCAGTTGCTTTACGATTTCTTACTGCAGAACCAATCTGGCTTGGAGTAGCTAAATTCTTTTTCGGAATAAATGTAGTTTTAAATTCTTTATCCATACAATGATTATACGTGAAATTAATATCTATGACTACTCAAGACCTTGTAGAGCCAATCCGACAGCCACAGCAAATTCAGGACCAGCTTGATTTAGTACGTCTTCTAAAAACTCAGGCGAAGTTGCCTTATCAAAAGAATCAGCAAATTCAGTTGGAATTCCATATCTTGATTCCATAGACTCTCGATAGTATGAAAGAAGTGATCCTCCTCCCACGAGCATTATTTTTCTAATTGGCTTGTGATAATCTCTTTCATAATCAGTGATAACATTTTGAATTTCTGAGAAAATGTAATTAACTCCAGCACTGATGATTTCATACACTTCTTTGTTATCTGATTCAGAATTTAACCCAACCTTTCTCTTTAAATCTTCAGCTGATTTAAAATCAATTTCTAGTGATTTTGCAATAGAATTGGAAAGATATGCTCCCCCGCGATTAACTACATAAAATTTTCTGATAATTCCATGCTCAATTACAGCGATTCTTGTACCTGAAGCTCCTGAATCTATTAAGAGAACTGGTGCTAATTCACGCTTAAATGAAGCTCTAATAGAACTAAACGTTTCAATTTCAAACACATTTGAATCAAATCGAGTAAGACCACGTACAACATTATTATATTTTTCAACAATTTCATTTCTTACTGCAGCAACAAGAACGTCCATTTTTCCAAGTTCTTCTGACTTGTCATCTCCATATACTTCTTGACCTGGGATAACCCACCAATCAAGACTTACTTCAGTCAATGGGATAGGGATATATTTTCGAGCTTCACTTTGAATTACTGAAGGTAGGTTTTTCTTTCCAATGTTATTAGGTAATTTAAGGATGAAAATTAAAGAAGTTGAAGAAGAAATAGCCATAACAGCATCTTTTGCGGTTACGCTTGCCTGTTCTAATAGATTATTAAGTGCTTCACTTAATTTTTCTGGAGGAAGATTTGTTAATTCTCCTGCAAAGACTTCTGCGTATGGACCAAGAGCCACTTCTCCATAGGTCTCTAAAACAATACGTCCTGCTGTTTTACGTAATTGTGCGATCTTAATATAAGATGATCCAATGTCGATACCGACGTAAGTAGTTGGGGCACTCTTAAATAAATTTCCAAACAAGTTTTTCATATTTTTTATTATATCATAATTATATTAGATAGTATGTTAATTTACCAAATACTATCAGCAATATTTCCTCAACGATACAATGAAGAATATATTAACCTCTGTACTCCATGTATCGGTGTTAAAAAATCAACTGTTATTCTTTTTTCTTACACAGACAAGAAGGTAAGAAATCTCATTTTTTCTATGAAAAGATTTCAAGATATGAAACGAGATAAGGTTATAGCAAAAAAGATAATTGAATGCCTTATTCCCTTAATACATATATATGAAGATATTATTATCATACCTGTTCCCATTTCAAATAAAACATTAAGAACAAGAGGTTTCAACCAAGTAAATGGTATTGCACTTGAAATGTGCAAGCTTAACAATGCCTTTTCCTTAGGTATAAATGTTGTAGTAAAGAAAAACACAATGAAACAATCGACATTAATAAAAGAGGATAGATTAAAGAATACAATCAATGCCTTTTATCTCAAAAGGTATCCCTCTGAACATACCATTATCATTCTTGACGATGTTATTACTACAGGATCTACCATGCGAAGTATTGAAAAACTATTTCAAGGAAAAAATAAAAATATTATAAAAGTTGCTGTTGCTGGGTAGAAAAAGGTATACTCAGATATATGTATTCTATCTTTAAGGATATTAGTGAAGAAAATAAATCAGAGGCTATTGATACATTGATCAAGGAATCAACTGGAAAATCATCATTTTATTTTCTGGTTATTTTATCAGTATTAATGGCAACTTATGGTCTTATATTAAATAACACTTCGGTAATTATTGGTTCGATGCTTATTGCTCCTATTTTATCACCAATACTTTCTGCGGCACTTGGGATAAGTCTTTCAGATGGAAAACTTATCCAAAGATCTTCTTTTACTCTTTTGCGATCAATGATTTATTCTATTGGTATTGCAATGCTTGCAACCTTTCTCATGTGGAACACGACAGGAACTGATACTTTTCAAACTTTCTATAACCCTGAAATTATTTCAAGAACAGAAGCCTCTTTCACCTACTTTATGATTGCTATCATATCAGGACTTGCAACAACTTTTGCTCGAGTGAAACCAAGTCTAAATGATGCTCTTCCAGGAACAGCAATTGCTGTTGCTTTAGTACCACCGCTTGCAACGATTGGTATAGGTATCGCAACATTAAATATAACGATAACTGTCGGTGCATTTCTTATGTTCTCCTTAAATACCTTGGGTATTATGGTTGCATCTTTATTTATGTTTAGCATTATGAAGATATACAAGAAGAAAGATATTGTAGAGAAAGCAATTGAAGAAGCTGATCTTTAATATAAATAAAAACAGTATGTATATACTGTTTTTATTTTGCTATAGGTAAGGTAATTATCACAGAAGTCCCTTGATCTTTTTCACTTGTAATAGCTATTGATCCTGAATGTTTCTGAATGATATTAGAAGCAATTGCTAAACCTAAACCACTTCCCTTTTTATTATTATCAGCCTGATACCAGCGAGTAAAGACATGTGGAAGTTGTTCTTTTTCAATTCCTATACCGTTATCGGAGATACAAATAGATAAAGAGGTTTGTTTCCTGGTTAGAGAAAAACTAACCTTATGCTTACTACTCTTTTTATATTTAAAAGCATTACTTACAATATTTGCAATTGCATCTCTTAAATACTTAACATCAATGTTTGCATGTATGTCATCTTCAATATGTACATCGAAAGATACTTTTTGAGAATCTGCAATCACTTCAAAATACTCACACATTTCAGATAAATAATCTGATATATTTATTTTTTTGAGAGATAAAGTATCTTCCCTAATATCAGCTGCTTGCAATAACCTTGTAATAAATTGAGATAATCTATCCACACTTTTATTGAAATTCCTTAAATCCTTATTTTCAAATAGATTATTCATTTTTTCTAGATTATCGAGCTCCCCCTTTAAGATGGTAAGGGGTGTTTGTAGATTATGAGCAATGTCAGTAATCATTCTATTCTGATTTTTAGACATTTTCTCTTTCTCTTCTTCAGATTCATCCAAGGATTCTTTTAAATACTTTGAGTGTAATTTAAGTTCAGAAATTAATTGAACTTGTTTTAGTTTAGCTGAAACTTGATATGAGAGTAATGATAACAAACAGACATCTTGATAAGAAAAACTTTCACCTGACTTTTTGTAACCCAAATGAATAGTGGAAAGTAAATTATTTCTATCAAGAATTGGAATGTACATCTTTTTATTGTTTTGAGTGAAGACGTATTCAAAAGGAATTGGAGATATGTATTTATCAGCTATATTTAGACTTACCTCCTTAACTCTGAAGTAAAACTTTAATTCTTTTGATAGAAGAGTAATAAGCTCTTCAAGATTTTGTATATCAATTATTGACTTACTTATCCTTTTCAACAAAACATGTCCATCAACTTTTTCTCCAAATAGCCATGGGTCTGTTTTCTTTCTTAACCATTTATCGATTAACGGAATTGTTTTTATAGAAACAAAAATAACGAATATTGAAGCTAAGAGATGTGGTTTTGAATTAGTTATATGTCCAAAAATAACATTAAGAATTAGAAGATATGAAGTGGTGACTAATCCAAAAATAATTATATAAATAATTGATCTTTGTAGAACAATTTTTACGTCAACAAGTTTTTTAACAAGAATTGCATAGCATGAAAATATCAAAAATATTATAACTGAAATAGGTCCTAATAATTGAAATTTATTTATACCTAGCCATGGCAAAATCAAATTCGAAAACAATGATACGAATATCATTATCGAAATGCCTAATACAAAATAGAAAAGTTTGTTTCTTTGAACAGGATCTGCTCTTTTAAAAAGATTGTAGGTATCCTTTATCGAATGGATAATGAAGAAAAGTATGGTAAGAGCATATAGAGGATATGCAGGCCCTCTGACTGGAACTATTACCTTATCTACGATCGATATGTCTTGGATTATGAGATTCAAAATAGAAAACAGTGATAAAAATAAAATTAAAAGAAGATTTTTTATATTAAAAATTTTTCTGTTCAAAAAAGCACTTATACTAAAAGCTGACATTAGTCCTCCTATTAAAACCAAATTATTTAAGTAAAAATTAGCAGTCTCTTTTAATAAATTTAAAGAAATTGACCAAGCTAAAATTCCAAGTAGAAACACCAAATAAATTTTCATTTCTCTTTGGAGTTTTAAAATAAATAAGATTAGGAATGCTATTATAATTTTTGAATAGAGTAGAATTATCATAAAAAGAGGGTGTTACCCTCTTTATCTTTTAATTATTTTTGAAAATAATTTAGTTGAATCAATTGTAATATAACTTGGGAAAAGAGGGGGATATTTAACTTTTCTATTAGTACCACTATACCTTAAAATAATAGTGATGAAAAAGTTACAAACTAAACCACATGAAAATACTGGATTTGTAGATAAAATCGAAGCATTATTTGTTAGTAGTATTTTTTCAATTACAAAACTCTCAATGGGCGTTCCGTCATTAAACTTTCCATATGTAGGTATATTAGGTACAAAAGCCTTAGTGATAAGTTCTAACATTTTTTTCTTTTCTGCTAAATCGATTTTCAGTTGTTTAAAATTTTCTTCGAATATAAAAGCATCTGCTTGGCTTAAATTTATGTAGCTTGATAATTTTTCTGAAAGAGAATTAAAATAAAAAAGGTTAGACTGAAACCCAACAGTATTACAGTTCAGAAAATCTACCTTATATTTATGACAAACATCGTGTAATAAAATTCGTGATCCAATTGCCCAGAATTCAATTTCGTCAAAAATGAAATCACAACCTAAAACAAATTTTTCTACACTTTCTTTTGTAATACCCATTGGGTATATGTGAATATTCAAATCTGTAGAAATTTTTCTTAGTTGAGATGCTGTTTCTATAGACTTAGATTTTCCTATGGTTTTAGCATTTGCTCCACTTTGTCTGTTTATGTTTGATATCTCGTAAGAATCATTGTCTGCTATTTTAATTGTTCCGACACCAAGCCTTAAAAGGGTTACGGCTATCAAACCACCCATTCCTCCACAGCCAGCAATTCCAACAGTAGTATTTCTTAACATGATTTGTTCTTCTTTTGATATCCATCCTATATTTCTAGAAACTCTTTCTAGGTATTTTTTCATATTAAATTTTGATTCATTTAATAAATAGATGTTCTTTGTATCCATTTTTTTTTCTATTTTTTTAATTTCGATTATATCCATAATATTATTTTTTGATTTATTAGAATTATGAAAAACAAATCTTAAGAAAAAATAAAAACCTTTTCAGGTTTTTATACATCAATCTCAGCTAGTTTTGCATTGTTTTGAATGAAAAGTTTTCTTGGTGCAACCTCACTTCCCATCAAGGTGTCAAAAATATTATCTGCTGCCATTGCATCATCAACGGTCACTTGCTTAAGAGTTCTTGTTTGTGGATCCATAGTTGTTTCCCAAAGCTCTTCAGCATTCATTTCTCCAAGTCCTTTGTACCGTTGTACATGAATTTTTGCATTTCGTTTTAGCTCAATTTCCTCTCCTTCTCCTTCTTCATCATCATCTTTATTAACCTCTTGAGGTTCCACTCCAAATTTTTTGAGAATCACGTCTCGCTGATCATCACTATATGCATATTCAAGCTGTTTTCCTTTTTTAATTTTATACAAAGGAGGTTGAGCAACATACAGAAAGCCTTGATCAATGAATTCTCTAAAATACCTAAAGAAAAAGGTCATGAGGAGAATTCTAATATGTGCTCCATCAACGTCCGCGTCAGTTGCAATGACAATTTTTTTGTAACGAATTTTTTCAATATCAAAAGTCTCACCAATTGAAGTTCCAAAAGCAATTACCATTGATTTTATTTCATTATTAGTAAGCATTCGATCTAGACGAACACGTTCAACGTTCAATGGTTTTCCTCTCAAAGGCAAAATAGCCTGTGTCTTTCTGTCTCTTCCCTGCTTTGCAGTACCTCCCGCTGAATCTCCCTCAACGATAAAGATTTCTGCTTCATCAGCATTTTTCGTCTGACAGTCAGTCAATTTTCCAGGTAAGGTAAATCCTTCCAACGCACCTTTTCTAAGAATTGATTCCTTAACTGCTTTAGCTGCTTTTCGTGCCTTAAGAGCAAGTGCTGCCTTTCTTAAAATAGCTTTTGCATCTTCAGGATTTTCCTCAAGGAATGAACTGAAACCGTCTCCAAAAGAAGATTCTACTGCACTTCTTGCTTCAGGTGACCCTAATTTATCCTTTGTTTGTCCTTCAAACTGAATTTCTTGCATCTTTACTGATACAACTACAGTAATTCCTTCAAGAACATCGTCACCAGTTAAGGGTCCATCCTTCTCAGTTAAAATCTTATTATTCTTGTTATATACATTCAACAACCGAGTAAGTGCTGTTTTAAATCCAGTAATATGCATTCCTCCTCCTGGAGTTGAAATATTATTAGCAAAACCAATAACTCGAGATGAAATATCATCAACATAGCGTAATGCTACTTCAACTTGAATACCGTCTTCGGTTTCATGTTCCATGTAAAAGATATTTTTATGTACCTTCTTTTGTTCTTTGTTTAAATATTTAACCATCGAAACAATTCCTCCTTCAAAATAGTAACTTTGTGATGGTGCATACAGATTTAAATCCTCAAGATAGTAAGTATCAAGATCAATAGTTCCCTTGTATTCACGAGCATCAATAAGGGTAACTCGTAGATTGCGAACTAGGTATGATTGTTCACGATAGTGCTTAAGGATTCGTTGCCAACTAAATTCTACTTCGCTGAAGATAGTTTCATCAGGGATAAAACTGATGATGGTACCTCGCTTATCTGATTTTCCAATTTTCTTTACCGGTGCCTTCTTATTCCCTATCTCATATTCTTGTACGTAACGATGTCCATCTCGATGAACTTCAGCTCTTGTATATGTTGAAAGAGCATTAACTACTGAAGCTCCAACTCCATGCAATCCTCCTGAAAATTTATATGACTCATTATCAAATTTACCTCCTGCATGGAGAGTGGTCATAATAACTTCAAGGGCACTTTGTCCTGTTTTAGGATGAGTATCAACTGGAATTCCACGCCCGTTATCAGCGACACGGACCATGTTTCCTGGGAGTAATGCAATTTCAATCCTATCTGCATGCCCACCCATTGCCTCATCACGTGAGTTATCAAAAATCTCACGGATAAGGTGATGAAGACCGTCAGGACCTGTTGATCCAATGTACATTCCAGGCCTTTTTCGTACTGGTTCTAGACCTTCTAGTACCGCAATATCTGATGCGTTATATCCTTTTTCGTTTTTTGCCATAATATACTCATAGTATACCAGATAGGTCATATATCCTAAAGAGAACATGATATAGTGAAGTTATGAAATTAGCTCTTACAGAACCATGGAAAAAATATCTTTCTTCATTTCTAACATCTCCTGAATACAAGCTATTAGAGAACAACGTTCTTCTTGCCTATGAAAAAAGTATTGTCTTTCCTCCACAAAAAGACATCTTTAATGCTCTAAATTTGTGTCCTCACGATGCCGTTAAGGTAATTATCATTGGCCAAGATCCATATCACAAAGAGGGGCAAGCCCATGGACTATCATTTTCTGTTTCTCATGATACAAAAACCCCACCATCATTGAAAAATATTCTGAAGGAACTGCAAGATGATATAGGAGAATCATCAACAGTGAATTCTCTTATGCATTGGGCAAAACAAGGTGTCTTATTACTTAACAGTATCCTTACCGTAGAAGAAGGAAAACCAGAAAGTCATAAAGATATTGGATGGGAGTTATGTACCGACTATATCATCAAAAAAATTTCAGATGATAAAAGGCATTGTGTATTTATTCTCTGGGGTTCTCATGCTCAAAAAAAATCTTCACTAATTGATAGTTCTCGTCATTTGATAATTAAAACTGTTCATCCCTCTCCTCTTTCAGCATATAGAGGTTTCTTCGGTAGCAAGCCTTTTTCAAAAACAAATGAATACCTAAAAAAGAATAATAAACAAGAAATTATTTGGTAAAAGATGATATGATATCTGTATGATTAATACGAAACAAAAAAAGACTAAAATCGTTGCGACTATCGGACCAGCATCTCGAAATAAAGAAACCTTAGAAAGAATGGTACATGCAGGTTTAAATGTAGTTCGAATGAACTTTAGTCATGGATCTCATGAAGATCATCTTGATACAATACATATCATTCGATCAGTTACTAAAAAAACAAAACAACCAATTGCCATTCTTCAAGATCTTTGTGGCCCTAAAATTCGCATTGGAAAAGTTGAGGAAAATGTTCAGATTAATAAAGGAGATATCTTTATCTTAACTACCAAGCCATGTCTTGGTAACCAAGAAAAAGTAAGTGTTTCATATAAAAAACTCCCGAAAGAAGTTTCAGTAGGTTCTGTTATTAAAATAGATGATGGAAAAATAAGTCTTGAGGTAACTCACATAACTGATACTGAGATTAGTTGTAAGGTACTTGTGGGAGGAATCATTCGATCAAATAAAGGTCTTAATCTTCCTCATACTACTCTAAGCATTTCTTCACTTACCGCTAAAGACAAGCAAGATGTTCTTTTTGGAATACAACATGAAGTGGATTTTGTAGCCCTATCATTTGTTCAAACAGCAAAAGATATTCATGACCTAAGAACTATTCTTAACAAACATGGAAGTAAAGCAATGATCATTGCGAAAATTGAAACCACCGCTGCACTTGAAAATCTTGATGCTATTCTACAAGCCTCAGATGGTGCTATGGTTGCACGTGGTGATATGGCAGTAGAAGTTGGTGTTGAACATGTTCCCCTTATCCAAAAACAAATTATTCAAAAATGTAATGTATTAGGAAAACCAGTTATCACAGCTACCCAGATGCTTGATTCAATGGAAAAATCACCTACCCCAACAAGAGCAGAAGTATCGGATGTCGCTAATGCAATCTTAGATGGAAGTGATGCTATTATGCTTTCATCTGAATCAGCAGTTGGTCTCTACCCAGTTGAATCAATTGAAACAATGACAGCTATTGCAAAGAGGACCGAACCACATGTGACGAATATGCATCTTGAATATATTAATGATTCAAGAAATATTGTAGATACCATGTCTATTTCTGTTGCACGTATAGCAAACAACGTTCGTGCACGATTGATTGTCACCTTAACTGAATCAGGATTAACCCCTCGAATGATTTCACGATTTAATCCGTACCACCCTATCATTGCAATTACACCTAACCAACTAACGGTGAATCAACTGCAATTAAGCTATGGATGTATCCCCGTACTCTCACATATGAAAGGTGATATTAAAAGTTTAAGTTCAGCTATTCAAAAATTAGTGAAACAACATAAACTCGCTTCTTCTGGTGAACACATTGTAGTTACAATGGGTTCAGCATTTGGTACCCCAGGATCAACAAATACTATCTTTGTGATTCAAGCAAAATAAATACCCAAACGGGTATTTATTTTTTAGGTCTAATAGCATAATGATCTTGGAGATGATTTAGCTCTTCAACCATTTCATCAAATACCACATTATCAATATGTTGTTCCTGATTTATTAAATGAAGTATTGTTGCAAGCGTTCCAAAATAATCTTGAGAGGCTACATGATGCTCTAACATTGCACGCTGTTCTTTGTCTAAATCATTTAGAATCCATTCATGAAAGTAGATTGATAGTTGATATTCTTTCACCATACTATACCTCAATACTTTGATATGAATCGTTTGCGATAACAAGGTGGTCAATTACTTCAATACCAAGTAATTTTCCAGCATCAACAATGACTTGTGTCATATAGATATCAGCATCACTAGGATCGCTATTTCCTGATGGATGGTTATGAGCAAGAATTACGGCAACCGCTCCGTACTCTATTGCAGGTCTAAATACTTCTCGTGGATGTACTAAACTTTCAGTAATGGTACCTACTGAAATCGTTTCTTCGTGAATCAATTTGTATCTACTATTAAGATACAATCCTCGTAAGTGTTCCTTAGGAAGATCTGACATGTCCTTTAAATATTTAAAAGCTTCTTTTGAATTCCTAATAGTCACTCCTCGCTGTTTTTTTAGTTCGAAGAGCCTTTTACCTAAACTAAAACAAGCCACAATCTGGGTTGCTTTTGAAAGAGGTATATCTAAGAAAGATGCCAATCGTTTAGGATCAGTTTCGTTCATTACATAGTTATCACCATATTCATCAATGACACGTGACGCCATTTCAAGTACTCCTTCTTTCTTCGTACCGGTATACAGTACTGAAGCTAAAAGTTCTCTGTTTGATAACTCAGAAGGTCCATATTCTTGTAACTTTTCATGAGGTCGTTGATCTTTTGGTAAATCTTTTACCCTATATACCTTGTAATCTTGTTGGATATTTAAATTACTAAGATATGAACTTTGAATATATTTTTTAATCTCAGATACCATGTTTTTATCTTACCATGAATATTCAATCTAAGAATTTATCTTTTTATATATATTTAATAAATTTGAAAGTTGCTATCTGAAAGTGATGTGATATTATCGTTTTTGTACTTAGGTACAAAACATTCCCCGGTAGCTCAGCGGTAGAGCACTCGGCTGTTAACCGATTGGTCGTAGGTTCGAATCCTACCCGGGGAGCATTTGACTTTTATAAAAAGAACTGTATTGTATAACTCAATACAGTTCTTTTTAATTTGTATTTGATTGGTGACCAGAGACTTTCGAGGGGGTTTGCGGTCACCAATTAAATATATAAAAATGGAAAAAAGTAATTTAATTTTATTCTCTAATCTCAACACAAATATCAATATTTGTGATTTTATTCAAAGAGTGCTTGGAGTAACCTTTGAACCATTTACTGATAATGTGTGGTTTAGTTCAGGAGCTTTAGATATTATAGCTAGGCTTACTGTAGATAGTTCTACAGTAAATATAAAAGCAAATACAACTTTTTTTAAGCATCAAACAAAACAGAGTGATTATGCACCATTTATAACATATATTCCGACTACAGGAATAAGTAATTTTCAGTTTTTTTGTTTGTCTTCAAAAAATGAAAGAAAGAAAGCTAAGGAAAGTGTCGCTAAATTTTTGGCTTTTTTTGAAAAAAATTATGCCAATATAGAAATTTTTCCTAAAAATCTACAGTTCATGGTATCTCCTTATATTCAAAGATACTCTGGCGGAGGTATTTCAGCTATTTTTTTACACTTTGAAACTGATGATAATACTTGGAATTTCTATGAACAATCACATCCTGTAAAACTTTTATCTCCGGCTATCTATTATTCAAGTGACCCACTGCTTAAAAAAGAAACCTTGCGAGAATTCTTCTTAAGAAAGATTAATCTATAAAAAAAGATTTAGTTAATTTGTAATAGGGTTTGTCTGTAATGACAAACCCTATTTTTTATAAATTCCAAACTATCTTTATTGGAAGCATCTCAAAAATCTTAGAAAACTCGATATCTCTTTTAATCTGAGCCCAATTGAGAGTTCTGAACTCGTCTAACAGAGGGAGCACTATAGGATGAGAGGGTACGAAAGTGCTCTCTTTTCCTTTTGTACCAAGGTTTTTTAGATGAAATAGCATCACAAAGTGTGTTTCCGGGGTCTTTGTTGGATAAAATGACATTTTTTTGTTAAAAGTACTTGACTTTTTAATATAAATAGAATAATATGGGTCTATTATTACAAAATTATGATAAATTATTTATGTTTATAAAAAATATCAAGGCTTCTAATTTTTCTGGTATTAAAGATCCGATTGAGATTGATTTTTCCGAAGGAGGTAAAATAGAGAAAGACGGATACCTAAATTATAAAGACGAGAGAGTGTCTCTTGTTAACGGTTTTTATGGTGCAAATGCATCTGGTAAAACTACTATTTTAAGTGTTATTGATAAAGTAATTGAAATAATGTTTAAAATTGTTCCAGAATTTTCTTTCACTCCTAATGGATTAAAACAGGAAAATATTATTTGTTACCAAAATTATGGTGCAGATATGGAAGATAAACCTACTGTGCTTGAAATGGGTTTTGTAATTAATGAAAGTGAATATCAATATAAAATACTAATCACTAATGGAAAGAATATTATAAGTGAGTTTCTATCTAAAGATGGAAATGTCGTTTTTAATAGAAAAGATAATAAAATAGATTTTGAAAAAAAATATAAAGATTTAAGTAGTATATTTGAAAATTATACTATCTCACCCCGAACTTCTTTTGTTGCTCAGTTAATAAATAGCGGACTCTCCCCAAAAGTAATTGAGGATATTATTTTAGATATAAAGAGTATAGGTCAAAAAATTTGTATTATTACAGACAAAAGAACAGTAAATTATCAGCAAAATAATATTACTGGGGTTTTAAATGTGATAGTTGCTTATTTAAACGATCCAAATATTGATAAAAAACGTTTTTTAAAAAATATAAACGTTATGTCAAATTTTTTTGAACCAACATTAGAACGTGTTGTTATAAATTTGAAAGCAAAAACACTTAACGGTCAAGAAATTGAGGCGGGTTTCAAGTATCAAAATTCAAGTAAGTTGTTGCCTCTAATGGAAGCATCTGCTGGTACTAGAGAATTAATTTCCTATATAAATGATCTTTTTAAAATTCTAAAAAATGGAGGTGTTGTTGTCTATGATGAAACAAGTAAGTACTATCACCCAGATATGGAAATATCAATTTTAAGTCTTTTTAAAGATAAGGATGTTAACAAAAATAATGCTCAAATATTCTTCTCTTCACATAATCCAGAAACTTTTGATCTTCTCCATATAAATCAAGCATATATAGTGGAAAAAGATAGAGATATTATCGTTGTTAATAGGGCTTCTGATTTCGATGTTCAAGAAAGAGATAACATTAAAAGAAAATATAGACTTGGATCTTTGGGTGGTGTCCCTGATACCATTGATTTTAAAAGGCTTGTTAATAATCTTTTATAGAATATGAAAAAGCCCTTTAAAACATATTATTTCTTAGCTTATGAAGGACACGCTGAATTTATACTCTTTGCTCATTTAAAAAATAGATTTAAAAAGCTTTTTGAGGATAGTAATATAAAATTTAGAGAACTTACTGATAGTGAAGTTTTTTCTAATGGTAAAATTAAAGGCGTTAAATCTCTTAAAGATTTTGAAGAAAAATACCTAAAAATAAAGAATAATAATGAATACAAAGATTTAACCTTTTTATTTTTTCTTGATGAGGATCTTTATCATAGTCCAGAAATAGGTAAAAAAATTAGCGAAGGAGGTGATTTAATTCAATTCATTAAATATAATTCTGAATTCATCCTGTTAAAATTATCGGGGTATGAAATTAAAGATATTTCTGAATTTAAACCAGATTTTCAAGGTTTTAGAGATTATTGTAAAGAAGAATTCCGTAAAAAACACGGTCAAGATTTAAAATATATTATCAATGACGATTTTTTAGATAGTATATTAGGTTCTATCCCAGATGAAACAATAAAAGAAAATTTCAAAACAATATTTTCATTGTGTAATAAATAATTTTTTGAATAGTTAATTAACTAGGGATTTAATCTCATTTAAGCTTATTGTAGGATATGGATATTCAGTAGTCCAATCTATGGTTCGAAAACCGATTGTATTAAAGGGAGATATTTCACTGATTAAGTAATTTGAGTTACTTAGACAAGGCTAAAAGTCTACTTGTACCCTCTAAATGAAAACGTAGATCGCTATATAATCCAGCCCAATCGAAAGTTCGAAAACTGTCCCTCCAATCGAGCATATAAAAACACCTTATTTATTAGGTATTTTTCAATTAAATCTAGACTCTAATCGTGAATAATTATACATACTTTTTGTGTTGGAATACTACTTCCAAATCTAATCTTTCTATTGCGGTATTTGTACTGTACTTATCTAAGTTATATTTACCCTAGATAATCATTATTTGAATGTAAAATAAAATTAACCTCTTAAAAAGAGGTTAATTGTTTAAATTTTGGGAGTACTGTTACCAACCTGTACCCCAGGAGTTCTTTAACTTTATCGTTACAAACGATACTCCTAATAGGATAATTAATGGATCCATTTTTTATTAAATTTTTTTTGGTTAACATAAGTCAAAATAACTTAATAAAAAAATACTACTTCTTTTTAGAAAAATAGCAATTATTCAAGTGCACTCTAAGTCGGCATAGCTAAAGACACTATTTTTCTCATAGCCTCTTTGTAATATTCTGAATTGTTCTCCTAGATTCTGCTTAAGAATATTCAGAATAAGCTCATGAGATACATCATCATAAATTCTAAACTCTTGTTTATGCATCTTCCCTGTTACGGTTAACAAATGACTTCCTGATTCAGATTTACATTTTATTGTAGTTTGGTGGTCACGACGATCTTTTATGAAAATAATAATTCCATAGCTCGTATTCGTAATTCCGTGCTTTTTTAATAACTTATTAATATGCTTTCCTATGTACCAGTTACCACTATTTTTTGTATATTCAAAAACACCATAGTAAAAAGTGTTTTGCAGTATCATATATACACTACTGAGGGAAAGGTTTTTGTTACTTGTTGCTGTTTTGTAGTTTATTTCAAACTTAAGTCAATTATAGAGTTTGCGACCTGACCATCTTTCATATGCGACTTTTTCGAACATCTTTCTAATGATATCTTATTCAATGATGTCTAAGTTTATCATTAAACTAAGTGGTTAAAACCATTCCCATGATGGTGAGGAACAATCAACCATGAGTCCACAGTTCGTAACAGGATCATAATCTGGACCCTCAACAATACTACACCCAGGAGCAACAGAAAAATCATCTGAACAGAACTCAGGCTTATCAATTAAATCAGGTGTACTAATAAAATTACCATTTGAATCAACACCAGAAAGAAGAGGTCTGGTTGGAAAATTTAGGGTTGTTCCGCAAAATTCAAAACTTTGTTCTGATGCGGGTGATTTATTTTCTAGATTAAACGCTAGCAAATATGCAGAACCATTACAAAGCCCAGGATCCTCATCAGCAAGATAGGTATATACTAATGACTCTCTATCTGGTACATAGTTAACAATTCCCCCAGAATTTACTGGATCCACAGGGAGAGTAATACCTAATTCGGACTCAAGACTACTCCATGAACTTGAATTCATAAGACCAGTTTTTGGATAGTGACCCTTTTCGAGATTATATATTTCTAATTCGTTCTGAATCGTTTTTATGTCCGAGAGTCTTCGTGTATCTCTTGCGCTTGAACGAGCATCAGATAATCTAACAGTCACAAGAGTTGCAAGTATTCCAATAATAGCTACGACAACGAGTAACTCAATAAGAGTAAATCCTTTTTTCATATTTCTAAGTATATCGTTTTAAAGGAGATACTACAATAATCCATTTTTACTAAATAATATAGTCTCTTTTACCAAACTGCTAAATTTGATTGATTAAATGAATAATTGACACAACAATTTTGGTGTACAATAATAAATTAGACAAAATAATTAAAATATGAAATCACTTACCCTTCCATTAGATCAAATGGCAATACATTTTCTAAATGGAGCTGAGATAACTGAAACGATATTCTTTGATAAAGAAATAACTATCTTTCCAATAAATTCTTACTGAGGAATCGTATCAAAATAGGTATTTCATTTCAACAACATATGATGTTTAGAAAATAATTATTTCTCATCTTGATGCATTACCTTTAATAAAAAAATGGTATCGGTTTTTAATTTTGCACGAGCAGAATCTTTCTGTGAATCAGCTAATAATTCACCTAAGCCATCTAATATATGTTTATTATCCAGATGTTCTAGTTGGTCAATCGCCCTTGCTAAGGTTTGTTTAAATGAAATCCCTGATCGTTCTTCAACAATTTTCTTGTTAATTGGCCACTGGTTTTTTGCAAAGTAATGAAGATCAAAAATATCTCGACTTGTTTTACCAACTCGTTCAATCATTACCATCAACAATGATTTCAAAGACACTAGGATTAGCAAAAATTGTAGGTAAGAGTTTTTATAAAATCCTAAATTGTTCTCCTAAATTCTTCTTAAAAATAGCGAGAAGAACTTCAGCAGATACCTCATCATAGATTCTAAACTCTTGCTTGTATAACTTCCCTGTTACCGTCAACAGATGAGCTCCTGATTCAGAACTGAGTTTTATCGTAGTTCGATGATCACGACGATTTTTTACAAATACAATGATTCCGTAACTCGTATTGGTGATATTATGTTTTGCTAACAACTTATTAATATATTGTACTGATTTTAAAGCTGTTGTTTTATTACCCCGCATGTGATCACAGCTTAGCATAGTTAGGTGATAAGGTCTGATGTTTACCGTAGTTTATATCAATTATTAACAAGAGAATATTCAAAAACACTCGGTACCATCTGATACTCAATAATCCGTGACTTCTGTTCTTCAGTGATCTCTGTTAGGTAGTGAGCATCAGAAAGTAACAAGGTACGATATTGTGTTAGCCCATTAGCTAATTTATGTTTGTGGGTGTAAAGATATTCAAAGTGATAGTCAGTTATTACAGGAGGTGTATCCGTACCTGGCTGATCAGTAATAGTTATTTCAAGCAAGCCACCCAGATCAGTGTATCTATCTTGTTGATTAGATACGAAGTTTCCCAATGAGTATGCAACAATACCTGTACGCCCAGTTTCAAGAGTTATGACTTGTACAGGTTGTACAACATGAGGATGTGTTCCTACCACAATATCAGCACCTGCTTTAATCCATGACCAAGCAAGTTCTGACTGTTCTTCTGAATAAGTACGCTGATATTCATTACCCCAGTGAGGCATCACGATAACAATATCTGATCCACGCTCACGTGCTGTACGAATCATTTCTTCAATTTTACCACTATCAATAGTGTGTACCACTTCCGGAATATCGCTGGTATTACTACCTATATTAAAACCATAAGTTGCTGATACAAAACCAAGCGTAATACCATTAACATCTACCAACGTAGGAGCATAAGGATCGGGTATCGATGATATACCAATAGGTACAATGTTACGTTCTAACATTGCTGTTAGTGTTGCACGCATACCTGATACACCAGCATCGAAGGTATGATTATTTGCAAATTGTAGAGCATCAAATGAGGCGTTCTGTAGCGCATCAAGTATAGCAGGTGGTGAATTAAATAGAGGATATGCACCAAACGACTGAGATCCATCGGTTGGTGTTTCAAGGTTACCTACAAGGTAATCATAGTTACGAAATCGATTTTCTAGATACTGAAAATAATCATCAAATGAATAAATATCTCTCTTAATATCATAACCTGATTTAATTTGAGCTCCATGCATCATAATATCTCCAACAAAACCAAGGGTAGTAACCGTTGGCTGTGGTGGTTGAGTAACAATCGTTTCGATAATAAAATCCTTTGGTATCAATGTGGTTGTATATGAAGGGGCTATTACGATCAGCAGAGCAAAAAAAATTAGAATAATTATTTTTTTCATGAATATACTCAGTATACTTATTATTAAGCATTAACGGAAGTTACAAAAAACTAGATACGACTGCTGAAAGAATGATTCATATATCCTAGGTATCATTTATTGACTTTCTATATATATATGATATTATATATATTAAGTCTAACAATTAAATATATACAAAAAATGAAACAATTACTTAAATTTTTTATGGCTACCAAAAACGGAGAGAAAATATTTCTTACCCTATCAAAATTAATGTTCATTAGTTTGATTATCGGTTTAATCTTAAGTGCTCCTGTATTTTGGATGAGCAATGCTTATGAAGATACGTGGATGAATGTAGTTGCACCGTACTTCTTTATTCTTTTTTTCGGATATGCTGCAAGTGTAGTGTTCCTCTTCATTCCCTACCTTTGGTTTGTAAGTACAAGTGAACATTACCAAGGTAACAGTCGCAAAATCCTAAAAGTTATGGCAATTGCAGTATCTATCATACCTGGTGGATTCATCTATGGATTAATTGCAAATCAATTATTTATCCAAAACGGATTGCACAACCTAGCTATTGCCCTTATTATTGGATACATGTATCTATTTGCTATGAAAACTATATTCAGAAAAACATTTACGGTAATTCAATCATTTATTCCTTTGAGTTAGGAATAACAAAAAAACCCACACTGAATATAATCATTGTGGGTTTTCTTTATCTGAAAAATATTTGACATATTAGTATATTATACTAATAATAATTAAAATAACACCTTAAAACCAAATACAATGAATCACCAAGCACTATCCAAAACAGCGGTAATGTTAATCATGGGGACCATGTTTCTCATTCCAATTATCTTTTTCATTCAAACTGATCATGGTTTAAAAATTACTCTTACCCCTTTTCACTACTTCATTTTTACATCGATCACCCTTTCTTTCCTTATTTTCGTATTGAACAAAAAAGATAGAATTTATGTTGATAACAAGAATCACCCTGAAAGAAAAGAAGATGAGGTATTCTTAACTAACATTGATGTGGAAGAATTTCAAGGAAGTGAATTGAAAACAAAGAGGCTTGGTCTTCAAGCCTACAACAGAAGTGGGAAAAAAATTAAAGAATCTGAAAAATTATTTCCCATGTTTGTCAAAATCAAAGAATTGAATGCAACAAAAAAAGGAAGAATTCTTTTACGAAAATTGCTTCCTACGAAATAATTTTGAAAAAGCAAAGAACTTATCATATTGATAGGTTCTTTTTAAATAGCTCATCAGTTAATCAGTATCCCATTCATTGACTTTATTTAGAAACAACTTATGATTAGAAAGTCAAAGGTATTTCAAAGGGAATGTTTAGTTCGCAATTAAAGTATGTTTGAATTTATTAACAACTAATTTTCCAAGAAAATGCAAACCGGAACTATTAAAAAAGTTATGGACAAGGGTTTTGGATTCATCACTGTTGAAGGACAAGATAAAGATCTATTCTTCCACATGGAAGAACTTCAAAACGTTGACTTCAATGACTTACGAGAAGGTGATACTGTAGAATTCGAAACAGAAGATCGACCAAAAGGTCCTTCAGCTGTACGAGTTTCTAAAGTATAAGCCAATAAAAACACCATATTTGGTGTTTTTCTTTTATCAAAGAAAAATTGACAATTGTTTTAAATTAGTACATAGTATTGTCGACATATTAAAAAATAAATACATGGAAAAAAGTACTCAAACCGTATACCGTATACCTAAGGGTTTTGAATTAATCATCAGAGAGCAAGAAGAAACAGAAATTACTATTATCGACCGCAACAAATTTTTACACTGGGATAATATCTTCCCATTCATAGATGAGAAAATAGTGAAAGTTATTCTCCATCATCCAGAAGGTGGTGATAATCAGAATCTTGAGATATATTCTCCAAAATTCTTGCACGAACAAGTAACTAAAGAAATATTAGCATTGAAGTTTGATATATCTAAAGTTAAAAAAAATGATTTCGAAATATTTCTCAGTAACGACATGTTTCAGCTGAGAAAAGTTTTCAGCGTAATTTTAAATGATCGAATCATTTATTTTCCAAAAAGACTACTCAAATCGATAGTTTTTTAATTCAAAAAGCCTGATAAGAAATCAGGCTTTTTATATAAATTATTTACATTATTCGTCTAAAGAAGTAAAAGAAATAATTTAGAATCCATTGATACCAAGAGAGTTTTTTTATGGATGCTAGAGTTATTTCAGATGAATTCATGTGTACCGTTTCAAGAAGTTGAAATGCTGTTGAGCGTATAGGTTCTTTTTTAGTTAAGAAATATACCTCTTGATTAATAAGGAGTGATCGATAGTCAAAGTTCACGCTTCCACCAAATACCATATCGTCAATCAATATTAACTTGTTATGCATATATCTCGTGTTATAGGTATACACGCTTACCCCTCTCTTTATAAGCCGAGCATAGACAACATAAGATGCCTTATTTATATACCAATGATCAGTGTATTTAAGTGAATTGGTATAAATCGAAACCTTTATACCTTTTTTTGATATTCTTTCTATTGCTCTGATCATTTTCTTAGGAGGGATGCAATAAGGTGAGATGATAACTAATGTTTCTTTAGCGCGGGAAATCATATCCATAATAAACTTCTGCAGAATTCTGCCAGACTGAAGTGTTGTAGTGAGTATCTCCCCTTCATCTGATTTAGGTAATGGCAACATGTTTATCCTTCCATGTATACAATATTCTTGTAGTTGAATAAAAAGAGACTCAATTTGTTGTGCACCTTCTTCTTCGAATCGAAACATATGATCAAAGATATTCCCTTTTCTCCAGTCATCATTAAAACCAACACCTCCCAAATAACCGATATTCGAATCAATTGAAAACAATCGAATATGACTACGTTCATTAATATCCCAAAATCGATATATTCTATGAAAATAATGTACTTGTACCCCAGAAGATACTAATAATTCTTCTTGATGCTTTTTAAAAGCAGAAAAAGAACCAATAGTATCAAGAATGAGTATTACTTTTACTCCTTCTTTTGATTTATCGATTAAAATATTTACAAGCTCATCAATGATGATACTTTTCTCAAAAAGATAGTTTGCGATATAGATGGACTTTTTAGCTAAAGCAAGTTCAGCAAGAAATATATCGAAAAATTCCTTACTTTCTGGAATAAGAGTACGTGTAGCGTTGCTGTTATTCTTTTGGTTCATCATTAGATTATAGCAAATAAAAAACCGATAAAACGGTTTTTTACCACGCTCTTGGATGATATCTAGTCTGATCATGAAAAGGATCAGCATATGAAGTAATACGTGCTTTTTGTATTTTTCTTTTTTTGTAAGTAAATCGAAGAACAATAATAAAGATTAAGAGAGTAAGGAAAAATAAAAATAGAGTTCCTGAATTAACTACTCCTGCTGAGCTATTGAAAACTGATGCAGTATATACATTAGAAGATCCATATCGCACAATTTCCCCCTGTTCATTAGAAGCAAGTGCACTATTGTCATTGTAATCAACAATTTCTTCATCACGATCAGGAATATTTTGTACAATAACCTGAGAAGTATTAGATGATGTTTCGCTATCATCACGTGAAGTTCTTGTATAATTACCGAAGGCAAGTGGATTTGAAGGAGTAGACCCTGTTTCCTTACGATATTGTTCTTGAAGTACGTCAAAAGCAAAAACAGTTGCATAGTAATCTCTAACTGTTCCTGGATTCTCTACACCTCTCCCTACCGCAGGAGCCGGCATGAAAGTATTTCCGTTATCAGAAAAATATACCACCTCTTCTGCATGGCTTGTTGAAAATACTCCGAAAAATATTACGAATATGATAAATAGTGATTGTTTCATATAAATATATGATAGCATAAAATATAATATTAGTCAATACTTATCCTTTCTATTCGCACACAGCAAGCCCCAGTTCCCAACATCTTTCCTAACTCATGTACTAAGGATCTAATGTATACTCCAGAACCAACTGAAAATGTAATTCTGATAGTCCTTACTGGACTATCAGAATTCATATTCCTCCATGAATTAATTATCATATCCTGCCTAAAATCACCTGTTACTGATGCAATACTCTCGGTGAAAATATTAATGTACTCACCTAGTTTTGTTATCTCACCGACATTATCTAATTGATAGCTATGTATCACCACTTCAAAATCAGGAATTGAAATAGTTTCAAGCTTCTGTTCTCTTGCATACTTAAAAAGTGGAATACCTAACACAGTACGAGAGGAATACACCGGATATGGTAGTTTTTTTAATAGAGCAATATGAGCTAGTGCTCCCTCTACCGCATCACGAGTTGGTAAATCAGCTGATGATGTGGTTGGTATTCCCATAATATCGTAGGTATCAGTTTCTACCCCTATGATAAGGTCAACAACGTAGGTTTTACTTTTCTTTAGATACTGTTCTTTCAAATGAACATCATCGTCTGAGAGAATAATCATAGCTCCTTGTGCTAAGGGATCGAGTCTTCCTGCATAACTTAATTTAGCATTACGATACTTAGGATGTTCAAAACGAAAACGCTCAAGCATTTCATTGAGCGTCTCTGTGTACTTTTTTTCAAAATTGATAATGGCCATGAATTAAGATTCTTTAGTATAGCAATCACACACCAAATGATGTTCTTTGATATGTCGTTTGTAGTGCAGTGTGTGATTCAATATATATCCTGCAACCATAACATAAAGTATACCGATGATAGCTCGAGTTATGGTTCCAACAATACCTGCAAAAAAGACAAGAACATTAACCCCTATTGCAAAACTAAATCCAAGGATAAACATATCAATAGCGATAAAGACAAGAACTATTCTAAACCACTTTTGATGATACCAAGATTCGCAACGAGAATATAGTGATTGTTTCTTTTTCATATAGTAATAATACAAAAAATACGGATCAACAGCAAGAATCCTATTGACGTTATGCTATATTTTAGTACTCTAAAGATATGATAAAGGCAAAAAAAGCCTTTTTTATTAACGATTTCTCACCTAAGAGAAACGATCAAAAAAACCTTGACCACTCAAAAAAACAACGAAAGATTACAAATCAATGAAGGAATAAAAGCTCCTGAACTTCGAGTTATTCAAGAAGGACAAGAATCACGTGTTATGACACGAGAGGAAGCCCTTTCAATAGCAGAATCACAAGGATTAGATCTTATTGAAATTTCAGCAAAAGCAAATCCTCCAGTTGCTCAAAT